>Ga0307517_10000266_pt1 | contig 89801 bp, 78 predicted proteins | sample 23_EM_MG_FD_194515 | JGI IMG/M metagenome (GOLD analysis project Ga0307517, IMG submission 194515) | Populus trichocarpa ectomycorrhiza microbial communities from riparian zone in the Pacific Northwest, United States - 23_EM | ecosystem: Host-associated > Plants > Roots > Unclassified | place...
CAGTCAGGACGCACAGGACGTAGGGGTCCGTGTCGGGATGGCGTCAGGACGGACGGCGCTAAGTAACGCAAAATCAGGACGCAACGTCGGATCGACGTCGCGTCCTGATTCGCGATTAGCGTTCGGGTGTCAGGTACGTCAGACGCACAGGACGCATAGGACGCAGGGTATTATTTTTGCTGATGCGTCAGGTGCGTCAGACGCACAGGACGCAAAGAACGCAGGGTATTATTTTTGCTGATGAACCAGGTGCTAAGGATATAACATGTGTACATGTTCCACTAATAGTACACAGGAACAAATTGCATGATCGCCTATTTCCAGTATTGATTTAACCTATTAGACCTAGTTATAGGTCAGCCCCTAGGAATTGGTTAACTATCGGCTACCATTTTGACCTCATTCAAAAGAGCAAAATTTACACCAACTAATTCACAATACCCTTGAAGAAGCCGATATCCCAATAGTTCAATGTCATGCACTTGGTAAGAATCACCATCAAAAAAGATGAGCAAAATACAAGAAACTGAACTCTTGAAACACTCAAGTGACAATTGATGATTGAATTACTATTTGTTAGATAATTAGCACTTGGAATAGATTTCTAGTTCATTTTCCAGATAGTAAGAATTGGGAATAGGTTGTTAATAGACTATATATATTAGAAATGAAGATCTCTCTTTATAAAGCGTGATCTATGAGTTTGAAAACAAGCTAAATTGATATACTTGATACTTAATGTAGTATTAAACTTATTAATAGTTATCTAGTTATATTTCTTTTAATATAGCAAACTTGGTATACTACTACCTCAATATACCTACTCTGATATATATTGATTGGAAGATCATTGAACTCTTGCGGCTTTCTGGATTACTATTTCTTTAGGACTAATGCTTTCTGTACTCTGCATTTCATTAATTTCATTTTCCATGCTTTCCAAGATCTAATCTCTTGAACTTAAATACTATCTCTCTCTCAACTGAGCAGCATGTTAAGACACTATTGGAAGTACCAGAAAGCTACTAGACCTTCTATATTTTAAACCATCACTTGATACTGTATACCTTTAAAAATAGCATGTTTTATATTCAGTTTTAACTCATTTTACCTGAACTTTCCATTCAGATGTATTTCAGATGATTGTTCCTATAATGTAAAACATGTTTGAGCTAGAGGAAGTAGTACTAGTCAATGATAACAAGTTTTGGTTGCTTGTTTGCCAAAAATTAGTACGAATTAAATATAGGTAGTATAAACGAAATGTAAACAAAGAGGAGCTTTAAAGATGAAGCGAATCTCAAAGACAAATATAGAGTATGGGAAGTAGTGAAATTTGAGTATAGAGGCTCAAAATTCTATTATTGATGAAGAAAATTATGGAATTCTTAAAGGAGTAGTTATAAGAGAATATGAAAGGTATTTGGAAGTTGAAAGCACAATAATACATATCACAGGATTGCAAAATACTGCTAGAGTCAACAAAGGCGAGGATTTATTATACTAGAAAAGCTATTAAATAATAGGGAGTGCAAGTGAACTTGTAAACTATATTAACAAATAAGTAGTGTAAAAAACATCACTGAGAGAGTAGAAAGTGTCTAAACCTCTTCCAATTAAGATACTCTATTAAAGTGAGTATATTAATGTAGTAGTATACAAGGTTTGGTGTCTTAAAAGCAACATGAGAATAAGATAAACCTTAATATGTATAATACTCCTTTAAATATCATGCATCACAATATACCCTGTTTTCAAACTTATAGCTCAAATTTTGTACATGAAACTTTTCATCTCTAATACTTACAATCTAATAAAAACCTATTCAAATACTTAATATATAGAAAGATTAACTAGAAATTTATTCAAAGAGCTGATTATCTAACTTAATAATTCAATTATCAATTATCAAATGTCTGTTCCAAGAGTGCAGTTTCTTTTCTTTGGCAATTCTTTTTTATGACAATTATTACCAAGTGCAAGATATTAAAGTATTTAAATATCAGCTTCTGCAGATGTATACTAAGTTAGTAGTTGTAACTTTTGTAGCTTTTTATAAAGTCAAAAATAGTCACTCATTACTAGAGGGTCACTTATAACTATGTATAATACTTTATAATTAGTTTATTGGATTTGATTTTAGCTCAACCACTTTCTCAGAGGTCGATCAGTCATACTCTTGTATGCTAAGTTTGGCTTACTTTCCGGAAAGTTGATAGTTAGGATTCTAGATATACAATGATCATGTAATAGAGGTGGAGGCTGAGCTATGACTCTATATTCTTGTAGAATTATAGGATTCACATGAGTATATAGCTACTGGAAATTATCCTGATAGCAGAATGGGTAGTGCACGAGATTTTGCGATTTAAACCAGTTTCCTGAGTGACGTAAGACAGCTCAGTTCAATATACCTTCAGTCTAAGAATAGACTTGTATCCCAAATCGTAACTAAGGTATGCACATTTCATAAGTCCAAAACTTGTTCGTCTTTGGTATGTTGGGGTATACACTATGAAGTAAGTTGACCTATAATATCTGACATGAGTGCACAATAGCCAATCACAATTATGTTATGATTTGTTCATGGTTTTATGACTCTCGCACATAACTCACTTTATGAGACCAGGGTTTTACACATGTCAGTCAGTCAAGCACATGACTTAATTCAAGTTTATTAGTTATTATTGATTAATGGTTGTTGCATAGATGACTCATAGGAGTCAGGCAATGCATTTTATACTATCAATTATTATAAGTCATGAGAGTCAGATGACTAAGATGGATGAGTCATGAGGGCAAGGGTAGAGTGACGCTTATGTATAAATAGAAGGCTTTTCATTCTAGGCAGCAGTTCTTCACACAACTATCTAAGAACCTTCCTACTTATAAGTTTTATGAATTGAAAACTACTTTAATTTCTTTTACTTGCTATGTCTTTTGACTTCATTTTGATCAAGCGATCAATACAAAACTAAAACTAGCCAAAGCAACAACAACAAGATATAGTAAGTAGTTCTAATAACTTCACTATTATCTGACAGGACAAGAGTTCTGACTACAACTAACCAAGACATTCTTGCCATGATGAAGTTATCACCCACAAATCAAGATAGTATATTATTAATATAAAACAGCCAAGAATCAATTCTCTTAGGCTAACAGCAATTGTTACAACCTGGTTGCATGGTAATTCTTTTGTCCCAACTCATGCTTCAACTATTATATCTTACCAGCAGGTAGTTGAAGCCTCTCTCTACCTGATTGGGAGCAGTTCTATCACCCGTCTTATTGTATGTTAATTAGCCAGGTAGACACCTGTTACCTATAAGCAGAACTGCCTACAAGCCAGCTTAAGGAAATGGCAAGTGGTAACTTGGCAGGGTAGACTGATGGTGTGATAAGAGATAAAGTCTTTTTTGATAAAGCGAGCAGGATGGACCAAGTACCCTTTAAAGGAAAACTGAAACATGAACAAGTGTACACCACTTGGAAACCCTTGCATGTTGGCACAATACCGAAGAATTGGCCATCTCTTGTCATTGAATGAGCTGTTTCACAGTCCACAAGCACCATGATAGCCGCTGACTACTTGTAGTTGATGAACTCTGATGGGCAAGTTAAAAATGTTATTGGGATTGAGGTGGTGAGGCTTGAGAGCGAGATACATATTGAATTATGGAAGATAGGACTGGTGGAGAACCGGTATCCTGTCAGTAGACACTACAGCCAGAGAACAGAGTGCTCAATGATTGATTACCAATTCAACATTATGAGAGGGAGCACGGGTAAAGCCTCATTTGTACAAAATTTTAAAAGCATCTTTCTCTGCAACCCTATTGAAGATGATGGGGAAGAGCAAGAAGAGAAAGAAGAGGAGGTGAGCAAATAGGCCACCAGGGAGGGAAAGGAGGAGGAGGAGGAGGAGTTGGCAGGCGAATACACCTCTGGGGAGATGGAGCACTCAGAGGAGGTAGTTGGTAAATACACTACCAGGGAGATGGAGGAGGTGTACCAGGAGGCAGGTCAATATGCTACAGGGGAGAGGGAGTAGGAGGAAGCAGCAGAATATGCTGCCCCCACACCCAGTCTTGAAGAGAGACCTCACACACCTCCCACTCTCAAAGGCAAAACTATTCTCAGCTAGCCTCCTCATGAACATAATATCATTATCACCACCACCAAACTAGGATAGTATGCTCAGTGTGTGTAGAGGGCTGCCGGACGTAAGTATTGCGTCTCAATATTATACCTGTTACAGGCAAGAAGTGACTGAAAATAGACTGGGCAGTTTAAGAGTGCTACCAGTAGTGTTATTGTCAGTACCATGAATACCAGTCAATTGGGGTATGTGGTAGCCCCTAGCGGGATGAGGGACAGTTCTCCTTGCTAGGACTAATTGTAATTCCTCCTCTTCTTACCAATCATTATTCTTATATTTAGACCAACAACCTTTCCTCCCTTTCATAGTGCTATTCTGAAAGTGAGAGACAGCATATATGTTTTCAAAACCAATTGGGAATTTTCATATAATCCTCACTGACTTGTTTCTTAGTGACTTAGCCCACCAGTGCACATGATGGTTGGGATTAGCTATGGCAGAATGAGAGGTGAATAGCCACATGCACTATATCCCTTCTCTTTTTCAGTCATCTGGATCAAGCTCTACCCAGTGTTTGGCAATTTCCATCTCGTTAGTAACTCTGAGTTTTATTCCCTTCATCAGATTCTGAAGATTCAGGAAGCTTCAAATGCTATGACTGAGGCTTAAGTGACTCCCAAGGTTAAAAAAGATCCAAGGGAAGAGTCTCACCCTTAGCTGCCCCTCCTGTCAAGGTCCTACCTGCAGAACATTAACCTCTTGATTACTAAAATGGGTCCAAATGGGCCATCCCGCAAGTCCTCACCATCTTTCACAGTTCACAAACTTCAAGCATCAGCTTCCCTAGGGGATATGGCGGTTCATTCCACATGCTTTAGCAATAACAGGGGAACTTTCCAATCCTCTCTTGAAACAACTTCTCCTAATCACAAGTCGAATATGCTGCCATCGCTCACCGTAATGTTTGCCAACCAAGAAGCTTTCATCCTGCACGCGTCTTATAAATCTCTTTTTCAAGCCCCATAGTGACCGCTCTCCGTATAGTGACATCTTCGACCACCGTGGAGCCGGGACCCATTAAACCAATATCCCATCACTGCCACCAGGCTGCCACAAAAATTCGATACCATCCACAAAGTAATATCAATACAAAATGAATCCTAGTTCCTCACACTCCTGTAACAACTCAGGCAAGCAACCCCAGCATTCTAGCGAAAGCGTTCAATACACTCCAGGCACCTCCCTGGCCCTCTATCCACTGAACGAGCAGGCTGAAGCTGCTAAAGCAAAAATCGAATGCACCCTGTCCCAACTTCCCTTGCTCTCCGCGCCAGCCGAGGAGTACCTTACCCAAAAGATGGCTAATGTCACACGCTCCTACTTCAAGCGAATTGCAAACGAAGACCAAATGGATGCTCGGAAACAGATTGAGGAAGCAATTTCCGGCATGGATGCTTTCTCTAATGACGTTGGCAATCGAATGAGAGCTGATAACACTTCCCGCAGTCGGGAATTTATGGAGCCTCGCCCTCGTCCTCCAGTGACCTCCCTTTCTTGAGCTATTCCAGGCCAGGCTGGCAAGAGCAGTACAACTGGCACGCACCGATAGCAACTACTTAGACCCTCGGGAATCTTCCGCGAAGTGCTTGAAAATGACCTTAGTGAGCATAGCCTCATGCACCCCCGCGAGTGGCTTACGATTATGCCTCCACCCCCCACCCGCAGGGTTACCTCCAGCAAATCCACTGTCATCCCAGATTCGCCAACCGGCCCTGGATTGGGGAGACCCCTCACCTTCCGGTTTGTTGTCGGCCTGCTCAAGCGGAACGATGAGAGCAAGCGCAAGAAGGTCAAAGATCTTTGGCGAAAAATCAGGCATCTCGTGAGGAAGGATCACAGCGACTGATTCGCTTGGTGAGCAATTTTTGGGAGATGTAATCAGGCAGTGCTGTGACACCGGGGAGTGGTTCGGAATTGTGAGTCCAATTGGTGTTCGCCTCTTATGAATCTCACGAAACCTAGTGTCGATTATTCTTATGTTATTTTCTCCTTTCTATATCAGATAAATTGTCATACCTCAATTAAATTAGAAGACCAAAGGTTTGAGAACGAATTTTCCCGTGATTGTCATAATTTGGAGGCTGGAGTCTCTCAGCTATTATCGTAGTTAGTGCTTTGATATCTAGGAGGGGGAACGTAAAATAACCTGAATGGGGCGGGAATCTGAAAAAGTGATAGTGTAGCGCACCACGTCGAGTGAGCTTGGGGCAGCTTCCCACAATCATACCCACGGGGTACAGAAGTAGACTCAAAGGTGTTAGGTTTCCCCAGGCATCTCCCATCATCTAGACAGTTCTAGATCCCAGCGCCTGTGAGGGCCTTCCTCACTAACAATCAATCACCCCTAACACGAAACAAGCAAACCAACCAAAATATGATACAAGGGAGTAATAAAATGATAGTGATATCACAAAAAAAACAAGAAGTCTCCTAGAACTTCCACAACACTACAACACCGCCCCACTAACCTCCATCAGAAATTTCATTGGCCCTCACAAGTAAATCATTAACATACAAAACTAGAACATTTATCATCGTGTGTAAACAAACACGACGCGTGAAATAAAAACTTTGCAGATGTCAATCGGTGACAACCACCAGACAAAGCGAGTGAGGAAAAAGAAAGAAACAAATCGCCCACCGTCGGCCCCTGACCCGACATATCCATCCGCAAAACAATCAACTCAAGCTTTTATTAGGAAATAATATGTAAATAGAAAGATAAAACAATCGCGCTTGAATGAGGGCCGCGGTAAATTCACATCGAAACGTCCCCTTAGTGTCGAAATTGAATGAGAGCTATCGAAACGTCAGTCCCAGCTATTCGAGTTAGATTTGTGAATGAATACTTCAACGTCTCTGATATTGGCGAGATGTTGTCCAACCTTGTCCGCCATGGCCAAAGCCACCGGATCCCCATCCGTTGTTCGGAAAAACGTCGATCCGGTGGGTGGCCGCGCAAATTGAGTCGTGGAGAAACCCGTCGCCTCTGAGAAAAATACGATCGTTAATGCTGAGTTGCACACTGGCCCTATGGTTGCACTCGGATGGCTTGTTCGGTATAACAGTATGTTGTGACCTCAACGGCCGTTATTAATGCTAATTAATTAATTGTAGGAGGTGAATCGATTTGCTTACCTGGGTGCGAGAGTTTACCTGAAACCATTGGTTGTCTGAGATGTTTTGATAAGAGATTTCCGTAGGTTGGTTTCTTCCGGACGGGGGTAGATTAATTGGCTAATGGTATCCTAGTGGGAGGAGGGAAAGAGAAGGTTTGATGAAGTATGTTTGCTCTCCCCGACACCTCCGAGTTCCTGATGTGTTTTTTATTTCGCCGATAATTTTTTAGAGGGCCCAAATTAACTGTCATAGTCCGGAGATAGTTTTCCGCCGCCAGCAAAAGGGTACTTCCTCCACGGCGCTAGCTTCTAGGGAAAGACTAGAGGCCCTAGTTGGACATAGTCTACCGGCTCTCTCCATGGAACCTGCTACCACCCAATCTGCGAGTGGAGGGTCTAAGTCAGCCAGGAAGCGTTCTATTTCTGTTAAGAAATCACAGGTTGATGTGCCGAGTAACCTATCTGGCTCCACAAGGAAGGGGAGAGCGCCTACTTCAGCCAAGAGCGTATTGCCAGAGAGATCTGTTGGAGGACATCTTCACTCTCCCGTGGAAGCTCCGGGTGTTCGTGCGTCAGGGAGGCTATCCGTCCCTCCCAGTTTGCAGGCACCCGTTACTCGAGCGTCAGCAGAAGTGCCTCCTTCGTGCCACGCGAAAGCTGTTTCAACTCGTGCCTCTACTAGGAGATCAACCTTGTCGATCATGCCGACCAAAAACGCCGCTCGAGCCTCATCGGAGCGTGTGAGAAGATCAACTATCGCTACTTCGGAACCCCAAGTGCTCGAGAAACAAGCCTCGGGCCAGGCCTCCTCTAGTAAAACCAGGGGGTCCACCCCTTCTCGGAGGAGACTTCAAGCTAGGGACCAAGAGGGAAGTTTAACTTGGCGGGAAATACTGCTTACACTTCTAGTCCTGCTGCGGAGGCGCAGACGACTCCTAAACGCAACCTTCGGTCGGGATCTAGAAAGCCCTCGGTCAAAGGGAAGGCAGTCGTGAATTCCCGAGAGGAAAAGGATGATTCTGCAAAGGACTCGCCTTACCCTGACTTCGAGTTGAGGCACCGTCCCGAAATCGAGGAGGAATCTGAATCCGAATCCGAATCCGAAGAGGAGAGCAAATCGGGAGATAGTTCTGAAGAGGATAGTTCTGAGTATAAAGGATAGTCTGATTAGGAACTTCATAGAACCCTATTATAACTCTACTCGTGTTTAGAATTATCCGTAGATTCAGGGACTCTTGGTGCGGTTATTTTTATCCGTGGCTTGCGTTAACTTTGAGACATTTTGTGCTGTCTAGGTGCTAGTTTTTATATCTGTAGCCGGAAATTGGCGAAGGGTTAGATTAGTCCTCAATAAAATGCGCTATTATAGCTTGAATTGTCTTCGTCCGGTGATATTCGTGCTTTTGTGGCAAATGCATCCCGAAGCCTTACCAAAGGGGATGCCATCAGAAACCTCAGCTTGGTAGGCGGGGGTCTAGATGGGGGAGATTGGAGGGAAAATTCTCGAGAATATATCGGAAATGTGCGCGGAGTGAATCATGGTGAGAACGCCATCCCATCTTCACAGCTAATGGATATATTAAAGTGGATATATTAAAGTCTGTGCTCGTTTCCACAAATACCGAAGCGGTCATGGCGGAATCGGCAACATATCGGGGACGAGAAGGGTATAGCAAAATGGTAGATGGATTGGAGTTGGGGGATGATTACGGGGGATGACAAGAATGAGGCCCCGGCTAGGGAAAGATCGAGGCTCGGGATGCTGGCTATGATGATGATCACCTTCGGCCCTCAACTACGACAGACTTTACAAGGAGAGGCGACTCCAACATCCAGGCGGGATTCTCAATTATTCTAGTTTTTACTTATGGGGCCTTCTAGTCACAAATATCCGAACACACGTGAACTTCTCCAGGAGTTATCAAAGCGATCAGCTTTTCTACATACCTAACTGCGGATATTGGATGTCTCAGTTAACTAGAGGTCTGGAAGCCATTATGCGACCGCTATACAGAAAAAAGAAACAAATCGGAAGTCCGCTTTTTGAAAATCTGCCTAGTGCCTCCGTGCCCTCTAGCAGCCAACAAAGCGACCTTCCATGTGTTATATACTGTATCGCTTATTAACTAGGGTGCCCCCTCTACCATTAACCCCCCCTGCAGTTGAGACAGTTAGCATTGAATGCAGTTTGCAGCAGTAGCTGGGCAGGGTTGACTTACAACATTTGGATCTAATGTTTGCCATATCCGGCACAATTCCACACATAAGTTGAATAACGTTCGAGCTCCTCTTGAGAGAAGGTAAAATCCCCCTCGCCCTTGGCTGGCGGGCGAAGGGAGACACTTTCGAAGTTGAGCGTTAAGGACGCCTCGTTTGAAACGCCTGCGACTAAGTCGATTTCGCGAATTATTGTTGGGGCAGTTCCGGTAGGCCTGGGTTGGCCCTGAGTAACATGTGGGTCCGGAATGGTGACGGGTTCCCATTGCTGAAGATGTATTTCTTTGATACGGAGAATGAGATGACGAGAACGATTTTCACCTGCCCACCGGAGTTCTCGAGCCACCAGTGAGCATCGGCCACCAAGCGATCGCGGGATTTGGAAACCCCACATTCGATGATCAGCGTTGGCCAGTCGGTTATAAGGGGGCGGGACTTCCAAGGTTTCCACGAGCAATCGGCCTCCTTTTGGCTCCCATTTCCTTTGTAGGTAGCAGATTCCGTCCGGCCAATATCCTTAAATAGCCCCATTCCAGCTATCTTACCATCCAACCAGACTCCGAATCCCTTGCTCGCCACTTCTTGAACTGGGCCAAACATTAGTTTGACTATCAATGTATCCTCACGGTCGAAGTAGAGAAAGCGGTGTCCTTTGAAGCGCGTTTCGCGAATACGGTCGATGACCACAAGATGATCTTGCGTCACAGGGGCAAATACTGTGTACTGCTGGCTAGCCTTACCGGAACATAATTTATCGGCTTGCGATTGAATTGGCCCTCATGAATGACTGCCTATCGCGGAATTGCCGGGGTTCTACACCTCCCAACCCCTCTGTAAGATAATAATGCATGTCGTGTGGTGCGGTAGGTTCTGGAGTTAGATGAGGGGAGGCTGGGGAGGAATATGGGGTGTAACATAGTCCCTGCCCTGCCGAGGGATATCCTGATCGCGGGGCGGGTGGGGAGGGAGTTTGGGGCGAACTGACATCCTCATAGGCAAGGCAGCCATTCCTTTCGAAGGTCGGTTGTGGGTGCGGGGGATAGTAGTTAGGTGGTATCAGGGTCGGAGGTTGTGGATTGCGGATTTGCGAGGTTGTGAAAAAAAAGGTGTGGTGGTTGTAGCATCAGATCGGGGAGTCTACTTTTTAGTTCTATGTCGCCAGTATAGTTCCGGTCACTTATGCACAACACCACGATTGAAGCAACGGGGGACCCCTTGGCATAAAATCGACTATGAAAAAAACTTGTTAGATGATCAGACTGCTACAGGAGCAGAGTTTTTTTATGATAAAAAATTTTATTCAAATTTTGTTAGGGCTAACTTAAAGGCTTAATTGCTCCAGTTTTTGAATCGACCTTATGCCAAGGGATCCCCCATTGCCTCAATCGAGGTGTTGTGCATAAGTGACCGGAACTATACTACTTTTTCCGATTGTTAGTCACCTTTCCTTACCCTTAGCTAGGAAAAAGAACGCGCCACTCTGAACATTGTTATCGTGCCCGCAGACATAAGTTAGCCCCCCAAGACCTCTAGGTTAACTGAAAATAACCTGTTTTCCTGCCACCTAGGTCTCCTTGCTCACATTCCGAGTCTGTATAATAATACCCTTTGTTCCGGGTTTGCCAAGAGCAACCAAATCCCGGGCTGCAGTCACAATTCCAGGTGATGTCGCCCTATGATATTGGAAATACTAGCCAACAGGTGGCATCTTGATTCCATGCGTTATCCACCACTCATTCTCACAGCATCAAAACCAACTATCGGCAGTCTTTGATCCCGAAACCACTACGTGATATTACCCCCATCCACAGCTATCACCAACTACAAGCCAGAATGGCAGCTGCGGCCACCCAGGATGCGGGTGTCTCTTCAAATTCATCAAGCGCACAAACCCCCCAGCCTAGTGTACCGCTCGATATACATTATTATCTTACAGTGGGGCTAGAAGGGATAGAGCGCCAGCAATATCGCAGTGCCCGCTCATTATCAAAAGCGATTGACAAACTCCACGATGAATTTGATTCCGGTAACTCGAGTGCTAGACAGTACTTGGTATTTGTCTCGGTAACGCAAGAACGGCTCGAGAAGATCGAGAGTCTTCGCGAAACCCGCCTCAAAGGGCTCTCCACAATGTACCTCAAGAACGAAGAGGTATTGATTGTCAAAATCATTCCAAACTGTGTTCACGAAATGACTCATTTGGAGTTTGGATCCATGCTTCATCACAAAACCAACGAGATGGGGATGGAGTGGGGTCTTTGTCCTAATGGTCGTGCAACGTTTGAAGGCACTCTGGGCCGGAAAGAGGCAGATTCAACATTCAAACCTTCTCCTCGCCTCGGGGCGCGCAATTGGCCAACTGTTGTCTTTGAGTGCGGGCTTGCAGAATCACTTGAACGCCTGCAGTGGATTGTCGTTGGTGGCTAGAAAACTCTACTAGTACGGAAGTGAATATCGTTCTTCTCTTTTCATTCTCCGAAGCCGATAAGGGAATACATATTGAGCAATGGGAAATGTCCACAGCACAAAATTCGCGCGATACACACCCCCATTCCAATCCTCTTACTAAGGAACCCATGAAAACCTACGAAATCGACATTGTAGCAGGTGTTGCTTTGGGAGCTCCGAGTCCCTTGACGCTTGACTTTCAGAAAGTCTTCCTTCCCCCACCCGGCCTGGGAGAAGGAGATATCGTCTTTAGTGTGCAGGAACTGGAGAAGTACGCCGGTCATATCTGGCTTGGTGCACAATAAGGTAAGCCTTCAACACAGATATCATCTCGCCCTAGAAAGGATATCTCTTGAAATTAAAATTGAGGCTGATAGTGTTACCCACTTAAAGAGAAGATGTCGGAAGTGAGGTTACTTGGGAATGGGCTCTCTAGGGGATTAAAGTATAGAAGGTTGACGGCTGGGCTCTCGGAGGAACGGGTTGACTAGGGGGTTTCAACGGGCTAATGGATAGTTTCATTGCTTGATTGTGTAAGAGGGTCTCGGTTCTTTTAAAAGTCCTTAGTCAACTGAAAATTTCGCTGGGAGTTAATGAGAAAACACAGTGACATACCCGGCCCACCGCTCGCATACTTCCAGGGCAAAGGTCACAACCCAGTTACGCATCCATCATTCTTATGTAATCTTACAAGATCACATGTGGGGGTTGACTTTGTCCTATCCAAGTTGCATTCCCACAATCGAATACTAGATCTCGACGGGTGATATATACTTGGTTGAATACGGTATCACTTTTCCCCTGGAGTGGACTCTCATAAATTAGTGTAAGTAAGCAACGGCAGTTCGGTCAGGTTGCTATTCGTTCATTAGGTTCTTTGACTTGTACCCAACAGGGCCGCTCTTCGTGCCTCTCCGTTATCTTATCATATCATATCGTACCTAGGCGCATATCCCGATTGCCGAGGAGGGCGTGGCTGGTGAGACGCGCGGCAAAAATTGTTTGGCCCACACATCATTCCCTTCCTCACGATCGGCCAACCTCACTCTCCCAACACTCGTCTACCCTCTGTACTAGAGAACAGGCCTGCCCCCCCTTTCATCCACTTTCCCTCTGCCATTACCAAACACCATGTCTGACAATCAGCCGAAGCATGTTTCGCCCGTTGAACTCCGCATTCTTCCTTTAACTTCTTTTTTCTAACACCTGACTCAATCTGTCCAGATCGCCCTCCAATGCCCCCGCCAAGCGCCGGCTTCAAGGACAGCGGGGGCGTGCTCCCGCCAGTCGGCCTCCTTTGCCTTCAAAGCAGTCTAATGAGTTTAATCTTCCATCAATCAATCCCAACACAGTCACCATCTCGTCCGATGATAGTGACCTCCCTTCGGACGAAGATGACAAGCCCACCAAGCGTAAGTATTTTAAAAATTCGTTTCCTCTCCTGAGTGGATCCCCGGGCTCACAGAATTGCGTCTCTAAGGTCGCCGTCGGGAAGAAAGTCTTCAATCTCGCAGGTATCGTGAATCTACTACCAGAGCCCGCCTACCGCCAAACAAAAGTATGTATTTTCTCTAGCTCACCCTCCGTGCGGATCCCCGAAAACCTAACCACAACTACCTTCAGTTCCTCCTCTCCAAGCTCGCCGTGATGCCATCAACACTGAAGTCATCCGGCTAACCCGCAAACTTGAGGACGGTAACCGGCGTGATCGCAGCACCAAGGATATAAGCAAGTGGTGCACCGAGCGTAGCAACGCCAGCACAGCCGTCACCAAATTCATTGGGAAATACTACCTGGACATGGGATTGATCCGCTCACCGGAGAGGCTCAATTTTTCCAAAGCGTGTGTTCTCTGCCTGCATCCCTACTGCGGCAATCGTCCGACTTTCGACGTCGCAGATGCCATGTGGCGCATGTTTCGAGCTTTGGAGTTAGATTTGGAGATGTCAAACGACTGCGGGGTCGATGCCCTGTTTGAGTATTGGCATGACAAGAATATTTACTGCAAGCGCGTGAGGAAGGTCGCCATGGAGTTAGAGAAACGACTGATGGATATGCGCTGCGTGTTGGCAGGGGAAGGAGAATATTAAAGCAGGTATTTGGTGTGGACTTCTAGTTCCCGCCTGAATATCATATGGGACCTTTGTAGATAGCGCGAGGCAATTCCGGATAGAAACCAAGTCAACCTCATCTCACATAACTCGAATCACCGTTTCCTTCCCTAATTTTTATAATCGTAAAAAAAAAAAATTCCCCACCCCGCGCTTGCCCCTAGAAACCCCTGTCCAGCCACCACTCTGAGGGTGAAAACCCGAATGATTTCCACCCCCGTACTTATTTCCTATTGTCAATTATGGACACTCCCTCTATTGCAGGTCATCAGGCATCATTCTCGCTACCCCGCGCTCATTCTTGTACTTGTAAACCACCGGCGCTCCCCTATGTTCGAATATGATAGAAGGATATCGGAGCATTCCTCGTAGTCATATACTCGGTAAACTCCGTCATTTACCATAACCTACCAAGAGTATCATCTTGTCCCTGAAGTTTTTTTAGTCAGCTACCCCTCTCCCTCCCTCTTACAACCTTGATCTCTCATTCGCCTTCCCTTTCAAAAAAAAAGAAAAATATCATTTACTTTAATCTCATTTTAACCCATGGATTAACCGAATAGCCGATACTCCCCTACCAAGTCAACATTATCTCATGTGCCTCAGCTCAGCGCCAAGTTACCGTCGGGTAGTACAAAACAAATCACCCAGGAACGGTCAGGTTAGTGCCTCACGAAGAGAAGCACCCCGCAGAATTATCCCTTCAGCTATTGAAACATTCAGTCCCGATCGGAATGTCTAGCACCCGCTAATTGGGAGCGAATATGCGCGGAATCTCTCTCTTCCATCATCGCAAGAGCGAGTTGTACGAGTTTTGCTATATGCTGAAAAATACTACTCGCAAGTCCTTGCCAGGAATACCCCCGCCAGCCGATACTTTGCTGGAGCTCTCACCAAATATTCGGCTCACGGAGGTATTCTTGGTAAAGACGGGTGAGTACTTTCAGACTGCAAGCGATTTACTCTCACAATTACTAAAGCTTCACATTTCGACCCGGACGGATAATGCGTTTCACTATCCTGCTTGGCTCCAGCTTAGCACCCTCGGTACCCTAGTATGGACGTTGGCGATGGGATGGACTGGGGGATTAAGATGTCAAAGCCCCTTCAACCTTTCCTAGAATTATATCTACCTGGTTGAATTATTTTTTTACCTTAGATAGTAATGAGTATTAAGGCCCCTAGCCCCTCTCTATCCCATCTACCCGAGTACTCCCATAGCGCCCGGCAAGGCGTTACAGCTCATGAACGCGCGATGATGCCCGTCCAGACACCAAGATTCCAACAATAGTCGGTGCCGCCAGAGCCTCCAACCCGCTAGTCCCAGCTCGGACTCGCGTATCTTGGCGCTAGCCCACTCACCTGTCTTTGCCAAGAATACCGCACTAGCTGAATACTTGTATTAGCTGGCGACAAAAAGGAAATATCGGCTGGCTGAGGTATTCTTGGCAAAAGCACGAAAGAGAAGTCTGCTGCGTCTTCTGGGCCACGCGGGAGCGAATATTATAATAGAATAAAACAAACTACAAATCATACTCCCTAACGCAACCCGGCGATCGTCCGCCCCATCCGATGGCTGGACATTGTCCTCTGCCATCTCGGACAGACTGGCCGACAGGGAGCACTCCCGCTAATGGCAATTATCCATTGGAGGTAGGTACCCGTGACCGCGGGTATTCACAGGGCATTATGGAAGTATTATTTTTTACGCGATGTGTTTAGCCCCGCTGTCTAACGTCTTGGGAACGGGCGCCAGGCCCGGCGGGTATGGTATGCACGAAGTAAAAGTTCCCGCTCGTCGTCACAACCCTGGTAGAGAGGCTTGGAGCGTAACACGTGTCCCTAACCGTCCGGGGGGCCGGCGGAGGCTAGCAGGGGGAAGGATGGCAGAGGACTACCGGGGATCAGGCTAGAGAAAATATATGCTATGGTTCACAGAGTTTCCCTTGATTTTTCTTTATCACGTTTCTCTCTTCGGGCTTTCTTCAACTTTTACTCTTCCCCAGAAATCCGAGTCAATCAGCCCATCCAAGTATTAAAGCACCCTCTACAATAAAACACCCTTCGGCACTGGCGAAGCGATATTTTCTAATAACGCCATTCTTAAAGTCCAAGTTATAAGAAGGCAGTCCCCCACAGTCCATACAATCCATCCAGTCTTCTCATTCCCGGGCATAGTTTATCCTAGCGCCTCCAAAAAAGACGGGTTATTAGCGCAGCCCGTCCTGTCCTGCCCCAATACGGACGGACTGAACCGCCGGGAACACCGGCGGTAACAGGTATCGCCTCTCGTGGATCGCTAGGCTACTTTGGAAGGGTGTTCCAGATGCAAAAGAGGGCGCATTCCGGGTGTCGGAACAGAATGATCGGATATGGCGCGCCGGCGGCACCGTGGGTAGCCTTTGGTTTATTGTGGCCGAGATTTTCCTCACGATCGCCCAGAGGAGAGGCTCGCGAGAGACACTTTAGGGGGGGGTCTTGTCGGGAGATGTAGGATGAGAGAAGAGCTTAACCTAGAAATGGGAGAGGGTGTTTTTTTTCTTAGCATTTGAGACTGAGGAAGCCGATGCGTACAACCGCTTCCTACTCCCGCTTTGCGTCCACCACCGCTGCGATACCCTGGCGCTGGTCGTTCTCAGCTACCTGTTTGAGCACTCGAGATTTCATCTTGGACGAAGAAGGGTCATTGTGGGCTACCGGGGACAATAGGTGGGAACCACACCTAAATCCTCGCCAAAAGAAAAAAGGAGGGAAAAGAAAAGAAAAGAGAAATCGCGACAATAGCCTATGGCTACGGGTTCCGCATACAATTGTTGGGTGATATTTTCATGGCAGTTAAAGACAAACAGGCCACTCCCCGCGAGCTGACTCACAAGTCAGGTTGTATGTGGGAGGCAGTTTACAGGTCATTTCTGCGTAGTTCCTCTAATTTTCCTTCCGGGACCTTCACGAACGTCCAGTGTTCGCAACGGGGCAGTCCGTCCGTCCTGGGCCAGGACGAGGACGGACGACATTGTGTCATCCCCCACCGTCCCCCACCGTCCCCTGTCGTCCCCTGTCGTCCCCCACCGTCCCCGGCGGTCCTATGTAGTTACCTGCCGCCCTCTGGCAGAAGTTGTCTCAGGTCGTGGGGCTAGTCGTCCTTGCTAATGACGGCCGTCCTGGGAATTCAAGGACGAGGACGGACTGCATTTTGCCGTCCCGTCTCGTCCGGGGGTCTTGGCAGTCCCCCTACCGGGCCCTACGGGGGCCCCGGACGGCTGAGAACACTGCGAACGTCCTTTTTACCGCCCCGACGTCCTCGAAGGGGCGACATATATGCCGCTATATCTCTTCTAGCCTCCTTTTATTTTCACTTTCATCCCGGCGCCATGCGATGCGTCGCACGTCGCTTATTTTGTAAGTTAGGTACCATCACCATATATCACTCATAGTTTGTCTGCAACCCATGTCGGAACTACTACCTCAGAATGATGATATGGGACGGATGTGTTCGACCAGCGGTCAAGCAAGTTGAAGCATGTGGATCTAGGAATCGGCAGTGGTCATCTTGATGTATATTGATACTGCGCGCTACTATAAGTACTGCAGTCTCAAGCGCGTCTGTAGGACAAGCAACATAGCATTCGTCTCTTTTTTCTCTTTCATTCAATTGATCTGTCGGATTACTTCTCACCCTGACTCCGGCCGTTCCTATGTGACCTCCAACAGCCCACTGACCCTACCATCCATCCCTTCTCTTTCTCCCCGCCCCCCCATCACGACACCCCATTCACTGAACCTTTTACAACGCTCCCCAGTTTCGTTACTCTGATCAAAGGTTTTGTTTTTATTTTTGTTTTTCCCTCTCTTTCTATCCTTACAGCTTTTTTCGAGAACCTTTTTTTTAAAAAATCGACGTTCATCAATTTCCGTGGGGCGCTGTCTGCGGGCCGATCTGGCGACTTTTTTTCCTTTTCCTTTTCCTCCACCTTTCCCTCATAGCGAACGGGGTGATTGACGGATGAGAGGAAGGAAAAAGGGGATTAGTCTTCAGCGCTCTTTTGGTGTGGCGGACGGGTAGCCCAAGTTTGGGGGTATTGGGTAGACTCTCTGTTAGAAAGCAGCTTTTCTTCCATCTCCGACGGAACACATACAAGGAAGGGGAAAATTATAAAGCATAGTGACCTTTTGATGCGCGGAGAGCTCCTTGTGCCAATGGAAGTCGATTACCCACCGGCTGTTTCGGCAACTACAACCATGCTTGTCTGAAAGCGGTCTCATCCCGACAGAGTCCTCAAAGATCCTACCACTAGCGCTCCCAGCGCTCCTACAGCTATCGATTTGTACCTTATCTGGGAGGATGATGCCCACTATGAGCAGGATATTTTGAGGGATCCGTGCTCGGGCTTGAATTCCTGGTGGAGGTATTTCGAATATAAGGCCAAGACTGGAAGTATTAATGGGCAGCTGTTTGTTTTTGAGAGGGCTTGTCAAGCGGTGCCTAGGTCATACAAACTGTGGAAAATGGTATGCGTCTCTTGGTCCTTCCACCCGTTTTACCTACTGTGTTTATTTATTTTTTGTTCTGGCATTGTTTGTGGTGTGGTGGGGGTGCTGTTTGTTTGATGATGTAGGGAGATTCACATTGGGAGGTTTTTAGTATCTCGATTAAGAGTCAAGCACGTGTCCTCCCTCAATCCGGCACGGTTCCACGCTGAGTACAACAAGATCAATAATTGATTTGAACGGTCTCTCATCCTTCTCAACAAGATGCCTAGGATCTGGACAACCTACTTATCCTTCCTGCTCAAACAATGCCTCATTACCAAGATCCGCCGAACCTTCGATCGTGCTTTGCGGGCTCTACCGCTTACCCAGCATAGTCGCATTTGGGCGCTCTACATACCGTTCGCCAATTCCGCTTCTGGAGAGACAGTTCTAAGGATTTGGAAACGGAATGTCCAGGTTCACCCTGAGGATGTATAGAAGAATTCATTGAGCTTCTCGTTGAAATTGGGAAGTACGAGGAAGCGGCGCAAAAGTGGATCGAGGTGCTGGATAATCCAAAGATTCGGTCAAAGGCTGGGAAGAGCCACTTTCAGATGTGGAGTGAGCTATGCGACTTGTTGGTCATCCAGGCTCGCGATTTCAGGGGCATTGACGTCGAGAAGATTGTGCGGAGCGGAATTGAAAGGTTTAGGGAGCAGCGGGAGAAATTGTAGACTAGTTTGGGCACCTATTAGATCACTAAGAGAGACTTTGAAAAAGTATATAGATAGAATAATTAGATTCGTCAGATGATTGAATATGGATTCTTTTGTGTGTGCAACCCTCAAGGGGCATAAAGCTTTGCTTACTGAGTTGGGCTTTTTGGGCTTTCGGTGCGAGTTTGATTGTGTGACGCGTATGCATTATTACATTTTAATAATTTTCCTATGTTTGCTTCACTAGCCACCTGCTTTCCTTCCCTCCTTCCCTCCCTCCTTCCCACCTTCCCTCCTTCCCACCTTCCCTCCTTTCCTCCTTCTCACCTTCCCACCCTCCCACCTTCCCACCCTCCCACCTTCCCACCCTCCCACCTTCCCACCTTCCCACCTTCCCACCTTCCCACCTTCCCACCTTGCCACCTTCCCTCACCCCTCTCCTTCATCAACACAACCCGCCGCGCTTAAGTGAAATTCCAATAAGCATTCCTCCTCGCTTCTACGCGACGAATAATATCTCAAGATGGCCAACGAAGACGACATTGAGCAACTCCCGGAGGACGACGAGAATGACCAACACCACAAGGAAGCTGAGAATGACCAACAGAACCAGGGTGATAAAAAACAAGGTCTGTTCAAATGCTCCAAGATCTCCAACCAATCATTGGTGCCATTATTAATATATTTATCTCATCTTATTCAGGATCTAGAAAGCTAACTGGTTGGGCCTCGCACATCCCAACAATCATCCTTGGTTTCATTGTTACGAGGGCTGGGTTTATTTACAATACATACAAGATTGCGCCTTTCGGCGCGCCTCCCCAGCTTGTCAACATTACCCACCTCCCGCCCCTGACAATCTCCAATCCATTCCCTTTGGATGTCAGGTGCCCAGCTGCTACTATGAGCTGCCCCCCTTCAACTGTCACCTATCTGGCCCCCACTACAATCTACTCTACCCGCAACTCGGCCCCAATTTCCTCCTGCGCCTCTACCTCTATTACTTCCTCCCCCCCTGACTCATTTGTCACCTGCCCCCCCGCCCTGCCGCCAGTTTACCACTCTTCCATCGTCGATTCTATCTATCGCGAGGTACTAGGGCGATTAGGGGTGGATGGAAGGAATACCCGGCTGGCAGGTGGGGCAGCAAGTGGTTCCGGTATCGAGGGAGCTTCTACCCCACCCCTATCAAAGCAGCCGACACCCAGCCTGCCAACATGTCTTCCCCCTGCTGGTGTCATGCAGGATCCGGATGAGGGCTCCAACGGGGTGCCCGGGACCGGCGATCATTGTTGTCGGCAAATTGCATGTGGCCAAGTTCGTATTGGAGGCAACAGGGATAACGATCCATACTACCAGCCCATGCTGGATTTCCAGTCGTACCAGACCCTCCTCCCGCGCGATGAGTCCCCCTTGCAGCCTAGACCCACCTCCACCTCTACTGCTATAGTAGAAGCCGTGGATGACCCTCAATTTGTAACAGTCCACCCACCTCCCGAGATGGATCCTGAAAAGGCGGAGGAATACTTGGGGTTGTTGCTAAAGGCGGGTTTCCTACACTGTCGGAAAATTGACGGAAGGGTTGAATGCAAGAAGATTCCGCTGGTTTGGCCTGTAAATAGTGGCAATGAGACGTTGGGGCCTTTCTAGCAATGAAAGAAGAAAAGAAAAAGAAAAAACCATCAAAATTTGATGGAGAAATGTATGGCAGTCAATAGCAATTATAACTACATAGCATAGAGCAGACACTGTGTGGATGCTTCTTTTCTTTTTTTCTTGCTCAAGGGTGCAGTCACAATTCCAGGTGATGTCACCCTATGATACTAGAAATACTAGCCAACAGGTGGCATCTTGATTCCATGCGTTATCCACCACTCTTTCTCACAGCATCAAAACCAACTATCGGCAGTCTTTGATCTCGAAACCACTACGTGATATTACCCCCATCCACAGCTATCACCAACTACAAGCCAGAATGGCAGCTGCGGCCACCCAGGATGCGGGTGTCTCTTCAAATTCGTCAAACTCACAAACCCCCCAGCCTACTGTACCACTAGACATACATTATTATCTCACAGTGGGGTTAGAAGGGATAGAGCGCCAGCAATATCACAGTACCCGCTCATTATAGAAAGCGATTGACAAACTCCACGATGAATTTGATTCTGGTAACTCGAGTGCTAGACAGTACTTGGTATTCGTCTCGGTAACGCAACAGCTTGAGAAGATCGAGAGTCTTCGCAAAACCAGCCTCAAAGGGGCCCTACACAATTTACCTCAAGAACGAAGAGGTATTGATTGTCAAAATCATTCCAAACTGTGTTCACGAATGACTCATTTGGGGTTTGGATCCATGCTTCATCACAAAACCAACGAGATGGGGATGAGGTGGGTCTTTGTCCTAATGGTCGTGCAACGTTTGAAGGCACTCTGGGCCGGAAAGAGGCAGATTCAACATTCAAACCTTCTCCTCGCCTAAGGGCAGGCAAGTAGCCAAATGTTGTCTTTGAGTGCGGGCTTGCAGAATCACTTGAACGCTTGAGGGTGGATTGTCGTTGGTGGCTAGAAAACTCTACTAGTACGGAAGTGAATATCGTTCTTCTCTTTTCATTCTCCGAAGCCGATAAGGGAATACATATTGAGCAATGGGAAATGTCCACAGTACCAAATTCTCGGGATACTCACCCCGATTCCGATCCTCTTACTAAGGAACCCATGAAAACCTATGAAATCGACATTGTAGCAGGGGTTGCTTTGGGAGCTCCGAGTCCCTTGACGCTTGACTTTCAGAAAGGCTTCTTTCGCCCATCCGGCCTGGGAGAAGGAGATATCGTCTTTAGCGTGCAGGAACTGGAGAAGTATGCCGCTCATATCTGGCTTGGTGCACAATAAGGTAAGCTTTCAACCCAGATATCATGTCGCCCCAGAACGGCCATCTCCCGAAATTGAAATTGAGGCTAATAGTGTTACCCACTTACGGAGAAGGTGTCGGAAGTGAGGTTACTTGGTAAGGGCTCTCTAGGGGATTAAAGTATAGAAGGTTGACGGTTTGGCTCTTGGAGGAATGGATTGACTAGGGAGTTTCAGTGAGCTGATGAATGGTTTCATTGCTTGGTTGTATAAGAGGGTCTCGGTTCTTTAAAAGTCCTGAGTCAACTGAAAGTTTCGCTGGGAGTTAATGGGAAAACACAGTGACATACCCAGCCCTCCACTCGTACACTTCCAGGTCAAAGGGCCACAACCCAGTTACGCATGCATCATTCTTATGTAATCTTACAAGATCACATGTCGGGGTTGACTTTGTCCCATCCAAGTTGCATTCCCACAATCTGATACTAGATCTCGGCGCTTGGTGTGATATATACTTGGTTGAATACGGTATCACTGCTCCCCTGGAGTGGACTCTCATAAGTTAGTGTAAGCAACGGCAGTTCGGTCCGGTTGTCATTCGTTCATTAGGTTCATATCGTACCCAGGCGCATATCCCGATTGCCGAGGAAGGCGTGCCTCGTGAGACGCGCGGCAAAAATTGCTTGGCCCACACATCATTCCCTTCCTCACGACCGGCCAACCTCACTCTCCCAACACTCCTCTACCCTCTGCACTAGAGAACAGGAGCCCCCCCTTTCATCCTCTTTCCTCTGCCATTACCAAACACCATGTCTGACAATCAGCCGAAGCATGTTTCACCCGTTGAACTCCGCATTCTTCCTTTAACTTCTATTTTCTAACACCTCACTCCACCTGTCCAGATCACCCTCCAATGCCCCCGCCAAGCGTCGGTTTCAAGGACAGCGGGGGCGTGTTCCCGCCAGTCGGCCGCCTTTGTCTTCAAAGCAGTCTAAAGAGCTTAATCTTCCATCAATCAATCCCAACACAGTCACCATCTCGTCCGATGATAGTGACCTCCCTTCGGACGAAGATGACAAGCCCACCAAGCGTAAGTATTTTCAAAATTCGTTTCCTCTCCTGAGCGGATCCCCGGGCTCACAGAATTGCGTCTCTAAGGTCGCCGTCGGGAAGAAAGTCTTCAATCTCGCAGGTATCGTGAATCTGCTACCAGAGCCCGCCTGCCGCCAAACAAAAGTATGTATTTTCTCTAGCTCACCCTCCGTGCGGATCCCCGAAAACCTAATCACAACTACCTTCAGTTCTTCCTCTCCAAGCTCGCCGTGATGCCATCAACACTGAAGTCATCCGGCTAACCCGCAAACTTGAGGACGGTAACCGGCGTGACCGCAGCACCAAGGATATAAGCAAGTGGTGCACCGAGCGTAGCAACGCCAGCACAGCCGTCACCAAATTCATTGGGAAATACTACCTGGACATGGGATTGATCCGCTCACCGGAGAGGCTCAATTTTTCCAAAGCGTGTGTTCTCTGCCTGCATCCCTACTGCGGCAATCGTCCGACTTTCGACGTCGCAGATGCCATGTGGCGCATGCTTCGAGCTTTGGAGTTAGATTTGGAGATGTCAAACGACTGCGGGGTCGATGGCCTGTTTGAGTATTGGCATGACAAGAATATTTACTGCAAGCGCGTGAGGAAGGTCGCCATGGGGGTAGAGAAACGACTGATGGATATGCGCTGCGTGTTGGCCGGGGAAGGAGAAGATTAAGGCAGGTATTAGGTACAGACATCTAGTTCTTTGCCCGAATATCATATGGGACCTTTACAGATAGCGTGAGGCAATTCCGGATAGAAAACCAAGCATCATGTCTGATGACTCGAATCACCGTTTCCTTCGATAATTATTATAATAATAAAACTATATTTTTCCTGACCCCGCGCTTGCCCCTTGAAAGCCCTATCCAGCCACCACTCTGGGAGGGAAAACCCGAATTATTTCCACTCCCCTCCGTATTGTCTATTATTAATTATTAGCACGAGCTATTGCAGGCCACCAGACATCATTCTCACTACTTCGCCCTCATTCTTGCACACCGCCGGCGCTCCCCTATGTTCGAATATGATAGAAGGATATCGGAGGATTCCTTCTAGGTCATATACTCGGTAAACTCTGTCATTTACCATAACCTACCAAGAGTATCATCTTGTCGCTGAAGGTTTTTCCGTCAGCTATCCTCCTCCTACCTCTTACAACCTTGATCTCCAATTTTCCTTCCTTGTCAACATTCCGGGCGTATCATTTACTTTAAATCTTATTTTAACCCATGGATTAACCGAAATAGTCGACGCTCCCCTACTAAGTCAACATTATCTCAAGTGCCTCGGCTCAGCGCCAAGTTACCGTCGGGTAGTACAAAACAAATCACCCAGGAACGGTTAGTGCCTCACGGTGAGAAGCACCCCGCAGAATTATCCCTTCAGCTATTGGAACATTCGGTTCCGATCAGAATGTCTAGCACCCGCTAATTGGGAGCGAATATGCGCGGAATCTCTCGCTTCCATCATCGCAAGAGCGACTTGTACGAGTTTTGCTATATGCTAAAAAATACTACTCGCTCGTCCTTGCCAAGAATACATCCGCCAGCCAATATTGTGCTAGAGCTCTCACCAAATATTCGGCTCACCGAGGTATTCTTGGTAAAGACGGATGAGTACTTTCAGACTGCAAGCGATTTACTCTCACAATTACTAAAGCTTCACATTTCGATCCGGACGGATAATGCGTTTCACTATCCTGCTTGGCTCCAGTCTAACACCCTCGGCACGCTAGTATGGACGTTGGCGATGGGATGGACTGGGGGATTAAGATGTCAAAGCTTTTTTAACCCTGCCTAGAATTATATCTACCTGGTTGAATTATTTTTTTACCTTAGATAGTAATGAGTATTAAGACCTCCAGCCCTGTCTATCCCATCACTAACCTCCCTACCCGAGTACTCACATGGCGCCCGGCAAGGCGTTACAGCTCATGATAACGCGCGATTATGCCCGTCCAGACACCAAGGTTCCAACAATAGTCGGTGCCTCCAGAGCCTCCAACCCGCTAGTCCCAGATTGGACTCGCGTATCTTGGCGCTAGCCCACTCACCAGTCTTTACCAAGAATACCCCACTAGCCGAATATTAGCTGGCGACAAAAAGGAAATATCGGCTGGCGGATGTATTCTTGGCAAAAGCACGAGAAAGAAGTCTGCTGTTTCTTCTGGGCCACGAGGGAGCGAATATTATATAATGGAATGAAACAAACTACAAATCATACTCCCTAACGAGACCCGGCGATCGTCCGCCCCGTCCGATGGCTGGACATTGTCCTCCATCTCGGACAGACGGGCCGACTGGGAGCACTCCCGCTAATGGCAATTATCCATTGGAGGTAGGTACCCGTGACCGCGGGTGTTCACAGGGCATTATGGAAGTATATTTTTTTTACGCGATGTGTTCAGCCCCTCTGTCTAACGTCTTGGAAACGGGCGCACAGGCCCGGCGGGTAGGGTATGCACGAAATAACAGTTCCCCCTCGTCGTCACAACCCTGGTAGAGAGGCTTGGAGCGTAATACGTGTCCCTAACCATCCGGGGGCCCGGCGGAGGGTAGCAGGGGGGAGGGAGGTGGCGGGCGGGGATGGCAGAGGACTACCGGGGATCAGGCTAGAGAAAATATATGCTATGGTTCACAGAGTTTTCCTTGATTTTCCTTTATCACGCTTCTCTCTTCGGGTTTCTTTAACTTTTACTCTTCCCCAGAAATCCGAGTCAATCAGCCCATCCAAGTATTAAAGCACCCTCTGCAATAAAACACCCCTCGGCATTAGCGAAGCGATATTTTCTAACAACGCCATTCTTAAAGTGCAAGTTATAAGAAGGCATCCCCCCACAGTCCATCCAGTCTTCGCATTCCCGGGCATAGTTTATCCTAGCACCTCCAAAAAAGACGGGTTATTAGCTGCAGCCCGTCCTGTCCTGCTCAAATACGGACGGACTGAACCGCCGGGAACACAGAGCGTAACAAGTATCGCCGCTCGTGGATCGCTAGGCCTACTTTAGTAGGGTGTTCCAGATGCAAAAGAGGGCGCATTCGGGTTGTCGGAACATAATGATCGGATATAGCGCGCCGGTGGCACCGTGGGTGGCCTTTTGTTGTGTTGTGGCTGTGATTTTCCTCATGATCGTCCGGGGAAGAGGCTCGCGAGGGGCACTTTAGGGGGGGGCCTTGCCGGGAGATGTACGATGAGAGAAGAGCTAAACCTAGAAACGGGAGAGGGTGTTTTTTTTCTTAGCTTTTGAGACTGAGGAAAGCGGATGGGTCAGCTCACGGGGAGTGGCCTGTTTGTCTTTAACTGCCATGAAAATATCATCCAACAATTGTATGCTGAACCCATAGCCATAGGCTATTGTCGCGATTTCTCTTTTCTTTTCCTTTTCTTCTCCCTCCTTTCTTTCTCTCTCTCTCTTTTCTCTTTTTTTTTCTTTTGGCGAGGATTTAGTTGTGGTTCCCAGCTATTGTCCCCGGTAGCCCACAATAACCCCTCGTCCAAGATCAAATCTCGAGTGCTCAAACAGGTAGCTGAGAACGACCAGCGTCAGGGTATCGCAGCGGTGGTGGACGCAAAGCGGGAGTAGGAAGCGATTGTACTCGAGTACTCACAAGTCAGGTTGTATGTGGGAGGCAGTCTACCGGTCATTGCTGCGTAGTTCCTCTAATTTTCCTTCCGGGACCTTCACGAACGTCCTTTTTGCCGCCTTGACGTCCTCGAAGGGGAGACATATATGCCGCGATATCTCTTCTAGCCTCCTTTTATTTTCACTTTCATCCCGGCGCCATGCGATGCGTCGCGCGTCGCGTAAAATTAATTGTGCTTATCGAAGTTTTGGGGGTGGTGCGTAACTCTCGATTACCTGCATCAACAGGCGCAGAAACACGTCTATAAATTTCCAACATCATTTGTTTCTTTCAATAATCCCTTTGTGGTGTAGTTGGTATCACACCCGGCTGTAATGGTCAGTTCACCGGTTGGTCACCAGTTCGACTCTGGTCGAAGGGACATATTTTTTGCTCTTTTTTTTTTTTTGCCCCTGGCCAAACCCTACCGAGGACGAGAAGCCCCAGATCTCGTCAGGCTCTCTACTCGAGCCCATCCAGAACCTCGCTACGGGTATTGTCGCGCCATGCGCGGCTAAGGTAGCCGTAGCGCAACACATTCAACCAATTCGCTTTCTCCTAACCCTGCCATATCGCAAACAATCCTCCCCCCATAACGATATGCAACACCTCTACCACACACCCCACAAATACCAGATCCCTCCTTTTATATCGCACTTTTGTCTCGGTGTTTTTATTTTATGCGGTGCCATTACCGGTACCGTATCGGCATACCGCAAATGCTATCCGTTAGGCAGTCTAAGGCAGTCAAATTTAGTTCCAGCACTCAGCCTGTCTTACAAGCGCGGCTGATTGATATAACAGTCACGTGGGTCTGGGGGGAAATTTTTGGTCGATCTCACGGTTGCACTGCGCCTAGATATGGCACGTGACTGTTATATCTATCCGTCGCGCTCATCGAACCACTTGAGCTCCCCGATCTGCTATGGCGCTGTTTAGCTGCGATGGTTCCGTTCCGTTGGGCGACCGTTTCTACTGTGAAAATAGCCTTCTGTCCTTTTTGGAACCGTCATTTGTATGGGACGACGGAATGGAATCATCGCAACCAAACAGGGTCTAGGGATATTCGATCGCTAAGAGTGCTGAGTGATTTGAGCATAAAGCCGAGTGAAAATCTGTTTTTCTAACCAGGTTCAGCTGACTGTGGCCAAATCTGGCCTTACTTAGAGTGCTGAAACAAAATTTACCTGTCTCAAACCGCCCGAGGAATTACATTTTGAAGAAGAAAAATAATAATTAGATACAGTGATATGGCGACTACCCTCTTTATTCGTGATATCCAAATTGCGAGTTCGAGTTAAATTTCGAGTTTCCTGGCATGCACCGACATAGCCCGTATGGAGTAGCGCTCGGAATTTGTGAATTTCAAATAAAAAACAAGTGACAAATGAGGCTGTAGGTTAAAAATGTCGTATCAAATTTTCCCACACAACGAAGTGTGTCTGTAACGTACGTATGGTTGGGGTGTGAGCCAAAAAGATTTGGAGTTATAATAGGCACTAGATGTTCCGGGAGAGAGGCTTTCGTGTAGTGCAAGACAGGGAACATTTTGCGAGTTGACTTTCATCTCCTTGTCTTGAATGAAAAGAATCTCCCGTGCAACATTTATGGCTGCCCTCTGGTAGAGCGATGGGGGGGGTCATGGGCAGACAGACAGACCCGTCATTTGGGCGGGGGGGCATGTTGGGGATGTATCATACCGTTTTAGGAAATCTGTTGTATTCGTATGATATCTCTGAAACTAAATATCTTTGACAGCGCTGGAATTTTATGGTTGAAGGCATCCATACCCGGGTAGTTTGCACCAGATAGTTTTTTGTTGTTCAGTTTTCTGATTCATTTCATGTATATATTTTTTTTGATAATAAGACTTTATAAGTTTCTACCATCTTCGTTTATTTTCCCAGCTTTACACTCTCAAGTTCACCACTCATTGTCAATAAGTTCCGAAGTTACACCCCGCTCCCGTACGGTATACTAATCGGGATTCCTATCCTCCCCAAATTAGATATCTAAGCGAAGGCTCCAACCTCCACCTACGCCAGAGGGCGCATAGGCGGGTGTTGATATACAAGATCAAACTATTGCGGAATTCTCCGGAGGTGTAGGTTCCCAGTCAGTGAAATAATCAAAAAAAATATTTGGGCCATTGTCATAATTCTGGTTTAGCCAGTCTCTAGATTTCCTATCTCTCCCTCGCTTTATTTGTTGATGAGGCTCTAGCTAATTAATATAGCTCCACCTATTCTCACCGGGCCGCCTTCATTCCGTATTTCCAAATTCGATGTGTTAGCCTCATAAAAAGCGCCAAGCCCAACCTCCACACCCCCGGAAACTTTTGCGATACCCAAGCACTTATGCTCGCGGGTAGCTTCCTTACGACATTTATCGGTTTATATTCTTCTCACCCCGGAAGCACAATTTATTCCTTCGGAGTGTCTGATTTAGTTGTGTGAGCTACGGTAAGGTGAAATCTCCAGCTTGGGTTTGTTGCTCTCCTCCCACTTAGGTTTGATGTGCGGTTGGAATCGTTTCACACAAGGTGTATATTTAGATTAACACATTTCCTCCCTTTCATTGTGTTATTCAGAAAGCGGGAGACAATAATTTTTTTCAAAGGCCACAGGGAATTTTCACAATTTCTTACTCACTTGTTCCTCCCTGACTTAGCCCCCGATGGCACATGGTGTCTGAGGTTAGCTCCCCAAGAATAGTGTGAGAATAGCCATATGTATTATCTCCCTCCCCTTCTCCAGTCATCTGGCTCAAGCTCCACCGAGTGTTTGGCAATTTCCATCTAGCTAGTGACTAGGAGTTGTATTTTCTTCAGATCCCCTGGGGCATTCGGAGGGTTGTTTCACATGCCTTAGTGGTAGCAGGAGTATTTTTCAATCCTATCTTGAAACAACTTTTTCTAGTCGCGCGTCGAATAAATCGCGATCACTCACTGTAGGGTGTTCCGACATTCAAACTTTCATTCTGCATGCCCATTATGATTCTCTTTTTCAAATCCCTTAGCTACCACTCTCCATATAATGACATCTTCGACCACCGTGGGGACTCATTAAACCAATATCCCATCACTACCCCCGGACTACCACACAAATCCAATCCTATCCACAACGTAACCTCAATACAAAATGAATCCTAGTTCCTCATCCACCGTTAACAACGCCGGCAAGCAACCCCAGCATTCCGGCGAAGGCACTCAGTGCACTCCAGACACCTCCCTAGCCCCCCATCCACTGTACGAGCAGGCGGAAGCCTCCAAAGCCAAAATTGAGCGCACCGTGTCCCAACTTCCCTTACTCGCGGCCCAAGCGGAGGAGTACCTTACTCAAGAGACGGCTAATGTCACAGACTCTTACTTCGAGGGAATTTCAAGCGAAGACCCAGTCGATGCTCAGAAACAGCTTGAGGAAGCAATTGCCCGCATGGATGCTTTCTGCAATGACCTTGGTAATAGAACGCGAGCTAATAACTCTTCCTACAGTCAGTCATTTACCGAGCCTGGCGAGAGCAGTGCAACTGGCGCGCACCGACAACAACCACTTAGATCCCCGGGGATCTTCCGCGAAGAGCTTGAAAATGACCCTACTGACTATAGCCTCATGCACCCTGGCGAGCGGGTTACGATAATGCCCCCAGCCCCCACCTGTAGGGTTACCTTCGGCGAATCCACTGTGATCCCGGATTCGCCAACCGGTCCAGGATTGAGGAGACCCCTCACCTTCAGGTCTGTTGTCGGCGCGCTCAAGCGGACCCCGGGGGAGAGCAAGCGTGAGAAAGTCAAAGATCTTTGGAGAAAAATCCGGGATCGCATGAGGAAGGATCACAGCGCCTGGTTCGCTTGGTGATCAATTTTTGGGAGATGTCAGCAGGGAGTGCTATGACACCGGAGAGTGGTTCGGAACCGCGAGCTCAATTGGTGCCCGCCTCTTGCGAACCCCAGGAAACCTAGTGTCGATTATTCTTTTTTTATTCGCCTTTTCTATATTAGATAAACTATCATAGCTCAATTAATTAGAAGATTAAAGGTTTGAGAGAATTTGCTCGTGATTGTCGTAATTTGGGGGCTGGAGGAAATTTCACGGTAGGAGGGTGATGAGAAATCATACCTCGGCTAAAAAGTAGCTCAAGCGTCACTTGTTTAACGCTCCACCGATCTCAAGCCGCCAGTCTCCCCAGGATCCGATACCGCCAAACTGAGTCAAGCCTTTTCCGGGAAAGCCTGAACAGGCGGATGCGCTGCCAGAGAGCGTCACTTGAACAAGTGCCCGCCTAGCCGGGAGTCTGCGGCCGCGAGGAACTTCTGAACAAAATCGGTCTCACAATTATCCTATTTCAATTGGAGGTTTCAAAGATGACATAATGTTTCCGGCGATCGTAGGTACAATAGATAGAAAACCTCCTGGTCCTGCCTTGACATCTGCAGACTCCTCCGGCCTCACGGCTCCAAACCTCGTCTCAACTTCAACTATTTTCCCAGCTATTAACGATTCGCTACCAGGTATTTCCGACCCTTTAACCAAAAACGGCACCGCCACATACTAAGAACACCATGGGTCTGAGTGGCCTCATGGGATCACCATCCACCTTGGGTGACGGGACTTCGCCTGTGAAGTTAACAATTAGCGCCGAATGCTGTGTCCCAATTAATTTCGATCTTAATAGATTGACACGTTGGTTCATGGATTGATTTTTCTTACCAAGACAGCCAGCTCCTCTCTCCAATAATACCCAAAAGCAGCAACTCAAGAAGTAGTAACCCGCTTGCCTATACCGAGCTCGTTAGTACTCTAGCCGAACCCTGCGCAGGACGGCCCGATGTGGGGTAGTACTTTACTGTCGCTCAGATGACGTTGAGCTGGTATACCGGCCGGTTGCAGCGTTATTCAGTAGCCGCATACCTAGATTAGTGGCGTCTCTCAGCTATTATTGTAGTCAGTGCTTTAATATCATCCAGGTGGGGGAACGTAAAATAACCTGAATGGGGCGGGGATCTGAAAAAGTGATAGTGTAGCACACCACGTCGAGTGAGCTTAGAGCAGCCTCCCACAATCATACCTGCGGGGTACAGAAGTAGACTCAAGGGTGCTAAGTTTCCCCAGGCATCTCCCATCATCTAGACAGTTCCAGATCCTAGCGCCCGTGAAAGCCTTCCTCACCAACAATCAACCCTTACACGAAACAAGCAAATCAACGAAAGTATGATACAGGGGAGCAACAAAATAAAAATGATATCACAAAAAAAATAAGTCTCCTAGAACTTCCACAACAGTACAACACCGCCCCGCTAACCTCCATCAGAAATTTCATTGGCCCTCACAAGTAAATCATTAACATACAAAACATGAAGAAGAACATTTATCATCGTGTGTAAACAAACACGACGCGTGAAATAAAGGCTTTGCAGACGTCAATCAGTGACAACCACCAGACAAAGCGAGTGAGGAAGAAGAAATAAACAAATCCCCCACCGTCGGCCCCCTGACCCGACGTATCCATCCGCAAAACCCATCAACTCAAACTTTTATTAGGAAATAAGTAGATAGAAAAAGATAAAACAATCGCGCTTGAATGAGGGCCGCGGTAAAAAAATCCACATCGAAACGTCCCCTTGGTGTGGAAACCGAACGAGAGAGCTATAGAAATGTCAGTCCCAGCTATTTGAGCTTGATTTTGGAGTGAATACTTCAACGTCTCTGATATTGGCGAGATGTCGCCCAACTTTGTCCGCCATGGGCAAAGCCACTGGATCCCCATCCGTTGTTTCCAATACTGCCACCTGGGTTGCCAGCGGAGCCTGGAACATGGGATGTGTACTGACTTTCATCTCTCGTGGGCGAGCCGGCCAGCCCAGAATCGCGGCCGCTATCGGGAAAATATCCTGAGGTATTACCACCTCGATAATCTGGCTGGGGGCTAGTGTAACCACCAATACCACCGGTACTGCTGCGGCGACGAGTATGATTGCCATGATGTTCATGACCTCCGTAGCTACCAGGACTGTCGTAGCCACCAAAATTACCGTAATTACCACGACCACTGTAGGTTTGAGGGGAATGGCTTTCACTCCCTGGCGTTGGGCTGAAGTTAGGGTAATTTTGGCGTCTATTGTGGTGTTGTTGACGACTCTGTACTCCACGGCTACTAAAAAACTTCTTGCGATTGCCTCTATGTCCTTGAGAGGCTGGATCACAGAAGGGAGGTGCTGTGGGATTCAAGGGAGGTGACACCCGAGTTCCATTCGTGCAAGGAGGCAATTGGAAGGGCGGGACACGGCCTGAAGTGACCCGCTCGACATCACCCCCTTGACGTCCGGGAAACCAACTACCCCTGCTATCGCTGTGATCAAATCCTGTGTCTGGTTTATGTTTGCTGCGCTCATTAGGCTTGCGGCCGCCGCTCCCTCTACCTTTGGCGGCTGCAGTATGTGCGACGCGGAGCTCTTCTTTCTTGAGCCGCTCCTCGGAAATCCTGCTCTGCTCCTTGTGGACAATGCTCACCGATTCATCCGAGATATGGCCGATGTAGTCTCCGAGCAAAGTGGGTTTGATCTCCTTGAATACCTCCAAAAAGAGGAGGGAGCCTCCCAAAAACACTTCGCGCTCATCAGCGACAAGGGGCAACACTGGCCTACCAAACCTGGAGGGTGTCGGTGCCATTGGGATAAAGCTTTTGGAATCTCGAAAGCTCACGCCCTCCCAGCCATGGCGATTGCGTGTGGTACAGCACCTACAGAGAGTTAGTAGTACTTCCTTCAGAGTAGAGTTGACGAAACTTACATGACCCACAGCATTTGCTGGCCATCGGAATCCACTCTGTCGGATCTATCAACCACCAACCAAGGCCTCGTCTTGAATGATTTATTTTTCGAGCCAACCTTCAAGGCGCCTAGCTTCAGTTGCTGTTCGACATTCAATCTAGTCCATATCTGATTACTGAAATAGAGTTGTCCAGGTCGGACAGGCACAGGAGGTGGAATAGGGGGACCTGATCTATTCCTAGCGCGCATGGGTTCGGAATGCTCGCCGCTCGGAGCGGCATATTCGGACACCCCATCACTATCATCATGGGATTCGTGGGCAGTATCGCTGTCCTCACTGTATTTGAGGCCAAATTCTCCCATAGTTGATTCACTATTGCAATCCTCGTTATCACGGTCTTGGTGCTTTGTCTCTTGAAGTTCTGTCTCATGACGTTCCTCTCCCTCCGCGTCATTCATGTCAACAGAAGCGCCGGACGCGTAACCAAAGGGTGACTCATGCCCCTCGGGGCTACCACCCGAGTCCTCTATCACTCGAGCTTCATCAGTAGAAGCGGAGCGCAAGAAGTTATTAAAAACTTCTCCCATCAACGAAGGATGGGGCGTACTAGTACCGCCACCCGGTGGCGGACTATTTGAGCTACCACTGCTCGCGGTTGCCCAAGACATTGCTTGCTGTAAGTTAGGTTCTTATGTGGAGGTAGTAGGGAAGGGGATGGTGGAAGAGCTTTTGTGGTTTGTGGAATGTGGGCGTTGTTGTGGAGTGGATGACTTTCTCTGAGAAAATGTTTGCTATTGTCCTTCCCCAGGAAAAAAGGAAGGGAAGGGAGGGAGGGCTCTCTAGAACCGGCTTATATAGTGGTATTGTGGGCAGGGACGGTTGTGTTGCCAGGAGGAATTTTTTTCAGGTCATTGACCTCCCACACAATTAGGTCTATTCTCATACGGTCATAATTGGGCACAAATACCACTGACTCATATCCTTCGCTGTAAAGTATTTCCAATACCGCTCATAGAACGTTCAATATACCCACCGACCCGGATTCTAACGTCGGCCAAAATATTCCCCATCATGATATATCACTCGGGACTGTTGGGCGCTCACTGTTGAAAATCAGGGCTGTGGAGGTAATGATTTACGGTGAGGATTTTACGCAGTGGACTGAAACCGCTCAAGTGGAGATGAGAATCGTGGTTGATTCGTGATAACTTGATGAAGGGAAAGGCGTGAGAAAGGTTGTTTTCAGGAAGGAAGGAAGGAAGGTGTGAAGCGAGGAAAGGTAGGAAGGAAAGAAAAATAAGAGGGGTGAGAGAATTTTTAGAGCTTGCGCGTCCTTTGACTAATAAATAGTGCGTGCATGTGCCTCTCTGGCGATAGAGTGCGGGCACATCCCCCATCAGGCGCGGCCATTAAACGGCCATTTCCAACACTCATTTATAGAGGCAGGCCCCCGAACTTAGGGCCTATTTGGTACGCCAACTTTTCCAAGGTATGATAATACCTTACCAACCGCGATTTGTAAGGTTTCCCGGACTGTGGTTTGTAAGGTGTGCAAAGCTGTAGTTTGTAAATGATACCTTGGCAAACACCGGGAGGAACCCTTAGAATAAGGTAAAGACAATAGATGCACGGCTATTTAAGCCCAACCCTAAGGAGGTGTGCAGGAGATAATATTATTATAGAGGTAAATAAAGTTTGTTGGAGGGGAAACCCACATATTTGTTAGTCACCAGTTTGTTTTCAAGATCTTCTTAAACCCCAATCAATATCGCCCCCAACAACAGTGATCGAAACTTGACACAGTAGGGTGTAGTTGATTTGAATGAGGTATGTGGCTCTTGTTCTTGAATTATAATATTCAAATATAGTGTTTATCATAATATTATTGTCTCTTGAATGCGATTCCGCTCTAACCCCAACGTTCCCGAGAGCGCAAAATATTAGCCGGTAATTGTGTTGGCGAAGAACAAAGGCTATAAGCTCATATTGCATAGCTATTTTCCGTATTATACTCAACGGTCAGAAGCGCATAATATCCCAGCAGATCAGATTGCCGAAAACCCCCTATCTTGCTGAGTCCGGTCAAGGTATGTAAGCTCACAACCAGAGAATCGAAGGTTAGCTCCAATTGTCCCCCGGAGAATCATAAAAAGAATTGTTGTATTTCCGGCTCAAGCGGAACCTCCAAGTGTAGCAACCAGGCCAGCAGCACCAAAAAAACTCAAAACAGCAATTATCGAACAAAGCTACAGTGTCTCAAGACCCACGCATTCTATGGATGTCTCAGACATTCCCGCAAGTTTCACACGTGGTCTGTGCCCTTCTACTTTTCAACCATAGAAACAATTCAAGATTCGATAACGACCTAGAAAGAGCTCGTTCAGACAACTATATATATTTCCGGGGACGTGCCCTTGTCATGCCCTACCCCATAACTTCAAACTTCCAATAAACCTTCCCTCACGCTCTTTCACATATATAATCTCACCTCAATAACTTTTCTTCACACATCTCACTCCGACACACAGGGTCGTACAGACAACAAACACAACCGACCATGCACCCCACCACTCTCCTATCCTTCGCAGTCTTCCTGCGCGCAGTCACCGCCCATGTCACCATGTTCGAGCCGAAGCAGTGGAACGTTCCGGAGATTGTCCGCGCTGCCGTGGAAAAATCCGACGGAAATCTCAACCCACTCCAAGGCGACGGTAGCAACTTTCCCTGCCACGGCGTGGCCCCAGAAGCTCCCGTCGCGACCTACCTCCCTGGCACCTCCCAGTCGCTGAAGATCAAGGGTTCGGCGGTTCATGGCGGCGGCAGCGGACAGATGGTAATCACCTACGACACCAATCCAACCAAGAAAACCGTGTTCCGCGTAATGACGAGCTACATGGGCGACCACCCCATCAAGGCTGCCGGGAACTTGAGCCCCGCAGATCGCGATCCCAAGTCATTGAAGTCGGAACTCGAGCTTTGGAAACTCAACCCCCTCAGCTTTACCGTGCCCAAGGGATTGCCCAAGGGGAAAGCGGTCGTCGCTTGGACTTGGTTCAATCGTATCGGTAATCGCGAAATGTATATGCACTGCGCTACCGTTATCATTGGCGGGGAGGAAACCTCCACGCGCGCTTTTGAAGCACTACCGGGCATGTTTAAGGCAAATATTGGCGGCGGGTGCCTCGTTCCGGAACAGGTTACCGCAATCGATTTCAAGCACCCAGGCCCGGAGGTCTTTGGAAAGGGGATCACCCCTGTTCCCTGCGGAGAACCTTCCATCACCGGGTCTGGAGCTAGTGGGCCCGCACCTGTCGCAGGGGGAAATTATGGGCCGAAGGATAACTCTTCAGTCGGAGGCTCCGTTACCCCTACTAAGACTGGCACTTCATCTCCCCCGCAACCTACGGAGGTCACCGCTGGCGACGAAGGGGTGTTAACTACTTATGTTACTATCACGCCTTCAGTTACTGTCGCCCCTTCAGCTATCCCCTCTAACAAAGTGCATCTTCAGACATCCCTTCCAAGCGCTCCTACCACGCTCGCCGCATCTACAATTAGCGACAATCTCCCCCAGAAAACTGGCGAGGCAACGGTCGAAGCTTGTACGCCTGAGGGCCAGGTCACCTGTGGTGAGAATAGAACTTGGTATATGTGCGGCTCGGGCCGCAAGCAGTTCATGGGCAGTCTTGCTGCTGGGACTACTTGCACTGAGGGAAAAATCGCCAAGAGGGGTATCCGTGGGTACCACTTCTAAAAAAAAAAATTAACTTCATGTTTCACTCTTCCTCTTCCTTTAATGTTTGTCTCTGACGCCAACTTTCCTTAATTTTCTTATTTGTTTTCCTTAGTTAGTTCTTTGGGTAGATGGGAGGGGCTTTTGTTCCTTGTTTCAATTTCAAGTTTTTAATACAGATATCTGCTTAGATCACATCTCTCATCTCGCTTCCTTTTCACTGTGGTAAAAAACTAATGGTACGGTAGGGGGTAAAGTTATTGGCTAAGTTAGAGTAGAAGTCTTTTTTTGGCACACCCTGTAATGGTTGCTAGACCCTCTTGGCAGACGTTGTTCTTCTAGCTAGTGAGTTTCAGATACTGGATACTTATTATAAAAGCTTTCATAAAACAGATTCTTTGTCTTGATCTTCCGGGACTTGTGACGCGACAATGCAGTTTCATGTGCAATCGTGATGGATCGCTTTAGTCTATAAGTGATTCCGCGCGATAAATGTACAAAAGATTAAAGCGAATTACAAGGCTGACAGCTATGCTAGAAGGGATATCCGTTTACCGTTACTCCGACGTCGTAGCTGCAAATTATGACAATCGCCCCATACCAAAAAGAAAAAATCCTTAAGTCGATTTCTAGAAATCCTAGTTCGGTATTGTTGGCGAGTTGCAGGGCATCTCTATCACTCTCCTACGGTACTATAAGAAACTCGAACAAACGATCCTAGTGCTATAATAGTTAGCCCAAAATTTCCCCCTTTGGAAAAGGGGGCGAAAAACATACCAAGACACAACGCCCCGAGACAGAAAAAGTAAAAGAAGAAAACACCAGGACTGACCGAGAGAGGCAACTCCAACGTCCTGGAACAAGGATCATTTATTCCAGTTCTTACGGTAGAAGTTACAGGCATATAGAACCAGAACACTTCAGTCGGAATTTTGCATGGGCTATTAGATACGCACAGACAATTTTCCATGCAAATTTTTTACCACCGTGTTTGGGTTCTATATGCCCATAACTTGTGCTCGAGTAGTGTGATATCGGACCGGACGCGGCAAGAAATATTGCCCCCGGAAACCACCAATGTGAGCACAAACAGAGCTTTCTATGTCAGCGCACGTCTTATACCTGGGTGAATCGGGACAGCGCTTAGGTATGATATATCCACGCACTTTAGCTTCTTCGGTGGGTGCTAAAGAGTAGTAGAGAGATTGACGGGGGAGGGGAGACGGGGATGGAAGTCACATTCTGTTGTCTGCGACATTCGGGTGTCTTGGCGATCCCCGGAGGCCCGCAACGAAAGATATTTCATGGGTCTTATCCAATGGCTTTGTTTCGCCTCATCATCGCGCACGCCCGGTAGGTGTTAGTGTTCGTATAATTGCGCATCCCGGAGCTCGATTTGGGTGGTAAACCGGAGTGGAGGTCGTAAGTTGTCGAAATAAGTGATAAGTGGTGCTTGGGGTGGGCTAGGGTTTTGAAGTTAGATGGGGCTTATGCAGGGTATTTTCGAGCACGCGCGTAGTGCAGTGCACGAGTATCGGAAAGCACATAACCGTTTTCCTCGGTTAAGAAAAAATTTGTCTCTCGGGCTTAAATATCTCGTTAGGCGCCTTCGCGACATTATCCCCAATGAGCTTGCTCCGACATCCTATTAATCCTCCCTCCATGTCCATCGCTATTTTCCGAGAATACAGACAGAAATGGGGCAAGTTAAGCTACGGTATCGCTTCTAGCCCGGGCCGAGGAGGTGTCACTCCGGCCCAATATTTTCTCAGGTTCTAACAGACAGCAGTTTAGGATCACTCATAAATCTTGGTGATTGCGAAGGATAGGAAGGTATCGACCCTCGATTTTTTTTTCCACGGCCAACTGCAAGCAACCGGTTCTTGTTTTAGAAATATTTCCCCCCAACGAAATGCATACCCGATTCGCCATGAGAACAATCGGCAGCTAGTTGGCGATCCAGGCTCCTGCACTACGAAACTGTGCGTTAAACCCGGCGATAATAGATAGTTCCGAGGTAGGAAATTCCGAAAAGGCGTACTACAAGTTCCTGGCATACCCGAGTATCTGGGAAAGTGATGAGACGCACAGAAATCCGAGATGTGGAAACTTCTTACGTTTTCTGGCATCACTCTTACCAAATTAAATACCTTTTTCTTTCTTGGGGTGATGAGCGCCCCGACTTTAATCCTCTGTCTATCTCATGACTTTCCTGGACACCTCAATAGGAGACCGGAACACCAGAGTCTGAATTTGGTATGGGCGATCAGATACGTCGAGATAGTTTGCCCCACAGATTTTGGCCCCTGCGTTCCGGCCCCTTGTACCGTGAAATTGTGGCGAGAGGATCTGCGATGGGGCGTTGAGGGGGTGTGGATGAGGACTACTGGTACTGGTATGATACTGCAAAACTCAGTAAATCTGCCATCGGATTGCACAATTTAAATTCCCCTGCTAACTCACAATAGGCTGAGAAAATGCCGGTAGCGAACTCCGGTGAACGAGATCCCGCAGGCTCGGCTTAATCAAGCAATACCGTTTTTGGGAAACACTTCTCCCTCTCGGCGTGCTTTGTCTCTGCTCGTGGAGATTAGAGGCCGATTCGAGATGGCAGATTTACTGAGTATTTGCGGTGTTTTCCTAGTATGGCTGAAACTTGTCAAAAGCGAAGCTGACAAGCACAGTGGGGTGTTCGTCTCTAGTTTCCACCCACTAGGCAGAGGTACTGTCGGAGGTGTTGAGAGGCTCGTGGAATTGCGTTCAAGACTTCGCATGCACACCAACTCTGTTTCCCGATCAACCACTATGACTTTTGTTTTCCGAAATGTTGCATAAAAGAGGGGCTCTGCGGACGTCAGTAGAAGCGAGAGACGAGAACCGAGATTTTCCTCAACCGCGGAGGTTGTTTGATCTTTCCTTCGTTCAAATTTTTGTGTTTCGTTTTTCTAGCCCTGCGACCGTGATAAAATCCCTTGCCAACCCGCCACAAGAGAACGCCATCCACGGAGGAGATCCGATAGTAGACTACTAAATATTATGAACACTTGATATTAGCGAATGGTTCAGCCCAGGCAATTATTAGTCATACATTTTGGTACAAAAGCGGTAATGGAGAGTGGTTTTGCCATGGTTGTACAAGCTCCCTATCCTCAGATCGTCGAACCAAATTCCTTTAATGTTCCCCTTATCTTTACCAGCGGGATGATTGAACTCTCAGATAGGTAATGAGCCGACTCCAAGAGGTCCTCTTCCCGCCGTCAATACGATGTGTGTTGCAACTTCAAGCCTCCGATAGGCGGCTCAACCACACAGGGCCATCATCCCACCCTTTAGTCGAGTAAGTTTCTGCCCTCATGAGTTGGTTCGAAAAATAGTCGCAGGATGCTCCAGTACTTCGAACTGCCGGTAGTGTACCTTGATCGCGAGGCTTTCTTTGGAGATCATAACATGAGGCTGGGGTGTCGATGCGGTTGGACCTTGGGTCTGTGGGTTAGGTTTACCCCCCTGATGGGCGAATGCTGTGCTTCAGGGACCATTTTCCACCGCCGCCCAGATGCATCTATGCGAATTATGAGGATTACTATTCTCTGGCCCTCAACAAAACATTACCTGTATTCCCTTATTCCCGACAGAGAGATGGTCGAGTTGTTGCCTGATAGGTTCAGCACGTGTCCATAGGCTCCCCCGTGGCCCCCTTCCTCCGCCGGGTCGATAAAATGAACAACTGATCCATGATCAACATGATACACCTGCGCATGCCACTTGGGGGACGGTGCTGACTCTTTAATACCGGCGGAAACAGAACCGGCTTCACGTAATACATACCTTAATACCCCGTCTATAATCCTCCGAATTTCCCTTCATCTCCTATTTTCCTCCACTCACTCACTCACTTTACCAAACATTTACGGAGAAGAAGAAGACAATCCTCAAAAATAATAATCACGAAATGGCTTCACCATTCATCATCCTCCCCCCAGAGCTCCTCGTCGAAATCCTACAATCACTCCCGGACTTCGCGACCCTCCACGCTCTAACCCTCGCTCACCCACGCTTCCACAACATCCTCCACGCAAACCCAACACCAATATGCTCCTCCATAGCCAAATCCGATTTTGCGGAAATATACCCCCTCGCCCTATCCATCCTCCTCCCAGTAGTCCCGACGACGACACCCCCACGCGCAATCGGAATACAAGAGGCCACCGAACTCCTGCATGCCCGGTCAACCTGCCAGAGGCTAGCCGACGCCTGGGGATGCTCGCTTTTGGAAACGCTGGGATTTACGGACGGTTACGGCGCGCCGGTGATCACTCGGGTGCAGAAACGGCGGATCGTCACGGCGGCTTATCGCTTTTGGCGGGTCGTTCGTGAGACGGGGTACATCGCTGAGCTGGACGATCTCGCGATACTTGAGATGGCGGAGTTTGTGGGGTTATTGGGGGACGTACGGATGCTCGAGAGGATGGGTGATCCGGTGGAGGTTATCACGGCGAAGACTTTTCTGCAAAATCGTGCGAAGCAATCGGGTTTGAAGGTGTGCGTTATGGACCTTCAGTTGGTCAGGGAGTGGTTTGGGGAGTAGGATAATCGCGGAGTGGTTTGCTTCCTTTTTCGTGTGTTTGATTTCAATATATTTCATTTGTACTATCTTCATTTATGCTATCTAAGTGTTTGATAGAGGTTAGCACTGGTGCGGGCGCATAGATGGATATAATGTAATTGCTTCTTCTATTTATTCATATATATACGTCTATTTACTTGGGGCCCGCCAGAAACGGTGATGTCGAGAGTGAGAGAACAAGCGTCGCGCAGGTGGGATTCGGGTTAACATTACATTGTTCCTGCAGCGGTAGAGCACCAGAATACCGGTATTCTACCGACAGCCCGCAGAACAAATCCAACCGCGACCACCACCAGAAAACCCTTTTCACCAATCCAGCGGGTAACCGAAAACCAACCCCATTACCACACCGCTAACGCAGCCAAGATCCCCAAAAACATGGGAAGCAAACTCGTGGAAAATCCAGAAGGAAGGAGAAAGAAAGAAAGAAAGAAAAAGGCAAGACCCGCATGACTTCCAAGTATGCAGCCACGCGCCTTGCTGAGACCCTGGAATGTGACATTTTAAGAAACCTCTGAAACCGCAACACACTTTTTCGGGTAAGACGGGTACAGTACCCGACCCGCCCAAAGCTCTCAAAATACCGTATGCTCCCAAGGCCATGACAAATCAACGCCTTGCGAGCGAGCCCAAAGCATCGTCGGCTTCAAAACTACGGCAGTGCCAGTGTAGGCAACCGTAACCCCTTCACATAATTATCTCCTCTCCTCCTCCTCCTTTCTACTAGAGATCCCACGGAAAGGATTTTTTTTTATAAAAAAAGTTCACTTGAGCGGGAGATAGGGTTGATTTTAAGTTCGGGGAAGCTTTGCCCAACGGACAGGGATAGGGGCCAAGCGTGGTGGGTGACATCTTCCTGATTGGGGAGCTGGTGTGGGACTCGTGCCACAGTGAGATTTGGGGAATGATCGACAGCTTAATAAGCGAGCTTGAATTGGCAGAAAGTATCTGTTTGTGCTCGAGCGCTGGGAAATTTTGTCAGTTGGCTATGACAGAGATGACTAAGGTGCTCTCAGTATTCTCCAGTCACGTTGTAAGCAGATATCAAATAGCTAAAATTGGTTATGGCCTGGAGTCCGCATACGGTATACCTGTGAATTTGTATGATACTCAGAGTAATCAACAAAAAGTCGCTTATTAACTTATGTCTCAGAGACAGGGGTGGCACAAAAATTTCCACGGTTTCAGGAGACACAGTAAGTCGCTGGGACTTGTATCAGACCACTTTCCAGACCGTGGGAAGAAGATACTCGAGCACCGGTACCGGAAGTTCGTGGGAGAAAAGTAAGAAGGGAAAACCCAACGCAGGGGTCGAGCACACAACTCTAGATGAGATGTCCGGAGTACAATAGAAGTCTGGCGCGCGACCATTGCGCTAGCCGGGCTACATTGAAAGATAACATTGCGAAGAATAATTGGTGCCTTGTAAGGTGAGAGGGAGGAGATTGTTCGATGGCTTTTTTTTTTGGGGTTGCGGGAGCACGAACTTGAAGGTTGGCTTGTTCGCGAGCAAGGGGTGCGGCTCTGCCGATGTTTGTATTCTTGGTAACCTAGTCGCGTGGGACAACGCCCTCCTTGCCTGGGCGAGATTTTTGTTTTTTTTTCTCTCCCCTCCAGCGCTTCGGTTCGCGGGTGGCGAGGACTGATACAGTTGGGTTCACTGAGTGGAAGCTGCTAGGCTACCGCAGTCGCATATCGCAGGATCCAAATTTTTGTTGCTGTTTCGAAGGTTTCACTGGTCGCTCCGCGGCTTCGTTTCCCTTCGGTGTTCTGTAGGCGTTTGCCAACCGTCAAGTAATTTTCTGTGAAGCACCGCTCTGCTTGGTTCAAGTGAATAACGCCTCTGCGTGGGGTTTGGCCGACTTTGCGAGATGGAGGAGAGCGCGAGAGCGAATTTCTGGTGTTCCATGGTAAACGACCCCCCCTACCGTGGTCACTGCCGCGTGGGGTGCGGGATGAACCAATGAGTGATTGGGTATCGGTGGGTTACTATTCCTAGTAACAAATTATTACCTTTGCGTCCATCTTTGCTAATGCGGCTGACCGAAAGGAGTTAGAGATCTCCGTAGTCAAATAATTGTCCTTTCCCCACCAGGTAGTGAGTTTGTGGCGTAGTGGCGCTGGGGCAGGCTCGCTGAGGCTGGGATCTCTCGTTATCCGTAGAGGTATTAAGCGCCAGATTCTGTGGACTGGAGAGTATTCCAGTTGCGATTTCTGTAGTGAGAAGAGGGGTTAAGGTGATTTGTTATGACCCAAATCCGGGGGAGAGAGCAACAAATGTCTTTAATCAGAGGATTTGACAGAAGGATTTCGAAGTTGGGATATCGGTTTTGTCGGTGGGAGATATATACTCCAATCCGCAGCGACCATATTATCTAGCGGCCCTTTGTGGTTTTAAAATGTGACAAGCAGAATTGTGCTATAGGCGAATGAGAGTGTTTGTGCGGGCGCACCTTGGCAGCTTTGCCCTCATATCGCTCGTTCGGAGGTGCCTCGTACGGGGGGGCAGCGGGCTAATTGTACCTTCAATACATTCGCGCGCTTTCTGTAAAACTGTATTAAATAGAAGAGGCCAATTACGTCCTAGCCAAGGAGGATAATACGTCGCGGGCTATCCTATGGCCCAAGTATTTCACTATTAGGTATCTCCTGGCATATTCATTTCTCATGGAATTGTTGGGTCATGGCGAGTGTTTTGATAGCCCTGAGTTCCCGCCCACATCCCGAAGAATCACACAATTCTAGAACCCCGCGCTAACAGAAGTCCCAACGCACGAAGAATAGAAATGTGACTCCTCGCTAGAGAATCACCAGAAGCAGACCAAATGCCCCATTGTGGCATCGGCTTCCTCCCGCCAGTTCGACCAACTTCTTTATAAACCATAGATGCCTTTGGCCACTCACTCCTCCTTCCACGTTTTCCATCACAACACCAACACACTTTCATCCACTCTCTCAGATTCAAGTATGAGCCAAGCTTCCAGTGGCCGCCGGGGTGCCAACCCCCCCTTCAACCGTCGGCAAAGTCGTACCACCCATGGGCCGTCTCAAGCTTCGCCTCTAGCTGATGTGCCTTTAGCAGACCCGAGAGATGCCTCATCTTGTGGCAGTACTCAAAACATACCCGCTGCTACCGAGACTAACACCATGCCAATTGGGAGGGGTCCTCTTGAGAGGAGGACCATAGCTCTTTCAGTGGCGGCCAGCCAAGAGAATGCTGGCACGTCTAGTTTTACCGAGGCCACTGACCGGGTGCGTATGCCCCCCCCGCAGGCACCAGAGTGTCCTTCCATGTGGCCTGAATCAGAAGGGTTGAGATCTCGCGGTCGCAGAGATAGTGCTGGAGAGTCCTCAATGCTTTCCACAGCAACCGATCCCACACAGCCTGTCTCACCTCCGCCAATATCATATCTCGCTTCTCAGAGGCTAGGGGGCGGGAGCGCGGCTCATCGTGAGAATACTAGATCGCGTCTTCCGCTCAGCCCTGCAACAGCTCAGATCGTTCAGGAACTTGAAGACCTGCTTGATAGCAATCCTTTTGAGTGGCTTTCGAATGACACTGAGATGCCTGATATGTTTGCGGAACCTGCACTCCCCCAAGGAGGCGAGGCAGATAACTTGCCTTCCCAGCCGGAGGCATTCGTTCCAGAGGCATCAGAGGCGTTGGATTTGATTTTTAATGCGAATGCGAATCATTCTACCATGTTTGATGGGGAGGGATCTTTGACAGCTCTCGCGAGCGTCATCCCGCCCCCACCAGGTTTAGCCTTGCATCCGCTCAGATCGCCGGGCCGATTTTCCGCCGTTGGGGAGATGGAGGCTCTCCCTCCTCTTCTATCAGGTCCCGCGACAGATGCACCTCCACCGGGGGCACTTCCAATCGACACTCAAGTCACTTTAGGGTTTTCTCAGGTATCCGGTGGATTTTATAGACCACAAGAGGACACACCCCCTTCGGGGCACCATGTGAATCCGGTGGTGGCTGAACAAAACCTGTATTACTCTTCCAGGAATCCGGTCCCGCGCTTCCAAACAATGTCACAAACCCCATGGGTCGTCGCGCCAGCAGAAATTCCAACAATTAGTGGGGCGTCCACGGCAGGAGGAGGCTCTAATATTTTTGGGAATAGGAATTTTGGGTGTTCATCAGTCCATGATACAGAATATATGGGCGCTGATAGTTCCGGAGCGGGATTCCCCCCCCTTTCCGCTATTACAAGACCAGGGTTCTCCGATGAGACACTTCTTAGTGATTCCAGGACCCATCTGGTGCAGGAGTGGGAGGGCTCCGCCCACCACACCCCCGGACCACCAGCGCCCAGCGGTTCAAGCACCGGATACAGCAGCGTAGGCCAGCCGTATCTCTATTCTGCAGCAGACCCACTGCTCTCGGGACCCTCTCAAGCAAGTGCCGCGCAGCTGGGTGGTCACCCCTTCCCCATGGATCCTCTTGGAATCGGCGAACCACTGATATTCCACATTCCCGCACCGCCGGCTATTCACCATAGGGCAACTTATAGCTCATACCCACCCTTGCCGCTTCCTCCTCGCGAACAAACTAATAGGCCATGGACAATGGATGTTTCCGAAGATGGGACACAGTATATTTCCTTGAGAAATTGTGAGTTGAGATTTCCCACTCAGGGAGATGAGAACGGAGCTAGTTCTGGTGTTTGGGCGGGTTGGCCGGAAGGGCGTTTGAACCCCATTGGTGGGCACCTCTTGGAGATTAGGGGGTCTAACTCTGGAACTGTAATTGGTTAGTTACCCATCATTCTTTCCCCCTCCCCCACCCGCCTTTTTTCTTTTTCTTGCTCAACTACCATATCTTTTCTGGAGTGAACTCTGCCCGTTTTGTTCTTAAAAATTCTGATTTGTGGAAACAGTCACAGCTACACCCCCGGTTGAAGTCCAGGAAGAGAATGTAGAAAACAGTGACTCTTCCAACCAACAACCGGTGACCAAGAAACAGCGCACCACTCAGCACAGGCAACGGACCCAACGCACCCCCGGGCAGACCTCTACCGATGATGTTCGTATAGTGGATGTCACTTCGTCTGCAGGTGGAAAGTCCATCCCTGATTGGGTGTCGAAGGCAGTTGCCGCCGAACAGGCAAAGGGTAATGCGAGGACCAGAGGGGAGACGAAGACACCAGCAAAGAGCCACCGGAAGAGCCAACGATCCAGGGAGGCGGTATCTCTGGCAGTCGCGGAATCTTCAACTTCAGCCGCTAAGGAACTAATTCCGTCTCGCAAAGCGGGAGTAACTCCAACTGGTTCCTCTATGCCATATAGAAGGGAGGGTGAGGGTGAGGTGGGCAACGATTCTCTTCTAACGTCAGGAAAGAGAGCTGCGACACCTGCTCCAAGAAGACTTACCCCAGTTGTGGAAATTATTGTACCTGCCGTTCCCCGCGCCATGTCAAATGCTCCTACTGAGGTGGCACCTGTTCCGGAAAAACCTCGATCCCGTGGGAGGCCGAGCAAAATGTCAGTCGTGGAGAAACCCGTCGCATCTAAGAAAAATACGCTCGTTGATGCTGAGTTGCACACTGGCCCTATGGTTGCACTCGGATGGCTTGTTCCGTATAAGAGTATGTTGTGACCTCAACGGCCGTTATCAATGCTAATTAATTAATTGTAGGAGGTGAATCGATTTGCCTACCCGGGTGCGAGAGTTTACCTGAAACCATTGGTTGTCTGAGATGTTTTGATAAGAGATTTCCGTAAGTTGGTTTCTTCTGCACTGGGGTAGATTAATTGGCTAATGGTATCCTAGTGGGAGGAGGGAAAGAGAAGGTTTGATGAAGTATGTTTGCTCTCCCCCGACACCTCCGAGTTCCTGATGTGTTTTTTTATTTCGCGGATAATTTTTTAGAGGGCCCAAATTAACTGTCATAGTCCGGAGATGGTTTTCCGCCGCCAGAAAAAGGTGCTAGCTTCTAGGGAAAGACTAGAGGCCCGAGTAGGACATAGTCTACCGGGTCTCTCCATGGAACCTGCTACCACCCAATCTGCGAGTGGAGGGTCTAAGTCAGCCAGGAAGCGTTCTATTTCTGTTAAGAAATCACAGGTTGATGTGCCGAGTAACCTATCTGGCTCCACCAAGAAGGGAAAGGCGCCTACTTCAGCCAAGAGCGTATTGCCGGAGAGATCTGTTGGAAGACATGTTCACGCTCCCGTGGAAGCTCCGGGTGCTCGTGCGTCGGCGAGGCTATCCGTCCCACCCAGTTTGCAGGCACCCGTTACTCGAGCGTCAGCAGAAGTGTCTCCTTCGTGCCACGCGAAAGCTGTTTCGACTCGTGGCTCTACTAGGAGATCAACCTTGTCGATCATGCCGACCAAAAATGCCGCTCGAGCCTCATCGGAGCGTGTGAGAAGATCGACTATCGATACTTCGGAAACCCAAGTTCCCGAGAAACAAGCCCCGGGTCAAGCCTCCTCTAGTAAAACCAGGGGGTCCACCCCTTCTGGGAGGAGACTTCCAGCTAGGGATCCAAAAGGGAAGTTTATCTTGGAGGGAAAAACTGCTGACACTTCTAGTTCTGCTGCGGTTCGCTCGGCATCTAGAAAGGCCTCAGTCAAAGGGAAGGCAGTCGTTGATTCCCAGGAGAAAAAGGATGATTCTGCAGAGGACTCGCCTTACCCTGACTTCGAGTCGAGGCACCGTCCCGAACTCGAGGAGGAATCCGAATCCGAATCCGAAGAGGAGAGCAAATCGGAAGATAGCTCTGAGGAGGATAGTTCCGAGTATAAGGCATAGTCTGATTGGCAACTTCATAAAAACGTTATAACTCTACTCGTGTTTATAAATTATCCGTAGATTAGGGACTCTTGGTGCGGTTCCTTTTTATCTGCGGTTTGAGCTAGCTTTGGGAAATCTTTTGCTGTTTGGGTGCTGGTTTTTATATCTGTAGCCGGAAATTGGCGAAGGGTTAGATTAGTCCTCAATAAAATGCGCTATTATAGCTTGAATTGTCTTCGTCCTGTGATATTCGTGCTTTTATGGCAAGTGCTACCCCCCCCGAGGTCTTACCATAGGGGATACCATCAGAAACCTCGGCTTGGTAAGCGGGGGTCTAGAAGGGGGGGGGTTGGAGGGAAAATTCCGGAGAATGTATCGGGAATGTGCGCGGAAAAAATCATGATGAGAACGCCATCCCATCTTCACAGCTAATAGATATATCAGGGTCTGTGATCGTTTCCATAAATATCGATCATGGCGGAATGGGCATCATATCAGGGACGAGAAAGGGATAGTAAAATTGTAGATGAATTGGAGTTGGGAGATGCTTATGGGGATGACAAAGGGACTGAGGCCCCGGGTAGGGATAAATCGAGACTCGGGATGCTGGCTGTGATGCTGATCACCTTTGGCCCTCAACTGCGACAGGCTTTACAAGGAGAGGGGACTCCAACATCCTGGCGGGATTCTCAATTATTCTAGTTATGGAGCCTTCTGGTCACAAATATCCGAACGCACGTGAACTTCTCAAGGATTTACCAAAGCGATCAGCTTTTCTACATACCTAACTGCGGATATTGGATGTCTCAGTTAACTAGAGGCTTGGAAGCCATTATGCGACCGCTGTACAGGAGAAAGAAACAAATCGGAAGTCCACTTTTTGAAAGTCTGCCTAGTGCCTCGGTGCCCTCTAACAGCCAACAAAGCTGCCTTCCATGTGTTATATACTGTATCGAATATTCACTGGGGCGCCCTCTCTACCCTCTACCCCCGCTGCAGTTGGGACAGTTAGCATTGAATGCAGTTTGCAGCAGTAGCTGGGGAAGGTTGACTTACAATATTTGGATCTAGTATTTGCGCTATCCGGCACAATTCCACACATGAGTAGAATAGCTTTCAAGGTCCTCTTGAGAGAAGGTAAAATCCCCCTCGCCCTTGGCGGGCGGGCGAAGGAAGACTTTTTCGAAGTTGAGTGTTAAGGACGCCTCATTTGGAACGTCTTGGACTAAGTCGAATTCGCGAATTATTGTTGGCGCAGTTCTGGTAGGCCTGGGTTGACCGTGAGTAACATGTGGGTCCGGAACGGTGACCAGTTCCCACTGCTCAACATGTATTTCTTTCTTTGATTCGGAGAATGAGATGAGGAGAACGATTTTCACCTGTCCACCGGAGCTCTCGAGCCACCAGTGAGCATCGATCGCCAAGCGATCGCGGGATTGGGAAACCCCACATTCGATGATTAGCGTTGGAAAGTCGGTTCTAAGGCGGCGAGATTTCCAAGGTTTCCACGCGCAATCTGCTTCATATTGGCTCCCATTTCCTTTGTAGGTAGCAGATTCCGTCCGGAGAATATCGTTAAGTAGCCCCATTCCAGCTATCTTACCATCCAGCCAGACTCCGAATCCCTTGCTCGCCACTGCTTGAACTTCGCCAGCCATTACTTTGACTATCAAGGTCTCCTCACGGTCGAAGTAGAGAAGGCGGTGTCCTTTGAAGCTGGTTTGGCGAATACGGTCGATGGCCGCAAGCTGGTCTTGCGTCACAGGGGCAAATACTGCGTACTGGCTAGCATTACTGGAACATGAGGAATAGAATTTTTTGGATTGCGACCTAATGGCCCTTATGAATGACCTCGCATTGCGGTATTTCTGGGGTTCTACACCTTCTAACCCAGCGGTAAGATAATAATGCATGCCGTGTGGTGCGGTAGGTTCTGAGCTTAGAGGAGCGGAGGCTACGGAGGAAGGTGTGGAGTAACCCAGTACCTGCCCTGCCGGGGGATATCCCGAATGCGGGGCGGGTGGGGAGGGAGTTCGGGGTGAGCCAACATTCTCTGTAGGCACGGTAGCCATTCTTTCCGGAGGTCGGTTGCAGATGCGGGGGAGAGTGCTGTTAGTTAAGTGGTATGATACCAATGTGGAAGGCTGTGGATTGCGGATTTGCGAGGTTGTGAAAAACAGGTGTGGGGGTTGAGGCATGGAATCAGGGTGTCTACTTTTCAGTCAAGTGCAGTATCAGGGTTTGATCGGGTAAGGTCCTCTGTGACTGTCACACCTGCCTAGGTTAGGTTATACTGGTGACACATCACACGAATTTTGCTGTCCTTTTCAAACAACGATTAGGGTTTAATACGCGGTGTTCCGAACCCTCCAGGGGCACAGGGACGGTGGAGATAATTTTAAGAAAACGGGACTGGACTGCTAGCTGTGGTTTTGTGTATAAGCGGCCGGAACCATATAGTGACAAAAACGGAAAAGTGGCTGCTTAGACAGATAGCAGGGGGGATGGGAGGACGGGATTGCGCGGGGAACTACAGGGGGTATCAGGAGGCACGAATGTATCGGAAATGTGCGCGGGAGGAGTCATGGTGAGAACACCACCCCGCCTTCACAGCTAATAGATATATTAAGGTCTGTGCTCATTTCCATAAATATCGAAGCAATGATGGCAGAATCGGCAATATATCGGGGACGAGAAATGCTTAGCAAAATGGTAGATTGATTGGAGTTGGGCGATGATTACGGGGGAGGAGAAGATTGAGGCCCAGGGAAGGATAGATCGGGACTCGGGATGCTGGCATCACCTTCGGCCCTCAACTGCGCTAGACTTTACTAGGAGAGGCGACTCCAACATCTTGGCGGGATTCTCAATTATTCCAGTTCTTACTTATGGGGCCTTCTAGTCACAAATATCTGAATTCAGGTGAACTTCTCAAGGATTTCTCAAAGCGATCAGCTTTTCTACATACCTAACTGCAGATATTGGGTATCTCAGTTAACTAGAGGTCTGGAAGCCATTATGCGACCGCTGTCCAGAAAAAATAAACAAATCGGAAGTCTACTTTTTGAAAATCTGCCAAGTGCCTCCGTGCCCTCTAACAGCCAACAAAGCTACCTTCCATGTGTTATATACTGTATCGCCTATTCACTGGGGTGCCCCCTCTACCCTTAAACCCCCCTGCAGTTGAGACAGTTAGCATTGAATGCAGTTTGCAGCACTAGCTGGGCAAGGTTGACTTACAACATTTGGATCTAATGTCTGCCATATCTGGCATGCTTCCACACATGAGTAGAATAGCGTTCAAGGTCCTCTGGGGAGAAAGTAAAATCCCCCTCGCCCTTGGCGGGCGGGCGAAGGAAGACACTTTCGAAGTTGAGCGTTAAGGACTCCTCGTTTGAAACTCCTGCGACTAAGTCGATTTCGCGAACAATTGCTGGCGCAGTTCCGGGAGGCCAGGGTTGGCCCTGAATAACATGGGGGCCCGGAATGGTAACGTGTTCCCATTGCTGAAGACGTATTTCTTTCTTTGATTGGGAGAATGAGATGACGAGAACGATTTTCACCTGTCCGCCGGAGTTCTCGAGCCACCAGTGAGCATCGGCCACTAAGCGACCGCGGGATTGGGAAATCCCACATTCGATGATCAGCGTTGGCCAGTCGGATATAAGGGGGCGAGTGTTATAAGGTTTCCACGAGCAATCGGCCTCCTTTTGGCTCCCATTTCCTTTGAAGGTAGCAGATTCCGTCCGGCCAATATCCTCAAATAGCCCCATTTCAGCTATCTTAGTATCCAACCTGCCTCCGAATCCCTGGCCCGCGAATGCTTGAGCTTGGCCAGCCATTAGTTTGACTATCAATGTCTCCTCACGGTCGAAGTAGAGAAAGTGGTGTCCTTTGAAGCGGTTTTCGCGAATACGGTCGATGACCACAAGATGGTCTTGGGTCACAGGGGCAAATACTGCGTACTGCTGGCTGGTCTTACCGGAACATAATTTATCGGCTTGCGATTCAATGGCCCTCATGAATGACTGCCTATTGCGGAATTGCCGGGATTCTACACCTCCTAACCCCTCGGTAAGGTAATAATGCATGTCGTGTGGTGCGGTAGGTTCTAGGCTTAGATGAGGAGAGGCTGGGGGTGAGCCAACATTCTCTGTAGGCACGGTAGCCATTCTTTCCGGAGGTCGGTTGCGGGTGCGGGGGATAGTTAGGTGGTATCAGGGTCGGAGGCTGTGGGTTGCGGATTTGTGAAGTTGTGAAAAGTGGTTGCAGCATCAGATCGGGGAGTCTGCTTTTTAATTCTGTGTCGCTAGTATGGTTCTGGCTACCTATACACAACACTTAAATTGAAGCAACGGGGGATGCCTTGGCATCATGTTGACTCAAAAACTGGGAGCAATTAAGCCTTTAGCTCTAACAAAATTGGAAACTTTTTTTAAAAAATCTCTGCTCCTGTAGCGGTTTGAACATCTACAAGTTATTTTCGTAGTCGATTTATGTCAAGGGGTCCCCCGTTGCTTCAATCGAGGTGTTGTGTATAGGTGGCCGGAACCATACTGGGGACACAGAACTGAAAAGCAGACTCCCCGACCTCATGCTGCAACCACCACACCTTTTTTTCGCAACCTCGCAAGTCCGCAATCCAGAACCTCCGACCCTGATACCACCTAACTGCTATCCCCCGCACCCACAACAGACCTCCGAAAAGAATGGCTGCCTTGCCCATAGAGGATGTCAGCTCGCCCCAAACTCCCTCCCCACCCGCCCCGCGATCAGGATATCCCCCGCCAGGGCAGATACTCTGTTACACCCCATCTTCCTCCCCTCCCCTCATCCAAACCCAGAACCTGCCGTACCACACGACGTGCATTATGATCTTACAGAGGGGTTGGGAAGTGCAGAACCCCGTCAATACCGCGATTCGAGGTCGCTCATAAGGGCCGTTGAGTCGCAAGCCGGTAAATTATATTCCGGTAAAAATGCTAGCCAGTACGCAGTATTTGCCCCTGTGACGCAAGACCAGCTTGCGGCCATCGAGCGTATTCGCGAAACCCGCTTCAGAGGACACCGCTTTCACTACCTCAACCGTGAGGAGACATTGATAATCAAAATATTTGCCGGCCCATTTCAAGGATTGGCGAGCAAGGGATTCGGAGCCTTGTTGGATATTAAGATAGCTAGAATGGGACTATTTGAGGATATTGGCAGGATGGAATCTACTACCTACAAAGGAAAAGGGAGCCAAAAGGAGGCCAATTGCGCGTGGAAACCTTGGAAGTCTCGCCCCCTTGGAACCGACTGGCCAACGCTGATCATCGAATGCGGGGTTTCCAAATCCAGCGATCGCTTGGCGGTCGATGCTCACTGGTGGCTCGAGAACTCCGGCGGACAGGTGAAAATCGTTCTCCTCATCTCATTCTCCAAATCAAGGAGAGAAATAAGTCTTCAGCAATGGGAACTCGTCACCATTCCGGACCCCCATGTTACTCCGGGTCAACCCAGGCCTACCAGAACTGCGCCAGCAATAATGCGCGAATTCGACTTAGTGGTAGGCGTTTCAAATGAGGCGTCCTTAACACTCAACTTCGAAAAAGTCTTCCTTCGCCCGCCTGCCGAGGGCGAGGGGGATTTTACCTTCTCTCAATAGGAGCTTGGGAGCTATTCTACTCATGTGTGGAATCATGCCCGATAGCGCAAACATTAGATCCAAATATTGTAAGTGAACCATGCCCAGCTACTGCTGCAAACTGCATTCAATGCTAACTGTCTCAACTGCAGGGGGGTTTAAGGGTAGAGGGGGCACCCTAGTGAATAGGCGATACAGTACATAGCACATGGAAGGTAGCTTTATTGGCTGTTAGAGGGCACCGAGGCACTAGGAAGATTTTCAAAAAGTGGACTTCCGATTTGTTTCATTTTTCTGTACAGCGGTCGCATAATGGCTTCCCAACCTCTAGTTAACTGAGATACCCAATATCCGTAGGTCGGTATGTAGAAAATCTGATCGCTTTGATAAATCCTTGAGAAGTTCACCTGGGTTCGGATATTTGTGACTAGAAGGCCCCATAAGTATGAACTGGAATAATTGAGAATTCCGCAAGGATGTTGGAGTCGCCTCTCCTTGTAAAGTCTGTCGCAGTTTCTTCAATATTTATGGAAACGAACACAGACCTTATAATGTCTATTAGCCGCGAAGATGGGATGGTGTTCTCACCATGATTTCTTCAGCGCACATTTCAAATAATTTTGCTGTGCCTTCTCAAACAACGATTAGTGTTTAATATGCGGTGTTCCTAACCGTCTAGGGACCCCACAGAGACGGTGGGGATAATTTTAAGAAGACGGAACGGGACTACTAGCTGTGGTTTTGTGTAAGGCAAATTACTTGGAGGACCGCCGGGCCCTGCACGCTAGGCTTTACTAGTATTGTGAGGCAAACGGAAAAGTGGCCGCTTATGCCCATAGCGGGGGGGATGGCAGGACGGCCGGGGGTATCAGAAGGCTGTAGGGTGTGGGTAGTGACTACAGGGGGGGGGGTCCACAAACGGCAGGTATTACTTGTAAGAATGACGGCTGGGCACATGTGGAAAAAAAGGGAGGGGGACCGCGGGGGACGGCATGGGGGCTGCAGACAAACTATGAGTGATATATAATGATGCCATATAACTAACACAATAAACGATATGCCTGCAAGAAAGAGAAGGTTAAATAGATCATCAAGCACTCTATGTATTAAGATAAGATCGAACCAATCATTCTGCTATGCCGTTTATTTTCCCCTTAAATACTTGCATAAGTCTTTTGCTTTAACTAAAGTCACTCTGATGCAACCGGGGTTGACTCGTAGCACAATGCCTGGGATTGGGATTTTTCAGAAGAGTTTCCGGGAAACTCAATTGACCCTCTCGGATCCGGATGTCTACAGTCAGTATTGGAACCTTTCGACAGCGGTAGTGCTAGTGCCCTCAGCAGCAAGGATATGATTGCTCTCTTGCAGATTCGTGATTCGTGATTCGTGCCTGTGGTTCTTGAGTTCTTATTTGAAAAACACTTTTGGCTTTGTTATTTCCTAAAGATGTATTCCTCCTGCTTATTTGTTTACCCGTAGAGCGCATGATTTTCATATTCATAAAATATGAGCAAGATCACATTATGAGCTTGAAGTTTCCGAGCATACCAGAAAAAGAGATGTAACAGAGGAGGACTACAGGGCCCTAACGGGCCCGGTCTACCTCCATCTGCCCCAGTCCGTCCATTGATTCGAAAAAAAAACGGACCACCATCGGCTGTCAGTCCGGCCCTACCTCCCAGACGCACGGACTGGAAGGCTTGGGACACTGATAATACGGCCTATAAGACTAGAAGGGAATCTTCTGGACGTTTGCGCTGGTATTCTAACAAAGTTTGTGGTGTGCTGCGCCTTTATCTTCAGATCCTTTCGTGGGTGCCGAATTTCACTCACTCTTAGTTCCGTGATGCACCAGGCCTGGTTTTATGAGCCAGTTGGTAGTCCGTCCGAGTACACTATCACTCGCAGCACCGGGTTGCCCCGCCAGTTCCTATTATCGTATGGCTCATCTCCGGGCTTTTTGGCTGCTTGGATTTACCGGGGAACAACGGTTTTGCAATCTTGACTAGCGGACTCTTGAACCTCAAGGACTCAGACTGCCTGAACTCTAGCACAGCCACCCCACTCTTCCACGCAGAGAGCGAACCGTCTTCTCATTACCATAGCCATAGAAACGCCTTATCAATAAGACAAAGATCGCCTAGTCGAGACCGTTCAAAATCTAACAATAAAAAAAGGAGCTGATCCAAATGGATGGGCACTACTCCACAATAGAGTGACGGCGCCCCGCGTAGAAATCAAAGTTGGAAGTGGGAAGTTGGAACTCTTGGCGAAAATTTGAGAGGGAAGAAAACGCTTTCACTGCAAGAAATTTGTGTCATTGCGTATTCCTTACTTTTCTCAAGAGTTGCCTTGGGGGCATGGCTGCCAAGGCTTCGAACTTCTGACTTCTAACTTTGATTTATGCACGGGGCACGCCCTCACCCCAATAAGCCAAATGGCTGAGCTCTACTAGTATGATACTCGAGTACTGACCAATTCCCGAAGTAGGATATCCGGATATAGAGGAAACGGCTTGGCACCAAGAGAATTTATTATTCGGTATAGTAAACTCATTTTTGACCCGGCCAAGTCTTGGTCGGGGAGAGGATTCAAACGAGGGGAGGGGTGAGGTGGCTGGTGCGGATAAAGATGTCTTATTTGGCTACCGGAATGTTGGGGTGGGTAACACATATCTGAGGTAAGTCCCTGGTTCCTGTTGGGGAAGGAGGAATTATGGCTAGCGGCCAGCAATATTAGCTCATTAGTAATCGATAGGGTATGTGATGAAGCTGAGGGGGAAGATATTGCAATCGCAAGGTCCAACTGCGATTTCAGCGAGAAGCGGGAGCAGACAATTCCTAATAGTATGGGAACCATCCCGAACCAGCTTGTGACTGGAGGGGGAGTGCAGGAAGGAGTGCAAAGGCACTTGGATGGGCAGCTGTTGGAGGAAATGGGGATATCATAAAAGTTCTGTTACAACAAAAGGATATCAATCACAACATTGCGGACACCCAATATGGTGCGACAACACTCTCGTGGGCTGCATAGAGCATGCATAAGGGAGCGGTAAAGTTGCCTTTGGAACGAGATGCTGTCAAGGCCAGCGCTGCGGACACCAAATGTTGCCTAACAGCAAGCGTGTGGGCTGCGGAGAGCGGGAAAGAGGGAGCCATAAGGTGGCTCTTGGGGCGAGAGGATGTCAACCCCAACACTCTGGACACCGGGTTTCGCTGGGCTCCACTCGGGCGGGTTGTGTGGGCCGGGCATGCTGGAGTAGTAAAGTTGCTATCGAAGCGGGAGAATATTAATCGGAACACAGCGGAAGCCAAGCATGGCAGAACGCCACTCGGCTGGGCTGCAATGGGTGTGCATGAGGAGGTAGTAAAGTTACTACCGTATTTACTCGTGAAATCCACCATCTGGGATCGGATTCGGATCCCCCCGATCAGAGACACAGCACCCCAAGAAAGAATAGTGTTATCCAGACGGAGTATAGCTTTGGGTGGCTGAGCTCGCTGAATCTCATTTACTGGTATTCGTCAGTGAATCGTCACCTCGCTAACCTACTTTCTCTGCCTATTGCGGTTTAGACCGCGATTCCTGTTCAGATCCCCGATGGTGGATTTAACGAGTAAATACGGTATTAGATCGAGAGGATATCGATCCGAACATTACGGACACCGAACATGGTCGAACGCCACTCGTGTGGGCTACCGACCGCCTGCATGAGGGAGTCATAAAGTTGTTATTGCAACGGGAGGATATCGATCCAAACATTGCTGACGTCAGATATGGCCGGACACCACTCACGTTGGCTGCAATGGATGGACATGAGGGGGCAGTAAAGTTGCTATTGCAACGCGTGGATATCAATCCTAACGTTGCGGACATCGAACATGGCCTAACTCCACTCATGTGGGCTGAGCAGCGCGCGCATGAAGGAATTAAGCAGTTGTTATTAGCACGAGTGAATGTGAATGCCGACACACAGACGCACACTGACAAAACTGCCCCTGTGATTGACACCCCCATCGAGCCGGCAGGTGCCATGCAACTATGGGTTCAAAGATGGAAGAGTGTCAACCATGTGGCACAGTGAAATGCAACGGGGGTATGCAGCAAAATTGCTAAGTCTGTCAGTTTAGGTGATAGATTGTGAAGCTGTATACAAGTCTTAACAAGGGATAAGAATATATTTATTTAATACAGTATTATCTGAGTTTGGTACCTTGCCTTCCCATGGTTTTTTCATAATTCTAATTATTTTGAATTTATTTGACATATTTGCTCTGGCTAGTCACTTGCTTTTTCCTTATATATTCAAGTTACTATTTGTCATTGCCTAAAGCTTATAATCTTGTGATTAGTCAGAATTTTATGTTGTATCACAGTTCCAAGACCTTAATTCTTACACCTAATATTCACCTTTTAAAACCAATTTGCATCTCTCTGAACACTACCAGTAACTAAAAAAACTATAAATTTGTTTATATTTTTTTTGCTAATATTAGATAGTATTTCCACTCTATTTAGGTCAATATTGGCTGTATAATATGTGAATAAAAACACCACCTCAGAATGGTGGTGTCACAAATTGTGACTCAGAAAGGCAGATTTCACATGGATAATAATTATTGGTCATAAGGTATGTTGGTTTTACAATATGAAGTCATTTGAGCACATGATTTCAAGTTATGTTATGGGTTATGATTGGTTAAACGGTATGTTGTACCGTGACGCATATAAGTCATCTGATGTATCTCACGCTATGACTCACTTAGGTGTCATAGAAGGTATGTAATAGGAGATGATGAGGCACCAGAGTTAGGGTCGTGAAGAGGCCCATATAAGGCAGGCAGTCTGGGCTGAGTGATAGGATCCTCACGCAATTATCTAAGTATTGTTCTATACTAAGAAGTTGCAATATGATTCTCGTTATCGTAACACTATTGAATTCTATGCATTCTCTACCGACAAGCTCTCAACATTTGTAACTGTTGTAACTGTTGGAAGAGGGCTATCGATAATATTGGATTAATGAGATAGTCTATAGAATGACAGGACAGTTGGACACTATCTGATAGGATAGTAGAACTACAAAGACGACAAGCCAGTTCCTTACTATGTGACAAGATAGTAGATGTTAACTTAGTGGGAAGTAAGGTCGTTACCTAAGGCAATATAACACAAGAACAATAGGATTATTACAGTTGACACTTTCCTATACTTGTATTATATCAGTGATAAAGTACTGATTACTCAGCATTTTTATATTGCTTCATACTGGTAAGACCTGTAGTTTCACACCAAAATCTCGCATTTTAAAACATGTATTCCTGTTCTCTCATTTCCTTCTATAATTTAAGAAAACAGTCCTTATATTATGATTCACTTTTACATTATTTTTATAGTTTTTTTTTTTGATTTGGGCAAGTTTTGGGTGGGGACTACGTAATTGAAAACCTCCCTCAATAGAGTTGACACTTATCTATTCTGGCACAATACTCTCCTACCTTAAACTTGAACCCTCTCTGCCTACTAGTACCTGAATAGATACTAACAAAAACTCTCAATATTGAGCTCTTTACTCTTATCATTCTTGTTTTAACACACCCTTGACCCTTTCCTTTTAGCCAATAATACCTTTGGATATTTCCTCCGTTCTTTCCCCTACACCAAGTCTTATTATAAGGGCGGCTCTTGCCATCACCATTTATTCCTCGCTGATTATTCTCTTCCACCTTATTTCTCTTGTTCCTCCTCCCCTATGCTTCTCCTCTCTCAGTGTTCATCGAGGATTGCAATATTGAGATATGGAATAGGTGGGGACAAAACATTACGGCTCACAGTTTGACTACGAAATGGGAGCCCACACATGAGCATCATTGCAAATTTCAGTTATGGAGTCCTCTGGTAGAATGTGGCACATCATCTCTGATCTCTTATTTTCTTCTTTTTCTTTTTTTCAAGTTAATATTTTCTCTTTGCATTTGACCACACACATACACTGTCTTGACTTAAAGACTAATCCCACCTTTTCTTCTCCAAATAAGTTGTCATTCACTTTTTCTTCGAAAGGAATCTCTCACTTCGGTGTAAAACTGGAGGGTACACGAAACGATGAGAAAGTTCGAAGAAAAAAGGGATAAAAACTAAACAACTCTAAAGCACAATCTAGAAACAAGCTGACTGAAATTGAACAAAATCTATCTTAACAGAGATAGGAAGTAGAAAGAGGCTCTTCATAAAGCTGTCAAAGACAAGCTGTTTCAGGTGATCAAAGACATGCTCAATAACAACAAGAGTATCCATGCCGGTAATAATGCTATCGCCAACAAGCTTCCCCAGGCAGTAAACGACACTGTCAACACGAAGATAGCTGGTACTATGCTCGATGTTCTCACTGACAAGCTCTGTCAGGAAATTAGTAATCCTTTCAGCAAGCTGCCCCAGGCCAGCAACGATGATCTTAACAGTCAGCACCACTCCAGCCTTCCTTTAACCACTTAGGACTGTGCCAGCCCGGCAGGTGCGTCTGGTCAGATAGAGGATAGTGTTGGAAATATTCTCGATGTTTATGAGGGCCCAAAATGACTAGAGGTCTCCAAGAGGAACTTGATATTGTTGAAACTTACTCTGCCCAGGCTTTGAGTTTCACACCCTTACTGGAACCACTTGGTTTTTGGAAATCTCTGATATTCATTTGACTAGTCTAGTGGAAACATGAAATGTTGGATATCAAACTGACTAGTACTAGCTATCAACCCTGACACTGAATTAGTATCTGGATTCAACTTGTTTGAGATCCAAGACAGTGGTGGATTTCCCACATTTATGGTTTCGTCTTTTCTTTTTGCTGTCTCTCTCCTTTTTGCTGTCACTGTTTCTATAAGCTACCATCTGGTGCTTGTTCCTTTGCCGATATCGTGCTATGATTGTTCTTTTTGCCTCTTTTCTTCTTTACATTCAAATCATGTCTTTTGTCGCTTGCCTTGTTGCCCTGGTGCTTCAGTGAAGATATTGACTGTCCCAGCATGTTGTCCGATATTTTCAGAGTAAACACTACAGAACTATTGTAATTCACTGACACTCCCTCAGGCACTATCCCAGTAGGGTCTTGTACTTGGTAATTGGTGCGAGAGGCGGGGTAGTGAAGAAAGGTGGAGGGGTGGTGAGTAAAGGAGGAGCAAATGCGGTGAGAAGTTAACTGGGAAGTAAGGGTAGGAGGATAGCATCATTAGTACTGGATGTGATGTGATCATTGCGTGAATTCTATGAGAGCGAGTAGTTCTGGGCTTTTGTACTTAAGGGTTCAGTTCACGCACAAATTTACAAGACAAGTGTGAAAATCATTTTTTCCTCTCAGACATCTTTTGATTCTCTCACCCTTGCGTCTTTATATACGATTCGTAGTTATTCAGAAAAGAATAAGAAGAACTAGTTCAAGCGCATAGAGAACATGGCTAACCACATCCCTAAGAAGGCTTCAAAGATTGGACAGGTAGCAACCCAACCTCTATTCCTGATTAGATCCCAATTGTAGACCTCACCTAGTCTCTTGAAATTGTTGCAGTATGTGGCGGTAGTGTCTTCATTATTGTTTAGCTTTTGTTTGTTCTGATACACCAGTCTTGAAAGTTCTTCTTTATCACTAGTTTGAGCACGTTGGGCATCCACAAGGACTGTGGCGATATAAGGGTTGTGACAGTCATTGTATGTTGAGAAAGGTCAACAAATAAACTACTTCCATTGCGGAATAGCTGCGTGTTTGATATAAGTAAATGCCTACAGTTTCACCTTACTATCTCAATTGGCTAAATGTTGATGATTTCATCCGGGATAATGGGGTATTCGCAACATACGGGTATCACGAATAAAAACAAATTCAGTGACTATTATTATAAGACAAAATGAAGAACATTTATTCTCATTCTCTTGCTAAGATTTAATTGAAGGATATTGGTAGGCTGTTTGTTGTCCATTTAGTAGCCACAAACGTAGCATAGCATGTCCTTGGCTTTCCTCTCCGCCTTCCCCTTCTTCACCGCTTGTCCCAATACAGAGAGTAGTTTCCCCCTCCGCTCTGTTCCCGGCATTCATTTCCCCTCTTTCACTAGGCCTCCTCCCACTACAAGGACCATCTTCTGGGCATATTGCAGCCTATATTCCCTCCAACTTCCCTGGGGTTGAATGGTTGCCAATTTGGCGCCCTTCGCTTCCGGGGAAAACATGTTTGAATCAGCGGTCAACACGGTTCCGAATGGTCGGCGGAAGACTAGACTGGACTATCTAGTCTGGTCGGAAGTCAATTCTGGTCTAATGATGGAAATTAGACTGACTGGACAGTCAGGATTATCGAAACTGACTCGACCAGGACTAGTCCAACCAGGCCCACCAGGCAATAGGATATTCTATTTTTATCACAATATATTATGTTCAAATAAAGCTTTTCTTAATTAAATCTATTGTTTCCATTGATTATATGGTGGGGATAGTTCCTCGCTTAGATTAAGGGTGTCAAAAATAGGTTCTCAAGTATCAAAACTATTGTTGGCTCACTAAGTGAGTGATATTACATGACCAACTGCCACAATACCGGTATTCGATGCGACTTATCCATTGGGTAATTGCATTTCCACCACATACTATCCTCTCCGGGATGTTCTATGAACTTCTATTGAGAGGCTGTTGATTTATAATGTGACAAGCGACTTTAAGGTCATACTTTAACTATACTTCTATTCTTAGCGAATGTTGGCACAAGTGCCATTCCAACTCGTGCGATCTTTTATGAAGAGACCAGTCCAAACCGGACCGGACCACCCGAGTTAATCGGGTCCAGTCATTGACATCAACCAGGACTGGCCGGCATGGTCCTGAATCCAAGAGTTGACCGGTCGGACTATTCGGAACCATGGTCAAACTCTCGCTGCAAAATCACCACTTCTTCCGCTCCTCTTTGAACGGCGGGGAAGAGGTTATTTGTACGGGACAACGGGACCATCGCAACGAAACGGGCCCTTACCGTTCGACCCCCGTGTCGAGTCCTGGATTGACATTGCCCCCCTTGGTTTATAATAGATTTTTGATTGGAGTGCATCAGAGCTTATCTCCCTAGTATTTGTTGCAATTTTGCCCCACTGTGCGGAAGCCAAATGATCAAGACTTTGGGCAACTTCAACTCGCCGTAATATTCTTTCTTGCTATCAACCAATAACGAAAGGGCGAAATGGCCGAACATATAGAGAACTTCAGGGACTTCATCCCTCATGAGAAAGAACCTGTTTCCCGTCATTAGCCCATAGCGTATGATGAGTTTCACCCTAGTATACGCCTCCGAACTTGGAGAGTGCAAAGAGGCCTAGCCGATACGGGACTGTAGTATAATCAAGAACCAGCCAACAATATCTCACCATCACATAAGAGATAACCCCATAGGACGGAATGAGATAGGAAAGAAACTATTGTGACTAAGCCGTTGTTTGAGGACAATGGGAGACTTGGACGGTAGCAAGAAATTCAACTGAGTTCGTTTGGAACGCCCGAGTGATATCCCATGAATGAATGGGCGGCCCTAAGACCTTGTGCCGGGGCAGCTAATCTGGGCTAGGGAGAAAGATAGTATTTATCCAGAAAGCATACCCTGCCCCGCACTCCAACTAACAGGCCGCACACACGGGAAAACCCTCCGGATTCAACATAAGGCTTGGTCTTCCTTCTTCTCCTGCTCCTTCCCCCATCCTCATCCTTCCGGTAACAACGCTTTCGGAAACGAGGAGAAGTTTCGGCAAACGACTCCCCTCTCCACTTCTGATTCAACCTTTTACCTTGTTTTTTTTCTCTGCTCCCATTAGGCGCCTTTGTCCGCACTGCTTGGAAAAGAAGGTAGTCGGGTTCCTAGGACGATATTTTGTTCCGATTAGAACTCCGATTAAGCGCTTCCTAACTCCATCCCGCGCGTCCCAAGTATCCGATCATTGATCGAGTACCCCTCTCATTCAGCACCTTTAGGCTTCTACTCCTCTACCTATTCTTTACTCGCCTCCTCCTTCGCTCTTGCACTCCCCTCTCTCCACTCCTATAATTACATTTCCTCGGAGCTTTCCCCGAGTCGACGAAGCCTCGAGGTTGGTATCTCGGGCCCTCGCGATTCTTTCCCGTCGTCGATTCATTAATTCATTCGTTCATCCATCCATCCATCCCATCCATCCTTTCATCCTTCCATTCACCCATCGACCACCTAGTGGCTTTTATTAATCCAGGTCCTTCAATAAAGATGGCCACCCAATATCCAAAGTTTGCTCCAGAAGGATCAGCGGAGTGTAGGGACCCCCCAGCCTCCCCCGCCCCTTGAGTATGCTCAATATAGAGCGAATACTAATAGTCGCTCTAGCCGCTCCCAGGATCCCCGTTTCCGCTCTGGAGCATTTCCTGAACAGCGCCCCGGCCATCTCGGGCCCGGCTGGCCCCATCACTCATCGTATGTCGGGTTGGTTTCCTGGCAAGCGCGTCGGAGGGGTAGTCGTTCCGGATCCTAACCTGGTGGCGGAGGTTACTGGGTCTCTGGAAACTTCTGCGGGGACACTTATTCCCGATCCTAGCGTCGCACCAGAGGACAATATTGTTCCGATCCCTAGTGTTGACGACAGTGCCCCAAGTGAAGTTGACATTTTCGCTGGTGGTGCCATACCTTCAGTATTGCCCGGGGGTGGCGTCAGTGAACAGCCATTACCATGCGGTATGCCTGAGTTGCATGACCCGAGCTATATGTCTGGTATAAGTGGGGTTTGTCCTGCCTGGCCGGTAGCCAAAGATGCCGAGCTCCCTCCCTACATTAGTGATATGAAGGACTTCGACATGGTTAAGGCTTTTACACCGAATACGCTTGTGGCCAGCCAGACCCCAGAGGCTGTTGGTTTGTGGGAGGTTCCTGAGGGCGCCCCGATTACTAGCGTTAATACTGTCTTTGAGAACACCGGGCTCCCGACCCCCATCCATCCACCTATTCTCGCTACTGTTTCTGTTGAGCAAGAGGAGACCATCAACAGTGCTAGTCCTTTGTCTCTCGTTGAGAATTTAGATAGGCCTCCCTCTCCGGGTGCGCTACCTGTCGAATTAGAGTCAACGGGGTGTAACGGCGAGTGGGCCGCATTTGCAGGAACTCCGACCGAAGAAAACCAAGAGCGAACCACCTCATCGAGCACCGAAAACTGCCAACCTATAAATCCAATTGGGGCTTCCATCGAAGTGGACGAAGCTGAGATCAAGAGCACCAGCCACATCAATCCCAATCCTATTAGTCAATCTAAACCTCCCTCAACCGATGAGCTGGCGGGAGCGGATGGGGGTGCCATCAAATTTTCTTTCAAAAAAGATTCCGCAATTGGTGCAACTTTTGGGAGTGATGCCGAACCACCTCTAGAATCTGATGCGTGCCACACAGTATTAGAGCTAGTGGTCCAAGAGCCCGCCTCCCCTAAGCACTTTCTGGATGGACATCAATTACATATCCCTCCACCGATCAATCACAATTCAAACTTCGCAAGTCCAACAAAGTTTCTCCCTGGCGCGCCCAAAGCCAACACGGCCGATTTGAGAAATGAAGATTCCAATTCGTCAGGTTCAGTGAGACCTCAGGCAGGACATGGGGAAGTGGGTACTCCGGGAACCAGGGAGAGTTCTTCCGAGGACACTGCTACAATCAGCGCTGTTATAGAGGGCGACTCCTCGCCAACTATCTCCGATGTGCTTGCTGTTAGGATGGAGCCGACGGCTGAAGAGGCCACCTCCACAGAAGCTCCGATGGATGAAAGTCAACCTCAAACACCCGGAGATATCTCTGGGAATTACCAACTTCCAAGTGAAAGGCAAGTTCAAGCCAGGGAGGGCACCTCCGGTACGGTGCCTTTCATCACGGACGATTCCAACTTCGACGACCTCCAGGATTCCGATGAGGAAACGAGTATAGTCGAGCCAACTAAGGGCAGTAGATTCCATAGGCCTCCATCACCAATCCCGCCCCGCCTCAACTGGTCGCTACACAGGTCGGCGCCCCTGACCATACCAGTCCCGGATACAATGCTTCAATTCTTCTTTTCAAGTAAACCCCCAGCCCCCAAGTGGGCACCTCCCACTCTATATTTCCCAGGAGGCCGCATAGTCAACTCCGTTGATCCTGACTATCGCTTCTTCGATGAGGTAGCGCTGTTCCAACCTTGCCCGCGGCCTAGCGCCTATGCACGGAAGACTCCCTTGCCCCGTGATAATTCCCAAGACGCACGCGGGTTAATCCCACCGAAACCAAAAGAAAAAAGAAAACTTTCCATATACGATTTCATTGACAAGATCAGCCGGGTTGGGAAAGTCGTGGACCCGCAAATCGCTATCAATGCAAAGTCTGTGGAAGATTTTGTGAAAGCCTACTACATAGTAGGGCCCAACGGGGAGCCCCTGCTGAACAATCCTCCAAAAGGAGCTATTCCACAAGTCAAAATCCAGCACGAATGGATTCCCACGAGCATTGTGGAGCGGCATCGAATAGAGCGGGTTATTAGGTTACTTGATTTGGAGATATCTCCAGCGACTAGAGCGGCTCTGTTCTGGATCCTGATTGAGAGGCAGACAGAAAGGACTGGTGTCCTATTGAAATATCTTGCCGAATACCCAGAGCCAAAGCTCAAAGATGTTGAAACGAAGTTAATCTCGTGGGGATATTTGCCAGGGAAGGACCAGACGATGGAAGATAGGATTGCCATTGAACGCAAGCGCCCCACCAACTGATTCGTTTTGAGATCAAATACTAACATGAGAGTAGATGCACCAATGGACTCCAAGGATGTGATCAAATCAGAGGTGGTGGAGGAGACCCAGTGGCTGCTTGACGCTCTCGGAGAAGCTGCAGGACACCAGAAAACACGAAAATTCCTCGCTCCGTTTATGGCAGATTATAGTATTCGCAACATGGGCTTTTTCGGCTTGATGGGATCCGATAAAATGATTGAACTTGTCGAGGGACTTTGCAACTGCCTTCAGATGGGGGAAAATGGCTCCAACCTCCCGAGTTTCCCTATCCAGATGGGATGTTGGAGCCTCCTGAACGACTTGAGACCATCAGCGTTTGTTGCAAGGTCTACTTCTCTCTGTGATCTAGAATATTTGTATGTGGTTACCCAACGCGCAGAAGTGCAGCCAGAGCTTTTGGAAGTAGTGGCGCGGGTGATGGCCCCGATTCTGAAACATATCTCCGAACATGACGATATACCGCTTCGACGCGAAATACCGGAAGAGGTGATGCGATCTCTGGAACAGACGGGAAATGCCCAAATCGCTCGCTACCTAGAGGCACAGCTTCCCCCCGCTATGCCGACTGCCCTGGAGCTAGCGGTTCCGAAGAGAGCGAGAATTGAGAGCTACGAAGAAGAGCAGGCTAGGTTGGAGGCAATAAAGCTAAAGGAACGCCAAGAGGTGATGAGGGCGCGAGTGCGATATATGAAAGAGGGCATTCCGTGTGATTTGGCAGTCCACCCGGCGGAGATATATTCGCCTAGCAGGAGGCGTCGTAAGCTTCTTGAAGGAAAAGCGCGCATTTCCCGGTCATCGAAGAGAAGGGCTGGTATAACAAGGACTCTGGGGGATGAGGAGGAAAGAGAGCCTCTTGGAGAGGCGGCGATTGCACCAACAAATATCAAACCAAGAGTTACCAGAAAACGTGGGAGAGAGGAAACCCCTGGTCCCTCTAAGGTCTCATCGCCAGGGGACGTTACCAGCACAAGACCAAGAAGCAAGAGGGTACGTTTTGCGCTAAACCTGCCAACGGTCGAAGAACCTCTTCAGCCAGTTCCACATAAGCCGAGCCGGAATACCCGCGAATCAGGCTCGGACGCCTCAGATCCTCCCAGCGAGGGTGACGGCAGTGATTGGGATCGGGGTGGGCGGAAATCGAGGCCTGCGGCAGTTAGGAAAGCAATCCTGATGGCCGATCATGACGACCAATCCGGCAAGAGTGAGGATGAGGGACCGCAAACTAGGGCATCCACCTCGGTGTCAAAGAAGGGTATGAAAAAGAGTGCAACATCTGGGAAGGCCAAAGCGGCGCAAATTCCTAGCGATATATCGAAGCCCATAGAAGCAAGCGCGACACGAGCACTTTCACCGGTCTACGGGACTCCACAAGGAGACCTGGCAGCGCCAAGTCGGATCCTACCAAACCTTGACAACGGGAGTGGTGAGGCGGATGAGGGACATCCCAGAGGGGGGTCGGCTCGGGCACAGAAGGAGGTGAAGAAAAGGGGTGGTATCAGCGGTGAAGATAAGACCCCAAAGAGTTTATCTACTAAGTCCCGGCCGGGGGTTCACACACCCTTGGAATCTCCAGTCATGGAACCCCTCCAGAAACCCTCCAGGAAACAGCACAATAAGCGGGGATACGAAAGCGACTCTTCCTCATCCGACGAAGGCGATAATGACGATGCCTATGATCCGCCCCAAACTCATCGCAACAAAAAAAGCAAGGTGTCAAAGCGCGCTAAGCACAAGGGTTCCCGCAAAATTAAAATTAAAACCGAGAAAGAGGCCCCCCCTGCCGGGGTACGCGCCGGAACCGTGAAAGCCAAAACAGGGCCGAAAGGGAGACAACCCCGATTACCGATCCAGAGAGATGAGAGCGATATTAGTGATGAGGGTGAGGACGATAAGCCTCGATCACCACTGCCCAAGGTATCTGTGCCTGGGAACGAGAGTGATATCAGCGACGAAAGTGACACCCCGAAGCCAACATCCATCGTCGCCCTACCGGGACCTCACACACCCCCGCTGCTTCCAGTCCCGCAGCCGCCCCTCCGGAGGTCACCCCGGAAACATCACCCTAAGAGAACATACGAATCTGACTCTTCCTCATCCGACAAAGACGATAGTGGTGATTGCTATGTACCCCGGGCCAGCCGCAGCACCAAACGAACCAGGGCCTCGGAGGGGGTCGGTAAACAAGACCTCGGTCAAAATGCGCCTAAAGCCGAGAAACCGCAACGGCCTCCACCCACACAGTGCATAAAGACTGAACCTGTCGCGAAAGCGGTGGCAAAGAAAGCCGGGGCCCGATCAGCTGCAGCAAAGAAAGCCGATGCCCGATCGGCTGCGGCAAAAAAGGCGGCTGCAACGAGGGCTGCGAATCACCAAGCTTTGGTGGACAAGATCACAGCAGAGCTAGAGGCCGAGGCACAAAGGGCTGCGGATGCTGGTGGGTACCAACCAGGCGCAGTGACTAAAACTCAACTTAAGTCTCGAATGAAGAGGGAGAAGGAGAACATCAAACAGGAGGAGACGCGGGAGAGGTTGGAGGCCGCAGCGTCTCGGAGGGAACAATCGGCAGAAGCCAAGCAGATCGCGGCGGCAGAGAAACAGGCTGCGGCAGCCAAAAAGCGAGCGGCGACTATTGCTGCAAAGAAGGTTGCAATTAGCGAGAAGATACAGTCGAGATCCCAAAGAACGGTTGAGACAAAAACTGCTAATGCCAATATAAGGGACGGAGGTGGGACGGCTCGAGGGAGAGTGGCAAAGGTAAAAGTTGAACGGGCTGCAGCCGAATCGGCCTCTGGAAGAAACGAAGAAAACCAGGCGAGCACACCTGAGACCGTGTTGGAGGGCCAGAATGTTGATCACGGAGAGAGTTCCAGAGCCGGTGAACAGGACGCGGAGGAGTCTGACTATGGGGCCGCTAAAAAGGGGAAGCGCCGCAAGCGCAATCCTAAGAAATAAGCATATGCTTCTGGGCGTTCTTTAGCCTTTGCGTTTGCCATTCGCCCCCTGTTTCACTTGAGTGGGCGCTTGATTAAGCGGTCACCGGTTCAGCAATTTGACAGTCATCTACTGAAACAAGTACGATATTTGATTTAGCGAGCACTTGATTTAGCGAGCACTTGATTTAGCCGGAATTGGTTCCTGTCATCATCTCACAATCCCTAATAATCCCCGTCCCTCCCACTCGGAACGTATCCACCCCTCCAAAAGGTTGGCAACTCCCTTCGCTCCTCCCCACCTCGAGCTAACTACTAACTACTCGTCCCAGGCTACAAGCACCCGAAAGCACGAATTTTGAGTTTGTATGGGGGCTCAGACAATCCCAGTGGTTTTCACATGTATTCCCTTTAATTCCTACTTACGAGTAATTCCTGCCTAGGACGAGTACTCCTTGGATTAGTCTGTCACCATCTCAAGCAAAAGATGACGGTCATTACGGGCACCCATCATCTAATTCTGAAGAGCAGCCAATTATTTACTCTCCGGTCCTCGCATGTGTTATCATCCATCTTAGAAAAGCTGTCAGAGGTATAACTTCTCGGGGAGTTCTTTTCCAACCCGAACCCGATTTGCAGCATTCCTACTTTGACGCATACACTAACTTTACCTCTGTTACAGCCTCAATCTAAACCCCCGCCCCGGCGTCATGGGGGAAGAAAAAAACCCCATGCAAAATTACCGAATAGACTCTTGCACCAAAGCAAAGGTGTGCAAGAGTAAGCTAAGCGTTGTTTGTTTTTTATTCGAATATTCTCAAAAGTTATGTGCTCTTTATGTTGTATTTAAGTTTTTCCTCTCGGGGGGTCGTGGATAAGGGTGTACGAGAGTGCTTAAGTTATTTTACATGTTTATTTATTCTACGCTTCGTGAGCAATGAATAAATAATGTTATGTAAATAATAATATACAACAAAATAACAAAAATCGACAAGGCGGAAATCGGCCCTTTGGCCTTGAATCTCTTGTGAATCACCGGCGCTCTCCGGATTCCAACACCTATAACTCCTCGGCGTAGAAGATGCTAATGGGGATCGGAGAATTCCCCGTAGCCGGGAACACTGTGATTGTCACGAGAAGAGGGGTTGATGATTTACCAAGCGGGGTAGAAAAGAGGGGAAAGCGGGGTAGTGGCCATTGCGTGAGAACTTATGGAAATGGTGTGATAGTGTTGAGCCATGCGTGGAAGACTGAAGATTGATTGTGTATTTAAAGACTCCCCTCTGCCCGTCATTGTAGAAACGTAGGCCAAGAAGAAAGTTATAAGTTAGTCTTTGATATAGTCTATTGCATCCCCAAGCACTCCTCTTTGTCAACGCTGCACATTCCCATTCGCGAAAATTTGAGAGAATCTGGGGCGGATGCTTCAACTATCGCCCGAGTGCTCTTAATAGTGATGGACACGATCAGATCATGATCAAGCAGAGCCTCCATGATCTGATCGATTTGCTCGATCATAGGTACTACTAAATCATGCTCGACAATCATCGAGTATACTAGATCATCTGGAATCATGAGCGATGACTCTACTAGTCTTACTATTAGCGGCAGTGTTCCCAAGCGTCCAGTCCGTCCGTCTTTTGCCTAGGACGGGACGGACGCCAAATTTGCGGCCCTTGGACGAGACGGACGCCAAATTGTAGTCCGTCCTAACCCATGCCCGGGACGGACGGCCGGGCCCTACAGGTGTCTCAGTTGAACTGCTATTTTAAAATTTCCGAGCCGGGAGTCTGTGCTTGAAGAAACGAAACATCTTTATTACAACGCTATCATCATATTTGGGTATCAGGTATCAAATTTTCTCATCAATCAACCAAGCTGTGCACTCATATCCGATCCCCGGAACCTGCCCTAGTTCCCCGCCTAATATTACCGCTCTGTCCTCCAAATCCCCAAGCATATTTTCTTCTCTTATCAAATGTATGAAGCAACAGCTCAGCGGATAGAGCAATCACACATTATGAATACCGTAAAAACTCCTGTCGTTTGCTATCTCCGAATCTACTGCCTAGAAGTCTTCAAAAGGGTTAGTGCTTTCCTATGCGGGATAAGATCAACCATCAGGACGTTATTAAATCTCATTAACCGACACACGCAATTCTATTAACCTGTCAAACTGAACCTATTATAAGCTGACGGAGATAGCAAATCGAAAGTATTTTTACGGTATTTTTATGAAATACCTACAGGTAACGCCCGTCCTCACTCAGGAGGGCAGGTGACGGCGGGTACCTACAGGTGACGCCCGTCCTGACTCAGGACGGCCGGGCCCTGCAGATGACGCCCGTCAATTCCAAAGACGGCGGGGCCCTACTGGAACTTGATATTAACTGCAGGACTGTAGGTTGACGGCCGGGCCCTGCAGTCTTTCTGGAAATGGTGAGGACGGACGCCAGGGCCCTGCAGTCCGGACGGGACGGTTGGGAACACTGGGTCCCGGAGGTTCATCGGAAAAAGGTATAGACGGGTTCCTGCTTAGCGCGGGTCATAGCTATGTCATGATGGGTCAGTGGGATGTCCACAACATATAGCACCCCCGAATCCCCCGAACATGAGATCATCAAGCTCGCTACAGCTCGCGTTTTTTATTGCCCGCCCGCCCACCTCAGCCAGCAGCATGCGCCCCCTCATTGTCAGCACGGGATGGACCGGTGCCAACAATCTCCTGCGACAAGGGCAGCAACATTCACGGCAACACCTCCAGCAGTGGAACCACACTACCGATGCCAAGGGAGGAATGACGGATTGGCTGGTACTGTCTTCGGGTGTTTTTTCTTGACCTTCTTTTTGTCGTTTCGTTTCCTGTTCTTTCAATAATAATTAGTCAATATACATTCTTAGCGTGGCAATCCAGAGGTAAGCCAGCTCAATAGATGCTCCTGTTGGCGTTGACAAATATAAATTTGATTGAATCAAGGGGTCAGGATGCTTGCACTTACCCTCTAACGATGGACAGGTGTCATCAGTTTTGACGGCGCCGTCGAAAACAAAACCCCCCTGGGTACGCTACACTCTTTTGCAGTCGAGATTTTTTTGCCTCATGCTATAAGGTTGGTTGAAAGATGGGGTGAAAAAATATATTGTCGGTACCATGAATCGAACATGGGTCTCATCGGAAGTTGTGTCACCACAACGAGGCGTACTAACCACTATACTACACCGACTTGATTGGTTAAGATCTAATAACGCGTTATTTAAGCGGTACTGGGCGAGAAAGGTATCCACTGGAGCCAAGACACTGCGTGGGTACCATGCAACCAGTAAATAATGCACAACGGCGTTTCAAACAAAGTCTATCGGGCTTCGAATAAAAATTGAAAACACCGAAGAATAGGAAATAATGAAGAGAAGTGTATTGGAATCATAATAAGAATATGAATAAACTACTGTGAGAATGGGGATGCCGATAGTACAAGTATGCCTCAAAGGTCCTTGCAATCCTGCCCAGACACTTTCAACGTCCCGAAAAAATACACGGTCGCTTCACCGTATCAGGTTTGGGTCTGGCCTGTTTCGCCCAGATACTTTTCCTTACCCCAAATACTGGTATGTCGAGTGTCGTCAATCGCACGAGCATGCCAGCCGACTCCCGGATTTCACTCCGGACATCGCATTCGTGTTCCACTTTAATAGCTTGATTCTTGGCGCCAAGGTATCGGGAATCCGAGGAACCTGTTAACTGAAATACTCGGGTAGATACTATAGCTATATATTTGGCTGACTAACCTTAAATAACTGTTCTACTACATTTGTTCGATCACTTCTTGTAGCAAACTCACATTGGGGGGGTATGTCCGTTCTTGAGGTATGTCGTTTCCTATTATGTTTACTTGGTATGACATAAAATGCTAACCATAACTTCTATAGTTAGTACACAAACCGTGTATGCCTCTTCCCGACACAGCACTCGGGCGGGCGTTCAGTAAAAACTGGAATAATTGGACTTCACGCCAAGACGTCTAGAATTCCCCTAGATTTGCAGGAAAAAAAACAGCGAAAAAACCGTCTCTCAGTCCTCCACTGGGTCGAATAAAAAGCTCCAAAGATCGACCTTACTAGGAGAGGCAACTCCAACGTACTGGCGTGGGGTCCGATTGTTCCAGTTTTTTACGGTAGGTCCCGACAAGGGTTTACTCCGTAAACAAATCGGATTATGGACAACGGCGGGCTCTTTGGGCGAGAAAATCACCCGGGCGCACACAAGAATTTTCAAAATCTCAGCCCAGGGCGCGGACGCAACGCACCCCTCGCGCTTTTTGGCCCCCTAAGTGCCGTGCTTCTTATCGCCTGGGTTATCCAGCTCATCATCGTGTTCATGATTGGTAGTTCAATAATACGAGATAACCCTCTGTGGTGTAGTTGGTATCACACCCGGCTGTAATGTTCAGAATACCGGTTGGTCACCAGTTCGACTCTGGTCGGAGGGATTTCTTTTTTGGTATTTTTTTTTATCAATACTTTCTATAGAATTCTTGAGACCCTTGCACAGTTTCAGCAAAGTTTTTGAACGAGGGCGCTATGCCAATATTCTAACCTCCGGATGAGAAAACAAACCATGGTTACCAATCCGGACCCGGAGGTTCTGGGACCATTCTCTCTGCTCATGTCTAGGTTTTGCTTCCCGCGCCAGACAGCCCATCCATCATCTGTTGAGTACCGTAAAAACTCAAATAGAAGACACATGTGCTAGGACGTTGGAATTTCCCTTCCGAGCTACGCGAGGGGAAAGCACCCCAAACTCAGTCCCCAGTTGAGACAAAATAAAAGGAATATACGAGGCGCCTTACTAGGAGAGGTAACTCCAACGTCCTAGCACATGTTTCTTCTATTCGAGTTTTTAGGGTAATTTATTGGAAATAAATAGAGATGCAACCACTCGCCCAAGCATGTGGGCGATATAAAATAGATTAGTTTTAGTTTGGAGCATGCGGGGACCGGAGCCGCCCATATATTGTATTAAAACGAGAGTCACGCGGTAAAAGTATTCTGCCTCCTTTGCCAAGAAAAAAGAAGGCGATAAATGTGGCATAAGGAAATTTTGTCGCAGGGTTTTTCTTGGCAGAGGGGAAAGAGAAGAATATTATCGAGAGAATACGCCCAATAGGTTCTCATCCCGGCATCGGTGAACAAGGATAATAAAAATTGAACTCGTCTCCGAAAATACACAACTTCATTGGATAGACTAGATTTCGGAGTATAGAGGGAGGTTGGGCGATTGAATCACCAAGTATCACTCATATCGTCCTCGGCTATCCCTAAAAAAGGTGTGGTGGTTGCAGCATGATGCCTCGCGCTTAGCGCGCCCCCGGCTATACCTTTTTCCATCGTCTCCGAGACACTCTTACCACCTAGGGTGATAGTACCGTAAGCCTGCTTTGCCCAATGGGCAACGGGTTGTTCCAACCCCCAATGGATTGGGCTTGCCGCGCTTCCCCTTTTTAGCGGCCCCATAACCAGATTCCCCCGCGTCCTGTTCACCGGCTCTGGAACTCTCTCCGTGATCAACATTCTGGCCCTCCAACACGGTCTCAGGTGTGCTCGCCTGGTTTTCTTCGTTTCTTCTAGAGGCCGCTTCGGCTCCAGCCCCTTCAGCTTTTTCCTTTGCCACTCTCCCTCGGGCTGTCCCATTTCCGTCCCTTATATTGGCATTAGCAGTTTTTGTCTCAACCGTTCTTTGAGATCTCGACTATGTCTTCCCGCTAATTGCAACTTTCTTTGCAATAGTCACCACTCGCTTTTTGACTGCCGCAGCCTGTTTCTCTGCTGTCGCGATCTGCTTGGCTTCTGCCGCTTGTTCCCTCCTAGCCACTGCGGCATCCAACCTCCCCCACGGCTCCTCCGGTTTGATTTTCTCCTTCTTCTCCCTCTTCATTCGAGACTTAAGTTGAGTTTTAGTCACTGCGCCTGGTTGGTACCCACCAGCATCCGCAGCCCTTTGTGCCTCAGCCTCTAGCTCTGCTGTGATATTGTCCACCAAAGCTTGGTGATTCGCAGCCCTCGTTGCACCGGCTTTTTTTTGCTGCAGCCGATCGGGCCTCGGCTTTCTTTGCCACCACTTTCGCGACAGGCTCAGTCTTTATGCCGAGTGTTGGCGGAGGGGGTTGCGGTTTCTCGGCTTTAGGCGCATTTTTACCGGGGTCTTGTTTGATGACTTCCTCTGAGGCCGGTTCGCTTGTGTTGCTGCTGGTCCGGGGTTCATAGCAATCACGACTATCGTCTTTGCCGGATGAGGAAGAGTCAGATTCGTATGTTTTCTTAGGGTGATGTTTCCGGGCTGGCCTCCGGAGGGGCAGCGGGGGTGTGTGAGGTCCCTGTCGGGCGACGGTGGATGTTGGCTTCGGGGTGTCACCTTCGTCGCTGGTATCACTCTCGTTCTCCGGCACAGATACCTTGGGCAGTGGCGATCGAGGCTTATCGTCCTCACCCAGATCACTAATATCGCTCTCATCTCTGCGGATCGGTAAACGGGGTTGTCTCCCTTTCGGCCCTCTTTTGGCCTTCATGGTTACGGCGGGTACCCACGCAGGGGGGGTCTCCTTCTCGATTTCAATTTCATTTTTCCGGGAGCCCTTGTACTTGGCTTGCTTTGACACCTTGTTTTTTTGTTGCGATGAGTTTGGGGTGGGTCATAGACATCGCCATTATCGCCTTCGTCGGATGAGGAAGGATTGCTTCTGTATCCCCGCTTATTGTGCTGTTTCATGGAGGGTTTCCGGAGGGGTTCCACGACTGGAGATTCCAAAGGGGTGTGAACCCTCAGCAGGGCCTTAGCAGATACGCTCTTTAGGGTCTTACCTTCACCACTGATACCACCCCTTTTCTTCCCCTCCTTCTATGCACGAACTGACCCATCCTTGGGCTCTCCCTCATCCGTCTCACCACTCCTGTTGTCAAGGTTTGGTAGGATCCAACTTGGCGCTGCTAGGTCTCCTCGGGGAGTCTCGTAGACCGGTGAAAGTGCTCGTGTCACACTTGCTTCTATGGGCCTCGATATATCGCTAGGAATTTGCGCCGTTTTGGCCTTCCCAGTTGTTGCACTCTTTTTCATACCCTTCTTTGACCCCGAGGTGGATGCCCTTGTTTGCGGTCCCTCATCCTCACTCTTGCCGGATAGGTCGTCATGGTCCGCCTTCAGGATTGCTTTCCTAACTGCCGCAGACCTCGATTTCCGCCCACCCCGATCCCAATCACTGCTGTCCCCCTCGCTGGGAGGATCTGAGGCGTCCGAGTCTGATTCACGGGTATTCCGGCTCGGCTTATGTGGAACTGGTTGAAGAGGTTCCTCCACCGTTGACACGTTTAGCGCAAAACGTACCCTCTTGCTTCTTGGTCTGTGCTGGTAACGTCCCCTGGCGATGAGACCTCAGAGAGACCAGGGGTTTCCTCTCTCCCACGTTTTCTGGTAACTCTTGGCTTGATATTTGTTGGTGCAATCGCCGCGTCCCCAAGAGCCTCTCTTTCCTCCTCATCCCCCAGAGTCCTTGTTATACCAGCCTAGTGATGGACACGATCATGCTCGAGCAGAAAATTTGGCCCATGGTCGAGCATTGATCGAGCTCGATCACACCAAAAATGTATGATCGAGCATGATCGTGTCCATCACTATACCAGCGCTTCTCTTCGATGACCAGGAAAAGCGCGCTTTTCCTTCAAGAAGCTTACGACGCCTCCTGCTAGGCGAATATATCTCCGCCGGATGGAGTGCCAAATCACACGGAATGTCCTCTTCAATATATCGCACTCGCGCCCTCATCGCCTCTTGGCGTTCCTCTAGCTTTATTGCTTCCAACATTGCCTGCTCTTCTTCGTAGCGCTCTGTTCTCGCGCTCTTCGGAGACGCTAGCTCCAGGGTAGTCGGCACAGCGGGGGGAAGCTGTGCCTCTAGGTAGCGAGCGATTTGGGCATTTCCCGTCTGTTCCAGAGATCGCATCACCTCTTCCGGTATTTCGCGTCGAAGCGGTATATCGTCATGTTCGGAGATATGTTTCAGAATCGGGGCCATCACCCGCGCCACTATTTCCAAAAGCTCTGGCTGCACTTCTGCGCGTCGGGTAACCACATACAAATATTCTAGATCACAGAGCGAAGTAGACCTTGTAACAAACACCGATGGTCTCAAGTCGTTCAGGAGGCTCCAACATCCCATCTGGATAGGGAAACTCGGGAGGTTGGAGCCATTTTCCCCCATCTGAAGGCAGTTGCAAAGTCCCTCGACAAGTTCAATCATCTTATCGGACCCCATCAAGCCGAACAAGCCATTGTTGCGAATACTATAATCTGCCATAAACGGAGCGAGGAATTTTCGTGTTTTCTGGTGTCCTGCAGCTTCTCCGAGAGCGTCAAGCAGCCATTGGGTCTCTTCCACCACCTCTGATTTGATCACATCCTTGGAGTCCATTGGTGCATCTACTCTCATGTTAGTATTTGATCTCAAAAGGAATAAGTTGGTGGGGCGCTTGCGTTCAATCGCAATCCTATCTTCCACCGTCTGGGCATTGTTGCAAGTCACCGGCGATCACTGCGCCCTCGGGCATCTTTTCTTTGTATCTTTTCTATCGGGTTAACTAATTGTAACTAGTTTTCTTTGTCACTTATTATCAAGCGAAGAGAGAGGATTACTATACCTGGTTGTATAGTACACCGGACAATACGCACACATGGCCGAAGGCGACCGGCAAGCAAAGCGAGCAGGGAAGGGAGACCGGAATTCAACTGATACGGTACCATCCCCGGGTGGAGTTCAGACCGTCCAAGGAAGTTGTTGGAATCTTCTCCGTGTCCTGGGGACAGGAGCTGAGTGCGCGGGAAAGTTCTTGTATTTTCTATATATAAACTCATTAGTTCTCTGTAGATAGAAACGCAAGATACGATTTCCCAGTATTGACAAAGTTCCACTCGCCTTGACTTCATTCCAATCCTTTCTTCAATTCTGTTTCGTCCCTCCACCACAATTGACAGCTCATAACAGTGGGCCTTCCCTGGCAAATATCCCCACGAGATGAACTTCGTTTCAACATCTTTGAGCATTTGCTCCGGGTATTTGGCAAGATATTTTAATAGGACACGAGTCCTTTCTGTCTGCCGCTCAATCAGGATCCAGAGCGGGGACGCTCTAGTCGCTGGAGATATCTCCAAACCAAGTAACCTAATAACCCGCTCTATTCGATGCCGCTCCACAATACTCGTGGGAATCCATTCGTGCTAGATTTTGACTTGTGGAATAGCTCCCTTTGGAGGATTTTTCAACAGGGGCTCCCCGTCGAGCCCTACTATGTAATAGGCCTTCACAAAATCTTCCACAGACTTTGCATTGATAGCGATTTGCGGGTCCACGACTTTCCCAACCCGGCTGATGTTGTCAATGAAATCGTATATGGAAAGGATTGTTTTTTCTTTTGGTTTCGGTGGGATTAACCCGCGTGCGTCTTGGGAATTATCACGGGGCAAGGGAGTCTTCGGGGGCTAGGCGGCGGGCAGGGTTGGAACGGCACTGCCTCATCGAAGAAGCGATAGTCGGGATCAACGGAGTTGACTATGCGGCCTCCTGGGGAATATAGAGTAGGAGGTGCCACTTGAGGACTTGGGGTTTACTTGAAAAGAAGAATTGACGCATTGTATCCGGGACTGGTATGGTCAGGGAGGCCGAATTGTGTAGCACCCAGTTGAAGTGGGCGGGATTGGTGATGGAGGCCTATGGAATCTACTGCCCTTAGTTGGCTCGACTATACTCATTTCCTCATCGGCATCCTGGAGGTCGTCGAAGCCGGCATCGTCCGTGATGAAAGGCGCCGTACTGTACCGGCTGTGCATTCCCTGGCTTGAGCTTGCCTTTCAATTGGAAATTGGTAATTACCAGAGGCATCTGTAGGGGTTTGAGATGAATTTTCATCCATCCAAGCTTCAGCAGAGGTGGCTTCTTCGTCCATCGGGTCCGTCCTAACAGCAAGCACATCGGAGAGAGGTGGTGAGGAGTCACCCTCCATAACAGTGCTTATTGTAGCAGTGTTCACGGAAGAACTCTCCGTACTTCCCGGAGTACCCACTTCCCCTGTCTTGCCTGAGGTCTCACCGAACCTGACGAATTGGTATCCTCGTTTCTCGTATCGGCCGTGTTGGCTTTGGGCCCGCCAGGGAGGAACTTTGTTGGACTGCGAAGTTTAGATTGTGATTTATCGGTAGAGGGATATGTAATTGATGTCCATTCAGAAAGTGTGTAGTGACGGCGGGCTCTTGGATCACTGGCTCTAATACTGTCTGAAACGCATCGGATTCAAGAGGTGATGCGGCATCGCTCCCAAAAGTTGCGCCAATTGCCGCAATTCTTTTCGAAGGATAATTTGATGGCACCCCCATCCGCTCCTGCCCGCTCATCAGTTGAGGGAAGTTTAGATTGACAAATAAGATTGGGATTGATGTGGCTAATGCTCTTGATCTCAGCTTCACCCACTCCGAGGAAAGACCCCCGCTCGATTTATAGGTTGGCGGTTTTCGGTGTTGGGTGAGGGGATTCGCCCTTCGTTTTCTTCCGTCGGAGCTCCTGCAGGTGTGGCCCACTCGCTGTGGCACCCCATTGACAGTAATCCGACCGGTAGTGCACCTGGAGAAGAAGGCCTATCTAAATTCTCAACGTGAGCTAAAAAGACAGTGTTGATGGTTCCCTCTTGGGTAGCCTAACCACAAGCGAGAATTGGTAGATGGATGGGGGTCGCGAGTCCGGCGTTCTTAAGTATAGTATTAACGCTAATGACCCTTTTATCTGAGGGCAAGCGGGTTCCATATTACATCACGGAGTTGGTGTCGGTTGAGGGCTTTGTGGAGGGTGCAATGACTGGGTCAATGAAGTGAGGCTTTTTATAATTGGTGAGTGGCCAAACCATGGAAAAAATGGAAAACAGGTAGAGGGGTATGAGCGCTAAGGTTGCTAAGATGGAGGGAAAGAAGCTAGAATATGGGAAGCTTGATAATAGCCTTCAGGGCCTATAGAGACAGGAGGATACTTGATTCGAGTGTACGGAGAGTAAACAATTCCGTGCACATGTAGGTACTGTTACGGTTCAAAATTGACTTTCTCAACTTGCTGTTTTCTAGCTTATCTGCGATTAACTTTTAGTAAATAGATAGTCATTCACGATTTTGGCTTTGGAAAGTTTCGTGGTTCGGGAGGGGTGGTTGCTGCCCAGGCTTGGCGGACAGGGGCATCAATGGTAGTTAGGCTATTGTCTTGTCTCACGCTTTCTTCTGCCACCTGCCACCGTGACGAAGAGCGGAAAACATCGTGAGGATGGAATACAGCACAACAGAGGAACCGTTCTGGCTGTGGTTTGAAGAAGGAAAATTGGACCTGTACCAAGTTAGTAGGACAACATGCAAGGTTGGACTTTCTTTGCGACCAGAATTCCCGGACTTTGGTAAGGCATGCTGGCCGGGTTTTGCGAAGTAGTTTAATGAGGTTGAATTGATCGTGAATTGTGTGGTTTTACCAGTCCGTCCGGCTTTGGGTACGGCCGGACTGACCCAGACTTTTTCAGAGACGGCCGGGCCGGACTATGGGAAACCTGCTTTCCAAAAAAAAAGCCGGGCCCGGCCTGGGTGACCTGCAGGCCTCAGGTTTTTAACCCTAACCTTAATCCGCAGAAAGCCATTTCTACAGATGAAGGTTAGGGTTGATACACGTGACTTCCAGTGTTTCAACATTTGAAATATATGATCACTCGGCTAGAAACTTTACTTCCAGAGGCAAAACCTTTCGGAGGGCTATCGTGGGGTGTCCGAATAAATGCGCAACGGCCAAAGACGCGAACACAAGAACTAGATATTGGATATATGGATAAGCTGGCGACATTGATTGACTTTAAGATGATCTAAAAGCACAAACCGTGTAGCATTTATTGTTCTAATAGGGGTAGGAGCAGCCAGCAGCCTGACGGCTTTCGCAAATATCTATGAATGGCCAGGTATCTGTCGACTAATTTATGTAGTTCAATTTAAAATGTCATAAGCGCACAGCTCAGCCAATCAGTGTTGAGTTTTACACGAGCAACGTTCGTTGTCAAGGTATCTCGCGGCTCTACCCGGGATCTGCAGGCCTTGCCTGGGCATCTGGCGGCTTTACCTGGGCATCTGGCGGCTTTACCTGGGCATCTGGCGGCTTTACCTGGACATGTGGCGGCTTTGCCTGGGCATCTGGCGGTCGCCCATCCACTCGACCCAGCGGTTGCCTGGGCGCCTGCAGGATTTGGCGGACGTTCATAATTTAAGCCGGACTGACCCAGGCTTCTCAAAACCATGGCCGGACTGACCGGACTGCCGACCCATGGTCCGGACTGGCCGCTTGGGAACACTGGGTTTTATTTTGTACTTGAGGTTTCTTGAAAGGGACATACTTCTCCCTTGCCGTGAAGTAATACTGTTCTACTGATATTTGTTTTCAGTACTATCGGTGAAGTAAAAGGTGGTTACGTGAGCGGAAATGGGTAACCATCGTATGATAGCTGCATTATGATGGCTTGTAGCAAGGGCTGTCGTACTATGTTGGCCTACGTATTTCGGCCACCTATCGGATCTTCCCATTCCCCTTTTTCCCACTCCGCGGCTGGTTTTGTTTCATCAGTTCTCCGTTCCTCCTTATTTATGTTGAGTGTAGTAGGGTACGGGCAATCACCCTAGTTGTGTTGTGGAGAAGATAGGACGGCGTTAAGGGTAAACAACTAGTTGCGCACACATGTTTGTTAGTCCTATTTAGCTAGCAGCGGCGCGCGTCTGAGAATAGAACAAGTTCTCTCACATCCACCACGTCCACCCATCCAACAATTTACACATTCTGCTGTTATAATTAGCGGGAACGAAGCATGCCGGATCCGATCCTTACAAAATGCCCTGGCTGTGAGAGACAGTTAAAACTCTATATAGCATTGGAACCGCCCGCAGGGGCACAAAATGTAACACAGTCGCACCTGATCCTTGTCTATTTCCCATACTAACATTTCGATGCTTTAGGTTACTGTTTGGCGCCGGTGTGGCATTTTCGCAAAGATTATATTCGTTCAAGCCGTCAAACAGGCATTCCAATGGGTCTGTGGGGGTTGGACGTTGTCGGACTTTGCCCTTGAGGGGTGGCCAGCAATCATCAAACCTTTTGTGAATCATACCATTCACTTCGGTTACATGGTCGGAGTCTGTACCATTTGGTACGCTGTCTACTACCTGGGCCTCAGGGACCTGATGGCTAGGTGGGCCAGAGAGCCCACCAGTAATCATGGTCCAGAGGCCCATGCTTTAGCCGATGTTGTCGTATCCCGTCAGGAAGATTCACCAGACAGCAACCCAGCACCGGGGCCTGCGCCCGAACCTGTTCTCGAGGCCGAGGCGGTATCGCCCGAATTAAGATCCGTTATTCAGCAAGAAGTCTCACCAGAAGCCTTACGTAGGGCATTAGCATCCGCACTTCAGTTCAAAGTGCAGGAGGAAGTTACGCCTGAGAGGTTGGCTACCGCCTTTAAATGGGCATTGGGGTCTAAAGTGTCCGAACTGCTCACCCTGTCGAACCTAACCACTGCTCTGCGAGATGCAATCAGTGCTAAAGTGGAGGCGCAATTGACGGATGCGAGGTTATCTGCGGCTTTTGAGACTGCCCTTTCTGCCAAGGTTGACGAGCAGCTCTCGCCTGACGGTTTGCGTGGAACCCTGCGAGTAGTACTTAGCACCACGGTTCAAGAGGAACTGACTACCCAACGCTTAGTTGATGCATTGGATTCGGCTATTGGTTCTAAAATCGACAAGGGACTATCCCCTGAAGGTTTAGCGGGAGCCCTCAAAGATGCGTTTGGCTGGCAAGTCAAAGAGGAGCTTACGGAGGAAAGATTGGCTCGTGTCATGGACTCGGTAATAGCCGCGTGTGTGCGTGATCACCTATCCAAGGGACCTCCCGCCGCCATCCCTGAATTGCCCTTGAGCGGGAAAGTACAAGAAGAGGTCCGTGAAGGGGATTCCGCTCTCGCACTTAAATCCCTTATTGTATCGGGAGATCAAGGGAAACCTAGGCAGGAACCGGTTGAAGGTGCCACCACATCTACTGTTGGCAGTGCTGACTATCCCGAAGGTTCTAGCACTCTGACTGCTAGCTTAAGTATTCATGCTACTCCTCCTGGAGCCGGGAGTGGCGGTTCTGGTGAAAGTCTTTCCGATGGAAGACAATGTGCAGACGTCGACCAGGAACCCAGACCCTCAGCCTCTACAACCGATTCCCAGGTTTCTGTCACCCCTCCGTCTGGTGTAACGCTTAATCCTCCTCCTTCTCAGAGTACGAGTGTGAGTCCTAGTCGCGGTGCTGCACGCAGAAGACAAGGGTCAGCCCATGAGACGGAATCCAGACCCCCAATCTCTTTTACAGATTACCGGGCTTCAGGAACCGATCTTTCTGGCCAGTCATCGGACTCTGATTCATCCGACAGGCAAGGAATCGTTGGTGTGGACGTAGATGATGAAGCTGAAGGCCCGCCGAACAGTGGAGGGCAAAGGCCTGCCAGCGAGGCAACTGAATCACTTCCGGATAATAGCGAGCCGGAAGATGCTACATTGGCGTTAGAGCTGCAAGAGCTATTGCTTGAAGAGTAGGAATCGGGATGAGAGAATGGGGTTCAGCATATTCACATCAGACTATACCTGTCATAAAATATACTGGAGCCCTTATTCTTTCAATATCGTCCGCACTTTCCAAGATATATACAAACTTGACTACCAAGGAAACCTTTCTTCAACTTCGGCCAAGTCCCCCACATCCATTCCATCGAGACTTCCTTCCCAACAAGACCCTAAAACTGGTGAAAGTTGTGTCCCTTCAAGTTCATAAACCTTTTCAATAGGATGCTCTTGGCGTGAAACCCTTCTGGATACCATTGCCGGAGAAATCTACCATCCGAAACGTGAAACCTATTCAAAGAACTACCTTGCCACCAGCCCACACTAAACAACCTCCCTCTATAACTCAGTTTATATTAAAAAAATCCTGGACAAAGTTCAGAAAGGTACCAGTAGGCCTTCAGTAATTATAGATTTTTTGTTTTATTTTTTAAATTAATTTTGCGTCACTGTGTGAATAAAAAGGAAAGGGGGAGCTATGAGCACGAGTAAATATTTTGTAGTTTCTAATAAAATGAGTCCTTCTGATGGTACATTTTCGCCTAGCGTTGGTTAGGGGGCCTCTGGGGCCCCGAAAGACCTAGGCTCCAGCCTAAATTCCGCACCCCGGCCGGCTGACCTGGGCGGGGCAGGACCTTATTCGTCCGTTTCCCCACCCGATCTCCCGGGCAGGGCCCTACCCCGATCCTGCACCCGACTGGCCCCCGTCAATTTTTGATGGGAAAGATATCATACCGGGCCCTATCCAGCGAATGTGTGGAATAGGGCCCGGGTCGTGGTGGGGACAATCGGCAAAATACACCCCCCCTCCGCGGGGCCCGGGTAAGGGCGGGGCCTCACAGGGCAAATCCCGCCCCGCCTGAAACCTACTCTCACCAAAAATGGTATTCTAAAGGTACCCCCCCCTATTTTCCATTGTATTGGGAAGGTTTTCTCTTCCATTAATTCCTTGCCTCTTTTGCGCCTATATTTGTGCTTTCCACACTTTTCCATCCCTGGACACCCCAGATACCTGATCGCCTGTTTGGTGCGAATGGACCGAGGTTCAACCAGGGTTCCGAATAGTCCGACCGGTCAAGTCTTGGAGGCGGGACCGGGCTGGCCAGTCCTGGTGATGGCGATGACAGGACCCGACTAACTTGGGTGGTCCGGTCCGGTTTGAACTGGTCCCAGACCAGTCTTTATAAAAGATCGCATGAGTCTGAATGGCACCAAGCCCAACACTTGCTAAGAATAGAAGTATAGCGATACTAGGATCTTAAAGTCGCTTGTCACGCTATGAATCAACAGCCTCTCAATACAAGTTGATAGAATATCCTCGAGAGGATAATATGCGGTGGAAATACGATTACCTGATGGATAAATCGCATCCAATACCGGTATTGTGGCATGTGGTCATGTAATATCACTCACTTAGTGAACCAAAAATGGTTCAATACTCGAGAACCCACCCCTAATCTAAGCGAGGCCCTATCTCCACCATATAATTCATGGAAACAATAAGTTTAATTAAGAAAAGCTTTATTTGAACGTAATATATAGTGATAAAAATAGCATATCCTATTGCTTGGCAGGCCTGGTCAGACCAGTCTTGGTCAAGTCGGTTTCCATAATCCTGACTGTCCAGTCGGTCTAATTTCCACCATTGGACTAGACTTGACTTTCGACCTGACTAGCTAGTCCAGTCCAGTCTTCCGCCGACCATTCGGAACCCTGGGTTCAACCTCCCCGCTCAACTATACAATGCCATGGTGCCCCTTTGTTTCGAAAATGTCACCTAGCATTAGTCAATGGAAAGGTTGACCCTGCTTCCCTTTTTACCAAACAGGGTCTCGGTCTTCTTTTGCTACAATCCTAGTCTAAACCATGAGGCCCAGTAAAGGGAGTAAGATGGGTAAAGTAATCCGTGGGCAGATGCGTCAGAAGTGCATAATTCGCTTGGGCACTTGATAGCCGTTAAAAGTCGTATAATATTTCTGCCTAGCTGATCGGGTTCTTTATCATAGCATGTGGCTTCCCTAATGCCATACATATGTGGGTGAAAATTCGATCACCACCCACACGAGGAAGAATTCATTTTCTGACCTGAAACACAACAGAAATATTTAGCTGAAAGGAGATAAAGTTTCGAATGAGACGAAGAAAGGTGGAGCAGAGCATTTGATCAAAGCGGTAATTAAGAAAGAATGGGGTTAAACAATATCAAGCATATAGGGACACAATTCCGACACCTAATATCACACTCATGTTTTGCAGCAACAAGGAAACCTGGGTTTTAAACTTCAGCAAACATTGGTCCCAGTTCCTATTGATTTCCAAAAGATATCCTCTAAATCTAAGCTTTGGCCCATACCAGCGATTGCCTCTGCAGAAACATGTAGTGTTGTGCACGAGCCGAGCAGACTAGAGCCTCTTGGTCAACCTGCTCGAGCCACATGGCGGCTCAGGTCAGCTCGAACAGGGGGCCATGAGCCAACTCAAGTCTCTTGCTATATAGAATTGTGGGTTGTTTTAAATGATAATGGCAGTGGGTACGAGACATTTTTTTTAGTATCCAGAATATTGGTGCGGGTTTATATGGGTTTTAGCGCGAAGTGGTCCAAATACTAAAAATGGCTACATGATGTATTGTGTTTTGGTGGCTTGAACTGGCTCATTACCAACAGTAACCACATCGACTATAATTCGAACAACCAACCATTTAAAAATTGAAAACCCGGATCGTTGTAGTTAGTGTGATCAATATGGAAACCTTGGTGGATATTTTAACAAACAAAAACAATCCTCTAGAATGAATCTGATAGAGTGATTATTATACTACTTCACTATACGCAATTTAGTGCTATACAGTAGAATTGATATACTACTTAGAAGTATACTTTGGTTCAATGTACTTGTCAAATTCAGAAGTATTGGGAAATCTGGTCGGTTGCCTTGGCGCCAAGTGTCCAGGAGGTGAAGAATGAGAAAAGATTACGATTGAAGAAATCAATCATGAAATTGTTAAATTACCAGATATCATGCTACGGTGTATTACCATCAGTGGGGGGAACAAATTTCAGGCCTAAATTATATGTATATTTAATCGTTTCCTTCTCTTTGTCTTCTTTTCTGTCCACTTATCACCTTCCCATATACTTCCCCGGCTGTAGTATCTTGGCGCCAAGATTTCCCAATACTTCTGACTTTGACAAGCAGACGCAATCCATACGCCGTCTCCAGTACATCTCCAGCGATTGAAATCTGAACACCGGAGGCATATCACAAGTTCTTTCCACAACACCCCTAATCATATGTTCATCACTAGGGTGTCTTGAACACTGCCAATGCCCCTTACCCTCCTAGGTCTACCCTTGGAGTACAATTCAGGAGGATTTCAATCTTTTGGTTACTGGTTTCATCAGTTGACATTGTGGTTACCTCGGGCTAGCAGGTACTTGTATTGCCTGGCTTAGTATGAGAAAGTTGGGATAGAGTTGGTTAAGCGGCCTCTGGAGTTAAAAACAAAGCTGGGCCCTGGCCATTTTCCATGCCGCACAAGCTGTCCAATGGGTCGGGACTTGGTTGGGTAGTGCGGCCTTAGGATTGGGTTGGGCTCGGTTGATTAGGGCGGGCTTCCTATAGAGCAGCTTGGGTTGGGTTGGGCGGGCGAAGTGCTCAGCGCCGGTTACCTAGCTAACCATGCCAATGTGTTTTTACCTTGTCTTCATGAGGTGTGGATCACATTTGAGTTGCAATAACAAGAGATCCGACAGTCTGAGCATACCGAATTCCTCAAGAGATCTTGCCCCTGGTAGAAATGTGAGTGTGGGGGGAAAAAGCGTAATCCTGAGTTGACATGTCCTTAACTGGAGGCCATAGCTCCAGCTGATATAGAGCCATCACACACTTGGGAGTGAGTGACGATCATGCTTGGTACAACTGGCATCCCTGTGTCCAAGGGTAGAACTACTCGTGTTCTTTGGTTTTGCACCCACAATCCGAGGGACTAATATGACACGCTTATTGTCCTCTTGGGATATAGGTCGCAATGATCCCAAGCAACAAGTGTAGCGACATTTCCCTAATGCCTCAGCATATGGAATTATAAAAGAAGTGCGAGAGAGGGATGGTATTGGTGGGGTGCAATTTAGTTTTCATATTTGTGTTCAGTTTTTCAGAGTTTTTTATAGTGTCGGTATAGTACCTATGATGTGAATTTATTCCTTTGGCTTTGCAAAATTGGCTCTCATATATATGTAATTCTATCTCCATAGTTGAAGGCCTTCGTTCACGAACTGGCCTCAAGGGGTCGTTTGCTTAGCTTGGGATCTGTTTAGTGGCGCTTGGTTGGGTTGAGCACAAGAGACATGGGACTTGATCAGGTCGGAACGGGAACTTCGTCGATACAGGTGAACAGATTGGAATGTCTGGCATGCTGACACACCCAATTGCACCGGGCAGAGTGTATTTTATGGGATTCCATACGCCAAGCTTAGCTGAGAGGCATAACTCAGCAAATCCCGAACGGACCAGATTGAAAATTGGTGCAGTCAAATGAGGCTACACCCCGAAATCAGTCCTTGATATATTCATACCAGGTGTAGATATTGTGGTGAGTGTACATGGGAGGTGGCCCTGCAGGGTCAGCTAGATGTAGCTGGATATAAATTGGATTAGTTTGATTTGCTTCCAGCTCCGGCACTGCCACTGTGTTGGAGAGTGTAACATGTGTACATGTTCCGGTAACGGTACACAGGAGCGGGCAGTGCAGGATCTCCTATGTTTAGTTGATTTATATTTGGTTTATTTGATTTGATTTCAGCTCCGCCACTGTCTCTGAGTCAGATAGGCTATGCTATCGTATTGCCATGTTTAGTTTGCTTTGCTGGAAGTTTATATTTAGGATTCCGGGTATGGAATGGTCATGTAGCACTGGCGAAGGATGAGCACTGTGTGTTTGTTTCTTCCTTTGGTCTTGCAGGATTACAGGATTCCGGTATGTGCGCAGCTACTGGTAATGATCGTGATTGCAGGAAGGCTATCGCTCTTGGGTTTTGTATTTAAACCAGTCTCCTGGCTAGCAGGAGACAGCAG
>Ga0307517_10000267_pt1 | contig 89640 bp, 93 predicted proteins | sample 23_EM_MG_FD_194515 | JGI IMG/M metagenome (GOLD analysis project Ga0307517, IMG submission 194515) | Populus trichocarpa ectomycorrhiza microbial communities from riparian zone in the Pacific Northwest, United States - 23_EM | ecosystem: Host-associated > Plants > Roots > Unclassified | place...
TATTGTGAATGTAGCACCTGAGCCGGGAGTTCCTTTCCCTGCCGCTCCTGCTTCTAACTAGTTATCAAGATACTGGGAGGGTGATCAATCCTACCAGGCTGTTCCCAATCCTGGGAACAAAGGGGTTTCACCTGCTGTAGGCAAAAAAATGTAACAGGTTTATTCCTGTCTAACGAAAGTACAATAGGACCGGCGGTAGACCTGCTAGCTCTGGTGCTAAGGGAGCCTTCAAGGGACCGGTAGCTAGAAGGATAATAGTTGAAGGACAAATAGAACTCAGGGATTGCCGTTCAACCAAGTGTATTGTTAGACTGAAGGTCTGTTGAAGTCTGCTGTCTCCTGCTAGCCAGGAGAATGGTTTAAATTCAAAACCCAAGAGCGGTAGCCTTCCTGCAATCACGATCATTAGCAGTAGCTGCGTACATACCGGGATCCTGTAATCCTGCAAGACCAAAGAAAGAAACAAATAAAGAGTACTCAGCCGTCACCAGTGTTACATGACCATTCCATACCCGGAATCCTAAATATAAACTTCCAGCAAAGCAAACTAAACATAGCAATACGATAGAATAGCCTATCTGACTCAGAGACAGTGGCGGAGCTGAAATCAAATCAAAATAAACCAAATATAAATCAACTGAACATAGAAGATCCTGCACTGCCCGCTCCTGTGTACCGTTACCGGAACATGTACACATGTTACACGGATGCAGACTTGCCCGTCCGGACGCATTGGCCGCGGCCCTTTTACTTCCGGACAGAATGAACCTGGGCGGACTCACCCAGAAGACGTGTTTACGTTATAAGCGCCTGCAACGTCCAGCCCACATGGTGAGCGGGGAGAGCCAGAACGCAAGGTATTTCTTTTGCTGATGTTGAGTAATTCGATAGCAACCTGAATCCGCATTTTGAAATCTCTGTAGCACTCAACCCACTGGCTTGAAAGGATAAAAGACAGGACTTTTGGCATAGTTTTTGACAAAGCTGATTTGAAATAGTAGTACTACTAGGTTGATAGAAATTACTCCTCTACAATGTCATAATTTTCTAATCATGTTTGATTCTTATGTGCCAAGATATTAGTAACTTGAAATCATTTTTATTAATTGGGTTTATTTAAATTAACTGAAATAATAACACATATAAACAACTCTGGTTATGTTCTCTATAGTTAAAACAAGCCACAAAATCATGTTGAGCCACAAAGTCATGTTGAGCTGGGGCACACTCAGGAGGAGTGCCCAGGTTTTGAGCCTGCAAATATCCTGGGTGGCGGCCGCAAGCCGCAACCTTGGCACAATTACGAGGATTATTGTCAAGTGGGAAGATTTGGCTAACCTGGCAAGCTGGTGAAGAGGATTTGGAGTACTGTTTAATACTAAAATTTGCGAAATTGGAGTCAGTAATGACCTGGGAATGCTTTAAAGGTAGAGGATTTCCTCTTTATATTTTTTTTTTTAATTTTATATTTTTTTCCTAGCCCATTATAAGCAATTCTAACATACAAAAATCATACATAAGACGGACAGAAAGGCTCATTAAGCTTTTGAGACAAAAGAAATTGTAGAAAAACAATTACGGCTACATCATTCAGTGAACATATCGTACCTTATATGCATGCATTCTGGCATGAGCAATCACAGCAGCAATTGGACTAGGTCTATCTGCAGCAGTACGGTGCTTCTCCTCATCGTGCTGCTGTTACGGAGTAGCTAACATGGTAGGATTCCAAGCTAACAAGGCCGAGGATATTCGTGACAACAGATTATTAGTTAGCAAGACTCATAGGTAATTGTTTGGTAAATGTAAAGTAATAAAGTGTAATCAAATATCAAAGAGTTAAAATATAACTCACTAACTTGTTATATTGTTAAGATCGCTTCCCCGTTGCTTGATAATCCTTCAACAACTGTGGGAGAGGCTTACTATTTATACTAATATTCATGCTACTTCGACTTCTTTAGTTAAGAAGTATCTCCTTAACAATTCAGTTTTTCAGAACAAAGTGCGAATACCATTTGACTCTGAAAACTGGCCCAGCTCAACTCAGAGAATCTCCCAAACTGCTATTTCATGTGAGGGTGACCCCACTCCACCAGTAGACAGTCTTCGCTCTCTTTGTCATGATAGACTATATATGAATATGCAGTCCAAATGCCTACATACCTGTAACAATCCTATTGTTGAGCAGGTATGCAACAGGCAACGACAGTCGTCCCCTATGTAAGCGAGTTCACCTTTCTGCATCAAGACTTACGGAAGGACTATCTCCTCAGATAGTACGGAACTGGCTTGCTCGTCTTTGAGTGATCCGTCAAAGAATACTATCTCTTCAGATAGTAAGATGGGTGGATCGTCGTACTTGATAGAACTATCACAATAGTTCTATGTTCAGGCCGCCCGTCGAGACTATCACAATAGTCTCCGGGTTCTTTAGAGCGTAGGCTCTTGTAGAGGAGGAGTGTATGTAAAGAGAGTAAAGCGTAATCGTATTGCAATATCTTGAGTACAGAAAAGTACTCCGATGGTTGCATGAAGATCCTATCTCTTGGGCGGTTTTTTTTCTTCTTTTTTCTTTTGTAATCATGTATTCATTGTTTTAAGGTACAAAAAACTGCATGCAGCGCGAGCTATGGGAAAAACAAAACCTATAAACAATCCAACCGCCCACTTCACCTCTTCATGGGAAAAATCAAACACCCCAAGTCCATAGGAAAAGTCCCCCTCGCCTAGCACCTAAGATAATATACCCCAGACATATAAGGAAACAATACATAGAAACCTACAGGTAGAAAGCCCCAAACCCTTCCGCAGGCTCCCCTAAACAAAAGAAAAGAGTGGTGCACTAAGGCCCGAAACGCAGGCCTGAGGGGGGTGGATGGATGACTGCCGACAAGAGAAAACACGGAGGCCGTGGGCCCACTAGAACAGCTCACGCGGTCGCGTAGGTCATTACATCGATCCAAGGCGTTGGACAATAGCCACGGAGGCAGTGCTATACTACGACTAGGGGTAACCGAGGAAAGGGCAAGCGATCAGAGGGGGAGGAGGCCGAGCAGAGCCACCGGGCAGAGAGGATGCCAGCCAATAATGGTGGGCAGTAGGGTGCCAGCCGATGGGTAGCAGTAGGGTGCAGCCGACGAGGAGCTGTAGGGTGCCAGGCGGGGGGGAGGTTAGCAGTAAGGTGCCAGCTTATGGGGTAGTACAATGCCAGTGGACAGAACCATGAGAGGGACGGAGGAAGGATCGCGAGTGGACTAGCCACAGCCGACAAACGGGCTATAGCAAGGGCTTTTGGAACGACGGCGAAACTGAGCGGGACCGTGATGTTACTAACCGAGACTTTCCCCATCAGAGGTACAAGCCCCGCAAGCCGGGGCCTACTTTGACCGAGAGTCCGACACCATAACGCCGACCGTGAGCGTAGCGAGAAGCTTTCCGACCGTTCAAAATGCTAAGCGAGGTGCAGAGCAAGTGCGGGGTAAGGGGGAGAACCGAACTTCATGAGCGGGTGTCGACGATGAACGGGAACAAGAACCCCAACGAGGGGAGGCAGACATGCCTCAGGAGAGGAGGGAAGATGGCCTAACATCAACCCCTAGGCAGCAGCCATCGCGGGGGAAGAGAGGTGGGTGGGGGAAAGTGAAGATGATTTCCCGTGGTGTTGAGATTTCAATCGCTGGAGGTGTTGTTGCAATGGTTCGTGTCCTATCTCTTGTTCGTTTTGTTTTTTCTTTTTTTTTTGTAATCATGCATTCATTGTTTTAAGGTACAAAAAGCCTCATGCAGCACTAGCTATGGAGAGAACAAAACCTATAAAGCATAAAACATAAACAAAGGAAAGTCACGGCACGAAAAATATCCACTATCGCGAAGGTTTTTCCTCCGCCGGGCCACTGGCCACATAAGGAGGAAAGCACAAACTACCTACAAGTCGTCTCAAAAGAAAGGCATACATATAGACGTAGGAGAGAACAACAGACCCTTAAACCTCGGCCAACGAAAAAACGCGTAACGCCGGAGGGGAGAATGTAAGGGGTGAGAGGGGTACTGGTGGGGAAGAGGGGGGAGTATTTGGCGGAAACATCGTTGGGGGGAATACTGTGGAGGTGACGCTGATGAAGGTGGCGAGCCTTTTGAGCAATGGGAGAGAGGACCAGAGGGGAGCGTCCTGACCAACACTTATGACGCCGTGGAGGAGGTGAGAGCGAGCTTCTTGTCTAGAAGGCCATGAGAGGATGGCATGTTCGAACGTTTGAGGTTCTAAACCGCAGCTGGGACAGGAGGTGTCGGCATCGAGGGACCTCCAAGTTGGGTGGGCGGCTAGATAGCTCTTGCCGGATCTCATCTGGTGGACTCGCCCTGCTGTGAACTTGTCCAAGCCCATAAAGGGTCGCGGGTTCAAGGCGGGGGGATGATGGCGGTAGTACTCTGGTGTCGGGAAGAGGCGAGGCCACTCTTCGAGGAGGGCTTCCCTCACCCTTTTCTTCAGGGCGGAGTAGGTGTTATCCATCAAGGACCGTGGGGGGACGGTGGGGACCGGCGAGACGAGGTGAGAGTTAATCTTGGGCATTCTAGAAAGCCCGTGGGTGAAAGGTGTAGTCATATGGGCCACCGCGTCTATCGGGAGGTGGTTCCTCATAGAGGGTACGGGCCGCGGAGTTTTGCAGTGTAGGGGGAGGTAGACGGACGAGAGGCCCTTGGTCAGGGCCCTGGAGCAGTCGCTTGCCCGGTGGGCGGAGAGAGAGGGGAATGAGGGGTTGAGGCGTGCTGTTACTGGGTTCACCTCGGGCGGGGAACACATGACCCTAAGCGCGGCCAGCCTTTGCCGCTGTGAAATCTGAAGGGAGACAGGGGGGAGGCATGACTCCACAGCAAGGATACCAGTAGGAGTGGCTGAAAAGCAGTTCGTAGTCCATCTCTGAACCTTGTGCCAGAAGGTGTTGAGGCGCTCCAGGGTGCCCGCGCTTGGTGTGAAGAGGTCTGCTCCGTACAGCAGTATTGGGGCGACCAGGGACGTTGCGAGCCTGTGGCATAGGTATGGGGTGAGACCCGGCCCTGGAGGGCTGAGGCGTCTAATGAGGGCGAAGGCCCCCTGAGCGAGGGCCCGTCTGTGAGAGCAGTGGGAGGAGGAGTCCATAGCCGGGGTGAACCAGTAGCCGAGCCATCTCAGTGAGTCTCGGGGCCGGAACAGCTCTTCTTTGATTTGGATGGGGGAGAGGCATTTTGGTGAGTCCCTCTAGCTTGGGGTCCTCCAGTGTATGAGTTCTGTCTTGGCCACGGAAAAGGAGACATTTAGGCGAGCGGCCCTTGCATCTAATTTCACAAAAAGCTTCTGAAGGCGGCGGACGTTGCCCCTATACGAGGGGGAGGTGGCAGTGAGAGTGAAGTCGTCCACATAGGAGATTATCAGACCCCGAGGGACCTTGAAGTGGAGGGGCGAGATGTAGAGGAGGAAAAGCAGGGGGGAGATTGGGGAGCCCTGGGGGGCCCTGACGTTTAGCGGTGCCGGAGTCCCTAGGGCCCCCTGAAAGACGAGGGTGCAGCTCCGTTCGCCAAGGAACGACGATACACGGAGACAAGGTATGGGGGAATCCCGCCTTCCCTCAGGATGCGGGCCTGGGTGGAGTTGTCGACCTTGTTGAAACCTGCTTTGATGTCCCAAAACAGGGAGGAGACTTTGAGGCGGGGCCTTTGTAGTGTTTTCACATAGTTGAAGAGGGTGAGGACCGCATCATACGTGCTGAGCCCAGGAAGAGAGCCACATTGATTGGGGTTGAGCAACCACTTCGCTCGGGCTGCCATGAGCAGGCGGGGCACTATTATCCTTCCCAGGATCTTCGAGACTGTGCGTATCAGGGCGATAATCCTGAAGGAGGCGGGGGACTTGGAGGAGGGTTTCCCTGATTTGTCGAGGAGGATCCCATTCGACCCCGTCAATGAGGCCGGGTGGTATCCCAAACTGACAAGCGGGAAAAGGATTTCGAGGAGGACAGAGTGGCTTATCCTGTTGACTTGCTTCCAGGTTGAGTAGGGGATCCCGTCGGGTCCCAGGGCTGAGGTGTGTGAGTGCTTGGAGAGAGCTGTCGCTACCTCTTCTTTCCATAGCGGGGGTGCCTTTTTCTGAGGCCTCAGTCTGGGGGGAGGGGAGAAAGGGTCCTTCGGGGGGAAGAAGTGTTCCAGCAGGACCTTATTCATCTACTGAGGGGTTTCAGCTCCTGGGAGCGTGGGAAAGCGGGGTGGGGTGCGGCCATAGACAAACCTCTTGGCCGTCCAGAGGGATTGGGGGGTGGCGTTCAGTAAAAGTGACGACCAGTGTTTGTTTTTGGCGGCTTTTATCGCCTTGAAGTACACAGCTTTGGAAGTGTTGGCCACGTCCCGCAGAGCTAAGGTGCCGTGTTTCCTAGCCGTCCTGGAGGCTTTGTGAAACTTGCAGCGGAGGGTGGTAAGGTGGGGAGACCACCACAGTTTGGAGTAATGGGACCGTCTGGAAACTGGTGTGTGTTCCTTGAGGAGGGCGGTGAGCCGATCCAGTGATCCGGCCAGCCACGCATCAAGGTCTGTGGGCGAAGGACTCAGAGGGGCAGGGGGAATCTGAAAGCTTTTGATAATAGGGGAGAGTGTTTCCCAATCGGTATCCGCCCATCTAGGGCGCCTGGGGCTCGGGATCTGGTTGGGGGGGGCTAGCGTAATGGTTATCGGCACGTGATCTGAACCGGTCAAGGGGAGCGAGACCTCCCAGCCTTTAACCATTGGCAGAAGGAGGGGGTTGGCGAAGGACAGGTCAATAACCAAGGAGCGGGCCTTTCCCACCAAGGGGACCCTAGTGTACTCCCCTGGGGGGTTTAGCAGGGCGAAGCCGGCCTCTGCTGCCATTTCGAAGTATGGGGTCGAGGAGCCTATCTCCCGCGGCGAGAATGAACTCAGCGGGTCCGAGAGAGGGTTATGAATATTGAGATCTCCTACCACGAGGAGGGCGACCTCAAGGGTCAGAAAGAGAGTTTCTGGGGAGACCGAGTCAACGCAATGGTCATGGGTGTTGGTTGAGTAGGCGTTTATAAGCCTGAAGGAGTGAAAACTGGTCCCAAATAGAGGCTCCTGGGAGGAGATGTCAAGGGCAAGGGCGTCATCCACCCCTCTGAACCTAGGGAGCACTGAAAAAGAAGCTAAAAAAGATATATGAACATAGGCCGCCACTCGGGGCTTCCTAACCGGGGGAAAAAAAGATCTAAAACCATTAAAGGAGGGAAGGTGAGCCTTTCTAACAGGGGCCTCCTGCAAAAAAACCACAGAAGGATAGGTTGTCGCTTCCTTGAACAACTCAAATAAGGAAAGAAAAACATCCCAGCTCCCAAAGCAGTTATGTTGAACAATAGAAAAAAGGTTGGGGATCGGGGCCGGCCCTTTCCTACTACGAGTGGTATGATTATTCATTTCCGGGACGAACCCGACGACTAGAGTGGGCAGGGGAAGGGCTAAGGGCCTCCAGGGGGAGAGGACCGCCAAAGCCTTGAGTCGTACTCAGACGTGGGGGTCCTGGTGGGGGAGGTTGTCTAGCTGTCGTTAGGTCCACCTCATCAGAACCCTCCCCGGACGGGGCAGTAGAGGATGACGGGCCCCCATCAACCGCCATATCTATGGGGTCCTGACCGGGTGGGACTGGGGTTGTATTTCTGGTTGGGCCAGTTGAGCTAGGTCGAGCCGGACATTCCTTGAATGTGGCAGTGTGGTCGTTACCGCAGTTGCAGCAATGGGGGGGCGAGGTCGGACAACAGGATTGGTCTGGCTTATTGTTTCCGCCCCTGGGGCAGGTGGGATTCTGACATCTGTGAGCTGAGCGAGTATGATGAAGTGCACAGATGGGGCATCTGGGGTGGGTGGCGGGGCATCGCTGATGGGCGTGTCCGTATCTCCAACAGTTTCTACACCGGGAGGTTCGATTGGTCGAGAAGGCAAGTTTGACCTTGCGCTTCTGCGAGTGGATGAAGACCCCCGAGGTGAGGGTGGAAACGAGTTGGGGGTCGACGGTAACAACTACCGAAGTGGCCTGCTTGGTTTCCCGAGAATCTCGGCTCGGGTTAAGGTACCTGGCTGAGAGAACCGGGGTCGCTTTGTCATTGAGGATTGCTTGCCGGATATATGGGGAGAGTTCCTCTTCATCTTGGGGAAGGAACCGAAGTGGGAGGCCATGAATGGCAAGTTGAACTGCTGTCGGGGCAAGGACTAAGGTGCACCACGGGTTTTCGCCCACTGGGAAGGATTGGTTGAGGGCCATGGTAAGGGAGACAAAGTATGAGGGGTGTGACGCTGCAGGGGTATCTTTGTTGGTGACGGTCAGGGAGATGGCACCCCGTTGGTTAACGGTAGCGGAGAAGCCAAGCAGGAGGAGGCAGTTTGAGTCGTGAAGGACGCGGGCAGCTATGTCGGGGAAGGTTGCTGCGATGGTAGAGGCGTCTGGGTAATGGGTTGGGGACTGGCGAGGAGCAAAGAAGCGTCGTTGAGCACCTGGGAGGGAGGGCAGCCGCCTTTTACTAGGAGAGGCTGCCGCACTCACAACTTGTTGAGGGGTGGGTTGCTTGCCGACTCTTGCTTTGTCCGTGCCGCTCGAGCCGGAGCCAGAGGCAGCATTCGCATAGGAGGGGGATGGGTTGTTGTCCGGGTGTAGGTGGCTGGGGGTAAAAGAGGCCACGTCATATGCACCTCTCCGGTATTCTCCGGTCTCATAGGAGTGGGAGTATAGCCTAGCATACTTCTCGGAGTCCCCGAAAGCCTTGCCAAGGTTGGTGTCGTAGAAGGGTATGAGGTATTTAGGGTCCTCGGCCGCGGTGGGGGTTGGTGTGGGAGGTGCTCGGCCCTGCCCTTCCCCTTCTTAGAGGGGACAGGGACTGGGGCGACCAAGGAGGGGTGGGTTGCACGAGTGGGGGCCGGCGTTTGGAGGGGGGCAGGGATGGGGGCTGACACACGATGTGACAGGTCACGTATTGATGCCTGGAGGTCGGACAGAAGTTGGGGGCGGTGTGGGTCCTGTGTGGGGGCCAGGTTGGCGATTTTTGAGGAGAGGTCATGGAGTTCCGCCCTTAGGGTGTCGTTCTCCTCGGAGATGGTATCGAGTTTCTGGGTTACCCCGTTCAGCTCATGCGAAATGGTTATGAGCCCTTTGACGAGCTAGGAGAGGAGGGTGATAGTGGTTGATTCTGAGGGGATGGTACCGGACAGTGTATTGGTGCTGAAGTCCGAGAGGTCCCTTGGATTGAGGCGGAGGGCGCTCCTAGCCTGGGCCAGTTGTTCCGCCATGAAGGCAATGGGGTAGTCGTTCAAGGGGGCGCCCGACCTCGATGGGGCAGGACAGTTGAGTGCAAACATCCTGCCAAAGGTAGGGTTGCCCGTGGGGATCTGGTGGGGATCTGCCATGAAGGCGAGCAAGCGAGGAAAAGTGGGCGAGGGGTTTGATCCAGACGAAAAGCGGGGTAAAGTTGAGATAGTATGTGAAATGTAGGGGGGGGGAGGAAGTTTGCGAGAACCGTGGTCCTATCTCTTGGTTGTTGTTTTTTTTTTGTAATCATGCGTTCATTGTTTCTAGATACAAAAGGCCTTATGCAGCGCTAGCTATGGAGAGAACAAAACCTATAAATGTAAACACACCGCCCGCTTCACCTCTTCATGGGAAAAATCAAACACCCCAAATCCATAGGAAAAGTCCCCCTCGCCTAGCACCTAAGGTAATATACCCCAAACACGTAAGGAAACAATACATAGAAACGTACAGGTAGAGAGACCCAAACCCTTCAGCTGGCTCCCCAAAACAAACGAAACCGCCTGTTCGTAGACCAGAAACGCTGGCCTGAGGGGGGTGGATAGCTGATCGTCGATATAAGAAAACTCAAAACTTGAGGGCCCACCGAGACCATGATGTACGGTCAGGCAGGTCATTACATTGATCCAAGGTGTTGGGCAAAGCCACGGAGGCAGTGCTATACCACGACTAGGCGTAACCAAGGAAGGGTCAACTGATCGGAGGGAGGAGGTAGAGGAGTAGTAGTAGGGTGCCTCCCGGTGTGTAGCAGTAGGGTGCCAGCCGGTGAGTAGCAGTAGGGTGCCAGCCGGGAAGGATTTGAAGCAGTAAGGTGCCAGCTAATGGGGCAGTACAGTGCCTGCGGACGGAACCGGGAGGGGGGTGGTGGAAGAATCGCGAGCGGGCTAGCCTCAACCGACTAACGGGCCATAGCAAGGGCTTTGGGGACGACAGCGAAACCGAGCGAGACTGTGATGTTACTAACCGAAGCTTTCCCCATCAGAGGTACAAGCCCAGCAGAACCGAAGCCTACTTCGACCGAGAGTCCGGACGCGATATCGCCAACCGTGAACCAAGCGAGAAGCTTTCTGACCGTGCAAAATGCTAAGCGAGGTGCAAAGCAAGTGCGGGGTAAGGGGGACAACCGAACTTCATGAGCGGGTGTCAACGACGAACAGGAACAACAACCCCAAAGAGGCAAGGCAGGCGTGCCCCAGGAGAGGAGGGAAGATGGCTTAACGTTAACCCCTAGGCAGAAGCCATCAGGGAAGAAGAGAGGTGGGTGGGGGAAAGTGACGATGATTTCCAGTGGTGTTGAGATTTCAATCGCGGGAGGTGGAGGTGAGATGGTTCGTGTCCTATCTCTTGGACGTTTTTTTTTCTTTTTTTTTTGTAATCATGTGTTATTTGTTTCTAGGTACAAAAAGCCTTATGCAGCGCGAGCTATGAAGAGAAAAAAACCTATAAATGCAAACCCACCGCCCGCTTCACCTCTTCATAGGAAAAAACCAAACACCCCGAGTCCATAGAAAAAGTCTACACCGCCTAGCACCTAAGATAATGTACCCCAGACTCGTAAGGAAACAATACATAGAAACATACAGGTACAGAGACCCAAACGCTTCAGCAGGCTCCCCAAAACAAAAGAAACGACGGCTGTTCTAAGACCCTTTCGGGGCCTGAGGGAGAGGATAGATGATCGCCGATGGGGGAAAACACAGAAACCGTGGGCCCCCAAGAACCACTCGCGCGGTCGCGCAGGTCATTACATCGATCCAAGGCATTGGTCCATAGCCACGGAGGCAGTGCTATACCACGACTAGGCGTAACCGAGGAAGGCTCGTACGATCAGGGGGGGAGCAGGGCGAGCGGAGCCACCGGGCAGAGGGGATGCCAGCCAAGAAGGTGACCAGTAGGGTGCCAGCCGGTGAGTACCAGTAGGGTGCCAGCCGGTGGGGAGCAGTAGGGTGCCAGCCGGAGAGGAGGATTAGCAGTAAGGTGCCAGCTATGGGGCAGTACGGTGCCAGCGGACGGAAATGAGAGGGGGGTGGAGGAAGGATCGCAAGCCGGCTAGCCACAACCGACAAACGGGCCATAGCAAGGGCTTTTGGCACGACAGCGAGACCGAGCGGGACCGTGATGTTACTAACAGAAGCTTTCCCCATCAGAGGTACAAGCCCAGCAGAACAGAAGCCTTACTTCGACCGAGAGTCCGCACGCCATATAGCCGACCATGAACGAAGCGAGAAGCTTTCCGACCGTGCAAAATGCTAAGCGAGGTGCAAAGCAAGTGCAGGGTATGGGGGAGAACCGAACTTCATGAGCCGGTGTCAACGATGAACGGGAATAAGAACCCCAAGGAGGGGAGGCATGCGTGCCCCAGGAGTGGAGGGAAGATGGCTTAACGTCAACTCCTAGACAGTAGCCATCGTGGAAGAAAAGAGGTGAGTGGCGGCAAGTGACGATGATTTCCCGTGGTATTGAGATTTCAATCGCCGAAGGTGGAGGAGAGATAGTTCGTGGTCCTTTCTCTTGGTCGGAACCATGCGCCTTATATAGGCATCTTCCCACCACCCTAATCCTGGTGACTCATCACCTTGCGCTACATAAACCTCTTGGACTCATAGTAAGTCATAGCGTGAAATCCATTGATCACTCATATGAGTCATCGCGCAACATTCTGTTACTCAATCAAAACTCATAAACCAAGTCATGTGCTCAAATGAGTCACATGCATGAAACCCATGACTCATAATATGAGTCATGTGCGAAAGTCATTACATCATATGACGTCACAATCGTGAGTCATGAAACAATCAACCAATCATAATATAACAATGACTGGCGAATGCCTAGTCATGTGAGAACTATGAGTCGAGTGACGTCATTGTGTGAGATCCAACATACCTTATGACTTATAAGTATGAGTCATGTGAAATCTGCCTTGCTTAGTCACAATTTGTGACAATACCCATAGTAATATGGAATATGGAGTGATCAGTCCCGATATCCAGCTATCAAAGCATTATGCAGCAATATGCATATGCAACTAGACAATGAGAGGAGTAGTATTCTCTAAACATCATTCCAATCAGTTAAACATATCTTGAAACGTCCTCTCATCCAGGGGCCCAAGTCGTCTTCCAGATGCCTCTTAGGAAGCTCATAACTTCGGGAACATAGGTTCGAATATATGGTCCTTGTATCAAGCCATATACCTCACTTTTAAACATTAGATAAGCTATTCCCACTAGGGCAATAGCTGCCTATACCCAAAATCGGCTTGAAACACTCGGCATCTGGGGCTACTTCATTGATTGGCCTCCCTCATCCCCTGACTGTAACCCCATAGACAATGTGTGGTGATCAATCAAACAGCGCATCAGTCAGTATCGACCTTTTCCTACCACTAATGAGTTTCTTTGCGTTGTCATTCAAGAAGAATGGGATCCTACCACTGAGGAGGAGCTAAGTGCACTTGTTAACACTGTGCCTACTCGTGTCCAGGAGGCTAGTACACCATTTTTACTTGGCAAAAATATTTATGCTAACTCTTTCTCCATTCTTGTAATATAGGTTCAGCTAGCGAACAGAGGTCATACTCCGTACTAATAGCTCAATCACTATTTTTTCTTTTTTCTTTCTACTATTCTTATTGGCTTTATTTATTCTTATCAGCCTGGCTTTCTTATTTTCTCTTTTTTTTCTCTCTTAATGGTACTCTTACTATGGCTTCTTTATGTCATATGTTGTTTGTTGGGCAATGTGAGCATGTTTTTCTACTCAACAAAATATGTGTCTCAGGACACCCCTATATTCCTAGTTGTGTACGAAAACTTTACCCCTGGCACTTGTACATTGGAAGAGGTATGAAAGAACCAAAAAAGTAAGACAACTACTAATTAGAGTAATTCATCTATCCCCCTGCTTGTCCAAATATTTCCCGACTCACCCGAGTACCAACAAAGTCACATCATGAACCACTATCTATATTACCGCCTAAGTTACTCGCAGACTAGCTAAAAAACCGCAAACCAATTAGAGCCCAACTTTATTCATAATAGGACTTGTATTGTTTATTCTCGTAATTTATCAGGCAAAGCTCATTCTGTTTCATTACAATTTAGTCCAAACACAGGCAGTGTTCCCAACCGTCCAGCCCGTCCAGCTTTTGGTGTGGCCGGACTGACCCAGGCTCTTCAAAGAGGGCCGTGCCGGACTGTGGGCTTTCCAAAACAAAAGCCGGGCCAGGCATGGGTGACCTGCAGCCCCCAGGCTTTTTAACCCTAACTTTGATGCGCAGAAAGCCATTTCTGCAGCTTAAAGTTAGGGTTGATACACTCGCATCCGTAAAGCTCTCTTAAAGCCTTTAGTACTCCAATCAACACGGGCCCAGTTAACAAGAAGGGGCAAGTCTTTTTCGAGAGATCTTTTTTAATCCGGGAGTGACAGGTTCCATAGAGCATATTCAGGTTTTTCTCCCCTTAAATAGCTTCTTCAATCCCCCAGTTTAAGGATGTCAAGATTTCGAGATGTTACGAGAACTTTGAGGACAGGAGGGTACATGTGACTTTGAGTGTTTCAACATGTTGTGATCACTCGGCTTGAAACTTTACTTCTGGAGGAAAAATCTTTCAGGAGAGGGCTTCGTGGGATGACTGACTAAATGCGCAATGGTCGAACACATGAACACAAGAACTAGATATTGGATAAATGGATAAGCTGATGACATTGATTGGCTTTAAGATGGGCTAGAGGTACACATACTGTGTAGCTTTTGTCGTTATACTGGCAATATAAGTGAGGTTGCTAATAGCCTGACAACTTTCGCAAATATCTAAGAATAACCTGGGTATCTGTTGGTTAATTTATATAGCTAGATTTAAAATATATCGTGAGAAAAGCTTAGCCAATAGGTCTTGAGTTTTACGCAAGCATCACTTATTGGTAAGGTATCTGGTAGCTTTACTAGGGATCTGCTGGCCTTGGCTGGGTATCTGGCGGCTTTAGCCCGGGTTGCCTATCCACTTGACCTGGCGGTTGCCTGGGCACCTGCTGGCTTTGGCGGCAATCAGTTGATAATTTAAGCTGGACTGACCCAAGCTTTTCAAAACCATAGCCAGACTGCCGAGCCATGATCTGGACCATGGCCCGGACTGGCTGCTTGGGAATACTGTATACAGGTCGCTTTCACCTTCTTATGTCTCTGCACTAAGATTGGGTAGCAGCTTTGGAAGAGCCATCATGAACCCATAAAAAGTATAGTGTTTATGCTCATGGAAAGAGCGCTGTGAACAGTGGCAGTCGGTGGTGAAGCCCATAAATGAGAATGAACTCACACTTTAAAATGGACTGGTTTGCTTGAGAAAAGCGGAACGAAGGCTACTCTCCACATTGGTATGAAGAGGCTATTCCAAAATAGGTACCCAATCTTGGTATGGAGACATGAGTATTCCCTCTTTACTAGCCTCACCTATTCCCAGCCGCCCCTCAACCGCCCCTGGATGGGTTGCTAAGACTCCTGGTCTGTACTTGTAGCTTGAGATTTACCACTCCGGGGTAAAACTCTGAATTCCATAGCTGCTTGTTGAAATTCAGGATTGGCTCATAAGGGGCAGTTTAGTATAATCTACGAGGGAGGATTCTGGAGGAAGGAAGTTCATGGCATTGAGAGTGAATAAATACCTCTCTTCTCTCATTCTACCATCATAATTGCTGCTGAATGAAACAAGATGAGTGGTACGTACTATGCTAACCATGCTGAACAACGTCAGGGGCTTCCACTTTCCTTCCGGCCGAGGTATCGATCCTCAGTGCAAGCCCAAGACTTCTTGTCTGCATGATAACGGGATGGGATGAGTGCGTACCTGGTAGGCTGGGCATGCCGAACAGCATCAGGGAATTTCAACATAGTACTCTTCTTCCATTTCGTTATTGATATCGTCACATCAAAACACTCTTGATTGCCAAGAATACAAGAATCACATCTACTCACTCGAAACCCTCCAGATGTCTGCGGCCCGGCCTGCCATCAAAAAAGTCCTAGCCGGCCGCCATAGGCCCCAAGCCTTGGCGGACTAGTCCCTCGCGAACGCTAAGGCCAAAAGAAAAGAGCCCGAGGAGGAGTCATACCATGATAGGAACTGGAGGGGCAAATCTACGCTGTGAGTGTGGTGTCATGCTCTTGGGTATATACAATACTTTAATCTTGGAGCTTAGGTATCCGAATGCTTAGTGAGTTGACATCTTGTTTTGACTTGGGGGTTGTTTAGGTTCCAGGTGCTGTGGTTAAGGGGTTTTCTGGTCATACCAATTAATGAGTAGCCGATTGCAGCTGATGGAATAGGTGGCGTTTTGACTGATGCAGTAAAAAAAGGGATCTTGTGTAGAAAAAATAATTGATTTTGCCTGAGCTCAAAACAAGAACCATCAATGTGCTAGGCAGGCATGATAACTACTCTGCCATGAAACCACATTCCTATATGGGGCTCATGTGGGGTTATAGGAGCATTTTCTTGATGTCACCTGTGTCGATTGGCTACTATGGCTTACTCGTGTTACCCTGTGGTGTGCTTCAGCCACTAGCTTAGGTCCTAAACGTATCATATTATTTGTGGGGACTGGAAATGAAATAAATGACCAAGAGGGATTACTAGTCGAGTTTGTGCTATCGGGTGTGAACATGCGCATGAGGTGGGCTGAAACCGAGAGATCCTTCGCAGCAGCCGGGATCGCTGCCCTTTTACTCTCTTCCTCTCGGCTTCTTCAAGTTTCTTCATCGCTTTCCCATGCAAATCTGCTAACAATTTCCTTTCACTGAGAGGCTTTTCCAGTTTCTCCAGAGCAGTTGCTTGCTCATGTGCTAAGTTCCTCTTCCCTATATCACGTCTCCTGCTTTCAGCTTTCCTAAGTTTGCTCCTGAGATCCCCCAGTGTTCCCAAGCGTCCAGTCCGTCCTTCTTGGGGTCCGGACGGGAACGACGGCGGTATCATACCTGAATGGGCGCCCGGGACGGACGGGCGGGGACTGCAGGTATCTCAGGTGGCGCAATTTTCAAGGTAACTCAGGATGACGGGCGGGCCGACTGGCGCACCCTGCAGGTGATTGACGGTCCCCAGAGGTAATCGGCGGCCCCAGCAGGTAATTGGCGAGGAATGCAGGTACGGTTCGGGGGTTACCTATCCGTTGAGGGCTGTAGGGGTCTACCATCACCCTGTTAGAGGGTAGTCTTTCCTAAAAGATGGACGCTCTTGCCCTACAACTTGAGATAGACGCCCGGTGCTGCAGTCCTAGCGGTGCCTACAGGGCAGACGGGACGCTTGGGAACACTGAGATCCCCCAAAGGTTTGTGGTATTTCTTCTGAATGGAAGCAATCCCTCTTTTATGACTTATGCTGCATTGGCCTGGGCCATTGCCATTCCTTTCTCCACCATTTGATTCTGAATATCGAGGAATTTTGGTTTATTTTCTATCAACTTGTCAATGAGCTCCAGTCCATTCTCTTGTACCCGTGAATCTCGCAACAGAAGCGCCCTCCTCATTAAGCCTTCCCCAGAACTCCCCATTGTGGAGCTCTCCCACGCGTATTTCCCCTTGCACTTGAACATGGGCCCAGTGCCTAGTAGTGAGAAGTACGTTCTGCAGGACATCTGAGGTACATATTTTCGAAGATACGGGGGCCCTTCGTTTAGCTCGGTGATGTCCAAGCGCAAATATTGCCAGGGCCTCAGTTTGCTCTCAGTGGTATCACTAAAGCTCGGAGTCTCAACTAGCATTATTTCTGCACCGGCATGCGGAAAAAAGTAGGATTAGATTCCGGTAGTACCTTATTATAGTTAGCATCTGAGTCCAAATCTTCGAGCAGGGACTACCTTACAAGAATGAAGACTGCCGATCACTTCGATATCTGAGATACCAGAGACTTCCATGGTAAAGTAGGTTTTGCTTGTTCAGGACACTTGCTTTAGCTAATGCGCCGCCAGGCCATACTTTAAGAACTCAAATGATCGAACGCCGCAGCATGATACGGAGCACCCTTGCTGGTAAGGTCTGGCACTTTTTTTTTTTTGGTCTTGATCGGGGAACCTGGGGTGAGGGTGGCCGGCTTCAACGCGGCCCTACGAGTACTATACAGAAGTAGCGCTAAGCGTGTTTCTTGTAGCTATTAGCTCTGAATGGGGTTAGTGAGTGATTGTGAGTGTTCCTAGCCGTCCAGTCCGTCCGTCTTCAGGGTAGGACGAGACGGACAATGACTCATAGTCCGTCTTTTTAGGGGCGCTGGGACGGACTACGCCCGGGATTGGGGACAGACAGACTGTGGGGGACTATAGTCCTATCGTTTGGGCCTTCGGTATCAGCCTATGTTGAAATTATAGACCTTTAGGATAATCATGATAGTATTATGAGACATTATTCGTGCAGTCCCCTACAGCCCCCACCGTCCCTCACTATCCCCGGCCGTCCACTACAGTCGCTGGCCGTCCCCTGCCGTCCCCCTCCTACCCTAAACACACATGTCTCACCCTGTAGGGCCGGCCGTCCAGCCAAAGGGCGGCGGTCCTGAACTTTGACCGCCCCTGAAGGGCTACAGGCCGCCTTCCCGTCCTGTACAGGGTTCTTGGCAGCCCCACCCTCGGGGGCCTTCCCTGGTCCCTGGATGGTTGGGAACACTGGTGACTACCCCTTCCTCCCTCACCGCGCAAGCACGATCCCCGCTTGTTTGCCTTCTCTCAAACTCAATCAATAACCTTCCTACTGCACTTGACATCACACAATCAACTCAGCTCGCTAAAAATAATGGAGTAACCCCATTGTGGGATGTGATGTTAGGGCATACTATTTACCAGGAGAGTGGGACTGTCACCATGTCGAGAGTGACTGGTGTGTCTGATGTTTGTGCGATAGTGAGCCCACTGTGCGAGTGGCTACCACAAACTGTATTTAGTCTCAGCTGCTTTCTCTTTCATCTTGATGACCATCGCCACTCTACACATCAGATTCTTCTAAGGCGGCAGTTATCCCTGCGCACGGCCAGACCTCCATCAAGAAAATGCTCCCTTCATTCAGGTATTCCGTCTCGTGTGCACTAGCACTTCGTCCTTCCGCAAGCCATATTGTCCGGCTTTTGACCTCTCATCGGAGGCTCACTGTGGCTAGCCACAAGTTAGAGGGTCGTGCTACGCAGACTCCAGTCTCTTGCCATAGCGTGGAGAATAAAATTGAAGAAGAGCAGTATCAATGGTTTCAGAACCAGTTGGAGAAGCAGGAGCGGAGGTCAGACAACCAACTGGGACTGCAACTCGAATTGATAGAGGAGACCCGGGGAAGGGTTTTCCAGTGCCATATGGAACAAGCTGACAGGCTTATCCCGTTTCGAGGTGCGTCAAAGGAGAGGTATCTCCAGCTGCGAAGGGAGGAGCAGGAGAAGCACTCTGCGCGACGGATGGAGCTTTACAACACAATGGTGAAACAATCCAGAAGAGATGACGCCCTTACAGTGAAATCCCTGCACTCTTTATTCACGTTCTCATGCTGATTTGTTGCTAGGGTATTGTTCTAGATGAAAGAACCGAAAGGCTCAAGTTGCAGCAGAATTTCAACGTGCGGGGGGCTCTAGGTATGGGATTTCCATACATCTCTGATAATGTAATGCTGAACATTCCACTACAGAATGGATAGTCTTCTACGCTATGGTGCATGGGAGGCCTGAGGGTTTTCACGGTACCCAAGAGGGTCTTATCCTCATGTCCAAACAACCGGAGTTTAAGGCAATTCTTAAGTCTGAAGTCAAAGCACGCGGTCTCGTTCTTGAACAAGTTACCGACTGTATTCCCACTCTGTACAACACAGTATTGAGACGCGCTCATGGCAATGATAGTACGATTACCCTAAGATCGGCTGATTATGCTGTGAATGAGTTAGCTGCACTGGTGATATTCCTCAAGTTGCAGAGTACTTGGCTTGGGGCGTTAGAATGGAGGGAGGAAGCAGAAGGGGATATTCAGGGCGGTGTTACACTGGAATATACGGAGAAAGCTCTTATGAAGGAACGGCTCCCAAATCCTAAATATTTGGCCCCTTGTTACTACTTCGACTCGGAGTAAAAGGGGGTATTCCGCTAGCAGGGAATAAGGCAATGAATCGGAAAAGGTCGCTTAGGGCTGGTGGGCAATACAATGGGATTTTCATGATCTTTTGTTTTTGTTAAGTCCGCGGTTTATTTGTAGCTAGCTACGGGAAAATCCATGGCATGTAACCTAAGTTATGAGCTAAAAACCCCAATAAACAAAAGAAAACTCCCCATTTCTCAAAACAAATAAACGATAAAATATCACATGTCGGGTTGGAACAACCCATTGCCAATGGGGCAAAGTGTTTGGCATGCCAATTCTCATTTTAAATCGTGATTTGAGATCAGGTCTTGGCGGATTTAACTCCAATTATTATGACAGTGATGTACTGTTTTTTTTGATTTGGTAGTAATAATTGGAGTTAAATCCGCCAAGACCTGATCTCAAATCACGATTTCAAATGAGAATTGGCATGCCAAACACCCCCTTAATGAATTGACACCTTGTTTTGCCCTGTTTAGGTTCCTGGTGTTGAGGTTGAAAAGTTCTCTAGTCATATCAATTGACGATCAACTGATTGCAGCTGATGGAAATGGTGGTGTTGTGGCTGATGCAAGGAGGGAATATTGTGTATTATGGGAAAAACAATTGATTTTGCCCGGGCTCAAATTGAGGCTCTACAAGTACAATACAGAAGTAGCCCTAAGTGCCTGTTTGGATGCAATAGTTCTGTTCGGTTGGCCCATACAAATGACCATTTCCTTCCTTTTTAAAAAGGTGTGGGCGGAACGGCCGTTTAGCACAACTGGTGTCTACTTTTCCATTTTGCAATCGCTGCAGGAAGAATCTTTGCCGAAAGTTTTTCATGGGGTAACAAATGGTTGACCACTGGTGACAGCCACTTCTACAAGTCAAACCATTTCGCAACGGAACAGTTGCCACTTCTTCCATTTTTGCCAAACAGGCCCTAAGTGTGTTGCTAGTACCGTATTTTTTCGTGTTATCCGGTTTTTCGCCAAGACCGGGCGTTGCTTTGTGTGGGCGGTGCCTGGAGTCTGAAATAGGTCCCCTAAATGCTCCCATTCCCATAGTAACTAAGGGTGGGTTTTAGGTGTCCTGTACTTCACTCCTTAGTGCGTGGCGCCTGTTTGATCACCATCCTAACCCTTGCAGAAGGTGATTGTGACACACTCAGCCGCATAACAGTAGACACCTGAAATCCACACCTCAGTTACTATGAGAACTGGGGGAACCGAAGGGCCCATTTTAGACTCCAGGCACCGCCCAACCTTAAGTAACGCCCGGTCTTGGCGAAAAACCGGATAACACGAAAAAATACGGTAGCTATTAGCTCTAAATTGAGCTAGTGAATATGTCTACTACAGTCACTAGACAAAAGTCTTGGTGATCGCTTAGTCAGCGAGGACTAAGCGAGATAATCCAAATCCGACACCCCCAGCCCCACCACAGTGGAAAATGACGTATGGGGTATCATACTATAGTCACATATCAAAATAAGCTGAACGTGCCAAGGTAGCAACGGGAAAAACTTTTACTAGTCTAACAACCAGTCCTAATAAGCGAGTTGGTTATCTAATTCCAATAGTTACCGGGGGGCGTTCAGTTATTTTTGATCTGTAACTGTACATGCATTCTTACAGCTTTACTACTAAACTAATATTTTATGTTTAATTCTTCGCTTTGTTCTACCATCGAAATGCCATTATCAGCCTTTTGCTAAATACCCCTTGGATACACGGGCGTGTCTCACTATTCCGCAATCACCAAGACTTATGTCTAGTGACTGTACCTCTTCCTCCTCACTACACGAGTGCGATATCCTCCTTTTTGCCTTCCTTCGGACTCGGTTGACAGCCTCCCTACTATGGCTGACATCACACAATCACTCGGCCCGCTAAAAATAATGGAGTATTGTTCCGGCCGCTTATACACAACACCTCGTTTGAAGCAACCGGGGGCGCCTTGGCATAAAATCGACTATGAAAAAAACTTGTAGATGTTCAAACCGCTCCAGGGGAAAAGTTTGTTTTTTAATTTTCTTATTCTAATTTTATTAGGGCTAAAGGCTTAATTGTTTTTGTTTGTTTTTGAACTAACCTTATGCCAAGGGGTCCCCCGTTGCTTCCATCGAGGTGTTGTGTATAAGCGGCCGGAACCATAACACCATTGTGAGATGTTATCTTAGGGCATACTAGTTACCAGGGGAGTGGGACTGTCACCATGTCGGGGATGACTGGTGTGTCTGGTGTTTGTGTGATTGTAAGTCTACTGTGCGAGTGGCTACCACAAGCTGTATTTAGTCTCAGATTCTTTCTCTCTCTTCCATCTGGATGACCATCGCCACTCCCCACATCAAATAGCGAACACTCTTCAGTTTTCCTATCACCTTCGTTCCGGATCTTCACACAACGCCCGCCTCACAGCAGCCCCCTAACGATTCTTCTAAGGCGGCAGTTATCACTGCGCACGGCCAGACCTCCATCAAGAAAATGCTCCCTTCATTCAGGTATTCCGTCTCGTGTGCACTAGCATTTCGTCCTCCCGCAAGCCATATTGTCCGGAGATTGACCTCTCATCGGAGGCTCACCGTGGCTAGCCACAAGTTAGAGGGTCGTGCTACGCAGGCTCCAGTCTCTGACCATAGTGTGGAGGATAGAATTGGAGAGAAGTGGTATCAACGGTATCAAGACCGGCTGGAGAAGCAACAGCAGGGGCAAGAGGAACAAGAGAAGATGTTTCTCCGGTTGCTAAGGGAGCAGGAGGAGATGTTTCTCCAGTTGCTAAAGGAGGAACAGGAGAGGGTTCTCCAGTTGCGAAAGGAGAGACAGGAGAGGCATTTTCCGTGCCTGAAGGAGGCAGAGGAGAGGTGTCTCCAGTTGCGGAGAGAGGAACAGCAGAAGCACTATGCGCAACGGATGAAGCTTCACAACACAATTGCGAAACAATCTAAAAGAGATGGCGCCCTTACGGTGAAATTCCTGCACTCTTTATTCGTGTTCTCATTCTGATTTGTTGGTAGAGTATTGCTTTGGATGAAAGAACCGAAAGGCTCAAGTTGCAGCAAAATTTCAACTTGCGGGGAGCTCTAGGTATAAAATTTCCCTACATCTCTGATAATGTGTTGCTGAACATTCCACTACAGAATGGATAGTCTTCTACGCTATGGTGCATGGGAGGCCTGAGGGTTTTCACGGTACCCAAAAGGGCCTTATCCTCCTGTCCAAACAACCGGAGTTTAAGGCAATTCTTAAGTCTGAAGTCGAAGCACGCGGTCTCGTTCTTGAACAAGTTACCGACTGTATTCCCACTCTGTACAACACAGTATTGAGACGCGCTCATGGCAATGATAGTACGATTACCCTAAGATCGGCTGATTATGCTGTGAATGAGTTAGCTGCACTGGTGATATTCCTCAAGTTGCAGAGTACTTGGCTTGGAGCGTTAGAATGGAGGGAGGAAGCAGAAGGGGATATTCAGGGCGGCGCTACACTGGAACATATGCAGGAAGCTCTTGGGTATGCGATATGTTGAGATGCATCTACCTACTTGGGTTCTGTCTTTCGGTTAGAATAGGGCCTGCCTACGTATGGATTTAGGTCAATCATTGGTTGTGCGGGAATGGGCTCCGCATGTGTGTTTCTCCTTAAATAGCCTTCTTTCTTGTACGACTAAACATTAACGAACATCTCATCTCACATACCACACATGACACATCCAACAGCTCCTGGGGTTCAGATGCAGGGAGATATGTAGTTAATCATATGATATACCATAGACATATGAGAGAGAGGAGTAGACAGAAGAATTACTAGGCGAGGAAGGAGATTACGAGGCAGATGGTGAAAGTGCACCAGAATATCATGAGGGGGAGGACTTGGCTATGGAATAGCTGTTGGAAAAAATGGTATCCTTTAGAGAAGTATATCTAAGAGAGAAGAGGAGATATCCAGGCCAGGGGGTTGGATATCGGTTACTAGTATTGTGTATTCCTGCACAACCTCTGTCTATAGTCCAGGGATATCCCAATCTGTGCAAGAGAAAATGCTAGAGTGAGAGAAATGATGATCAAAAATGTGCGATCATGCATGACAACTTCATCACAGCAGGTCTCCTGGGGGGTCATTTGTGTCCTGCTGGCGGTTGACTTCTGTAGTATCAGTAGCCTGCCTCGATTGTGCCATCATCAAATATTTAATGTTATAAGTTTAGAAAAGTGTCTGAAAGAGAAAATAAGGGCTGCTGAGTAATGAATTGGTTTGGTCTTATCTTCATACTCAGAACACTTGATGATCTATTTAACCTTCTCTTGCAGGAATATTGTGTGCAGAGTCTACTATTTGTAATCATAATATATCACTCACAGTTTGTCTCTGGAAGCTGGACGGTTCGGAACACTGAATGTTGCTGTAGGGTGAAAGTTTTGTCATCGGGTTAGTGCATACAATCACAACTGGTGTAGAGCAAAGGTGTCGATAGATACCTCTTCAAGCATCATATTTGAGAATGGTGTTTTTAAGCTACCACTTCTCCAGAACCTCCTAATTGAGGACCTTGACCATAAATACTCACAATCCTTAATAGTAACTTATCTCCGAAGGAATATAAGGAATGGGACAACATAACAACATCACAAACCGAAGTGCTACTAGCAAAAACAGGACCACTGCTACCCCGACAGCGAAGAGAGAGCCGCAATACCCCATAGTCTTTCCAGCATGCGCAGTGGCTCCATGGATCCACCCTACTGCCGCATGGTATTTGTGGCAGGGGCCAATATGCGGCCCTTCACCAGGATACCCTCCCTTTGGTTTGAGTGAGGCGAAATTAGTCGAGTTCAATTCGTTGTTCTTGGGCAGCTACAGCCCAATCAGTGTCCCCGAGCGTCCGGTCTGTCCGTCTTTTGCCTAGGACTGGATGGCCCCCAAGTTTGAGCCCTCTGCCCCGGACGGATGCCAAGTTGTAGTTGGTCCTAATCCATGGCAGGGACGGACGGCCTGGCCATATAGGTGTCTTAATTTATATTCGATTTTTAAATATCCTGAGGTCTGTGTCATCAAGAAGCGAAATATTTGTATTCCAACATAAAGATCAGGCTCCACTATCATGTATCAAAATGCTCTATATAAAACAATGTGCGTACCAGTGTTCCCAGCCGTACAGTCCGTCCGTCTTCGGGGTACAGGACAGACGACGACTGATAGTCTGTCTTTTTAGGGGAGCTAGGACAGACTACGCCCGAGAAGGTGAGGACAGAGACGGGCTGTAGGAGACTCCAGCCCAAGTTGAAATCATACACCTCCGAGTCAAGCCAATCATTCATGAGAGATCATTCGTGCCGTTCACCACTGTCCCTCACTGTCCTCGGCCGTCCTCTACAGTCCCCCGTCGTCCCCTGCCGTCACCGTCCTACCATAAAAACACACATGTCTCATCCTGTAGGGTCCGCCGTCCAAAGTGCAACCGTCTTGAACTTTGACGGCCCAGGACGGACTACGGGTAGCCGTCCCGTCCCGTACAGGACTCTTGGTAGTCCCCTGGGGGCCCTGCTTGGTCCCTGGATGGTTGGGAACACTGGTGACTACCCCTTCCTCCCTCACAATGCAACCACGATCACGTCTTGTTTGCCTTCCCTCAAACGCAATCAACTGCCTTCCTACTACACCTGACACTACACAACCACTCAGCCCGCCAAAAAATAATGGAGTAACCCTATTGTGGGATGTTATGTTAGGGCATACTAGTTACTAGGTGAGTGGGGCTGTCACCATGTCGAGGGTGACTGGTGTGTCCGGTGTTTGTGTGATAGTGAGCCCACTGTGCGAGTGGCTACCACAAACTGTATTTAGTCTCAGCTTCTTTCTCTTTCATATTTTCATATGGATTATCACCACCACTCTCCACATAAAATAGCGAACACTCTTCAGTTTTCCTATCACCTTCGTTCCAGATCTTCACACAACGCCCGCCTCACAGCAGCCCCCTAACGATTCTTCTAAGGCGGCAGTTATCACTGCGCACGGCCAGACCTCCATCAAGAAAATGCTCACTTTAATCAGGTATTCCGTCTTGTGTGCACTCGCATTTCGTCCTTCCGCAAGCCATATTGTCCGGCAATTGACCTCTCATCGGAGGCTCACTGTGGCTAGCCACAATTTAGAGGGTCGTGCTGCGCAGACTCCAGTCTCTTACCATAGCGTGGAGAATAAAATTGAAGAAGAGCAGTATCGATGGCTTCAGACCAGGCTGGAGAAGCAACAGCAGAAACAAGAGCGGGAACAGAAGTCGTATCTCAAGCTGGTAAAGGAGAGACTGGAGAGCTTTCTCCAGTTGCGAAAGGAGGGATATGAGAAGTTTCCCCCGTGGTATGAATTCAAAGAGGAGTGGTTTTTCCAGAGGCGAAAGGAAGAACATAAGTCGCACTATGCGCAACGGATGCTGTTTTACGACAGTATTGTGAAACAATCTAGAAGAGATGGCACCCTTACGGTGAAATTCCTGCACTCTTTATTCGTGTTCTCATTCTGATTTGTTGATAGAGTATTGCTTTGGATGAAAGAACCGAAAGGCTCAAGTTGCAGCAGAATTTCAACGTGCGGGGAGCTCTAGGTATAATATTTCCCTACATCTCTGATAATGTGTTGCTGAACATTCCACTACAGAATGGATAGTCTTCTACGCGATGGTGCATGGGAGGCCTGAGGGTTTTCACGGTACCCAAAAGGGCCTTATCCTCCTGTCCAAACAACCGGAGTTTAAGGCAATTCTTAAGTCTGAAGTCGAAGCACGCGGTCTCGTTCTTGAACAAGTTACCGACTGTATTCCCACTCTGTACAACACAGTATTGAGACGCGCTCATGGCAATGATAGTACGATTACCCTAAGATCGGCTGATTATGCTGTGAATGAGTTAGCTGCACTGGTGATATTCCTCAAGTTGCAGAGTACTTGGCTTGGAGCGTTAGAATGGAGGGAGGAAGCAGAAGGGGATATTCAGGGCGGCGCTACACTGGAACATATGCAGGAAGCTCTTGGGTATGCGATATGTTGAGATGCATCTACCTACTTGGGTTCTGTCTTTCGGTTAGAATAGGGCCTGCCTACGTATGGATTTAGGTCAATCATTGGTTGTGCGGGAATGGGCTCCGCATGTGTGTTTCTCCTTAAATAGCCTTCTTTCTTGTACGACTAAACATTAACGAACATCTCATCTCACATACCACACATGACACATCCAACAGCTCCTGGGGTTCAGATGCAGGGAGATATGTAGTTAATCATATGATATACCATAGACATATGAGAGAGAGGAGTAGACAGAAGAATTACTAGGCGAGGAAGGAGATTACGAGGCAGATGGTGAAAGTGCACCAGAATATCATGAGGGGGAGGACTTGGCTATGGAATAGCTGTTGGAAAAAATGGTATCCTTTAGAGAAGTATATCTAAGAGAGAAGAGGAGATATCCAGGCCAGGGGGTTGGATATCGGTTACTAGTATTGTGTATTCCTGCACAACCTCTGTCTATAGTCCAGGGATATCCCAATCTGTGCAAGAGAAAATGCTAGAGTGAGAGAAATGATGATCAAAAATGCGCGATCATGCATGAGAACTTCATCACAGCAAATCTCCTGAAAAATCATTTGTATCCTGCTGACAGTTAACTTCTGTAGTATCAGTAGCCTGCCTCGATTGTGCCATCGTCGAATATTTAATGTTATAAGTTTAGAAAAGTGTCTGAAAGAGAAAATAAGGGCTGCTGAGTAATGAATTAGTTTGGTCTTATCTTCATACTCAGAACGCTTGATGATCTATTTAACCTTCTCTTGCAGGAATATTGTGTGCAGAGTCTGCTATTTGTAATCATAATATATCACTCACAGTTTGTCTCTGGAAGCTGGACGGTTCGGAACGCTGAATGTTGCTGTAGGGTGAAAGTTTTGTCATCGGGTTAGTGCATACAATCGCAACTGGTGCAAAGCAAAGGTGTTGATAGATACCTCTTCAAGCGTCGTATTTGAGAATGGTGTTTTCAAGCTGCCACTTCTCCAGAACCTCCTAATTGAGGACCTTGACCATAAATACTCACAATCTTTAATACTAACTTATCTCCGAAGGAATATAAGGAATAGGACAAGATTTCAACATCACAACCCCAAGTGCTACTATCATAGCAAAAATAGGACCACTGCTACCCCGACAGCGAAGAGGGAGCCGCAATGCCCCATAGTCTTTCCAGCATGCGTAGTGGCTCCATGGATCCACCCTACTGCCACATCGTATTTGTGGTAGGGGCCAATATGCGGCCCTTCACCGGGATACCCTTCCCTTTGGTTTGAGTGAGGCGAAATTAGTCGAGTTCAATTCGTTCTTCTTGGGTAGCTACAGCCCAATCATTGTCCCCGAGCGTCCGGTCTGTCCGTCTTGTGCCTAGGACTGGATGGCCCCCAAGTTTGAGCCCTCTGCCCCGGACGGATGCCAAGGTGCAGTTGGTCCTAATCCATGGCAGGGACGGACGGCCTGGCCATATAGGTGTCTTAATATATTTTTGATTTTTAAATATCCTGAGGTCTGTGTCATCAAGAAGCGAAATATTTGTATTCCAACATAAAGATCAGGCTCCACTATCATGTATCAAAATGCTCTATATAAAACAATGTGCGTACCAGTGTTCCCAGCCGTACAGTCCGTCCGTCTTCGGGGTAGGACAGGACAGACGACGACTGATAAACTGTCTTTTTAGGGGAGCTAGGGCGGACTACGCCCGAGAAGGTGAGGAGAGAGACGGACCGTAGGAGACTCCAGCCAAAGTTGAAATCATACACCTCCGAGCCAACAGTCATGAGAGATCATTCGTGCCGTTCCCCACTGTTCCTCACTATCCTCGGTCGTCCTCTACAGTCCCCCGTCGTCCCCTGCCGCCACCGTCCTACCATAAAAACACACATGTCTCACCCTGCAGGGTCCGCCGTCCAAAGCGCAGCCGTCTTGAACTTTGACCGCCCAGGACGGACTGAGGGTAGCCGTCCCTTCCCGTACAGGGCTCTTGGCAGTCCCCTGGGGGCCCTTCCTGGTTCCTGGAGGGTTGGAAACACTGGTGACTACCCCTTCCTCCCTCACAATGCAACCACGACCACGTCTTGTTTGCCTTCCCTCAAAGGCAATCACCTTCCTACTACACCTGACACTACACAACCACTCAGCCCGCCAAAAATAATGGAGTAACCCTATTGTGGGATGTGATGTTAGGGCATACTAGTTACTAGGTGAGTGGGGCTGTCACTATGTCGAGGGTGACTGGTGTGCCCGGTGTTTGTGCGATAGTGAGCCCACTGTGCGAATGGCTACCACAAACTGTATTTAGTCTCAGCTGCTTTCTCTTTCATCTGGATGATCATCACCACTCTCCACATAAAATAGCGAACACTCTTCAGTTTTCCTATCACCTTCGTTCCGGATCTTCACACAACGCCCGCCTCACGGCAGCCTCCTAACGATTCTTCTAAGGCGGCAGTTGTCCCTCCGCACGGCCAGACCTCCATCAGGAAAATGCTCCCTTTATTCAGGTATTCCGTCTCGTGTGCACTAGCATTTCGTCCTTCCGCAAGCCATATTGTCCGGCAATTGACCTCTCATCGGAGGCTCACTGTGGCTAGCCACAAGTTAGAGGATCGTGCTACGCAGACTCCTGTTTCTTCCCATAGCGTGGAGGATAAGATTGAAGAAAAGCGGTATCGATGGCTTCAGACCAGGCTGGAGAAGCAAAAGCAGAAACAAGAGCGGGAACAGAAGTCGTATCTCAAGCTGGTAAAGGAGAGACTGGAGAGCTTTCTCCAGTTGCGAAAGGAGGGATATGAGAAGTTTCCCCCGTGGTATGAATTCAAAGAGGAGTGGTTTTTCCAGAGGCGAAAGGAAGAACATAAGTCGCACTATGCGCAACGGATGCTGTTTTACGACAGTATTGTGAAACAATCTAGAAGAGATGGCACCCTTACGGTGAAATTCCTGCACTCTTTATTCGTGTTCTCATTCTGATTTGTTGATAGAGTATTGCTTTGGATGAAAGAACCGAAAGGCTCAAGTTGCAGCAGAATTTCAACGTGCGGGGAGCTCTAGGTATAATATTTCCCTACATCTCTGATAATGTGTTGCTGAACATTCCACTACAGAATGGATAGTCTTCTACGCTATGGTGCATGGGAGGCCTGAGGGTTTTCACGGTACCCAAAAGGGTCTTATCCTCATGTCCAAACAACCGGAGTTTAAGGCAATTCTTAAGTCTGAAGTCAAAGCACGCGGCCTTGTTCTAGAACAAGTTACCGACTGTATTCCCACTCTGTACAACACAGTATTGAGATGCGCTCATGGCAATGATAGTACGATTACCCTAAGATCGGCTGATTATGCTGTGAATGAGTTAGCTGCACTGGTGATATTCCTCAAGTTGCAGAGTACTTGGCTTGGAGCATTAGAATGGAGGGAGGAAGTAGAAGGGGATATTCAGGGCGGCGTTACACTGGAAAATATGCAGGAAGCTCTTGGGTATGCGATATGTTGAGATGCATCTATCTACTTAGGTTCTGTCTTTGGGTTAGAATAGGGCCTGTATACATCTGGATTTAGGTCAATCATTGGTTGTGCGGGAATTGGCTCTGCATGTGTGTTTCTCCTTAAATAGCCTTCTTTCTTGTACGACTAAACATTAACGAACATCTCATCTCACATACCACACATGGCACACCCAACAGCTCCAGGGTTCAGATGAGGAGAGGTAGGGAGGTCGATAAAGGGGCGGTTGCGGGTGGTGGATATGGAGGAGGCTATGAAGGGTGGCATGGAGGAGGCTGGGAGGGTGGATATTCTGCGGGCAATGGAGGAGGAGGCGGAGCGGGCTGAAGGGGTGGACGTGGCCGGGCTACAGTAGACGATACAGAGAGGATAGTAGATAGGGCTATTTGGGGGGGGATTTGGAGGTGGCTAGGCTAGAGAAATGGAAATGAAAGCCATAGTGGCCTTAACTTTATGCCAACATTTTAGATAGTCAACGCAAGGATCTGGTATTCCTTTATTGTCTTTAAAAATTGCTAGTTTATGGACGCAATATCGTATGGAGAGATAACAGTGCCATCTGCGCATCAATTATGTAACTTCCTGCGCCAACATAGCAAGTCCCAGCACCCGTATCGAGACCGCTCGATAGATGCGATGATTAGAACAGCTCAACTATGCTATGTCTATCAACATTCTGGTTGGAGCCTCACAAACCTATGCAAGTGATTTGGCCGCCAGGTAGCGCTCAAGCGTCACGATTCGAACCTCCAACTTCACGTTGAGCAAGACTAACGGTGATACCGGAGGTAGTAGTGGTGGTGGAGGAGGTACAGGTGGCACTGCTATCATGCTATAGGAATCTGCAGGGGACCTCACAAGTAAATTTTGTATTGGCAGGAGCAAAATGAAAAGGGGGAGCTATACCCTCACCCAACAGGTGGTGGGAATGAGCGTTGGGATGATGCCAGTGAGGAACAACTAGGATTAGGGCAGGTATTTTTCTTTCTTCTCTTTTGATTAAAACCTGTCCAGGATAAATTGTGGTCGATAAGGTCTACTCAGCGAGCACCGCCGCCCTCGTCTACATTGCTGTCGTCAAGGGTGTTTTTACCCCTCCATCCCCCAACTCAGCTCCATCCGGCCCTTGCCAGGTCTCCCTCTCCCCCACCCCTTATAACCCTAAAATCGGACGTTCCCTCGTCTGACATTCTTAAATAAGCACTGGGGCAATCGCGACACAGATTACAATCTCCCCACCAACTCTCTTCACCGGGCCAACCCAAGAACCCACACAACAGCCTGCAGCAGCACCCCCATCGAGAACTCCCTCCTGCCGAATGGTGAAGCTCAGGACATCTTGGGAGCCCGGCAAACTGCCTGCTTCCGCGAACTCAAAGTTTTGAGAGAGAACCTCCAGGAGGCGAACCCCCTGCATAAGGTGAGCAAGTACTGTGTTCACGTCGTCTCCGAGGACAACTTCCCTATCGCAGCAGGGCTTGCGCCCTCCACTGCGGGCTTCGCAGCCTTGGTTCGGGCTATTGTAGATTTGTATGAGCTGCCTGAGCCATCAACTGAGTTGTCCAAGGCCGCAGGACAGTGGTCTGGGTCGGCATGGAGATCGCTGTTTGGTGGATATGGTGCATGGGAATGGGACAGGCGGTGGATCGGAGCGGTGTGTAAATGGTAGAAGTGGCACCGGCATCTTACTGGCCGGATATGGAAGCCGTAATTCCCGCCGTGTTTGCTGCGAAGAAGGGCCTTTCTCCTATGGCTGGTGCGCAAGCTGGTGTGAATACCTCTGCACTCTTCATCTACCGTTTTCGGAACGTCGTTCCCAAGAGGATGGAGGCCATGAAGGCTGCTGTAACAATGGGACTCCAAACAGTCTGCTGGTCACACCGTGGGCTTGGCGGGCCGGCTCCGGGGGGTTTGTCTGGATACCGCACCTGCGATATTCGACATGAATGGCCTCTCCAGGGCTGCTACTCATGCTGTCGGAGAGTTAAATGTGCGCGAAGGGAGGCCTGCTGGAGCATACACTTTCGAAGCAGGCACGCAGGCATTCATTATCAGGAGAAATACAAAGAGAGAAGGTAATTGGTTACCTGGGGGTGTTACTTGCGTCAGAGGTTCTGGAGTGGGCCGTAAAGTACGCAACGAGTGTACCGGAGCGATACCAGGCCCTTCGAGACATTGAAGGGTGGTGTCAGTAGTGTTAGCTTCACTAGAGTTGGGGAGGGACCCATCATGACCAATGACACTGATTAGAACTGATGGGCTGCCAAGAAAGATGTAGAGGGGTTTCTTGTCATAGTAGGGATATTTTGTTAGTTGCGTTAACGGGGGAGAAGGGTGTCGGGGTATTTTGAGGGTATTTGTTAGTCGACTGGACGCTAGGTTTCAGCCAGAGAAATATATACCGGGATTTAGGTAGCCAAACATGGTCGCTCTTGTGAATGAGGTAATAAAAACGAATACGGTATTGTCGGACGGGCCAGGGGACTCGCGGCCGTCGGTACTGGTACTTGCCAACCCAAGGCTTTGTATCAAGATCCAAAGTCAGTAATTCAGGTGGAGGAAAACAGGGATACTTAAACATACTTAAGAGGGTCGAGGGCTGTGGAAGGGGATCATCATCGCGCCCTTTCAATGGCGGGACTGATGCTCCTTACGCTCTACGAATGAAACTAGCCCCGCAATGCTTGTGCAGTCGACCAACAACAAGTCTCTTGTTTGGGCTAACGACTACTGTATATACATGTCGCTTATGAGGTTCTTGCTAGGATATCTATTATCTATCATGGCAATGTTAGCAATAGGAAGTAGGGGATTATAAGGGGGTGAGAAATATGTCCTAGTATCATACATATCGTGTATGGGCTAGGACTCCCGTCCATGGAGGTGCATATTCACCAACCATGATTGTAGTTGCTTAGAAGCCTGAATACGCTCTCCAGGGAACCCGAACCGGCAGCACGCTTGTGCCCTCTGAGCTCTTTGCAATACCCACTGTGCGTGATGATAGGTTTCAGAACTTGGATGAATATGGGTAATAATATGCTAGATTTTTTTGCGCGGATGATACTAGGGACACCGGGGGTGAGGTCGTTGGGTAGTCGCAAAGATGAGAGGGTTACAATCCGGTAGAAAAAGAGTTGCCTTGGCGGCTGGGGTGGTGGAAATTATTTGGTTAGCGTAGCAGTCTTTGAGACACGTGACAGCAGCATAATTTGGGTTTATCTGAAATTGTGACAGAGCTGTCAGGTAACTGTGCCAAGGTTCCCACACCACTTCGAACGCCGCTAAGCGAGCTTCGAAGCAGGTGGCACTCCAAAGTAGTGGCCAATCGGCAATCGGCTCAACGATAGATTTACGCTTAATTCAAATAATATTCCCTCCACACCAAAAATAAAAGTTGAAAAGAGACAGAAAAAAATGGAAGACTTATTTGCAAAGACTTAAAACAATGGATGGGAAAGTCAAAAAGGCATTCAAAGCATCAGAGGATGTTTAATAGTGGTTCGTAATTCTTAAATTCACATATACAAATAAATCTATCATTGAGCCGATTTCTATCGTTGGGCCGATTGGCGCTCTTTTGGAGTGCTACTTTCTTCCAAGAGCGCTTAGCGTCGTTTGGAGACTAGGTGAGTACGATCATCGGTTCCAACTAACCCAGCCCTTTGGCCTACCGACTGACCTGCGCACATTCTTGGAAAGTATGAAGCAGTTGGAGAGGTTGATTGTCAAGGCGAAGAGTGCCCTGAGTAGGGATATGGTTAAAGTTTTGGAGAAGGAGCGAGTGGGTGGGGAGCACGGGTGGAGGGTTGGGCTTGTAGAGTATTTTGATCGGTTTTTGAATGGGGGTGCGGGGGGTTGGGTAGCCATCTTTTTTTCTTCTCGGAGACGACGCGATAGTGTGCTTGTGGTTGTCGGAGGCGAATATTTTGGTGAGATAAGGGTGCAAAGTCATAAGCTACGGTAGCATTCGTCACTGAGAATAGGAGGGTCTTTTTTCCTCTTAGATTTAGTGTAGGTATTTTTTACTTCTACTACTACTTGGGTACTATTCTCGAGTGTGTTAGTGGCTTCAGTTGTTTTTTTTGCTCTTATTCGCACCTTCTTAATTCTTTCCTTGTTATTGGTGTGCGGAAAGCCGCCGTTTTAGAGGTTGGTTGGAGAGCCCCTTTCACACTGCTGACTCTTCTGGTAAGAAGCTTCCGTTTTCTTTGTTTTGTTTTATTTTAAAATCACGTATTTATGAACAACCGGTTATACCAGGCTTATCACAGCCCGTTTTCATCCTTTCACGGTAGATAAATATAGTTTTTTGTCTCGGTTTTTGTGCCTTCCTCCCCGCATAGCTGCCGTTCTTATTGAACTTGGGCCTCAATCAACTATCAGTGTTAGGCACTCTTGCTCACCAAAATTTTGTATTTTTTGTTCTCTGATACCTGTAGAGTGACGGGATAAAATAAGTAGTGGCCGGGCTAGCACCTTCCCCCTTAGATCAGTATTATAGGTAGTGGGAGCTAGTATGCCATACTTGGTCTCGGAATTTCCGATCCTAAAATACCCATCAAATACCCAACCCTCCCCAAAAATTTCGAGGTTTAAATATTTTGCTAGCAATTGAAGGGTCCTCCAGTCTGTGAAGTTTGTCCTAGCTGAGAGGTAGCTTGCCGTGTGCCAAAGTGGCGGTTATATCACTTTTCGCGAGAAAGAAGCACACAAGTGAGGGCGAGCTATGTTAGAGTACGGCAACACTGACTCTCACGAATATCTGAGGAGGCCCGGCTGGGTATCGTAGATAATTCCCCTGCTGCTATGCACCAACCACCACCCAGAAAAGTTAACTGTAGAAAAGGGGAGAAAACTATGGCGTCACATACTTAGAGGTATAGATATATCTTATACTTGTAGTTGTTATATTACAATTCCGACCAGACTGGCGATCCCTAGTGCGCTAGCGGTATCTATCCATGGAGTTAACGGTTGGTATGATATTTGAGCCACTGGATATCACTCGTCCAACAGAAAGTTAGAAGGATAGGTTTGCGTAGAATACGACACGATAAGGCACAGGACGACAACTTACCGTAAAACTGACCTGACGTCCGTCAACCGGGATGGTGCCAAAAGGACACCCGGATATCAGTGGAGATGTAAGAGGTTGGGGGGTCTGTACATGAGGTTGAATAAAAAGAAAGGAAACCTGATCCAGGTTCTTAAATATATACATAACCAACCCCCTATATTGCGGGGAACAAAATGGATCAAATTTGGTTCCTTCCCAACAGCAGCCCCTGATGCAGCCCTCGCGTGTACTGCGAAGGCCTCACATTATGGTCTTTCCTCGGACTATTCTCCATTCTCCAACCGAAGATCTAAGGTCCGCTCGTTATAAGGAAGCTTAGCTTGTAGACTCCTTGCGCGGCGTGAGCTCTTATGGAAAAAGACTACTATCCTCAGGCATCAAAGTTTCTATCATGGTAAGACATATCCTTTTCCGTTATTGCACGTTATAGCTCTAATCTACGGTATGGCGTCGGTTGTTTAAAATACGGCAGCGTATAGCATTATCCGGACACTAATTCCCAACTAGATATAAAAGCCTTCCTGCTTACCCCAAGGAGATTAGAATGACTTATCACACTTGACCTAAGCGTCAGATAGAATACGCAGATGTAGACCACCGAAGAGGGGAAAAAATTATAAATCAGCAGCGCATCTGTATATTCCCTGTGCTTCCAAGGGAATTTTAGCGGGCACATGGTTATTGTAGTCGTCAAATAGCTTCAGCGCAAGTTGTTTACCACAGCGCGAAAGGTTCCGTTTTGCTTGGATTCCCCAATACAAGGAGGAATATTGGAGAAATGATGTGCCCCGGAGGTCGGGAGAGGGGTTAGTCGAAAGAGCCCCGACCCGCTGTGAATTCAGATAACCTAAGCAGGTCTCCGCGATTGTCAAGTGAGCCATACCAAAAAGCTCCCCATGAGCCAGGAGGTACTCAAGAAGGGCAAAGTGGATTAACCAGACGGTGGAAGCTTTCTTGTCTACGAAAACAAGTCCTTGACAACAAGATAGAAGTGCTCGTGTCGAAGGGTCATTGTCACTATTGAGATTCGGCGACCCTATTTCCACTGCTAAGGCGTGACACAGCTAATTCGACTTCAAGGGCCTCTTTCTAGTGCGAGATCCACATCAATGAGGCCATGCCAAGGCTAGCTTTCTCCTCACCCTGTCTCCCTATCCTATCCAGCGTTGCTCCATAAGTATCCCTCAACCCCAAGTCATCGGCCACCCAGCTCAGCTTTTGTCGCCTGTGGTGGATGGTTGTTTTTTCAGCATCGCATCCATATTCAGCGACACTCGCAGGAATCTAAACTGGTATTTGTTAGTGGATAACTTAAGGTAGCTCCCCCGGTTCGGTACTTGTACTTACATCTCCGAAATATCTTCAGGAATCCTCTCCAAGCTGTCTGTCTCTAGACTGCTGTCCATTACATCGGGGGTTGTGTCCCCATCTAGCCTGGTCTGAATATAACTAATGATACCACCTCCCCCGTGAGTGGTGGATACACTCGTTACACTTCCAGAAAGACGCCTTCCGATTTCAGCCTAAATGTGTGGCCTTCCAGTTACGAATTTTCTAGTGTGCGGAGAGATCTGGAGGATTTGGTTTAGCAAACAAAGAAGCTTGACCTGATGTCCTGCTACGCATTAGTCTAGAGCGTCGATACATAAGAATATTCTCTTCTTAGAAGTAGTTGCCTGCAGCGTCCTCACAACATCGAAAAGCCGCAGTCCCCGCCCAGTGATAACCTTTTTCCGATGCTCGTAGGATTTCGCAACTTCCCCAGGTACCCCCCCCCCCAATCCGCACACAATCTACTTAAGCAGGGGACCCAGCATACTAGTCAGCGGCTACTCCTTTTGGGCCACGAAGTCAAAGTAAAAACATGCAACAGCGGTATTGTGCCCTCTGGTTCGATCGTGCAAGCTACCTATCACCAATGGGTCAATATCGTAGTTTGTCTGTACTTGTCATTTCTCTTCCATTCATCGAGGTTCGGCCTTATTACCTAATATAAGTTTTGCGGACCCCCGGATCTCCATAGCAAAAAGAAACTACGTTATCGGATGCATCTCCCCTACTACCCGTGCACCAGCTTCTAAATTCTTTGGTTCGTAAGAGCCATTCCCCTACATCCTCGACCCTGTGATCTTGAATGTTCTGACGCCGTAATCCGCGCTCTAGTGGGGATAGCCAACATAGGATGTTAGATCGGCCATCGGCAACCGTAAAGTTATTAATAGTGTCCAAAGAGCCGATGTTATTAGTACGTATTACTGAAAGACAGCGACCTTTTTTTTTGCTGCTAAGGATATCGTAGACGATGAGTAATGGAGTCGGTCGACTACGGTGCTGGACCTGAGGGCTGCAGGAAAGGAGGTCTTTTGTGGAACTTCATGCATACCTCAGGACCTCCCAACCAATCTCATCTAATTTTATACAAATACCCTGCCTGTACAGTACCTTCCGCATCAGTGGTAGGAAATTCAATACCTCTTGGCTCGGAAGTGCCACCCTTCGGTTCGGTAGGACCACTCGTAATGGGGGGACATTTGTAAAACCGGTTGCGGTTGCATACCACCAATGCCGCATGCAATAGCAATCCGTTTTACACGTCACAAAATTATGAGCACAGCTCAAATCTTGCATTGCAATGAACGAGTACCCTAAAACACCTACCATGGAATCTCCTAGATTGATATATATATGATACCAAGCCTTACTAATATAAATCGAAAACTTGAACATCACCCAACTTAAAGTATCGCAGCATAGTCCTTCATGATGCAGATATAGGCCGTAAAGCTTCCCCTAGAATGCCGTACCAGGTTATGTGAAAATAGGGGCCTTTTTTTTTGTTAAATCCAGTGGTTTATTTGTAGCTAGCTACAGGAAAATCCGTGGCATTCACCCTAAAGTATGGCCTAAAAAAACTCAAAAACAAAAGAAATACACCGCTGCCCAATGCCTCCCAATCCTACAGTCCCTCTGATATGGAACCAACCGCACATCCTCCCCCCCCCCAAAAAAAAGGCAGGCAGAAAAGGAAAACACCATCAGTTAACACCAAAACAAAGGATACACTTGTCGCGACAAATCTGTCAATCTACCCAGCCCAGCCTCCTCAGAGCAGGAGGGTCTACTGAACAATCCTAGTCATCTTCGTAGTTGTTAGGAGGTACAGCCTGGGCGTGCTGGCTTCCTCGGAGAGAACAGTATCGACAGGCCGGACGCGGGTGCAGCCAGAGATAGTACAATACCAGCCACACATTGGCGGGGGTTTCAGTCGGTCTGAAGTATTTCAACTGGGAAGGTAAGAAATTGCTAACCGATCAGTAGGAGATCACTAGCCCGACCGGAGGTAGTAGTCTTTTAACTTCCCATAGCTGAGGAGGCGAGGGTGCCACTATAGAAGGAGGCAAAATAGGGTAGTGCGCCCTCCGCTACTCAGAGTACCGGATGCGGCAGTGTTGGTAAATCTCACGATGGGGTTGATCGATGCCCGAGCCTATAAAGCTCCAACTTGAAGGTTCGGCACAGGAGGATCGTGAGAGTAGTTTTGGTGTTTTACCCGGCAACCGCCTTCCCAAATAGGAAGGCAAAAAGTGGGGTCCGGAAAACAGTGGAGAAGGAGCTTGTGAAAATAGGTGCTATGACTCTGGATATGATATTTATAATGGTAGTCGAGTATTTTACACCAACAGCGCGGTGATAGTGGTGTCATTGTAGATTTACATATAATTTACCGCATCTTTCCAACAGTTCAGGAGGGATTTCATCGCGACCAAATATTGTTCAGGGCTTAGCCTATCTAGTAATTCAAAAAGCCGTCGGCTGTGCTGATGGATAGCCTTCTACCTGAGCCTAAGATAATTAAGGATCTGAGGTTCACTGCTAAACTAAATTTAACTAAAAGAGGCAGTAGAGGAAATCCCCGGTAAACTACTCTAAAGGAAATTACTATCTGGGCGATACTCTCAGTGTATTGTACTCCAAAGCATAAGCAGAACTGCTATGACAGGAAAGGTACCCTACCTCACCTAGTTCACACACACTACTACACTTGAGTGCTATTAACTCCAAGTAGGCAACAGCTACAGTACCACCACTCTTCCCTAGCCTGTTATAACGCCGTCACACACACTGTCACTCGTATGAATTAAGGTATGATACTTCTGTTATTTTTTTGTATTTTTTTTATACATATGCCCGGCACAACCACTACAATTACCGGATTCAACCCTTCTTCAAAAACTCAGTAGAGGAGCCAGGCAAAAGCGCTTGCCATACTAGGTGCTGGTTAGTAATGTCGATCGACATCCGGGAGAGCTGGGATAAAGTTACCTCGCTGCGCAGAACAATAGCGCTTGTCGGAACTGAGCTTTCTTGCAATACCATATTGGGATCACGTGTACCACCCTGCGAAATAATCCACACTAATTAATTCAGCACGATCCACACTCTCGACAGACTGCCAGAACTCACCTCGGCCATTCCCAGAAACATCCTGACAACAATTAATTCAGCACTATCCACACTCTCAACAGACTGCTAGAACTCACCTCGGCCATTCCCAGAAACATCCTAACAATAATTAATTCATCCGCATTCTTAACGACTCCCATGCAAACCGTAACAGTCCCGCTCAAAAGGGTAACAAGCGGCAACCACACAGACAGCCGAAGTTTCTTAAGCATGGCATTGCATGGAATATCGAAAGGGAGGGGGTACGAGAGGAATATAGATGTGATCCTCAAGAAATCATAGCATAGTATAAAAAGGAAAGAAAAAAAGAAAAAAGAAAAAAGACACCGATGGGGGCCCTCACGCCCTTTTAATAACGCCCCCCAGCCCTTACACGCTTCTTCATCTTGCTTGAAGACTCGGAGCATTTAAAAAAATCCCTATAGGCTCGCGCTACTTCTGAATCCTTTGTGTGAAGGTAGGACTCGTCAAACCCCGATTTCTCGAAGGCCTGAATAAATCTGGTAAATGCATTCGTAACTTGTAACTTCTCAGCTTTCCCCCCGGAGTTCCAACTGAGGATACCCGCGTGGGTATCCAAGGCGTAAATGGTGTCGTCATGTTCTAGACGAGTTAGCATTCTTACTACGCCAAACAGGCCAATATACTACCGTAAAAACTCAAATACAAGGCTGGTGTGCTATGTCATTGTAATTGCCTTTCGTGGTAAAGCGCTGTGTATTTTTCTTTTTTTCGTCCAAGCAGAGGGGTGAGTTTGCTGTGACTCGCCTACCCATATCCCAGAGGGGGATATTTGAACGACATAGTATGCCGGCCTTGTATTCGAGTTTTTTACGGTACTCGAGTAGGGAAGATCACTCACCGATCTTTTCCATCTTGTCGGGGAGAATTCCATACAAGCTCCGAAAAACTTCGATATCTGTTCTGCCATTCGGTTCGGTGTACAAGGAGGCATCAACGACAGCGTCGCCCCAATGGGCAGTAAGATTACCACTGTTGATAATCTCTTGGTCGGTTGTGGTGTGCGTTTTAAGGGAATCCCTTTTAAACGTAGACAAATAGCGGTTTCTAACTTCTTTATAGCAGTCGTCGGAACGGAGGAGATATCTGAGACGTTCTTCTTGGCTTTGGACAGTGAGATCGAGTTTGGCTTTCTCTTCAGCCATATTTGCCATATTTTTCTTCAATGCCGCAACCTCGGTATCCAGACGGCGGCTGAGGTTGGCGAGGTCCAACCCACGCCAATTTCCTACCAACATTTCATCCGAGTCTTCCACCTTCTTGATGTGGAGTTCATCCACTTTAACAGCATCCGTGAGGGACTTTCTTGCATCATGTACTAGGGTTTCCATTGTTCTCATCGGTGATTTAGTAATAAGAATTGCGTCAAACACACTTGACTGGCCTCTCTCCCTAACAACCTCATGACTGCTCCATCCCCTACTGGTAATGCAGCTAAACGTTGTACGAAACTTAAACGCACAGAACCCTCCACGCAGACCCCTTGAAGCAAGAAGCATGATGACTCGGACGGTTTATCTTTTGGGTGAATAAGTTTCCTGAACGGTGGGTGGTGGAAGGACTGTGGATGGTGACTTTGGTGATGGCGAGTAGTGATGGTAATGACTGCTTCGGATCGTGGAAGGACTGTGGATGATGACTTTGGTGATGGTGAGTGGTGATGGTGACGACTGCTTGGGATGGTGGATCGTCCATGACCTTGAGCATAAAGCTTCGGCAAAACTGAATTCATTAGGTAATCGCGGTATTAAGTTACCCGGTTGTGGCGCCTACATCCTCCTTCACCCCTCAATGAAATTCGTTCCCACACGCAAGCCACAGCTCAAATTCACAACTTTTACACATCCTGTAGCTAAGACATATGACTGAGAATTCTCTGATTGGTGTCACGAACTCACCCTCACCCTCTCGCTCCATAGAAGGGAGGGTCCGAATTTGAAAAAGAGATCCCAACTGTTTATCCTCACATTTAGCCCGGTCTAACGTAAGTACCCTATAAAGTTAGCCCCAAAGTAAGAAAATGCCCCTCCAACAGTCCACCCTACCGGTACTGGCACTTGTACGGCACAGTCAAGTATGGGTACGGTATAGTCAGGAATGCCACTGCTGTTGATGTGTAATACCTTCGGTTAGCTCAACGGGAAAGCTTTCTGCGGGGGGTTTGTCGGCAGATCTGGCGGCCAAATCCAAAGAATCCGCTCGGGGCAACAGGTTATATTTAGCGGGAGAATTCACAATTCGGGGAACCTGATCCGGGACAACGGGAAATCCGGTAGAGTGATTTTAGGGATAATAGACGCAGTACTCCCACCCCGACGATATGATACTCCATTTTTCAAGCCGGGGGAAGCTCTCCCTCCCCTCCTACCGGCACTACTACGAAGTGTCTGTCTCCTTCGCCTCAACCGTGCAAGCAACTATGATACTTGTAAATCAACCAGGGTCGTGAAAAAGCAAGAGGGAAAAGAAAGAAAACCATAATAATTTGCTTTGCCGCCTCGTCACCTCCCTTCTACTATTCTTATAGCATCTCGAGTGATTATATATGATGCAATATATCATCATCAGCCTGGCGTCGAATTACCGTTAGCCTACCCATGCAGTCCCAAAAAAGGATACCTATAAATCCCCACTCTAACCTAAAAATCGAGAGCAGGGTTACCAAACTTGCACACTCTACACCCACGATGTGGCATCAACCCTCAACGCTAACTTATATACCATACCAAAACAACCCCCTCGCCAAATTAACCCCCAGTCATCAAGGAAAAAGCTTATCCACAAACTGAACACGATATTCCCCTCCGTATGACTCCCCATTCCACTCGTGAGAACCGCTTAAATGACAGTCCCCACCCTTCCGGCTTCCCCCATCGCACTGGGTGTCTTTCGTCCCTCCTGATCCAGCCCAGGAAGTCCGATACGCACAAATAAAACAACTCTAACATAACAACTACCACCACCATGAAGACCACCGTAGTATTCTTTCCCCTCGTTGTGTTCCTCCTGGCGGGATCGGATGCTCGACCCATCTGGCCATTGCGGGCTAGTCCTGAGGCGATCCATTCTTCTTCCTCTTCTTCTGTCAGTCTACCATCAGGGAACCCCCCTTCAGCAGAGCAACTAGCAGTCCAGGAATACAGGGATCAAAGACTGGACGAATACAGTAAATATCCTCCTTCCCCTCCTGCCTCAATATTTTATCACCGGCTAATATTTCTATTTCCAAACAGCTGACTCGACCCTAACCAATCTCTTCGATGAACATGACATCGTCCCGGATGAGCACGTATGGTGGGGTGAGGACACTCCTTTCAATATCGAGGAGTACTTCCGTATCACACCTCATGGTATCCCCTCCCCACCCCCCCCTTTCCTTCCTCTTTTTTTCTCTTTCTATATGCAGCACCCATCTAACCCTGCTCAGAGGAATTGAAGAAAGGGTGGAAGAAATTCTTCGAGGGAGTCCGGGGTTTCTTCTCGCCTAACGATAAAATCACAGGTGAAGGGATCGAGGAAAATGTGATGACAACATATGGCACAGATGGGACGGTCAAGGGCGACAAGGTGTCCCCGTTCGCCTTTGGAAAGAAGAAGGGCAAGTCTTTTTACCCGGTTGCCAAAGAGATCTCTGGTTCGGGATGGTCTGGTAGATCCGGTAAGAGAGTGTGGGGGTGATTAGAGTTTCCGAGAGTGTTTTTTCCCCTTTCCCCCTGCTCCTCCTTTCTTGGTGAGCCCCTGCTAACTTGGATGTGTAGACGAGGAGAAAAAGTATACTATGCACGGGGCTAAGGAGTTTAGTTAAAGGCTAAGCTAGTGATTCTAGGGGATGGCGATTGTTGGAAGTATGGTGAGAGAAGAATCATCAGGTTCTGTTCTGTTGGGGGGAGAATATTATTATTATTTCCCAGTCTCCCCCCCCCCCAAAAAAAAAGTTTGTTTCCCAAAAAGTTACTTATTACATTAGAGACTTTGACTGAGTTCATTATGACATTGTGTATATTAATTTTAACAATAAAAGAGAATAAAACCAGACTATGGAAACGGGGATTGGATGTGAAATTCCCGTTATCTCTAAGAGTTTCAATCTCCGAACCACATCTTCCCTCTTCGCCCTCCGGCCAACTTGCGATCGGGTAGTCTTATAGTAAGAGTGGGCTGGCTTCTTATTTACCATCCCCCCCCCTCCGTCTCCACAACAGCAGGGAACATTTGTCCCTTTCCCACTTGTCCAAATTCTTCTTCTTCTTATAATAGGCTTATTACTATTATCCATATTTCCTACAATCATATTATTATATAATAATTATTACACAAACCCACAACAAGAATTTTTTTTACAATAATATATATACCATCCCTGGCCATCACTTCCCTCCGTCCCCCCAATTCCCGGCCTTGGCCACCGCATGTATGTACTAGTGCTAGCACCACTCACTGTACTACACTCCCCCGCTTATTCATCTCTATCCTTATTACAAACAACCCGCCTTGTGCAAGCGGTGTAAATAAATAAGCAAGCGAACAAGTAAATAATCCGAAAATAATACTCCGCAGAATGTACGGCGGGATTTCGGTGCAGGTCTCCGTTCCGCCCAACGCCCACCCGCCTTACATACTTTCCGATATCTTCTCTCTCTTGGGATTGGTACTACAAGTGTTGATTTGATGGGGTACCATTGTAACTCTATGTGCATATTATCATGTGATAGTCCACAGTAGCAGGCAAAACACCCCGAACGCCGCGGTCCCAACCAGACACGGGCAGAAACGGGACCATAGGAAAGAGAGAGAGAAAAGTCAAAAAGTAATTTGCCATAATCGCACCCGTGTGATACGAAAAAAGTGTGGTGGTTTTTCTCTCCTAGAGTATGATACGGTAGTAAGGAGTGGGAGGGGGGGGTCATCCTTTCCCTCCAGGTACCGTCGGGTGCCTGCCAAGATTAGGTTCAAGTTCCTGTGTGGGAAAGATATATTACAATAACACACATGTTACCCAGGTCATGTGCCCACAGCTCTGCATGAGCTTTAGATACTCTAATTTCGAAGGCTAATTTCGGGAAGCTTCTAAAGCCAAGTTTTAATATATCTGTAGAAATATAATGGCTCGAAAGCCGGTAATTTTCGTGTATTTTGGCCCCCGTCTGGCTGCACAGTGACCTCTAATTGGAGGGAATGGCGAGTGATTACTTGTGAATTGGATTCGGTGGTTGGAGGGGTATTGAGGGTACCATTTATGCGAGTGGGCGTCGGGTTCCCAGGATCATGTTGTTTACAGTGCTGTCATGCGGTGCTCACCTTTTTTGATATGGTTGTAGGGGGTGTTCCATCGCTGGCCCATTTAGTGGGTGGCTCTTAGATCAAACATTTGTCACTAATCTCACTCGCCAAAGAAGGCAGATTGTCTCCTACACTCGTTCACCCATTCGTGCAGTCGTATGCCTAATCATTCATAGCCATAAGACAAGCTCATAATACCTTTTATATAAACAATATAATTCGATCAACTTGGAAAATTCCCTCTCATAGACTGGAGGACCTTAAAACAATGCCCTCTTGAACTTAAGCCCCACAAGTTCGATGGTAGCCCTGGCAGCCGGAGTATGGGAAAGCGCATTAGTCGAGGCATAGCCGTGAATGACCCCAAGAGCTCTAATCGTAGCAACCTTAACACCCAACTTCTGCAACCTCCTTCCAAAATCCTCGCCGTCCTGTACGAGTGGATCCACCTCTGCAACGATGATGAGGGTTTCCGGGAATTTGGCGAGGTCTTCGTCACTCGCGCGCGCGGGGCTAGCAATGTCTTCGAGCCTTGACTTCGGATCTGGTGAGGAGATGCCGATCAAATAGCGGATAGTATCAACGTTAAGACCGGGACTATTGGCAAACTGTGTGTATGCTGGGCTCTCGCAGGAGAGGTCGGTAATAGGGTAGAAGAGGACCTGGTATTTCGGGAGTGGGGTATTGCGTTTGATGCTGAGGAGGCTGATGGCTGCTGACATTTGTCCTGTTACCATTATCCAGTTAGCTCGGGGGAATCGGGGCGTGGAATCGAGAGGTGAGCAAACGTGCCACCGGCGCTATCCCCAGCCCAGCCCATCTTTGTAGAGTCTACACCAATCTCTTCACCATGCTCCAACAACCATTGCACAGCAGAATAAGACTGCTCAATCGGGACAGGATACACTACATCAGGAGTTCGGGTGTAATCAACGAAGAACACAGCAGCGCCCGTCTCACGAATCAGGTCAAGAACAAGCCCTGCATAGCTCTGTGGACTTCCGAGGGCCCAGCCACCGCCTAAAAAGTAAAAGTCCACCAATCAGTACTCCCATCCAGAAATCCATTATTATTCCATGGGGGCTAGTATGAACAGACCATGGAAATAAACAACAACCGGCAACAGGTCCTGTTCCTGGTCCCGGTACTCCTCCCGGTCACCAGATTCCGGCTTGTAAAGGTAAACAGTGACATTCCCGGTCGGGCCAACGGGGAGGTGGAGGATTTTCGTAGTGATCTTAGTGTCAGAAGGGTTTGAGACGTTGCCCGCTACCGCTATAAGGTCAGAAGCGACACGTGCCTCGGGAATCGTCATTTCGGAGATCTGTTTACTGCCACTGAGTGAAGCGGCCCAGGCTAGGGTGACGGGATCCAACACTGGAAGGGTCACATTCGTCGGACAAGAGGGAGCAGGAGGGAGTGCTGCCATAACTAGAGGGAGCAGAAGTAAGAGAACGGACGAGATTGTGAGCTCCATATGTAATACGTAGAGTAACTAAGTGGGCTTTTGTGTGCCTTGCTGTGAATTGACCAATTGATGGGGAGGAGGCGGACGGTAGGGAGGAATAAAGAAAGGAGAGGACGAAGGAGGACGAAATGCAATATATACTACAATTGAGAGATTTAGGCCCCTGGAGATGGTATTACTGAAGGATAAATAGCCCCTGCGAGCCTTTTATCCAGAGGTATCGCCCCGCCACACCCACATTAACAACGGAGCGTTGTTCTAGTATAGCTACTTGTACCTAGCAGAAAGTATTTGGAATTGAAATTGCCCGAATTAGATTAGTAACTAGTCACCAGACAAAAATTTGGTGAAAACTTACTCAGTAAAGGCTAAGGGAGAATAGTACGACACACCCCCCCCACTGCGAAAAGCCCCATGTGACCCAGAGTACTGAATATGCTCTTGTTCTTTTGCTACCAAGATAGTATTTCATGTTTATTTCTTCACTTTTTTCCAGCACTGCAACAACACTATTATTCGCCTTTTGCTATATACTCGTTGGATGTATACAGAGCCTTAGTACCCCACGATTACTAATACTTATGTCTAGTGATCATAATACTTATGTATAGTGACTGTCAGACTTATGTATGGTGACTGTAAGACTTATGTCTAGTGACTACATCTTACTTTCCAATCCTTTGGTACTTCTTCCAAGGTATATGCACAAACCTCTGCTACCCCTGCTTGTCTCAATACTTCACCCCTACCCCTAGTACAACAATCCTTTTGACCGCTTCAATTGCCCGTATTGATAACCAGCATATCCGCAATTCGCCGTGGAGAAACTGTCAAAAGAAGCAGGAGGTGATCCGCCGAGAACCCCGGCATCGTACAAGCAAAGTAGAGGAACAAATAGGGTTTGACTATCGCATACTAGCATCTAACCGTTTTAGTGTCTCCTCCGCAACCTCAATAACCCCATCGGGAATTCCTAATAGTACACCAGCCCCGTCAGCATCTGGATTTTTGCTACTACAGAAAAGTGGCAAGGAGAGCAAGTATAAGAGGTGAAACGGCGCCATAGGATAAGCCCGAATACTTCGGCTTAATTATTGGCAGACAGAGGGGTATATAGAAAAGGCAGAGGGATGACAAACCAGCAAGTCTAGCAACCTTCAACGCGTGAGAATTCCTATTCACCCCGGGCCGAACTCTATGGTCGAATGCAAAGCCTTCCCCGTCTTCCGTTATATCGGTGCAGTAACAACCTACACTTTCAAAGGACTTCGCTAGATCGGTGAGGTCGTGGAAGTGGGTTGCGAAGAGTACCCTACACCGGTTTGTGTGGTAGAGATGGTACAAGCAAGCGTATGCTACCGCGAGTCCATCCTTAGGTGTTGTTCCACGCCCAACCTCGTCCATTATCACCTTTTTGTGTGTGCTTAGTCAGCATGAAAGATCGCTCATCATGAGGAAGAGGGGGAGGGAAGGAGAAACAAATGATCTTGGAGTGGCAGATCTCAAAATCTCTGCTGTCTCAAGCATTTCGACCATAAATGTGGACTGGTCTTTGAAAAGGTTATCCGCAGAGCCAACCTAGGCACCATCAGCAACGATACAAAAAAGGGTCATACGAAGGAAGGAGCACTCTGCTAAAAATCCGATCCACAATCCCAATCTCGGCGAGTTCAGCCGGTACAAAACTCCCCACTTGCGCTAAAATACTTATCAAAGCATTCTGACGTAGGAACGTGCTCTTCCCCGCCATATTCGGCCTGCATGCCCACCATTTACCGTTAGTCTTCATTAACATCAACGTTACCATTACCATTGGTAACTCTATAACTTAGAATAAGCTTAAAACACACCCAGTGATAAGCCAGAGCCTTTCCCGATCGCCCACGAAGCAATTGTTCGGTGTGAATGTGCGTCCTTGACCCTGGAGCCCATCCTCAACGGTGGAATGTCTGCCTCCGACGATTTTATGGGACACGCTATACGGGAGGGGGAAATCAATTTCGCTCTAATATCGCTCCAGCAGGTAAAAGGAGGGAAGGATACCCTAGGTTCAGCAACGGCCTAACGTGATTCTGCTCCCTAGCCAACGTAGCAAACGAACAGGCAATGTCAATCCTGTCCAACACAGATGCGTTCTTACGGAGCACTGATAACGACTTCATAACGTCCGCACGCAGGCCCTTCAAGACAACCTGCTCCTCCGCTCGGATCTGGGCTCTTATCCCATCTATGTGGATTCCCAACTCGGTCCATTCCTATCGCTCTATTAGTCGCCAAGATTGATTCGATAGGGGAAATGGACAGACAGGAAGCTGCAAAGACATAGAACTCTTGCTGGCGCTGACTCTCATAGCGCCAGCGATAGCTTTATGATCGAGGTCTACATCCTTCCCTTTAACGTGACATATATGGCCCACTCTCGGCGTCCATCTTAGCGTCAATGATTGCGCGCCTAAGTTTTTCCCCCAAATCACGTCGTGATGCCCACTCATCAGCAATACTACCCACCACAGCGATAGAAATGATGGCAAAGGGGATAGATAAACAACCAATCTTCTCAGTCAATTTAGTCTCCAACTCCACCCTCTTCCGTTCGAGGCCGTCCAACTGCCCATGTAATCTCTCTAAGGTTTCGGAGGCGCTACACGGACACGGAAAAAAATGAGTTCCAAGAGAAAAAATAAGCCACATGCAATAATATATTTTATGATACGAGCACGCTCTTTGGGGGCTATAGTAACTGATACCGAACCTTTTCCGCATAATCCACGCCTCTGCCCTTTCCATGTCCTTCTCCGAAAGCATTCTCCTAGCCACCCCCGGCACCACCCTTGCCCTCTTGGATGTGGAGGAAGAGGTGGTGGGGGTAGCAATGGCTGCTGCAGGGTCGAGGTAATCTGCCCCGGCGATCTCCTCACCGGCTTCTGCCAGCGCAGCTGCGACCTCTGCTTCAGATTCTTCTATTCGTAAGTTTTGAAGGAGGCCTTCCTCGTCGATGGAGTCTAGGATTCGTTTTGCTAATTTCAGCGGGACGTCCACCTCCCCCGTCAGCTGTTCTACGCTTGCAGCGTGAGTGAGCTCTTCAGAGTTTAGTCTCTCCAGAATTTTCTGAGTGATTTGTATCGTGTGAGCGAGCCCCACGAGATCTCTCGGACCTCCGCGAGCCAGAGACATCCTCTGGAGAAGGCGTTGGGAGTCATGGGTGCGCTTTAATAGACCCTGAATGTCTTCCTTCAGGTAGGTATCATTTTTGAAGGTTTCTACAAGGTTAAGTCTGTGCTCTATAGTGGTTATAGAGGTAACAGGCGATTCTTATTTCCGCTTTTGGTTAGTAACAGTAGTATGAGGTGCATATGAAAAAACGAAAAAAATAAAGGACCGAATGTATATACTTATCCAATTTGTCAACAACCTAGAACCAGATTGTGTCGTTGTTTTCTTTATGGTATACAACAAGGCTCCCTTGGTTAACCCATCCCTCGATGTCTTCACAATCTCCAGCCCTCTCATGGTAGCACTATCAATGATCATAGCATCCGTCATCGTCTTCCGAACCGGTGGCTGTAACCTCATAGCCATCCCGGGCAACCTCGTCTGGGTATAATCAAGCAATATGTTCCCAGCCCGAACCTCAATGTCCTTCATCTCCTTCATAGTGGACTTACTGATCTTCGTTTCAATCATGTCCTTCCAATCCTTAACCTCCCTCAGTATAACCCCCACATCGACAGAATGAGTAGTGATAAAATACTGCTCCCTACGGAATATTTCGTCCAGACCACTCTCGCGAGCGCTCAAATACCCAGAGCCCAGAAGAACCACTTCTTTGGGCCCAATCCTGGCAACATCAGTCCGCACGCCCCCTACCGTGGTCCCCTGCGTGAAAAAGTCTCCAGTGGACAAATCCAACCACGCCAACCCAACCTCCCTGTCATTCCCCATCCCGCCCCCCGTCGCAACAGCCAGCAAGTAATGACTCTCGCTGGGGTCCATAAAATTCTCATCGATCAACGTCCCGGGTGTCACAACCCTCGTGATCCTCCGATCAAACAGTAAACCCCCCTTCTCGGGATTCGGGTACTCCTCGCTAACGGCAACAAACTTCCCGTGGTCCTGAACGAGCACTTTCAGGAAGCGATCTAGCGCCGGAAACGGGAAGCCAGCCATGGAAACACTGCCAACAGAAGTCTTCTTCTGCGCCACTTTCAGCCCCAACAGTGGGCCATACTCCTCCGCCGTCTCGAAGTACATTTCGTAGAAGCCGCCGACACGAGTTAACAGCACGCAATGTGGGAATTTACGCATATTGTTGCGGGCTTGCTGGATCGTCGTTGGGTAGTCCGGCTCACCGGGCGGTGCTGGGGGTTCGAGAGGTGGGAGGGGGGCCAGTAGACCCTGGGGGATTTCGGAAAACTTCTTCGTGCTCTTGCTTTTGCTTCGTTGGGAGCCTTTTGGAAGGCATGTTCGCTCTCGGATGATTGGCCTGTGCGAGATCGAGAGAATCCGGGAAGAGTAATTTCTAGCGGGTATGCTGTGGCAACGTGGGGTGAGATACCTCCTTACAATAATTGAGTTTAGGCATCTCATGGTTGGTGATTGCTGGTGGGATTGTTAATGGGGGATATCAAAACGGAATCTCAAGGATCGACAGTTGGGACTTGGCTGCCTAACAACACCTTATCTAATCAATCACATTAAACCCGCGATATCACATGTAAATACCGGGACGGACAAATATTCCGGAAGCTGCACTCCCACCACTCCCGTAGCCATGCTATTCGAAAGTCTAAAAAATACAAGATACCGTACAGATCTTTTCTCACAGACGAGAAAAATGCTTTTGTAACTGTTTATCGGAGTAAAGGAAGAAAGGAATTATAGAAATGCTGGTGTTTGAGAGGCCATAATTAAGGGAAAGAATATAGAGAGCTGCCGATGGGCTTCAAGGACTTTCGGCGTCTTGTCGAGGACTTTCTCCTTTCTTCTCCCGAAAAACAATTGACGGGACACGATAACGACGATAGAAGAGAAGGAGGACTAGGAAATACGGCATAGCATAAACGTAGAAAACTAAGAAACAGCATTTATGCAGTCAAGAAGGAAGTACGAAGAAAAGCGCACGAGGAAAAAACCCAGGGTGAACACTGTATCCATAAAAGCAAAAAAAATCAAAGCCTGAACCCATCCCCGCCAACCATTTATTTCCCGTAGAAAGACGAAAAAAACAGAGGAAAAGAATTGAGAAAAAGCCATTGATATGAAAACAGTACACATCCCTAACTATCAACGGATCTTTCCATAATGGATGACAGAAAAAAATCTCCATCTGGGAAAACCATGTTAAAACGCCATCTTCGTACCCTCTGCTTCTTCTGTTCAATAAGAATTGAGCCATCCACCGCGTCCCACCACCCTTACATCGCCGTTCAGAAAGACAAACTCCATGCCCATTTTATCATTTCACTGCGTTAAAAGAAATCCTGATCGCTTTACTGACTCGCGCACTGCACTCTCTCAGCGCCCTGGTGCGGGTCTTCATCGTCCTCCATTGCATTGGCATTAACACGAGCTTGCTGACTCTGATCGACCTCCTCTAGGGTCACATCATCAACCATAGCATCGGCTGGGATGTCAGGGGCATTCCTTGGAGGAAGGATAGCTTCGAGCATAGCGATCTTCTCCGGGTCGTTGAAATGGTCGGATGGGAACTTGACATCGAATTGGATATACAAATTGCCGTAGTCGTGATGACGATAAGATGGCATACCCTGTCCACGAACAACCTTGATAACGCCTGTGCAGAATCATAAGTATCGAAAGGTGTATACTGAGGGTTAATCAAAATTACTTACCAGGACTAATGACTTCACCAGGGCTGATAGCTACCGTCAACCAACGCTCATCAAGATGCTCAACCGCAATAGTTCCGCCAGCCAGTGCGGTGAGAAGGTCGATCTCAGCTTGGTAATACAGGTCGTCTCCTTTTCGCTGAAACCGAGGGTGAGGCTTCTGTTCAATAACGAAGATTACGTCCCCGGGAGTAATATCCGGACCCTGATCGCCTTCTCCCTTAAAAGTGACCTTCTGCCCATCCTGCATACCCTTGTCGACGTGGACATGCAGGACTTTTCGCTCGGTGATGGTCTTCTTTCCGTGGCAAGTCTTACACCTATCCTTGTCCTTGATCATCTCTCCTTCACCGTTACAGTCGGAGCAGACAGTCTGGAAACGTTGGATCATGGGGCCCATCTGGCGCATCATAGTCTTCATACCCATACCATCACAGCCGGTACATTTCTTGACAGAGCCCTCCTTTCCGCCACGACCTTGGCACTTGGAACAGAGGACACTCTTTTGCAAGGCAAGCTTGGAAACCTTACCCTTGTAAAGGTCTTCTAGGGCGACTTTGTGAACATGAACAATGTCTCGGCTCTGTAGCGCACCCACTCTGTCAGAATACTCGGGAAATGCATAACTGCCGCAAGGATACGCACCCTCTTAGGACCCTGTTGTTGCATTCCGCCACCAAACATGCCGCCCATCCCCATACTTCCACCACCGAAAAACTGGGAGAACAAATCTTCTGGAGACATTCCACCACCCATCCCACCTTCTCCAGAAAGGCCTTCCTCGCCATACTGGTCATAGATGTTTCGCTTCTGAGGATCGGATAAAATTTCATACCTGACATGAAATTAGTACGAGAGCCCCAAGGAAGCAATTGTACAGCAATTGGAAAACTCACGCATGACCAATTTCCTTGAATTTATCTGAGGCGTCGGGGTTATGTGCATTTTTATCTGTGGTCGAAAAAGAAAAGTTTAGATCCCATCAATTTCCCCCAAAGTGCACATTTCCACTGATCACTGGAAGAGTCATACCTGGATGATATTTCTGGAATATTTCATCAGCACTCGCTCAAAAATAATAATTTTGAAGTACGAAATAAAATAAGTTTCTAGCGGAAGAGAAATGAAAATAAGGGAAAAGGAAAACAAAAAACGAATGTGTGGAGCACCGATAATAATGACCAAGCAGGGAGCCGAGTTAGAATTGCAGTAGGTCGATCGATCAGGGGAGAGGACATAACGAATAGCAAATGAGAGTGTGAAGAAAAGCCTTCGATGACAAAAGCAAAACTAGAAACAAGAGGAGAAAAATATTCAACGCACCATAGCAAGCTTGCGATAAGCTTTCTTGATATCGGCCTCGGAGGCATCGGGGGCGATCTCAAGGACCTTGTACAGTCGGTGCTTTTCCGCCTTTTGCGACATTTGGTATTGGCTGGGCTTTGGGGAGTAACAAGAGAAGGTGTGGAAAGCAAGGATTAATCTACCAACAGCCGGTATTTGTTGACGAAGGAGAGGGAGAGAAGAGAGAGAAGGTCAAAAACAAAAAGGTGGTTGTGTTGTGTTGTTAGTTCGAATGTAGGGGAATAGGACTTTTTCAGAAACGGCGGGGGAGGGGTCGAAGGAACCACCGATTGCCTCCGAAAAAAATTGTAGGAGGGATGGGAACTCGATAGAAAAAGAGGTCCGACGGGGCTATAGTAGGTTGTCCAGAGAAGGATGTTCGGACGTTTGATAAAAAAGAGAGCCGCTTTCCTCTCAGTTGTATTTTTTCGTTGTGAAGGGAGGAGGGGGACAAACAGATGTTTCCTTCTCTCTTTTCGTTCTCGCTTTCGTTCTTTTGAAATGTGCGCTCTTCGCTTCTTCGGTTTCGAAGACAAAAAAGTACCCGCAGGAAGGAACCGGTGTCAGTGGAAGGGAGGGAAAGAAAAAGGGACAAGATCAGGGAAAAGAGGGAAAAAAAGTGAAGAGAAGGGCTCCTGAGGCCTTTGGGGGGGAAAGGGTTTGGTGGAGCAAGAGCCGGGACGAGCCCAGAGTAGTCTAGCTTCTCACCCAAGACGTTCCATCGGCTTCCAAAGACCACCGCCCATTTCGTTACACTTCCATCAGCCTCATCTTGAAGTAAAAATAGTCCCTCCTTGACCTTTCTAATCCATTCGATCTGATAAAAAGACCCGGTGCTTTCTCCCCTAAGAAACTCATAATAACAAAAAAAAAAAAAAAAAAAAAAAAAACAACCAGAGGTGCTGATAACCCGAACCTCGATTCGCTCTTTTTTATTGCTTTTTTTCCACTCCTCACAACACATCCAATTCCGAGTTAAACTCACATAGATACATGCATACATAAGCCAAGGGGCGGTGATTTTTACAACCATACGAAGTACAGTAATCGGGACAGTGTCATAGGGTTTCAAAGCCCCCTCTATGCCTAGGCAGCCACTCACTAAAAGCGCTTAAGCATGCCAATCGTACCGTATCCAACGGACCTAACACGCCGCATGTTATTGGTAGTTCCTCTTCTCTGAGGAATTTTTCTTCCTTTTTTTTTTCACGCCCCCCCCCCCCTTCGCCCCACTTCCCCGCCACGGCCGCAGCGGCGGTGGCGGATATCTAAGACCGCCAAGGAACGTACTTTATCGGCCTCGGTATGTACCGAGGGTCTACCCTAAGAAGAGAGTCAGAGAAAGCCCTGGTCTGTACCAGTACGGTATGTTGTGCTGAATGATCTCCATGGTGGGGTATCATAATAAAAGGATAATGATAATAAAATTCTCGTCAGGAAGCTTTGACAAATGCCGGCCCTTAGCTTGTCAGTGGATTAGTGTTGGTTTCCAGCTTAGAAATGCTCTTGAAACCGTTACTACGGTGTTCCGTCGAGAAATTGTGCTGAATGCTTCTCCCCCCCCCCGAGGAGCCTAAACCCAGGTCACCCCCAGAGAGACTATCGTGCTTTAGGAAGCTATATTTGAGCTTCTATGGAAATCTCAAACCTCAGGCTATCCCTTGCGCGCTGGGTGGTGTGAAGCAATAAAATCCCTTACTTGGGAGGCTAAGCCGTATGTGGAACGAATTGGTTTAGTCTGAATTCGGAAGCTCTGGAGGTGCAAGCCAGCTGTGCCCAAGCGGACTAATTCAACTACCAACAGTAGATAAGTTATTTGATATCTACTCTTGCTTTAGTACAGTACGCCTGGTAACTAACCTTACCGTTTCGCACCGCTCAAGAAACGCCGGCATTATGCAGCATAGGCACGAAAGGATCTTCCACTTCAGCCTTCAAGTTATACAGGTATAACGAAGTCTAGAAAATTCGACATCGAGGGAGAGGGCAGACACCCCCATCTCTACTCTCTCGATAAGTATGATGATGAACTGAGCGGGAACTCCTCAGATGGCTCTAACCTTACTACTGGTAGTCAACATCTATATAATTACGGTCGCACCTCGCTGCCCTTCCGCCTCACTCTACCAAATCCCCCACTGCCCCGGATGAAATTCTATGGATTCTAAACTGTTTTGCACCAAAAACCTAACTCGTTGTCCCAGACAGATTCCTTGGACCCCGGCCATCCAGGACAGCAAGGTGCGGCTTGTACTCGGCAAACCCGTAAGCAAAATGTAGAGAAAGGAAGAGTTAGGCGGTTAAGGGATTAGCGGGGCGGGAGCAGGGGTAAAGCGAGGTTACCCGCCACGGGAATACACACAGGCTATCATAACTTATCATGCACAGATTGTAAAGCCTCCTCTACTCCAATATCAACCTATCTGACAACAATCCGTAGAAAATCATATACAGTACACCAAGGCCAATGCCTTAATATCACACCTTCAACCCCCGGCAGAGGTTCCGTATACATCGTACCTAGAACAAGACGCTCCCTGTAGACTAACCCGCCAACCACGACCACCCTACGAGTATACCACCTCTAGGTAGCAACGAAAGAAAACACAGCCCCCCCCCAAAACCCCCAAAATCCACCCCAAATATCCAGCAAGCCGGCTTTCCACTCCCCGTGCGATATACTACCGTACGCACCCAGAAAACTCCATATTATACCAGACAGCACCAAAAGCAAACCCCAGCACAGTAAAAGCAAAAGCCCCCCTTCTTCTTCTTCCTCCCCCCCCCCCCCAAAAAAAAAAAAAATCCCATAACCAGACGTCGTCCAAAATTCCCTCCTTGGGTTTAAGCAAAAAGTGAGGTGAGGAAAAACCGTTCCCCTAACCTTTTCCGGGACAAATCATGAATAAAAAAAGCAAATGTGGGGTAGAAGAAGAAAAAGAAAAAAGGTATGGTGAATAGGTCCGGGGTTGTTATTTATTGTGCTTGGTGAGGTGAGGTGAGGTGAGGTGACTTGACGTTGATCTTCTGGTCTGGCGGACCGGTGGGTTTCGAATCTACTCGTGTACTGTGCTTGGGGAGGTTAGTCTGTCTGTCTTGTCTGTCTTATGTTGAAGCCTGGTACGGTACCGTAGGGCAGGGTACGTGCGGAAACTTAACGGCTGTTAGGTACGGTACCGGTACTCATGGCGATAGTATCGGGGGAGGTGGGGGTACTTGCTCTGCAGTATGTTACGAATTCCCCATGGGACTAGTACGGTGCGGTGCTCAGCTACTCGTACACTGTACTCAGCTCATCGTCGTCACGAATAGGATGTAGTAAACCCCTTTGCCTACCGTTATAGAGTAGAATATCTACAGTAGCTAACTTATCCCCCCCCAAATCGAGAACACACGCACAGTCAAGTAAAGTAATTCTAAGTACACTCCAGTATCTACATTCCAACCTCTGACACACAGCGCCCCTCACAACCCCGATCCGCCTTTTTTTTTGAGGAAGAAAAGTGCCTGCCTGCTCGCCCGCCTGCCTACCTACGTAAAAGCGCAATAGAGAGAGCCATCATAACCCAGCGCCTACGTTTTCCCCTCTTCTTATCTATCTCATTCTCAAAAAAAAAATTCAAATTCCGGGTTGAAATTTCTCCCCTCCTTGGCATGGATGAGTGGATGAGTGGATGGATGGGGGGGGATGGATGGATGGGCATAATTTGTATGGAATGGCGACTGGAAATTTGGGAATCCTCTTCAAACCAAGATGGAATTAAAAAATAAAATAGAAATAGAAAATAAAAGCAAACGGATGGCTCCAAGGCATTGTTGGCCAACCCCAGGCTCGAAAAGTTCGCATTGCTCCAGCCTTGTGACGGAACGAATCGAAACTCACCACCGGCCCCAGATTCAATGCAAGGTTCAGACCGTAATCACCAAGTGTGGAAATACTCACTCGAAGGAAAGAGGAAGAAAAAATGGGAATGGTAGATTGTAACCCCATGACATTAGTTCGTGCACATGCATGCGCGCAGGCCCCCTCCCCATGTGTTCTCCGCCAGACCAACTTAATCGACAGAAATAATGACAGCAAAAACTTTTTTTCCAAACCAACAATCCCCCTCGCTCGCTCTCTTCCAGGTCTAATGACTATACTAAACTAAACTATGCTACCTATGCTACCTACATAACCAGACCAGACAATACAAGACAAAAAAGAAGACTCGTAATCAGCGTAAACATCGTGAAAAGAAAAAAATTAAATTAAATTGAACTCGTGGATCTCGTAAAGGTCGTGAATGGCATTGACATCGTTAAGGCCCACCGTGTATGATGCAAATGAAAAATAAGTCGAGAGAAAAATTGTAAAAATAGAATAAAAATGGAGGAGGTAGAGGGAGGAAAAAAATAAATAAACGCGCCGGATGGAAATAAAGAAATAAGGAAAGCCAGAAAACAAAAGAACCCATCAGTCTCAAATCCAATCACCACCCTTCCCACCACCAACAACTCTGATAGTCCTTTTCAATTCCTCCCTCCGCCTATCTTCTTTCCGCCTTTTGGCATCGCGAACAACATACTTTTCGAAAACACCTTTGAAGCCGGCCTTAGCCCTGCGTTCGTCGTCCGAGAGCTCCTCGTCGGAGGATGCGCCTCGGATAGTCGCTGCTCGCCCAGTGGCAACTGTCCTAATAGACGCCGCTTTCCCATGCCTGATAGAGCCACCGGAGCCGCCGATTCGTCCCATCTTGAACCCAGTTAATCCGCTACCGGAAGAGGCGGTGGAGTTGCGGTTGTTGTTTGGGGGAGGACCGGTTATGGCGGTAACCGTTGTCTCGGCGATGCTGTCGGTGTCTGTTGCCATCGAGTTCCTGGGCGAGGGGCTGCCGCCGTGGATGCTCACAGTTTCCTCCTCTACCAACGATGATTCTACAGTCATCTTGTGACGACGGCTAATTATACCGCCTTTAGCGGCCGCGACAGCTTTCTTCAGGTCCATCCCCACGTGGGGAAGGTGAAAGCGGTTCAAGACGGAGCTCCGCCAGCTCTCTTTGGCATCATCGTCGACGGAATAGTCTGACCAGCGGGAACCCGGACGGAAGGATGCTGGGGAAGGAACAACTAATTCTGTTGTAGGCATTGAAGGTGTACTATTGTACCTGTTGCGAAAACCTTTTGCAATGGGTGAATCAGGATCCGTGAGTTCCACCAACTCATCAAGACCAGTCTTGCCTTGAGTGACAGTAGCTAATTTGTGTTCGTCTTGGTCGAACTGCTGCCAGCTAGGATGAACTGCGTACTCCTCGTAGGCTGGGGAAATCCGATAATCAGGGTTGTTCAGCTCCTCGAGGTCCTTCCCAAGAACGTCGGCCATAATATAGTCGTTCGGGATGATGTTAAAAATCTCCGTTTCGTCAACCGGCAGCTCAGAGAACATAACCGGGAAGTCTTCAGACATATCGAATGAAACTGTTGACATGGATGTTACTATTGGTGCGGAGGGTGAACGTTGAGGGAGCTCTATATCCTGATGGCCATCAAAAGAAAAAGGCGATTTCTTGGGAGAACTGGCTGGAGTGGTGACATCAACAACGGATTGACTGTGCATTGGCTGAGATAGAATCCTGGCCCTCGCTTTATCTCCATCCTTCACCTCCACAACCTGCTCAATGACCTCTTCAGCTGCCACTTCAACCACCGGTTCTGGCAGCTGCCCAATCACCACACCCGCTCCGCCTTCATCTTCTTCATCTTCCTCAATGATATTCTCATGGATCGAAGGGACTGATGTGTCATCACTACTTGAATCCAGGTTCAACAGCGGAACTCCACAGGTGCAATTCAGTTCAGATGCGGTATCAGATATCGAGTCGAGAGTACCGGTTTCCTCCGTGTTCTGGCAAGAAAGAATAGCTGGGGCAGATGATTTTCTGACAACCTGCAATGCGAGCCATGGCTTGAGCTCCAGCTGCTGTGGAGGCTTCTCAAACTCTTCATCAGATACTTCCCAATCTCCCAGGATTGGCTCAGCAGGCTTTTTGGGTGGCATTTGTTGAGAAAGATGTCCACGTCTACGTAGAGGATATTTCACGCCGATTCCCAGAACGCTATTAGGTTTGGGAGAAGCTACACGTTCATCAATGATGATTTTGTATGGCTCAGGAGCCGTCGAGGGGCGCGAAGGCGCAAGATGGAAAGGCACAGTTTGAAACTCTTCCATATTATTGCCCGCCGGCGTTACCGCAGGCGTAACAACAGCAAGAACGTTCGCGGGAAAAGCATCGAGACCAGACTGAGTCACCGATAACCACGAATTAGCGTTCAACGATCTAATCGAACTATTCGATAAAATCATGGAAAAATGGAAAAATGGAAAAATAAATAAAAAAGTTAAGAGAAAAAGATAAAAAATAACAACAACAATAATAATAAAGGATAAAAACCTCAATGCGAAAGAACATAATGTAGAAGCACTTACCAAAGGAGTAGTCGGAGTTGTAGGCGCCTGATGAGCATATTTGCTGAGACGGGGTTTATTTGTGTAGTTAATACCAGGGCTCCCACGCATATTTGCACTGGAACCCTTTCTCTTGATTTTCCTTCCATGATACACCTCGTTTGTTGGAGTAATAGGAGGGCTGATCTCGCGGGCGCTGAGAGAGCTCGACGAGCTCGAAGGCGAATAGCCTCTGAATATACCGGTGGCATCGTTAGGCGTTTCAGGTGTGCTGGGGTCGCCCAAATCGTCTATTTCGTCGTCTTCCGGGTGATAGACGGTGTCGGGGAGAGTGGGAAGTATGGATAGACGTGGCCCCGGGAGGGGCTTTTTGATCTCGAGGGGGGAGGGGCGCTTGTACTTCGCACGCAGCGACGAAGCCATTGTAGGAAAATTCGATGTTAACAGGGTCTGGCCGTCGCAATAGACTCGGTGGGTCTCTTTCGATTATTATGTGCTCCCAGGGGAGGAGCCGGTAAAATGCAACTCGAGATGGGAACAAGGGACTCTCTTGAAGTTGCAGAATGAAAGACTCAACGGGGAAGGCAGGATATCAAAGAAAGGAACTCGGGGAGACAAGAAGGCGAAGAGGTCAAGGTAACTAACGAACGAATGGAGAGAAGAGGAGAAGCGAGAGGGGTGACGGGCAGAAATAATCATGATGACAGCAGGTCTGTCTTTGAAGGAGGGGGGGGGCGCCCATTCATAAGTACAAGCCTATTGAACAAAGGGAATAATCATGGCCAACTGTATGAAACCCGAACCTATAAGGCGCCAGCCGCACATTGGATGTATGTGACGGTAGCCATTGAGCAGGAGCATAGAGAGTGACCGAGTCCAAAAGGATTATCGGTGGCATGTGGGTGGGGGAGATGGGTGTGGACAGAGTTAATGGTTAATGGTGCTATTGTGTACGTGGGCGAGCGTTACTGCCCTGGAGTGGGTAGTTGGGGGACATGCATTCAATTGGTCGCAGGTTGGATTGGCGAAGGACAATAAGACAAGAAAGATTTTTCGGGCGGTGGGAGGTGGAATCAATGGGGGGGGGAGAGCCTTTTTTTTTCTCTTCCTCCTCTTACCTCAATAGCAGGCGAATCGGGGGATGGACTTCAATGGGGGGGGGGGATTGACCCGCCTTTTTTTTTTTTGTTTCCTCATTCATCTTCCATTTTCTTATTGAGACTCGAAGGTGGGGAACGAGTCTGAATGGGCAAAGAAAGAAAGAAAGGAAAAAATTAAGAATAGAAGAGGGAGACGAGAGGATACAGAAAGTAGGGGATGAGTACGGTAGGGTACTTGAGGGTGTGTAACTCACATCACGCATTCATTGGGGAGGCCAGAGGCAAAAAAAGTGCGCAGAGGAGCGAGTGAGAGGAGCACTTTTGGTTCTCTCTCTCTGGTGCGGGGAGAGAAATGAGCGAGTGGGGAGTTTTCTTCGGATAAGTTAAGAGTGGGAAAAGAAGGAGAGGAGGGGCTCTTTTTTTTCTCTTTCTTTCTCTCTTCATGCGGAACCCATATCAGAGGCCGGGGGCCTTGAATCTGCGATTCTTGGCAAATATAGATAGCCTCCGATCGTTTTTTCCGATTCATTTCAGAGGAGAAGCAGAGCTCCGACTGTTTCCTGGTGTAGGCTGGACGGGCTACTCAAGCACGACTGTAACAATACCATAAGTTATTGTGACCCGACGCCTTTGTCCCTGAGGGTCAAGGATTCTTTTGAGTGGTTCTGGGGGAGCGAGATGTGAGCTCTCTGGACCTGAACACTACCTACCGCTCTCGCTTCGCTTCGGCTCCCGACGCATAATCTGCAAGAGCGCCGTACAGCAAGCAGCACGATATAATACCACACAACGCAAACCTTACTTCTCCCATCACCTACCGGCAAGCCAATGCTCGTATGCCTTCAAACCCCCCCCCCCCCCTCCCTCACAGGCAAAGAGAGGGAAAAAAAAGAAATAATACAGCCCAAACACAAGAGCTATCGTGAGAGAAAAACAAAATACAAAACCTCAGTCTCTGATGTTGTTCTGATTGTTGCTCTTGATGCAATTTTTCACTGCACGCCCTGCAGAAAGTTGCACACTCCTCCTCCTCCTCTTCATCCTTCTGTTGCTACACTTTATCTTCCACTCCTCTTCTCAGGGGGATTGATCGTCACTGTGAACATTGTTATAGTTCCAGAGCAGTTACAGCCTAACGGTTGTATCCATTTGTTGCACTTTTTTTCTGCCTGTGCAAATATTTTGGTCGTGGCGTCGAATAACCTCAATTCTCTACCCTCTTCACCCTCGACACTCGGATTGACCGCTCTCCGTCGCTCGCACACGTTTCAATCTCAATGCTTTCTCCTTTCTTCACCCGGCCCCCAAGTCCAACATCAAAATGTAGATTATTCTGGGAAATATAAACTAGCCATTGGGCCAATCCTCCCTCCTTTCTCCAAACTTACCCCATTCATCCCCTTCCTATCACTCGTTTTTCCTTGGTTGTCCTCTCTACTCCCGAGCTCCTCCTTGTATGCCACGCTCGTGTAGCCTGCCGGAACTCGTCGGTGGTTCAGGTTGCACGGATCATCCTGTGGTCTCGGTAGATGACCCAGATTGCTCCGTCAATCCTCTCGGCTCCGGCTCCAACAGCCCATGGAAGATCTGTTACTCATCCGGATAAACAAGTGACAATTAAACCCAGGCGCACCATAGCTGCCAGTTGCTGGGTCACAGCAGCGTGCTTCAATTATTCCGGTGACATGCTCGCATACAGCTATCCGCATCACTTTGACTGTATCTTCCCGTAGTGCGTTGCTTGATCAATTTCTTTTAACTTATCGAGACAACGGCGGTCGATGGTCTTCTGAGAGAGATACAACAGGCTGGAAATACCGCAAGCTGATCGCACGGAATCTTGATCTGGAATCTGAGCATTATCAATAACAAGAGCGTAGAAGGAAACAAGAGGGGGAAAAGAAGAAAAAAAGGACGCAAGATTTTTTAGGGCTTCTTTCCCCGTGAGCTACGATTCCTCTCACGTCACCCTGCCTCTCCGATATCAATTGAGCTTCACCATTCGTTGAACTCTCTCCTCGTCCCCCAGTAATAACATGGGTTAATATTAGCTCTCTAGGTGTTAGGAGCTCCCACAGTGGCCACAAGCTAAAGCTTTGGAGAGAGAGAGAAAGGGGAAAAGTATTCCTCCGTGGTGGTCATGACCATTTTCTTTTTTATCATAATAATAATATGGTGGTTGAGGCTCTGGATAATGACTTTGTAGAAGGGCATCGGTGAAATTATTCACCCTTACCGTCTCCCGCCAAGCTCAGGCCCTCCCGTGGTTTTAGAAATTCCAAAGCTGCGACAAATGTCAGCATTTGCCTATCGCAGCAAGTATCGACCCCTGGATGAATTTCTCTTCTTACAGAACTACAATTCTCCCCTATTTCTCTCTTTTGTGATCAATTCCACGAACACTCTCGTGCTTGCTGCCAAAGGTTCAGCCCATCAGACCGACAAACTTTGCTTTTCTTCCCCACCTCTTCCCAATAGCTTCTGCCTTAGCCTGCGCCACATTAGGGCCTCGCCGTTTTCGGAGGTAACCAACCGACTCCCATCGGCCCGATACAGAGAACAACCGTTGCGAAAAGCTTCCCCAACTAAACAACATTCCCCGGGAAACTACACACAGCGACGAATATAGGGATGGAGGTCGAGTATGATGAGTTCGGGTTACCAGTTGCGAAGCTAAAAATTTCAACCCCACCCCCACCCTCATCTCCATCCACCCCGATGGTGGAGGAGAGGGGAGATGAGACGGTTGACGAGCCTCTAACCGTGGAGGTCAAGCCAACTAAACCAGAGCAGGCGAAGTCTGCAGTTTCAGCGGACACAGGCTCAACCGTATCATCCACTACAAACACGCCAGCGTCACGGAATGTAGCTACGGACATAGCTCCTCCAATGTCACCGAAAGAAAGTGCGAATAAAACAGGGCTGGCAAACGAGGCGGCGGCAGCGGCGGTGGTCAAGGATCAGGTTGTAAGACCCTCTGCTGATATTCCTCAGGCGGATAGGGAGTGGAATGAGAAGAAAATGTTTTCGGAAGACCCCGCCGATCCCCCAAGCACCGTTGGAACTGGGGGCCCGGTATCAGAATGGTCACACCAGCAAATTGTGCGAAGGGAAGAGGAAAATGACAGAGACAAGGGAGGAGTAGAAGAGGAAGACGATGGTTGGCAGGAGATGCCTGCTTTCGCCTCACACGACCTCTACGACGACGAAGGACGGCTAATAGCCAAAGAGGCTCAGGATTCTGAAGATGAAGGGGAGAAAAGTGCGTCGAAGGGATACACCAGGGTCTACGATGACGAAGATGCTCAGTCTGCCACTTCTATGGATGAGAATACGAGCTACTTGTTCAAGGAGACAGAGGACGATGAAGCTTCGAGGAATCCGCTAAGTCAGATGCAGGCTACAAAGGAATTGCTTACAGAGGGGCAGAGGATCGCTTACGTTGGTGTGTGTAAGCTGGCTATGGAACAAATGGTTACGGATCAGGGGAAATTAGAAGGAAAAGGACGAACCGTAAAGAAAGAACTACAGCTTGCACGGGACAGCATGAAGATGTGGAGTCAAAAGATGATGGTCAGGTTATACATGCATATGGATATCTCGTCTGCTGGTCCGGTTGCCTTTGTTGCCCTTTTTGCTTTTGGGTCTGGGGTGGGCGTTCTGGTTCTTGGCCGCTGACTGGGTGTAGAACAAGTAATGATTGAACAGTTGGCAGAACACGGCGTCATACCTGCAGATCTCACGCCTACTCTTACAAAGAACGCTCGAGTCGAGAATCCCATTGCTTCCTCCGCTTCATCCTCCGCTTCGCCGGGATCTTCCGCCCCGCCTCCTGGCTACTCCTCTCCCCCATCTAGTCCTCCGCCCTATGAAGAGGCTGATGGTAGCGATGATGACACTCAGCCAGCCATCAAGAATCCAACTGAGATATCTAGCTCTAAAATACTAGATATTGACATTCGGTGGACGGTCCTTTGTGATCTTTTCCTTGTCCTTATAGCTGATTCTGTATATGATGCCCGTTCTCGCGTTTTACTAGAAAGGGTTGGGGAGATGATGGGAGTCCCCTGGTTGGCTATATATAAATTCGAAAAACGAGTGACAGATGCCTTAGAAATCCAAGAGTCAGCTCAACAGAATTGGAGCGAGGAAGAGCACATGGAGAACCGTAGGAAGGCAGCAAGAAATAAGAGGTTCGTGATGATGGGCCTGGCAACTATTGGCGGTGGTCTGGTCATTGGATTGAGCGGTGGGCTATTGGCCCCCGTGATCGGTGCCGGCTTGGCAGCTGGGTTTACGACAATAGGTGTCAGCGGGACCGGGGCGTTCCTGGCAGGAGCTGGAGGGACAGCTCTTATTGCAAGCAGCGCAGTGGCTAGCGGCAGCGCGATTGGTGCAAAGGCGAGTTACAATCGAACCAAGAGCGTTGGTATCTTTGAGTACAGGCCGCTCCATAACGCGAAGAGAGTAAACTTGATTATCACGGTCTCAGGGTGGGTCTTTGTTAATGGGGGCGTGAGGGCTCATGAGGGCTAACGAAAGGGATAGATGGATGAACGGTATCGAAGACGACGTGAGGCTGCCATACTCAACCGTTGACCCTATCATGGGTGACATTTTCTCGATTCTCTGGGAACCAGAGATGTTGCGATCTATGGGTCAAACAATCAATATCCTTGCAACCGAGGTTTGTCCCCGGGCTTCCCAATCTAGAGCCACACCTAATATTCCATAGGTCCTAACCCAGTCACTGCAACAAGTTTTGGGGAGCACCATCTTGGTTGCCCTCATGGCCTCTTTGCAATTGCCTGTCGTTCTTACCAAACTCTCCTATTTACTTGACAACCCCTGGAGTGTGTCACTTGACAGAGCCAACGCTGCAGGGTTAATTCTCGCCGATTCACTGATTAATCGAAATCTCGGTGTGCGTCCTGTAACCCTCGTAGGTTACTCTCTCGGCGCACGGGTGATCTATTCCTGTTTGAGAGAACTGCAAAGGCACCACGCCTACGGCTTGGTACAAAACGTTTACCTGTTCGGATCGCCAGTGGTAGTGAAACGAGATGAGTGCGCAAAGGCGGTATCTACGGTTTCAGGGAGGTTCGTCAATGGGTTCGCTAGAAATGATTGGATCTTGGGATATCTTTTCCGCGCGACAAGCGGCGGTATCGGCCGTGTAGCAGGGCTGGCGCCCGTTGATAATATCGCTGGGGTGGAAAACGTGGACGTTACAGAATTGGTAAATGGGCACATGGCGTATAGGCAGGCAATTCCAAGACTCTTGAGACATGTGGGATGGATTGTTGTGTCAGATGAGTTTACAGAAATACAAGATCCGGTAAGTCAACCCATAGTTCTGACGGGCACAATTTATTGATTTTATGCGACTCCAGGATCCTGATAGGCACCGCGAAAGGCAACGGGAGCTAATTGAGGAGCTTGAGGGGGCCCGTAAAGAGATTGAGAAAAATCAAAAGAAGCCTCGCTTCTCTTTCTTTGGTAGGGGTAAAGACGCCGCCAAAAAGAAGGACTGGGAGACCTACGATGAGGTCAAGCCTGCCAGCAATCTTGGAATGGAAAAAGATCGAGTTGATCCAAATGACCCGAGCGCCGGCATCAAAGACGACAATGTAATCTTCGATGTTGATGCCATCAGAGCAGAGCTCGCAAAAGTGGACCGAGACGAAATTCAGCCGAAGGAACTAAACTCTACACTTCCGCCCCTCAAAGCCGACCTATCGCTTCTGAATTCACCAATGTACGCCAACCTCCGTCACACCAAAAGCTTCGATCATCACTCGTCGTATGGTGCGTCTTCAACCTCCGAAAGCCACGTTAGCCTCCCATCTCTCCAGAACGGTCACCATCAGCCATCACCACTCAGTAAGAAAAATGACCACTTCTACGACTCCGGCTCCGAAGATGAATTCGGGAACCCACGCACTGGTGAGATTCAAATGACTTTTGACGCACCACCGCTGTCATCGCCACCATCTCAAAGTAGCTCCTCTTTTCATAGACCCCAGTTTAGAACTAGTGTTACGATGCCTACTACCGCCAATGAAAGAAATGTATGGGCGGATGACGGTGGCGACTTTGCTGAGGAGGAGGAGATGACTATGACATTTGCTTAGCGTTTAGAGGAGGGAAAAAGATAAGGATTCCTTGTTTTGTTTTTCTTTCTTCCTTTAATGTTGATGTGGTTTGTATTGTAGCGTGCATACATTTATGGCGGTGGATTGTGCTTTTTATAATACCGTAGTGGCGTTGGGGATTGGGTGGAATAAGGAGTGTTGCTTGGGGGGCTGGCGGGGTGTGGGGACGGAAGGGCGAGATTGTCGTGGAAGTATACCGGTAGCCGTAAAAGGCGTTTAATTAGAGAACCATTATTGCGCTTATTTGTCGGGGGTATACAGGTGTGGAGATATGCTTGACTACATCGGACGAAGGTTGCGTGTGGGGCTAGCGATTTTGTCATAAATAATCACTCGGCGGTGTTGAACAAGAGATGCAGGTCCAAGGCCTAAGTTCGCAGTGCAATGTGGCGAGCTGGGTCTGATCTATAGTTGGTCAGCCAGTCACCGCAGTGTCGCGATATCATACATGAGGTTTTCAGCCGTCTTCGTGCTGGGTTTGGTCCCATCCCCCTCGCTCGAAATTAACCTCCACCTTGCAATATCAGCATCCTCTAGGTTATGCTTATCATACGCCCCACAGGGATTTCCTTATCCGGGTGCCCGTCTCATCTACGTCATACATTATCTCAGTATCATTCACTCTTCCTTCCTTGCTGGTCTTACCTCCGGGGTACCCCCCCTTTTTTTTTGTTGAATCTGTGAATAGATCTGGTAGTAGGCAGAGGGCCAGGGTTTGGTGGACTGAAGCCGTGACAGAAAATGCCCAAAATGTGGGACCGGGCGGAGGAAGAGCACCCTGCTCTTGTCCGGTGGGTGCTAATTCTATCCTTGGTATGGAAATAACTAACTGCAGTATGATGGTAAAGATGCTTTTGGAACGAGAGGGAGTCGATCCCGACCGTGCAGAGACCATCAATGGCCGAACGCCGGTATTGTGGGCGGCGGAGATGGGGCACAAGGAGGTGGTGGGATTGCCCCTAACCCCACTCTGGTGGACCGCTTTGCACCCGGCGTGCGGGGGTATCTTACTCGAGTAGTCAAGATATCATACTCTTAGAACGGCATGGTGTCCACAGCGCCACTTTAGATTGAAACAACCGGATCACACTGTTGCTACCTCTCTCCGTCGGACATCTCCAGCTAGTCGCGGTGACCAGACATTCCTTCCTCCGTCCGCCGCCGGGCATGCGGGCGATGATGCGGGAGAGACGCAGCCCGAAGCGGTGGTCTTAATACCGACATTACTGACCTCAGCGCCCAACTTGCACTGCCACATGCTGACCTCGATGAGAAGGAAGTGATATCGGGCCTGTATTTCGTCATCTCTATCATTAAATTTGTCTCTTGTCTCTTGAATTTTGTTGTTTGTATCCTTCCTTCCTTACCATGTGTGTTCTCGTCAGATAATTGGGCACTGGGAGTTTAATTGGTATGCAATATTTCTATCGATTTAGATGTAAAACAAACTTTGACAAAGGGTGTTCCTTCTACTCCTAGTTGACTGACCGATTCACTATCTATCCACTTCCTCTTGTGCCTTTCATTGGGGCTGTCGCTTGACTTTATCTCTATCATTATGTCTCTTGGTCTTCATCCCCCCTACAGTATTCGTCAAGTTAAGATCTGGCTTATGTTTTGCGGTACAGTGGGCTGGGCTAGTCGCCAATGTGTGTCATAGAAGCAGACGATAAGCTCAAAGCAGCTCTGGCCATACCGGTATTTTCCCCAGCTTGAATGGTTTTTTAGTTCTCGTCATACGGTAGTCCCAAGCGTGGCCGGTTGTAATCAGGTACATAACTGCCTGGCAAAAGAGAAAGGGCTCACAGAGAAATTATCTCATGTCCTATACGGTGTCACCGTAGTTCATGGATCCTACTTGGGTGGAGGCTGCTGCTCGCAGCTAGAATAAGTCCCCAGACGCCCGAAATGGAAAAAGTTTATAAGTTATGATAATATATAACATAAAAAGTCCTCAGACAACGGGCGCGGCCATGGTTCTACCAGTACCACGACGACTCAAATCAGTGCCACAGCCAAAATGAAAGGTCTTATTACTAGATCCCATGCTTGGGGGGCCCAAATATACAGGCCTTAGTATTAATAGTCATTATAGTTGTAGCTGCGACGGTAGCCGCTATTATGGTTCTCATAATGGTTGGATTTTGTGGCGGATGGTGGTTGCGCCCGTTGTTTGGGGACTTATTCTCGCCGCGAGATGCAACTCAAGTGTTGTCACGCCTCAAGCCACACCACACCGCTTTTTTTCCAGCTCTGCTCAGAGAGACTCTGTGAACTCCCCCAACACAACCACAAATTGCGGTACCATTTCTGCCTTCCACCAACATTTGGGATAGAATACTATGGCTCAGACTACGCATACACACTCGGTTAACATCGGCGACAACAATGACCGCTGCGGGAATATAATAGGCAGTTTCAACAATACCTTCTACAAGTCCGACGAGGATGCACAAATCATGCGTTGGCTCTCCCCTCTAGAGCCAAATAACAGGCATCAGAGCGTGCGAACCAGCAGATTCGGTGGCGTCGGGGACTGGCTTTTGGAAACTAGCGAGTTTCGGGAGTGGAGGGGAGGTGAGGGTGAAGCAGATAGGGCTGTCTTGTTTTGCTCCGGGAATCCGGGGGTGGGGAAGACATATCTGAGGTAGGTGGCGGGATTCTTTGAAAGAGGCGACTACGGCTGACCGCGAGGAATAATAGTTCCCTAGTGATCGATAGCCTATGCGATCAGGCAAGGAAGGAAGACATCACCGTTGCATGCTTGTACTGCGACTTCCTTGCCCAGCAAGAGCAGACAATCACCAGCATGATGGGAGCAATTCTGAAGCAGCTGGTAGGCAGGGGGAGCATCCCGGATTATATACGGGAGGCGTTTCAAGATGAGAAAGGGGGGGTTGGAGGCAGGGGGCTGCTGCTTGCAGATTTAACACGGATGTTGAAACTGGCCATTGCTTCGTTATCCAAAGTTTTCATCTGTATCGATGCACTCGACGAATTCCTACCAAAACATATGCCCGAACTTCTTGGGTCACTAAGAGATATCGTTCATGGGTGTCCTAAGACAAGGATATTCCTCACCGGGAGGCCCCATGCCAGGGGAGCTATTCAGAGATATTTCACCGGGGTAGTTGTGATACCCATCAGTCCCAACACGGACGATATCAGGAATTATCTCGAGATGAGGTTAGACAGGGATGAAGAGCAGGATGAGGCGATGGACAATGATTTACGGGCAGAGATTGTGAGAACTATTCTGGACAAGATGTCTGATATGTGAGTAGGAGCATTTAGCATTTCTGCTCTATCAATGGTGAATACTTACAAACTATGTGTCCAGATTCCTCCTTGTATCTCTAAACATCGACGCTATTTTAGGGGAGGTGACAATTACTCAGAGAAAGAAGAAACTTGAAGTGATGGCGAGAGGGAATGGACTGAGTGACGCCTATACAGCAACCCTAAGGCGATTGGGAGTGCAAGAGGGAAATAGATCAGTACTCGGACTGAAGGTCCTGATGTGGGTGTTGTATTCGGAACGGCCCCTACTGGCCGAGGAGCTCTGTCATGCCTTGGCAGTGGAGATAGGATCTACGGATGTAGATCCGAATAACGTCCCTGCGTTACGGACACTCGTAGCATCTTGCCTAGGTCTTGTGAAGGTCGAGGCGTCTTCGTCCACTGTCCGACTTGTACACTTCACTCTGAAGGAGCATCTCCTAGGCAATCCGACCCTATTCCATAGTCCCCACTCAACAATTGCCGAGGTTTGCCTGACATACCTCAACTTTGGATCAGTCCGGGATCTTTCGCCAACCCTCCGCTCGGCCCCCTCAACAATGCCCCTTCTAAACTATGCTTCTCTTTACTGGGGGGAGCACACAAAAATAGGGATGACGGGAAATGTCAAAATGCTTGCACTGTGGCTTCTCGATAGATTCGATGAGCATATATCCGCTCAACTCCTCCTATTGAACAATAAATTCTCAGGCTCTTACCTTCCCTCTCTTGGGCCTAGGGGATTTACCGGACTCCACGGAGTATCGTTTCTGGGGATCGCGGAAATAGTCGCTGCTCTATTAGAGATGAATGGGTGGGATGTTAATGCAACCGACTGCAGTGGGGGGGCAGCTCTCGTATGGGCAGCTAGAAGAGGTCATGAGGAGGTTGTAAAGGTCCTTTTGGAACGAAAGGACACCAATCCCGACCGTGTAGACACCTACTATGGCCAAACGCCACTCTCGTGGGCGGCTGATAAGGGGCATTCGAGGGTAGTAAAGATGCTTTTGGAACGAGAGGGAGTCAATCCCAACCATATAGACACATACTATGGCCATACGCCACTCAGGTGGGCGGCGGAGTGGGGGCATGAGGAGGTGGTAAAGATGCTTTTGGAACGAGAGGACGTCAATCCTGACCATATGGACACCTACTATGGCCAAACGCCACTCTCGCGGGCGGCGGAGTTGGGGCATGAGGAGGTGGTGCGATTGCTGTTGGAAAGAGAGGGTGTTGACCCTAATACGATAGACATCCGAACTGGTCGGACCCCACTCTCGTGGGCCGCTTTCCGCGGGCGTGTGGGGGTAGTAAAGATACTCCTAGAACGGAAAGACGTCCACACCGCCACGCCAGATAATCAGAACAAAACACCAGTGTCGTTAGCTCTCTCCGAAAGACACAATGAGGTTGTCAGGATCCTCCGGAACCATGCCGATTCCCACACAGCTAGTCGCGGTGGCTAGGCATCCCCCCCATCTGTCCACCGGGCATGCGGGAGAGGATGCGGCAGAGACGCAGCCTGAGGCGGTGACCCCAATACCAACACCACTAACCCTAACGCCCAACCTGCCCTGCCACCAGCTGATCTCGGTGAGAAGGAAGTGATATTGGGCCTGTATTTCATAACCCCTACCATTTGCCTCCTGCCTCTTAGAGATATTGTTGTTTATATCCTTCCTTATCGTTACCACGGATACCCTTTTCCCATAACCAATTACTGAGAGTTTAAGTGGTAGGCAAGACATCTGCCGATTTAGATGTAAATAGACCCTGATAAAGGGCATTCCTTCTGGTCCTAGCTGACAAACTTATCCACTGTTTTACCCACTCCCACTTTCTCCTTTCCTTGGAGTTCTCATTAGACTTTATCCTTATCGTCATATCTCTTGATGTTCCTCCCCTTTACTAGTATTCGTCAGGTTAACGTCTCTCTCATGTTTTGTGAACAGCAGCGTAATACAGTGCATCCGGCTAGCCGTTAATGTGTCATAAAAGCTAACGACAGGCTCAGGCGGCTCCACCCATATTCTCCCAGTAACCCCTCCCAATACCGCCAGGTGCTCACCATCCGTTCCTTTAACCAGTTATCTTACACAATTCTAACTACAGCACTTGTCCGAGAAGGTTCACTAATCCGTGATAGCGAACCCTAACCCTCGTCAAGGGCATATTGAGCACTTGTCCCTGGTATGATAATATCATAAGTATCCGAAAATACCAGTCGTGATTTTTGTGATACGAGTGGATTTTTTTCTTCTTCTTCCATAGGTTGTGCGCACCCCTGCTTCTGGATACTTCCAGTCCGCAACAAGCACGTTCACAATAGAAGCAAATAGTTCAGATAAGTGTTATACCAACAGAAAGGCAAGGGTGGGGTCGGTATGGTTGTGTAGAAGTCTGGAGGAAGTACCGCCGACCGACGCCTAGGCAGATAAAAATGAAATACCCAAATGACGATATCAGGTCTGCGGAGGAGGTAGGTAGGCAATTGGTTGTGTGTGTGTATGCTCAAAAAAACTGTAATTTGGGTTTGCTTTTGGTAGAACGGCCGCAATCAAAAAGGTGCAAACAAAAGGTTGGCCAAAGTTCGTCGAGGGCCCAACAGGTTCGTATTATGCATGGGGAACGAGAAATGAAAAAAAGGTAATGAAAAAAACAATTCCCGTTGCGATCGTATTTATGTTCGCCGGCGCGTTCTGGTCTGGTATGATGTCGATGCACGCTTCATTTGTGAAAAGGTTGGTGTGTATCTTGTCACGGCTTTTGTCTTCATGTCTATAGATAGAATTTGAACACAATATAGATTAGGGCCCGTTTGCCTACAGAGAGCTGTCTAGCGGCTCGAGACGGTTGCGACAGTTAAGGGGAGCTTAATGGTCAGAGGCGTTCAGAGGAGTGGGGGTAAGTACTATAATATATATCCTCCCTCTAGGTAAGAAGGGCCGGTAGACCTTTTGACCGGGTATTACCAATACAGCAGTGAGAGGGGTGGCTGGGGGATCCTAGGCTTGTGTTGGGAATAAGACACTATTGGTGTTTTCTTGGGCATTAGTGTTTGTAAGGGGGGCCTAACTTAGCCTAGGTACGCTGGTGGCCCCTGAGGAGATTAGTTAGCTAGCAGTTGTGGGATCGTGAGTTTGTCTGTCGTTTTGCGCCCATATTCACCCTCCCGATCTGGGATGGAGGGCGGGGAAGGGAAATTGGTTGTACTATACACAAAGTAAGTGAGTGAGCGAGTGAGTGTTGATGAATGAGTGCGTGACGGGAGTGCGTGACTGGGGCGCACGCTGCATGGTACCTTACCCGTAAGAATGGGAATCATAGCAGGTGTAGTAGTATTAACCGTGAGGAGGGAGGGAGGGAGGGAGGGAGGGAGGCCCGCATGCCCAGGTTTTGTATGCTATACTAGTATTGGAAGATCAGATTTGCGTTATCATACCTAGTAAATTATCGCATAAAAGTAGCGAGAAACGATCGCTGAACCCTCGACTTGGACTTGAGCATCTGCGAAGAACACCGACACGCTCTGGAGTGGCTTATGAGGGCTCGGCGGTTAATCACTACTCAATGGTGTCAATACTGTATGTAGAACATTGCTAACCGGGAGCCCGGGGAACTGAATGGCGACACATCGGGTCCTGACGTGATTCCTGCAGCCCCCCTCCGGTATTTTCCACTACGCCCTACCCACGGCATAAGTTAAGGGGGTGTTTGGCACACCGTGATTTGAGCTCTTCGCTATCTCAAATTGTCATTTGAAATATTCATGATGTTTGGCTGGGCGGCGTTTTCGGAATTAATCAAAATTTGGGAAGATCTCATGGTATGTATGATATGTGTGTGTGCGAACATTTAGGGCCACGAAATCTCTGTTTTATACTCTCAAGTATTTTGCCATTATGGTATGATGATACTGTATAATAAATGCCAGTGAGTCTTGAGGTCTTCCTATATAGTTAGCCACAACTTGTGATTTGGAAAATTGAAATTGCAATCACGATTTGCAGAGTGCCTTTTGCAAATCATGATTTCAGGTCATGGCTATCTCAAATCACGGCCTGCCTACCCCCCCCCGAAGACATTAGAACAAGTAGCACAGTGTTAGGGTTAGGGTTCACTCGAAGCGTTCCAACGGAAAGAATCAATGTTTAAGAAGCGGATGGTAGTTTTATTAAGGCCGTGTTTCCGGGGAAGGGTATTGGCGGTTTGGAGGATGCGGGTTCCATGCATCCCTATCATTGAATGCAAGGCAAATGAATGTGTGCGGGATGCTGCAGGTACAGTATACGAGTACATAATCAGAATGTGCCCCAGAAGGTAGTGGCCTCTCGTTTGGTACAAGTACTGTACTGTGCTGCAGTAAAATCTCCTATAGTCCACTTTCTCCGCTGGACCTCTGATCTCCGTATTCAGAGACGAAAATCCCATGGCAAAGCGTGAGAGTGTTGGGAGTGTTGGATCTCGTTGACTGGTAATTGCAATTCCGGTACCGTAGCCTGTCGAACTGATCCTATCATGTGTCAATTCCTCAATTCCCGCTGATAATCTGATGGGTGGAATACTCGAGCATGGGACTTTGCGGCACAGCGCAGAAAAGAGCAGATAGACCGCCTTATGCACCGTTAAGTGATCATCTGTTTGTTGGGTTCTGAGCCGCGAAAGGGTCCGTGCGTACAGTACTCTGTGGGAAAAAAAAGCTTCAAGTCCAAGCACTCCCGGAGGTGCGATGCCTTGCACCCGTTTCATTTTCGTTTTCATTTTTATTTTTCCAGTGAAACGGGATATGATATGATACACTGTTTGATGGTCGAAGAGATTCTTCCTTCGGAATTATTATCTCTTCAAAAGAAAAAGGAAAGAAAAAAAATGTTCACTCCAGATTGAATTTCCCTACGGGTCCGTTTCATGTAAATCGTTGGTGGTTTGTCGGTCTCGAGACTTTGCCTTTCGTGTTTACTGCAGGGGCAAGGGGAAGGAAAGAGGACTGAAGAAGACGGGGAAACGAGTGATGACGCCGGGGCCTTCTAGCGGAGGAAGAACAAAAAGCAGCAAGCTTGCTTCTGCTTCTGATCCAACTTTTCCACGAGGATACCACGAGTTTCCCTCAACACTCCCCGTCATCCCATTCCCATCTCATCCCCACTTACAGACATATCACCCCCGTTTGCACAGGGTACAGCTCGTACTGGAGGAGGATACCGGGTGCACCGCTTTCGTTACTGCCGCTCTACATACAGCACATATCGGCTTGATCGTGCATGGAACCGTACTGAGTAACAGATCGGTACTCCTGGTGCAATTTCGTGGCCTTTTTCCCTGTCTGCGGGAGTGAGCGAAACGTGTGGCTCGTTGCTTTGGGAGCATCAGTGGGTGCCCGAGTAGAGAATATTTGCGAACGGAAAGAGAGAGATAGACCAGAAGAGAAAGGAGGTCAGAAGGCAGGAGTAAGGCGGGGGGCTTCACGAGCATTCTACTCCAATCGATTGGACCGTTGCACCAAGTCAACTCGACCACACTTTTCCTCTTTGCCTCCGTCCGGCCTGTTCTGGTCGTCTAGTGCCCAAAGGATTTCAGGCAAGCACTGCACGAGCACACAAAACCTTCCCCCTTCTGCTGAGACTTTCGCTTGTTCTAGGATTCTCTGCATCCACTCCAGCACCCAAAATCCAAATTCGACTGGATTGATAACCAGGAGTTGCATCCACCCATCTCATCACCAACCAATAATATCGATCTACCTCCTAATTCTTCGTCCGAAACGAGGAATTAGAGAATTAAAAAAATAACCAGAGAAAGAAAGAGGCTAGCTTCTGGAGCAAGGAATAGGCCTACCATACCACCCCTGACAAGCGGTATAAACAAGACATGACTGCTCCATCGACTCCCTTGAAACGCCTTGGTCTGGCTCGTCCCCGCCCATCTCTCGCAAACACTCCCGCTTTCTCAGCCAGCAACAGCAATAGAGAAGCGACAATTCCAAATAATCTACCCTCGCTTGAAAAGTCTCCCCTCCTCTCACCAAGTACAATGCTGGCCCGAAAAGCTTCCCTCAACCAGCTTACCCAGAACTCGCTGGCATCTATCCCTGACGGTACGGTGGGCTATGGATTAGGGAGCCCTACAAGATCCACCCGAGATGACTACCGGGGTCGATCAACCCCCATCGGAGCTGACGTCGAGGTCGGTGACGCCGTTAATACTCCTGGTGGAATGCATGGAACTGTCAAATTTATCGGGAATGTCAAAGGAAAGGCAGGAATATTTGTTGGAGTAGAGCTGGATACGGACATGTCTGGAAGGGGCAAGAATGACGGCGCAGTCGACGGGTGGGTGCTTCTCATCGTTCTTTCTTCCTTATTTGTTTGTTTTCGTATTCGTTGTGGGCAGCGAGGCTCTGAATTAAAACTTGTTTTAAGTACCGTTGGAGGCATGCACTCTGGCCACCTTTTGTTCAGAGCTTGTTTCCCTTGGAAGACCATCGTTTGCCCGAGCAATTCGTTTTTAAGCTCTATTTTTCTCCCTTTTTTTTTGCTGCCAGGATGAAGTGATCAAGGCCGCCTATGGGATCAACTAACGCGACCCATGAGAATAGAGTTCGTTACTTTACTACCACTCAACCAAACTCTGGTATCTTCGTCCCACTAGCGCGAGCTACCAAACGGCATTCAGCCTCATCCTCAAATCCTCCACCGACGCCTACACTTTTGAGCCTCCCTTCCCCTATAGGACCTTCACAGTTGACACCTCCGACTCCTTCAAGAAATCGCTCCGAGTCTCCTGCACATCGCTTCGCAAATGGGATTGGGAAAGCTCCAACTACCCGGCCAGCATTACCGAGACCTGAGAGTCCTATGCGAAGGGGGACCCCTGGCCCTGGCTCAAGACCTGGCTTACATCCACCGGTAACACCTAGAAATGTTTCTTCAGCTGCTGGAGGCCGATTTGGCGCTCCTAGTCCTACACCAGGGAAATTGGGTTACAATGGCCGAACAAGAGCCAGCAGTATTGCTTCAACCGCAGATGGAAGGCCGGGCACATCGGGAGGCGGTGCTCCCCCGCCAAGGTTTGCGCAAACACCTAGTGCACGTGCTCCATATTCGTTGGGATCAAAGCAGCCCAAGAGCACGGGATTGAGTCAGGCGATGAGGGCAGGGAGCTCAATGGGTATGAGAAGCATTAGTTCCCTCGGTCGACATATGGGGGAGCACCAGGAGATATCACCAATAGACTCGGGAATCGGCATGAGCAGGGCGGATGATTTGGATAATTCGGGGGCCACCTCGATACTAGAATCCAAGCTAGCGGAGAAGGACGAACAGCTAAAGGAGCAAGCGACAGCATTACTGGAGATGGAAGCATCATTAACGGAATTGCAATCTCTCGTTCAGAATGCCTCCTCCCCGCAGATGTCGCATTTTGCTTCTCCGGCTGTCCCTACTAGGTCGGGTTCCTTTGAGGATGCAGATGCTATTCAACTGAGGGCTTTGCTTCGGGAAAAGAACGAAAAGATTCAGCTTCTTACGGCGGAGTTTGATGCACATAGAGCAGACTTTAGATCCACAATTGATACTCTAGAACTCGCCAGCACGGAGACGGAGAGGGTATATGAGAAACGAGTAGATGACCTTACGGCAGAGATTCGGGACCTACAGGATAGAAATGACGATGTGGAGAGTGTGGCACGCCAGTTGAAGCAATTAGAAGAATTGGTTGCGGAGCTAGAGGAGGGGCTAGAGGATGCCAGACGGGGAGAGGCAGAGGCTCGGGGAGAGGTGGAATTCCTAAGAGGGGAGGTGGAGAGGAGCAGAGAAGAGCTCCGAAGAGAGAAAGAAAAGAATGCTGCTGCCGTGGCGAATGCTGCTGTTGGGAAGATGATGCGCGGTGGCTCTAATAACGATGAAGTCGAGAAGAGGGATGATGAGATTAGGGGTTTGAAGGCCATTATTCACTCCCTGAGCCGGGATACGATACCCGCTGATGATGCTGCGAATGGTGATCCACGCCTTGACGGAATCGGTGCGGCAAGGAAGTTAGGGAACAACGGAGAGGTAGAGGAGCTGGCCAAGGAGCGCATGTCGCGAGAGAAGTTGGCGAAGGAGGTTGGGGAATTGGAGTCATTGATTGAAAGACGCGCTGCTAGGGAGGAGGAACTTGAGAAAGAGATTGAGCTTCTCAAGAAACGCAAGGAAACCCGTAGTAGCATTACCAATGGCGCTGAGAAAACCGTCACTGGTTGGGCTGGACGGGAGCGGAGAGATAGCGGTAGAGACTCCCGGGCAACCGTCGGGAGTTGGAGAGGCAAACACCAGCAGACATCCTCTGCAGCATCCTCTTTGCTGCAACAGTCTGCTCCTCCACCTGAACCTTCCCCCCTCGCCGATGATCTCAGCGTGACTGGTAGCGGGGGCCTCACTCCCATCACTGCCGAGGATTCCGAATCTGCCGACGGTAGCGTTCTTTGGTGCGAGATCTGTGAGACCGCGGGCCACGACATCCTCACTTGTACCAACATGTTCGGCTCCGCAGCTGGAGGTCCGGCATCTGCTGGACCAGAGGGAGAGAAAACTGCTGCTGCCGCCGCTGCTGAGGAAGCCGAAGGAGATGAAAGGTCCCTGCATGTAACATCGCCGATCATGGAGCGGGGTGCTAGCTCTAGCTCTGCGTTCCCTGAATCCTCGACAGATGACGATGCGGACTTCAAGAGTGCTATCTCAGAAAAAAAGAAGAGTGTTCATCTCCCGCCTCCACCGCCTATGGTGGAGGATAGCTTTGGACCTGTGGCCGGAAAGGAAACTGGTGTCATTAATATGAACAAGTGGTGTGCTTTGTGCGAGAGAGATGGCCATGAAAGCTTTGACTGCCCTCTCGATACTGACTTCTAAGTTTACGATGAGACTACCACTGCCTTACACTATGAATGCTTGTGATTGCTGTCCTTTAATCATTCATGCATTGTTCCTTTTCGTTGAGAATATCATTGGGAGTTTGTTTCCATTTCTTTTTCCCCGTCTTTTCTCTCTTCTAACATTACCTTCAAATTAACATGCCGGTCCACCATACCTTATGGATTCGTAGTTGATACGTGTAATTTGTTACGGATGCCTGAGTTCAACATTTCTTGTAACTTTTTCCCCTCTCCTTTTTTTCACCCTTTTTCTCTACTATTTTATCATAGTACTTTCCTTTTCTTTCGCTCTCGGATGGCTCAATAGGCAATGTTTAATTTGATGAATCTAGGGGTGGCACGTAGGAAATACTTTAAAAGGGGCAGCTATAAGTCTGTTGATTGCAAATGTTTGTGAAGTGGGTTTTTTCTTTGTTCGGCAGCATATCATATCATAGCGGTAGTCTGAGCTTTTCTTTCTTTTTTTTATCTTAGAGGTGAAGGGTAAATGGGTTAATGGAGCAGGAGGAGAAAATATATCTTATCATAGTTTCCTATATTATGAAAGATGCAAGGCGTTTTCCCTTTTTGTTCCCTTTTCCCTTCGGGGTACGGTGGTATTGTTACGTTAGACTTAGGGTATAATATATTATGATATCGGGCAATGGAGAAATAGATAGAGCCTGGTTAGATTTTGATCTTTTATCATATGTATTTCAGTTTAAGTTAAGTTAGGTCGAGGGTCAAGGAGGCGTACTGGCCTGATCTATAATATTATTATTATCATAATAATAATATTATCATACTAGGATCTGCCGAGATGCCCGGTAACAACAACGTCGGCAACCCTGCACTTTTTTTTTTACCATGATACAGGTACAAGCATGATGAATGTGATTTTCACCCCGCTCCCGGCTTCCCCATTTCCCGTCCCATCGCCTCCTGCTATTAAGAAGCCACCAACACCACCACCGCTTGGACAAAATACACCACAGTGAAGATGGCAGAAACTTTCGTGCCATTGAGCAACGACCTTATTCTTCGGGCCGCCAGAGGTGGGGCCCCCAATTCTTCCATCATACAAATTCTCCAAAGAACTAACCAACGCAAAACAGGTGAACCCGTCGAACGGCCCCCAATATGGGTAATGCGTCAAGGTCCTCTTCTCTTCTATTCTCTCTTCTCCCCCCCCAAATAATAATAATAATAATAATAATAATAATAATCCAAGCTAACATAACCCAGCCGGCCGCTACCTCCCAGAGTACAACCAAGCGAAAGGAGGCCGCGACTTCTTCTCGGTATGCCGTGACCCGGAGCTCGCGAGCACAATAACCCTGCAACCAATCCTCCGCTACGCAAACCTAATCGACGCAGCCATAATCTTCTCCGACATCCTCGTGATCCCGCAAGCAATGGGGATGACCGTGGAAATGCTCGAGGCGAAGGGGCCCCACTTCCCCAACCCGCTGCGCAAGCCGGAAGACCTCTCGCAGCTCAAGCCGGAAGTGGACGTCGGCGCAGAGCTCGCCTACGTCTTCGACGCCATCCGCCTGACACGGCGAAAGCTCGCGGGCCGGGTCCCGCTGATCGGCTTCGTCGGCGCGCCGTGGACCCTCATGAGCTACATGGTCGAGGGCGGGGGCAGCAAAACCTTCACCTTCGTCAAGACCTGGATCTTCAAGCACCCCTCCGCCACGCACGCCCTGCTGGCCCGGATCACGGACGTCTGCGTCGAATTCCTGGCGCGGCAGGTCCTGGCGGGCGCGCAGATGCTGCAGGTCTTCGACTCGTGGGCCGGCGAGTTGTCGCCGCACGACTTCCGCGCGTTCGCGCTCCCGTACATACGTCGGATATCCGCGCGCCTCCCCGCCCGCATTAGGGAACTTGGGGGCGGCGAGCCCGTCCCCATGACCATATTTGCCAAGGGCGCTTGGTACGCTCTCGACGAGCTGTGCGAGTCCGGCTACCAGGTCGTCGGCCTCGACTGGACGCATGATCCTGAAAGTGCCGTCGCTGTTGCTAACGGCCGTGTCACGCTGCAGGGGAATATGGACCCCAATGTTTTGTATGGCGGCCGTGAGGCGATCACCCAGGCCGTTGAGAGGATTGCAAAGGGCTTTGGCGGCGGGAGGAAGGGTTGGATCGTCAATCTCGGGCACGGCATCACGCCGCTTGTCGACCCGGAGGATTTGAAGTGGTTCTTTGAGGAAACCAGGAGAGTTACTGGAGCCAGCGAGTAAAATCTCTACGGGGGGATAATTAAAAAAGATAAATTTTCGAGGAACATGGAAGGTGTGGGGGCGGGGGTTTCAAAGGGTTTTTTTTGTTTCTTTTTTTGTTTCTTTTTTTGTTTCTTTTTTATTACCGTTTATCCCACCCTATTCTATTCCACCGTACTCTACTCTTGATACAACAACACAGTATGATATTGCTTGCGTAGTAGAAAGGAAGAGAGAGAAGTGAAGCCAATAGAGCCTTAGATCAGGCAACCACCACTCATGCTCAGTCTCCAGGGAAATCATAGTGCCGCTAGCCTTGCTCGTAATTTTCCGACAGTTTGTGAACCCGGCTATGATAGCACAGGTACCGACCGGTATTGCATGTCAGCAAAATCCTGAGGCTCCGGCAGATGTTCTTTTTTTCTTTTTTCTTTTTTTTTCCCGCATGCAAATGGCAGCTATGATATGATATATTCACAAAACGTCAGAACTGGAAACCTAAATTACCGTGAATCTACTGGTAAGTCAGAGGCGAAAACAAAACGTGAACGGTTTTCCCCCCAATCCAAGACTTTAATCTACAGTGGAGTGCGAGTACGGTACAAATAGGCACTCTCGATCATTTCACATTGCGCATCCGGCACTTCCCGTTGGTGCTAACCCCATCCATCTAGGCCATACGAGTACCGGTACCATCAAATCATATTGATCGTAGCCGATGGCAGGAAACTCGCCAATCATAATACTGGTTTCCTTCTCGGACCCACTCCACACCCACGCGCAGGAAACGAAAATGAAAAAAAGAAAGGAAGGGAAAAAAAAGGAAAGGGAAAAAAAAGAACACTCCGCTTTGTTGAAAATTACCCGTACAGTTAGTGGGTCCCTAGGGCCACTGGCATCACAACATATCTCGTGCCCCACCACAGACTCCACTTCCACCTTCAGCTCCACCATTCATCCCCTCCGCTTTCAAGCCGTACGATACCACATATCAATACCCGACCACGCCACGTACGTTGCAGCCGCGGCAAGCGGCCCCACCCATCCACACCCAATTTCCTAAATCCCCCCTCCCATAGAGGACGTGTCAGGATCCACATATAACGAGTGAGATCCTATGAACGCCTTATTCTCCGAGGACCCACCTACCTACCGTACCCTTGATTGTCCCCAGGGAATGCCAGCAGCACTCCTCTTTCTCACCCGATCACTGCCGCCACCACGACCCACCCAGCTCCCACACTTGCCGACCAGCCCAGTCTCCGCTCCAGCGTTCTTCAGTAGCCTGACAACGCCCATGCGGCCGGAGCGTGTGGCCCAATGGAGTGGGGTGCTCCCCGTATTATCCCTTGAATTTACAGCTGCGGCAGGCGAGCGCCTGAGCAATAAGTCGACCAATTCCGGTCTCGTGTATGTAGCGGCGTAGTGCAGTGGTGTTTCCCCCGCTCTTGTGCGAATATTTGGATCCGCACCCGCAGAGAGGAGGAGATGCGGGATTTCGGGTGTTGTGTAGTGGATTGCGGAGAGGTGGAGGGGTGTGCGGCCGTTATGGTCCTGCACGTTGATCACCCCGTTTCTGTCACCGCAGCCGGCCGGAGCGTTGGTCATGGTGGTGGTAGTGATAGTGGAGGAGTGTGAGGGGGCGTGGTTTAGGAGAAGTTTGATTGTGGGGAGGTTGTTCCAAGACACGGATAATGCTAACGGAGTGGTTCCAGAAAAGTCTTGGAGGGTAGGGTCCGCATTGTGAGATAGTAGGAATTGGCACATCCTCGAAGAGCGAAGAGTAGCGGCGATGTGCAAGGTTGTTTCCCCAAATGTGCTACGGGAGTTGAGGGTCAGCGATGTGTCTTCCAGGAGGGCTTTGATGGCGGGGTAGTTTTCTGAATGGACGGCTTGGTGCAATGATGTCCAGCCATGGAGAGAATCCTTTAGGTTGGCGTTAGCACCTTTTGAGAGGAGGGTTTTAAGGAGGGTTGTGTTTCCACTGATGATGGCGTGGTGGGCGGTCGTTGCGCAGGTGTAGGTGAGGTTGTGGTTTATTATTAGGTTGGGGCCTTTTTGTAGAATGTAAGTTATTACACTATCGTGGCCTTGAAGTCAGTGATCTAAAGTTAAACACATTGAGATATCCCCGTGGCGGGAGAGATATAAATACCTGTCTAAAGGTCCGTAGAGAGGGCTTCCATCCTCCTCCCGAATGCTAAAACCCCGCCCATTCCTCAACAGATATCGCACCATCTTCTCATCTCTGTTGGCGGCCGCTAGAGATAGTGCTAAAACCGCATGCCTCTCACTGCAAGCATGTTGCAATAACAATTCCTCAGCCAGGTCGAGGAATAACCGGCTCGTCTGGGCGAACGCACTTAAAGAGGAAGCCGGCAAGTTCCGTGTAACTAAGAGGAGTACTTCATTTGGACATTGTAACAGCGACATCGCTTAAAAAAAAACAAGACTGCAAAATGAAGCTCCAATGAAATCTATCGTGAATCGAATATCGGTCGTACTCTAGCAGGTAGAAAAAAAACACCGGGTTGAGAGGAGCACCAGGGCAGGCGGCAGATTTTATATACCTACTATCAAAGTCAGTCATCCAGCATGCTACAGACCCACCATCCTCAATCTAAAAAAAAGGCGCACGGCCAATCTAACAGAAGGGAGGGAAGGGGGGGAGAGAATGACGCTCATACCAATCCGACGGGTCCTATAAATTTTTGGGTTTTCTTCTGCGTAAGGCTAGCGTGCCCCACCCGACTTTGGGGAAGCCAGATAGTTCCGATAGGAAGAAAAAGAAAAGAAAAGGGAAAAAATTCAATACTGTCTCCATCGCCCCACTCCTCTTGTCCGTGCAAGGAGTTTGTTTGTTTGGTTTCCGCCTCCCTCTTACGGCATGTATGTCTCACCTGCTGGAACGGGAACACCAAATATAGAGTTTTAGAGCAGGTGAGCTTACCTCTGTTGCCTCTCAACTTCGAGTGATTATGCGTGATTGGTCGTGGAGAGGTGTCTTCCCTCCTGATGTTTGATGTACTGGACGCGGATTGTGGAGGAGGAGGGGGACCTTAGAAAGCGGGTTCTGGGAATTGAGATTGGGAGTTTTATATGTCTCTGTGAAACGGCTTGATTATATGAGGTGCCTATTGAATGCATCACATGTTAGTTTTGTCCTCGCCCCATAGATGTGAAGATAAAGCTCGTGAGGCGTCATCTAGGGTTTCCCTTTTTTTCTTACCTTTGTGGTGAGAAAGAGGGACATAGGGATGCGTGTGATAAGGGGGAGGTATCCACGGGCTGCCGGAGGGGTGCAGGAGCGAAGTGTATTTCTTCAGGGACAGAATATCCGAGCGGGTCTGGGTATGGGAATGTGTGGGATTTGTAGATCATATGCGTGTAACCTGCCTGTATTTGCACTCAATTGAATTAGAGATCATAAAAACGTCGAATCAGCGAAGATCTTAGAACTCTGCTTATGGAGCCTCTTCCCTGAACTCCATGCCATTATATTTTCCTGTGATCATAAAAAAAGTACTACAACCCGGATCCTGTCAAATGCTTATTGCACCTACATCATGTATGTATGCATCTTCCCTGTTCCCTACACCAACAGCATATCAACCGATAAACACTCCATTGCCGCCAAAAACAACAAAGCATAAAAACCCATTTTAAATCCACCCTCTTGCACTCCCACTCCTCCTTCTCTTCCTCCTCCATCCATACAGCGCCCTTCACAAGCACCTACATGCGACCCACCCGGCTCTTATACCCCTCAATCCTCTCCAGTAAATCCAACATAAGCCCTGCGCACCCACGTATATCCAAAACCAAGATCACATGCCAAATGAGAAAAATGGGTCCGGGTCACAACCGGACACCTGTCCGTACCCAACATAATAACAAATCACATACATTCCGCTTCCTCCTCTCCGGTCCAATGAAACCGTAGTAATATCGAATGCCCCCCGAAGCCAGCCGTCCTCCAACCCGGCTCGTGGGAAGGGAAGGGAAGGGCCCTTGTGTGGATTATGGAAACGCACCAGGGGATTCACGACCATTAGCACGTAACTTCGACCGCTCAACAAGAACTGTTATCGTTTTGCGAAAGTCATTAAAATTGACGTAGGCTATCGCAAGCTTCGTTATTGAGAGCTATGTGTTTTAGAACGAATGAGTAGTGCTCGTACGCAGAGAGAAAGGAGATACCCTATCGAGGGTGCGATTTCTCGCAGAGGAGAGCTCATGCTTAGTATTTGGACGGGGGGGACGAATCTGTGTGACGTAGTGTGATATAATCGCGGAGGTTTCCGGGTTTTGGCTATGTAGATCTCGAATGACCAGATTTCGTATAATCGATTGCCGTGCTTTCTCAGGCAGGCACTGGCCTGTGCATGCTTTTTCCGGTTTCGCTTGTGGCTCAGAGTCGGCTTGTGGAGAATGGAGTTCTAAGTCTGACATGGGTGAGAAGAAAAGAGACTTAGAGTTAGGTAAGGGCTAGCAAAAATCCCTGTGGGCGGGAGGAAAGAGAAAGAGAGGCTGGGAGCTGCCTCCTTTAGGCTGTGCCCGGAGATATCGAGATATCATAGTACATACTGTACTCAGGCCCGGTTTGGTGCGTAAGAAAAATGGCATTTTTCCCACTTTTATGGCATTTTTTGTTGTATTATAAATGAAATATTGCAAAATTGAGCCTTGGTGATTATAGTTCAACTTACAGGCCTCCTACCGTACTTTTCATTTCGTTACAATAGCAAGCATGGCAGCTACTATCTGGTTATGGGGTTTTATATATAATACCTATAATATTGGTCGAAAATGTTTGAGTTTTGGCAAAAACCAAGTTTTTAGGGAAAATGGCATTTTTCATATGGGGGCTTGCCAAACAGGGCTTAAATATAATAATATAATTGTATCATATAAATCAGCGATAAACGCTCAATGATCAATGTAAAGGGTGTGATATGCTATGATAATAAGTCTAAGGACTCGAAAAGGCCTTGCCTGAGGGTAGAGGGTTTGCTTCTCTACAGTATTCTCCTCCCTAGTTGGGGCTCTCCCAATGTCATCGCCAAGGGTATCTTCATAGGTGATCACTCTGTCCTGTGCGATTGAAACCCTCAACCGCTTACGCAAACCACAAACCACACACAAAGCTCCTCTTTAGCACATATCATATCTCAGAACTAGCCCCCTCTATCTCATCTCTCCCAGGCCACTTGCCACCTTCCTCATCTCCTTTCTCCTTCTCCTCCTCCTCCCCCACCACCTTCCCACAACCACCAAAAACTAACCAACACAACACAAAGCACAAGCAAGACAAACACCAATCCCCTTATATCCACGAAAGGCAATTGCTACAAACATGTCAGACCAACAATTTTTTACCACTAGCGGTACCACCCCACCACAGTCGGTGACCCCACCAACCACTACTACGACCGCCGAATCTCCAGCCATCACCCCCCTCTCGCCAACCCCACTGTCAACCCTCTCCGGAGCATTCACAGCCCTAGAGCTCGAAGTAGCTCATCACGAAAACATCCTCTACAACATTCAAACAACCCTCACTACCCTCCTCCCTGTGACCCAACAAACAACCCTGAATATCCTCAGCTCTATTGAAAACGCAGCGGAAGACCTCTGGTCGCTGAAACAGCAATATGAACGTGCGAACGTCGCACTCCTACGTCTTCGTTTAGACGACCTTCGCCAGAAAGGCAACAGCGACAGCAATGGCGGGCATGACAATAACGACGAGGAGTTGGACCAGATGAAGAAGGTAGCCGAGATGATTTCCAAGAGTTTGAGATGGGCCGAGGAGTTCCGGATGGAGCTCGGTAGAAGGACCGACGCTGTTTACTTTGCTGCTGGGGACTTGGAAGGAATCGAAGTTGGGGACGGAGACGGGGAGTTGGAGGTTGTTAGGGGCGGGAGAGGTGGATTGGGGGTTGTTTGTGTGGATGGAACGACTACGGTGGAGGGGCTTGTTGGGTGCTTATTGGATGGTGGGAGAAGTGATGGGATAGTAGATAGCTGGGATGTAGATGAGACTTTGTGGGATACCGGAGAGAACACTGCCAATATGATCTAGCCGGACTCGCGGCAGTACTCGAGTAGGTGGGGTTTATGGGAGAACTAGGCTAGAACTAGACCACACATTTTTATAATCTTCCCTCCCACCTCCCTTCCCTTTTTTTCCTCTCAACAAATTATACGGTTTAATATCAGCGAGCTCAAGCTCCACTTTCTAGACTATTTTTTTAACAGCTTTATGAAAGTAATAACAGCAATAACAATAATAGTAATAGTAATAGCTAACAGAGCTATAGCTTAAAATATAATCAATAAAAGTTCCCAGGCCCACTCCATCAATAATTTCTCCAACAAACCCGTGGACTGGTAAGAATCACGTATCCTCACTCGATACCCGCACCACCAGCACTCCTAACAAAGCCCATATTTAGCCCACCCCTCCCCCTGACTCTGCCCATCCGGCGGTAGATCCAGGGGAAACGGCCCTCATCAGTAGCACTCTACAGCACTCCAGCAGCGCCCAAACCACCAACACCCGATACAGACCGTCCCCCAAGAGATCCACCCTTCTTAACCGGAAGATGAGCCAGATCACTCCGACCGACACTCCCCACCGAAGATCGGCACATACTCAAAATCACCGGAAAGTCACCTGTTGGGCCTCTCTCTTCCTATCATACCTCCCTAAGTTACCTACCTACCCACCTCACTACCTGCACCCTCAGACCACCTGTTCAATCGGACCTATTGCGCACCTCTCCACCTCCCACTTTAACCACGGAGACCCTGCTCGGCACGTCACCATATCAAAAACAAAAAAGACATTTTCCCCGAGAAAAACTTGCCCTCTGCTAAAACTCTTGCCCCCGTTTGACCGTTAGAGATAAAAGGATTCACGTCCGGATGGTATAATAGCTGCCATCACGACCATTGTGTGATAGTGAAAAGAAAGGGGGAAAAATCTAGTATCATCATACAAGAGGTATTAAAGAATCGAAAGGGTGGGATGCTGCGATGTTTTATTTGGACAAAAGATGCTAGATATAGGAACTAAGTCCTACTATTCACCCTCCAACCACTCTGACTCTGTCTCCGGGGACTTATATGTACTTGCTTGTGTGTGCCACTCCTACCCGGAAAACGTCCAGCTAGTCTACAGACAACGGGGCCCGAATGAAGAGTTTTCCGGTAGGTCGGATATGAAGGTGTCAGCAGCGAGTACTATGCGTGCAGGGCGTACATTCACCCCGATGGAGCAGGAAAAAAACTCGGGTGTAATATATCTGTCTATCTGCCCAGTTCACAGTGCGCGGAGAAGAGTAACAAAGGCTGGTAATTTTTCACTCGTGTGCTCTACCCCCCCTCCCCCCCTCCCCCCTCTCTACCGCTCACTTCTCCCATTTGCGGGGCTCCGAACAAGCACACCGAGATCCGTGCTCTAGTCCAGTCTACCGCTCCACAAGATATGGTTTCCCCCCCCCCGCCCCTTCCCTTTCGGAGGGTCTTCACCACCAACCACGCTACGCTACGCAAACAAGACAAGACCGCTCTCTCTCTCTCAATCAAGGGAAAGAAAGAAAAAGCCAAAGAGAAGAACGGGCACAAAGCTGGGGCACCGTCGCACAAGTTGAAGCAAACATATCATAATAATATCATAAGGAAATCATCCGAGTGCAGGAATGCATAGCATAAATGGCAAAAAACACACCCATGCCACTCCCTATTACCGGGTTGCGCAACATGGCGCGGTAGGAGTTATCCAGAGGTCAACGGAACGGTGAATCGGAGCCGCATTGCGACAAGGTTACTGCAACTTGCGGGGGGTTGCTGCTTTGTGTTGGCTATGGTGGAGTTTGATATGGCGCTGATAGGGGTATATTTGGTGTTTTGCGGTTTCGGAGTGTGGTTGTGGGGATTGGCGCTGGGGGGTTTTTTTTTTTTTAAAAATCCTATGAGTTTATTTTGTATTTAACTACAGGAAAACTCCGGCATGCACCCTAAGGTATGGCCTAGAAAAACCATTAATATAACAAAAGAAACTTCATCACCGCCTTATTTGATAAAAATAA
>Ga0307517_10000268_pt1 | contig 89531 bp, 79 predicted proteins | sample 23_EM_MG_FD_194515 | JGI IMG/M metagenome (GOLD analysis project Ga0307517, IMG submission 194515) | Populus trichocarpa ectomycorrhiza microbial communities from riparian zone in the Pacific Northwest, United States - 23_EM | ecosystem: Host-associated > Plants > Roots > Unclassified | place...
AATTAAACAAACGTTTAATTGACTTTTTTTTGAGGCATGACGGGGGAGGGATGGGAGGGACTTGTGGGAGTCAACGACGAGTCCTCTACAAATATTTGATTATAAATGCATTGCAAAAGCTAAGCCCTATTGGAACTGCCTTCTAACGGAGGGCCGCATTTTCTGTAGTGATGACGGTCCCGGTCAGGTGCTGGATCACGTACCAGCGGAAGTTCTGATCGGCTTCCATGCCCGTCCCGAATAAGATCTGGGTTTTTGTATTGATACGTACGGCCTTGTCGGTGGTAAATTTCTGTGTGTGCTGGTCCCACCATAGTTCCTGGCAATGGAGGGTGTCCCCTTTGAGAATATTTTTAACGACCACCGAATCCCGGAGGTAGACCTTGTTCTGATTGGGGAGGTGTTTGCCATACAAGGCGTCCAGCTGGCTTTCGATCTTCATCGAATCATTGAAGAAATCCACGTGCAGGGTCCTGGGGAATTCTGTATACGGCGTATCGGCCAGCTGGTACCGCAGCATATAAGGGGCTGTCAGCTTGCCTTTGACCTTGGCGCCCTCGCTCATATAGCTTTCGATCTGGCTGCCTTCTTCCGGCACCGATTGCTTCCGCGTATTTCCCGGCAGGTCCTTGATATTGTTCTCGCAGGCCGTGAAAAAAATACCGGTGATCACGGCAAGGGCTGTGATCCGCCGAAAAGGCAGGATCTTATTGATTGTACTCGCTGATAACATATAGCCCTTTATAGATTAAGTGAGGGTCTGCAAATATCTTCTTTTTCAGATGGCGGGTGAAATACACGGCGTCCCCCCCACTTAAAAGGACGTTAAAGTTGTCGTACTTCTCTTCATAGGCCCCGATCATGCCATCTACTTCCTTCGCCATGCCGAGAATGACCCCGCTGAGGATATTGGTCCGTGTATCATAGCCGGCCAGGGGGAAGTTCCAGTCGGCCTTTACCAGCGGCAATTTAGCCGTGAAGGCCTGCAGGGACCGGAAACGCATCTCCATTCCCGGCGAGATCCCTCCGCCGATGAACTCATTGAACTTGTTAACGAAATTATAGGTGATGGCCGAACCCAATCCGATCACGAGGTTATTCTTCCCGGGAAAAAGGCTGGAGGCGGCCACGACAAGAGCCAGGCGGTCGGCGCCAATGGTCTCGGGCTTGCCTACCGGCGTGGTAACAGGGACCTTCGAGCGATGATCGAGGCGATGGAAAATGGTTTGCTCCCGTAAGATCTCTTCCATAAGGGGATTATGATCGATGACGGAAGAGAGGATGGACCTGGATGGATGATAGAGCCGGATCAGTTCGCTTATCGTTGTCTCCTGGTCGTTATCCAGGATATGTTCTTTCAGGAACTTTCCATCGGTAAAAACGGCGCACTTCATCCGGGTATTGCCGAAATCAAAGCAAAGGGTTGTAGACATAGCTTTACTCTTCAAACTGGAACGAAGATAGGTTTTTGAAATGACCATTCAGCTTGACCCTTTCTTTAAGGGTCTCCATCTCAGCGATCACGGGTAACACTTTTCCCAGGTGCCGCTTAAGGTATTCCTGCCGCTGTTCTTCCCGCATCAGGCCTAATAATTCATATTCCTCTTCCAGCGACATCCCGGCATGATGGGCTACATCGTAGCTCACCAGCGCTTCATCGGGTTTGGCAAAATCCTTATTGATATTGAGGAGCCGGTGTAATTCACGGACGGCGTTCACTACTTTTTTCATGAGCTCGGGCTTACCCGGGCCTTCCATATTTTCGGGGTAGTTCACGATGGCCCCGCCGAATAATTTGTCAGGCACCGATCGTATCCACTCCAGCGACCGGAAAACACGCATCCCTGTGGTCCTGATATCCATCTCTCCGTTGTCATATTCTTTTACGATCTCCGTGATCCGCACCAGGGTACCCATTTCATTTAGCTGGTTGTGGATCACCGTTGGGATCCCGAAGGGTTTGCCTTCCGCGAAGCATTCCTTCACGAGCTGCTTGTAGCGCGGTTCGAAGATATGCAGGTTAAGGCTCTCGCCCGGGTAGACGACGATGCCTAAAGGAAAGACAGGAATGAAATTGGTCATGTAATAATTTGATCCCGTAAAAGTAATAAAACTGGATGGACTGACCACCCGTCCAAAGCCTTCCTGATTTCCGTATATTTGACAGCCATGAATACCTCCTCCGCGGCCCCCATAGACTGGCAGAGCTACCTGCAAGCCATCCGGCAAAAAGACGTGCGCATGCTTTCCCGGAGCATTTCCCTGGTCGAGAACGAGGTGGCCGGTCATGAACAATTATTGCAGGCTTTACCTTATAACGACCGGACCCGGATCATCGGCATCACGGGCCCTCCGGGAGCTGGAAAAAGCACCCTGACGGATGCGCTCATCGGCCAGCTTACCGGTAAGGGGGAGACGGTAGCCGTCCTCTGTGTAGACCCTTCTTCCACATTCCATCACGGGGCCCTTCTGGGAGATCGTATCCGCATGAGCGAATGGTATCGCCACCCATCGGTCTTTATCCGTTCGCTGGCCACACGCGGATCACTGGGCGGCCTGCACCCCAGGATCCTGGAGATCACCGACCTGCTGAAAGCTGCCTGCTACGATCATATCCTGATCGAGACGGTCGGGGTAGGCCAGAGCGAGATCGAGATCGCCGGCCTGGCGGATACCACCCTGGTAGTGCTCGTCCCCGAAGCCGGCGATGAGATACAGACCATGAAGGCCGGACTGATGGAGATCGCCGATATTTTTGTCGTCAACAAGAGCGACCGTCCCGATGCAGATCTTTTTGTCAGGAACCTCCGGCTGATGCTGTCGCCGGCCTTTCAGCGCCCCGGCCTCCCGCCTGCCATTGTCAAGACAGTCGCCACACAGAAAAAAGGCCTCGAAGAGCTGATGGAGAAATTAAAGGAGATGGAACAGCAGTCCCATAGCCAGGGAGGGAAAGTTCGCCTGCTGGCCGAACGCGCCTGGCATCTCATCCGCGAACAGCGCATGCGCAACATTCACAAGGACGATCTGCTGGAAAAGATCGGGCAGGAATTTGAAAAAGGAGGGTTCAACCTCTACCGGTTCGTACAGGCTTTCACGCTCAACCACCCTCTTTAAAAACAGCGACCCATCTTTTGAAAAGATTTTTCAGGGGCAGGAAGAATGGAAGACGGGGTTCTGTCAATGGGCCGTCGAAAGGCTCTCCACGGCGGAGGTAATAGCGGGTAAGCACGCTGGAGGTCATCCTCCACTTCGCAATGAACTTATAATATCCTTTATTCTTCGAGACCCTGCCCGTCGATTTGCTGCCGAAATGATAGGCTCGGCTCTTACTCACTCCTTTGAACAGTCGTATCCCTGCCGCCCACAACTTCATGGAGAAATCCGGGTCGGAATACATGCCCGGAGAAAATTCCACGCTGTACCCTCCTACCAGGTCCCAGATCTCCTTATGCACCACATTCGGCGGCCAGGTGGCGCCCTGCCAGTCCTGCATGGGAAGGCCCGCGTATTCCCGCAGCAGATCTTCTTCCCGGAAGCTGCCGATGTCGTCGCCGAACTTTCCTTCGATGGAGCAGCTGCTTGCCGTATAGGGCTCTATCATGGTAGCGGAGAGAAAGAAGTAGGGATGCCCTGTTTTCTTTATTTCAGACAGCAGTTCCTCATCCCAGCCCGGGCATACATACATATCATCGTTCATATATACGATATAGTCGGTGGCCACGAGATCCCTTCCCGCATTGAGCGCATAACAGATGCCGATATTCTGTCCACTGAAAGTATAGTCGAGATCCGGCCGGGACTCCACCCACTCTTTGGTGCCATCCTTTCCTTCGTTGATATGTACGATGATCTGGTGCCGGTAGCGGGAGTTCCTGCGGATACTGTCGATGCAAAGCTGCAGGTAGGAAAGATTATTCCAGCTGGGAATGAGTATGCTGAAGATCGCTTCGCCTGTATCGGATCGTTTGTTTTTCTGGATGGGGATGCTGCCTGCCATAATATTACCCGCTGATGAATTTGCCATCCAAATTACATGATTTATCCCGGTAAATCAGTTATAAACTTTACATTTACGCTCCAAATTGATCATCCAAAAATCCACTTACTTCATCACATGAACCGGCTCATTGTACTTAAAGCGCTGATGCAGCATAAAACCCTGAGAAATTATTTAGAGATCGGTGTATTCAACGGTCATATTTTCTTCCGTATCCGCAGTGGTTTTAAAGTAGCCGTCGACCCTGATTTCGCTTTCGACAATACCCGGAAGGCCGGCAAGCTCTTTTTAAATCCTTATAATTTCTATAACCAATATTTCCAGAAGACCAGCGATGATTTTTTCGCGAATGATGCGGCCAGCGTATTTGCCAAGGAAAAAGTGGAGCTGGCCCTCATCGACGGGATGCATGAATATGAGTTCGCCCTGAGGGATGTGGAGAATACCCTCCTGCACTCGAAAGAGAACTGCGTGCTGATCCTGCATGACTGCAATCCCCTCACCAAAGACGCGGCCTGTTCATTCCGCGAATGGAACGACCGGCATTTCACCGGCACCTGGAACGGGGATGTATGGAAGACGATCCTGCATATCCGCAGTCTCCGGAACGACCTTACCGCTTTCGTACTGGATGATGATCATGGGCTGGGCGTCATCGTAAAAAAGAAGAACGAACATCCCCTGCCTTATACAAAGGAGCAGATAAACCGGTTCACGTACGAGGATTTTGACGCCAACCGGAAAAAATGGCTCGATCTGCGCCCGGCGTCCTATTTCTATGAATTCTTCGGGATCCCGCAGCCGGAATCCGGCGCGGCCTAGACGCTGCACAGGAGTGCAGTCCTATTATTCCTTATTACTTTTCCACCAGCGAAAACCGATGTACCCGCAAATGGCCAGGGGGGTAAAGGCCAGGTAGAGGATCCCTGCATTCAAGGCCTTCGCCGGCTTTTCACCCATTTGTTGCGCTGTGCGCGTGCAAATAGAGCACTGCGCCTTCGCCCGGGGAGGGAAAGCCACGCAGAAGAACAACAGCAGGAAAACCAGGCTTCGTTTCAGCATGAACACCCTATTTAGACCCCAAAAGTACATTTTTGATTTTGGAATTGCGAGATTTTGAGATTTAATTGCTAACTGCCATAAATCCCGAAATATCTACATCGCCAAATCAGCAATCTCCTTTACGCTTCTTCCGTCTTCAGCATCTTCTGGAAACGCTTCCTGGTGTCTTCGTCCAGGATCGTCTTGCGAAGGCGGATCTTCTTGGGCGTCACTTCGATACATTCGTCCTGTTGGATATATTCCATGCATTCCTCCAGGGTCATCTGTTTCTTCGGGATGATCCGCACGGAGTCATCACTGCCGCTGGCGCGCATATTGGTGAGCTTTTTGCCTTCCGTAGCATTTACGATCAGGTCGCCCGGCTTGATATGCTCGGCGATGATCTGGCCGACATATACTTCTTCGCCCGGATCGACGAAGAAAGTGCCGCGGTCCTGTAATTTATCGATCGAATAGGCTGTAGTCTTGTCCTGATTCTTGGAAAGCAATACGCCATTGCTCCGTCCGGGAATGGGCCCCTTCCAGGGTTTGTATTCCAGGAAGCGGTGCGCCATAACGGCCTCTCCGGCCGTATTGGTCAGCATATTGCTGCGCAGGCCGATCAGGCCACGCGAAGGGATCTCGAATTCCAGGTGCTGCATTTCACCTTTGCTCTCCATCACCAGCATTTCCCCTTTGCGCTGGGTGACCATATCGATCACCTTACCGCTGAACTCCCCGGGAACATCCACTACCAGGATCTCAAAAGGCTCGTGTTTTTTGTCATTGATCTCCTTTACCAGTACCGTCGGCTGGCCGATGGTCAGCTCGAAGCCTTCCCGGCGCATCGTCTCGATTAGGATGCCCAGGTGCAGGATGCCGCGTCCGAAGACGAGGAAGCTATCCGCACTATCCGTATCTTCCACGCGCAGCGCCAGGTTCTTTTCCGTCTCTTTCATCAGGCGGTCGCGCAGGTGGCGGGAGGTCACGAATTTTCCATCCTTACCGAAGAAAGGGGAGTTGTTGATGCCGAAAAGCATGCTCATGGTAGGTTCGTCCACGCTGATAACAGGCAGGGCTTCGGGATTTTCCGAATCGGCAATGGTGTCGCCGATATTGAAATCTTCCAATCCGACCACGGCGCAAATATCACCGGCAAAAACTTCTGTCGCCTTCTTCTTACCCATGCCCATAAAGGTGTAGAGCTCCTTCACCTTGGAACGTTTGATGACGCCATCGGCCTGCATCAGGGCGATCGACTGTCCTTCCTTGATGGATCCTCTCGCTACTTTACCCACGGCGATCCTTCCCAGGAAGGAAGAATAATCCAGCGAGGTGATCTGCATCTGCAAAGGGCCTTCCGATATTTTCGGGGCAGGCACGTATTGCAGGATACCATCCAGCAAAGGGGTAATATCTTCGCATTGTTCATTTTTGATATTGAACCAGCCATTCTTTCCGCTGCCATAGAAGGTAGGGAAATCCAGCTGCTCTTCCGTAGCGTCCAGCGTGAAGAAGAGCTCGAAGACGGCGTCGTGCACCTCATCTGGGCGGCAATTCGGCTTGTCCACCTTATTGATGACGACGATAGGCTTCAGGTTCAGCTGAAGCGCTTTCTGCAATACGAAACGCGTCTGTGGCATGGGACCTTCGAAGGCATCCACCAGCAACAGCACCCCGTCCGCCATTTTCAGCACACGTTCCACTTCGCCCCCGAAATCTGAGTGACCAGGGGTATCTATCACATTGATCTTTGTGTCTTTGTATTCTACCGCAGCATTCTTGCTGAAGATAGTGATCCCTCTTTCCCTTTCCAGGTCATTGCTGTCCATGATCAGCTCTCCTGTCTCCTGGTTGGCACGGAATACATGGGTCGCGTGTAAGATCTTGTCGACCAGGGTCGTTTTACCGTGGTCTACGTGCGCGATGATTGCTATGTTTCTGATTTGCATAATATAAGCCTCAAAAATTTGGAGCTGCAAAATTACGCTAAATCGCCGGAACCGCAACCTTTCAAGAAGGAATTATCACAATTTTAAAGAAAAGATAATAGGTCCCTACCACTAAACCCGTATATAGATCTTTTTCCTATCCAGCCAATAGGCTGCCAGCCAGCATAGTAGCATGAAAGAGACCGAGAACAGCATGGACCCGAAGAATAGGCCGGCATGTGTATAAATAGTATCATAGACCCATTTATGGACGGGTATGCCGGAAGGGGTATGCCATAGGTAAATGGAAATGGCCCCCAGTTCGGAAAGCAGGTAAATAAAGAGGGGATTTTTACCGAATGCTATAAAGAAAGGGGTCCAGCTCACTTTATTCCTGAAATCCACGATATAGATGATCCCTCCCAGCAGGATGCAGTCCAGGCCGATGGTGTAGACGACAAAGGAGCTGGTCCAAAGTTTCTTGTTAATAGGAAAGCCCCAGTCCCAAATGTAACCCGCCAGCAGCAGGCCGAAGCCGGCCAGCAGCAGCAAGGCCAGCCCTTCATAGGTCTTTCCTTTCTGCTGTATGAAACGGCCCGCGACATAGCCGCCGATCACATTGGCGATAGCCGGCAGGGTGCTCAGCCATCCTTCAGGGTCGAAGGCAATGCCTTCCCCATGGTAAAGGTGCGCGTCCCCCATCAGCCATTTATCCAGCCGGAGCTCGGCATTTCCCCGCAGGCTCAGGGGATCGGCCGGATCGCCCAGCCAGTACATCAGCGGCCAGTATAGCAATAAAATGAGGACGGAGAGGATCACCGCTGTTCGCGGTTTGCCATAATATAACAGCAGGCTGGCGATGCCATAGGCCAGGGCGATCCTTTGCAGCACTCCCAGTATCCGCGTATGGGCGATGGGCATGATATGCCAGTTCCCCATCTTATCGGGCCGTACAAAAGGGAACCAGTACAGAAGATAGCCCAGCAAAAAAATGAGGAGCGTACGCCGCAGGATCTTTACGAGGACCTGTGATTGAGGCAGCTGCTCCCATTTGGGCATAACGAAACTCATGGCATTCCCTACGGCGAACAGGAAGGAAGGGAATACAAGATCGGTAGGCGTAAACCCATGCCACGCGGCATGCTCCAGGGGAGGATAGGTATACATACCGCTGCCTGGCGTATTGACGACGATCATAAAGCAAATGGTCATCCCCCGAAATACATCCAGGGCAAGAAATCGTTGATTTTGAGCGGCAGCAACAGACGGCATCTTGAAAGATTTAGGATCAAGATAGCAAAAAGCCGCTTATTAATTCTTATAGATCTCCCCTAATTTTTTATCGAGATCTTCTCCCCGCAAGCTCCTGGCGACGATCCTTCCCTGCGGATCGATGAGAAAATTCTGGGGCACGCCCTGGACGCCATAAAGCTTGACCAGCGCATTGTTCCAGTATTTCAGGTCGGATACATGCGTCCAGTCCAGCTTGTCGTCCCGGATCGCTTTCTTCCAGGCCTTCTCCTGCTGGTCAAGGGATACGCTGAGGATCTCGAACCCCCTGTCATGGTATTTATGGTACGCTTTCACCACATTGGGATTGTCTTCGCGGCAGGGGCCGCACCAGCTGGCCCAAAAGTCCAGCAGCACGTATTTGCCCCGGAAGGACGAGAGCTTCACAGGATGGCCCGAAGTATCGTTCTGCGTAAAGTCCGGGGCCGGCTGACCGACGACCACGTTCTTATCGAAGGTCTGCATATTGTCGAGCTTTTGCAGAAATGCCTGTGAGTTGGATAAGCGGCGGACAGAGTCCGGGAGCATATTGAACAAGGATCTCACCTTCGGCACGTCTTCGGTTCGGAGGCTGCGCGGATCGCCGATATAATTATTAAAGGCAAAGGTCAGCAATGGCGAAGAAGGATTGGCTGTCATATAGTCGGCCAACCCTTCTTTCGATACGCCGATCAGCTTACGGTATTCCGTATTCGCCGGCGAGCCGGTGATCACGGCATCGGAAAACACCATCGGGTGCATGATCCTGACCTGTTCCGAAGGTTGAAGGAACAGGGATATCGTTCTGTCGGACGTCGGCAGCTCATTGGGGCCCGCCGTGGTCAGCGTGGCCACCAGTCCTCTTTCCGGCTGTCCCGTGAGGGTATAGGTGTGATCCCGCACCTGCGCGCTGTCTGTCCGGATGCCTCCCGATGCGAAATACACAAGATAGACCTCTTTTATTTTCGGGTCTTTCACCTGGCCCCTGATGCTGACGATGGGGCCGGTCTGCGCGGTGACGACGCCGGTCACGGCGAGGCTCATAATCCAAAGAACAAGCTTATTCATGGTTATCGTTTGATGCTGTTTATTCAAAAATGGAAGACAGGGTTTTGTCGAGGGTAAGGGAACTAAGGTTCCGGGCGATGATAATGCCGCTGGGGTCGATCAGCAGGTTACGGGGCAGCTGGGTAACGCCATATAATTGGGCGACGGCGTTTTCCATGCCTTTCAGATCGGAGACATGAAGGATCGAACCGGCATTGGCATCCTCGATCATCTGCTGCCAGCTGTCCTTATCCTTGTCCAGCGATACGCCCAGAACGATCAATCCCTTGCTGCGATACTCTTCTCCGGCCTTGGCCAGGATCGGCAACGCCTGGGCCGCATTGTTGTCCCAGCTGGCCCAGAAGTCCAGGAGGACATATTTCCCTTTGAAAGAGGAAAGACTCACCGGGTGGCCTTGCACGTCGTTCTGGGTGAAGTCCGGCGCATGATGACCCAATGCCGTCTTCAGCTCCGTGTCGAGCCAGGATCCCAGGATCCGTCCATTCCTGCTCGTCCGCAACCCGGCGGGCAGGTGATGGTATAAGGCTGCCACGGTATCCATCCAATCGGCCATCGACGTGTAGGTGGCAAGCTGCCGTATCAGGTAGAGATCGATCGGCGAAGAAGGATGCGACCGGACAAAGGCCGTATAGTCCTCTTTCATCATGGGCTCGATCTCGTAAATGCGTTTCATCGCCAGCTGCATCAATACATCATTCTTTGACGCCTGTGCAGCTTTGACGATCGTACGAAGGCTATCGATCAGCTGATCTTGTCTTTTGTTGGCAATCCGGAAGTCCTTCTCGGGCTGTGAACCTGTGACCACGGCATTGCTCATCTGTCCACTGGAGGTGATCTGTACGGCGCCCTTGTCCACAAACACTTCCGCGCAAGTAGTGGTACTTCTTATACCAGGTTGGGGAAAGCGCCTGTCGAACCAGACGGAGCTGACGGTCACGCGGGTGAGATCACCCGCGCTGCCGCGGAAACTGTATTTTCCATTGGTGACGATGGCGCTATCCGTCGGATGGTAGTCGAGGGTATCATAGATGAGATAGACCTTTGCAGGGACCGTCATATTGACGATGCTGCCCTGGATGGTAAATTCATTCATTCCCGTCTGGGCCACGGAGGCCAATGACAAAGCAAGGATCAGGATGGTGCAGCAGGCAGCTGACCGTACCGTAGTAATTAATCGCATAGTTGTTTATTTAATTAGTTTTTCAAGCATTTCAGGAAGTTTTTCACCCCGCAGGTCGACGGCAATGATCTTTCCTTCCTTATCCAGTAAAAAATTCTGCGGAACATGGGCCACCATGTATTGTTTTATTATTTCGCTGTGCCATTCACGTCCGTCGCTGACATGGGTCCAATCGAGGTGATCGGCTGTTATGGCCTGTTTCCAGGCTTCTTTGTTTCCGTCCAGTGAGAAGCTGACAATGGTAAAGTCCTTATCCCGGAACCGGCGATAACTCTCTACAAGCCCCGGGTTCTCCAGCCGGCAGGGTCCGCACCAGCTGGCCCAGAAATCCAGGAGTACATAGCTGCTCCGCAGATCGGACAGACGAAAGGGCTTTCCCTCCGGTGTCATCGCCGTAAAGTCGGGCGCCATTTTTCCATCGCCCAGCTCTGCCAATTTCTGCCGGATGATGGCGGACACGGATTGTCCCAGCAGGGATCTTTGTAATTCCGGGGAGAACTCCCCGAATTTATTTTCCGGCCGGGTGACCTTGCCAGCACGCACCAGCTCGCCGAATTTCAACAGGCTGATCCAGTAATCGGGATGTATAAGGATGAAGGACTTTGTCCGGGCCGGCAACAAAGCGAGATCGATCGTGATCCCCTCCGGTTGCATATAGGCGTTATACTCCTGCAACTCCTTTGCAAGCTGCGAGGGACGGACGGAAGCCAGCCGTTCGTCTTTAAGGAACCCTGAGTCGGCTGCCATTGCCAGGCGCTCCGGTGACAGGTCGTTCTGGGCAAACAAGGGCAGGCCCAGAAGCCCCCAAAAAAGGGACTGTATGATCTTGTACATAGCGGTAATAATTTATTGCTGGTAGCCTGGGGTTTGCGTCAGTTTAGGATTGGTCAGCGTCTCCTGCGTCGGTATCGGCCAGAACTGCATATACGAGGTCCAGTTAGATCCTTTCTGAGGAGAGACGTTACTCATGACGGCATCGATGGCGCCTGTCCTTTTCAGATCGAAGAAGCGATGGCCTTGTTCCGTGAACAGTTCGACACGGCGCTCTTTTGCGATCGCCGTCAGCAGGTCGGATTGAGAGACGGCGCCGGTGCCGGTCAGGCCCCCACGGGTCCGTACGGTATTCAGATCGCTGATGGCCCCGCCCAGGTTGTTCCGCTGGGCCCGCGCTTCCGCCCGGATGAGGTATAGCTCCGCCAGCCGTAACAGACTCAGCGTTTCTTTCGCGGCCGTTTGATTATCCTTGACCTTATATTTAAAAGCATAATAATACTTAACGGCCGGCGTGCCGATCGTGATCGTATCCACCCAACTGGCGAGGCGAAGGTCGCCGGTCTCGAAGCTATTCACTAACAGAGGACTAAGGGATACATTCACCTGGCTCGTCACCACGTTGCTGCCCGGTACGAAGATATAATACTGCGGGTCCAGGACCCTAAAGCTTGCGTTGGATGGAGGCACGATGCCCCAGATATTCTCTTTACTGTTGACCAGGAAAACATTATTCAATGCTTCCAGTGCATAGGCCGGATCACTGATAACGGTCGTCGACTGGTCTTCGGCATTCTGCCAATCGCCAAGGTATAAATAGACACGGGCCAGCAGGGCGGTAGCCGCCGCGAGGTTGGGGCGGGCCCGGCTGGTGGTGGTGGTGTTCCCGTTAAAGTCCACGTAATCCTTGCCCAGCAGGGTTTGCGCTTCCTTCAGATCGGCGACCACCTGCTTATACACGTCGCTTTGAGGCAAACGGCTCAGTTTATTATTCACCTGGTAATCCGTACCAAGGGCCAGGGGTACGTCCCCGTAGATATTCACGAGATAGTAATACATCAGCGCACGGAGAAAAAGCGCTTCCCCCAACCACCGGTTCTTACCAGGCAGCGCCGAGGATCGCATAGCCGCCACCGTAGTATTGGCAATGGCTATCTGCGTATAAAGGTTTACCCACCAGGTCCCGCCATAGTCGCCCGTGATGACATTGCTATACCAAAGTTTATTGGCAACGTTTGCCGGATTGATATTCTGCAGTTCGTCCGCATAAAGTCCTGCGTTATAGGACAGGCCAGCGTTCCCTGAAAGCGGGTTCTGCAATTTCTGATAGATGCCGTTCAGCACGCCGGAGGTGGTCAGGTCGGAAGCATAGGCATCCGGGCCGGCGATGCGGTCGGCCGGAAGGGGGATGTTCAGGAATTTTTTGCAGCTGCCGAACAAAAGGAGGACGGCCAGGACCCCAGCCCCTATCAGCCGGGACGCAGGTTGGAAAAAATGATAGTTCCTATTATATGATCTTTGCATGATTGTCTGGTTTAAAGCGTGATATTAATGCCTGCCGTATAGACCTTCAAAGGTCCCATGGCGCCCGCGGACAGGTTCTCCGGATCGAGGTCCTTGTATTGCGAAATGGTCAGCAAATTCTGGCCCTGCAGGAAAAGGGTGAGCCCGGCAATATGCGCCTTCTTTAGAAAGGCGGGCTTGAAAACATAGGACAAATAGAGATTCTGCAGGCGGGCATAGGTAGCATTGCTGTAAGCGCCCGAGCTGTTCTGAAAATTGAATTGCTGCAGCAGGGAAGAAAAACCCGTGCCCAGTTTAGGGACATTGGTAATATCTCCCGGCTTCTGCCAGCGTTGGAGGATGCCGGTCGTTCCGACTACATTCATGAGCCCGGGAAGGATGAATTGCTGTCCATAATAGTTCTTTCCCGTACGGCTGGTGAAGGTGAAGAAAACGTCCAGGGTAAATCCTTTATAGCTGAAGGTATTGTCGAGGCCGCCGAAATATTTGGGATTCAGGTCTTTGTTCACGGTCTTGTCGGCAAACGTCAGCTGCGTGGGAGAGAGCAGGTAGGTGAAAGGACCGGTCTCCCCCTTGGCATTGGTATAAAAATATTGGCCCGTCTGGGGATCTATCCCTTTGTAATCATACAGCTTTGTATTCGTCAGGGGCTTTCCCACCACCCAATTGGAGTTCTGCAGGATCAGGGGGTTCTCGTCGGCGCCGGGGTAGCGGAGCAATTTGTTCCGGTTGATGGAAATATTGAAAACGGTCTTCCAGGAAAAATTCTTGCTCTGTATGTTGACGGTTGTCAGCTGTCCTTCGAAACCCGAATTCTGGACCAGGGCAGGCGAATTCTGCGAGATCCCGCCAAAACCCGTAACAACGGAAAGGGGCTGGGAGATCAGCTGATTGGACGACCGGTTGTGATAATAGGCCGCCTCCACCCAGATCCTGTCCTTCAGGAAGCGCAGTTCCAGCGCAATCTCTTTTTTCGTGTTCGTCTCCCAATGCAGGTAGGGATTGGCGATATTGTTCGGGAAGATCGACAGCCCACCCTGGTAGCCGTTGTTGCTGACCGAATAGGTGCTGAGGTAGGCATAGTTGCTGATATTATCCCCGCCCGTCGTTCCATAGCTTCCCCTCAGCTTGCCGAAACTGAGGAACTGCAGGTGACGTTTGATCCAGCGCTCTTCGCCGAAGAGCCAGGCGGCGCCGACGGACCCGAAATTTCCGAACTGGCTGCCCGATCCGAATTTGGTAGACCCGTCACGCCGGCCACTCAGGTTCAGCACATATTTCTGATCCCAGATATAGTTGACGCGCGCGAAGAATCCTTCCTGCCGGTTGGGATTGGTCGTATAGTTGGAGATCACCGTTACGCCGGCCGCAGGGTTCCTGATCTGCGCATCCGTGCTGTAGTTGGATCCATTGACCGAGTTGATATAGCTCTGTCCGCTTTGAAAGCTGGCGCCGGCCGTTACATCCAGCTTACCCCGTCCCAGCCGCAGCGAATAGTCGATATAGGGATCGAAGTTCACCGTCGAGCTGCTGAGCAATTGCATCTGGCTGTTGGCCTGTGTGCCGGGATTGGCATAGACCAGCGGACTGGCGATGGTGCTGGGTACGGCATAGAGCTCCCGGTTGGTAAAATAGTTGTACCCTACCGAAGCATTGATGGCCAGGCCGGGTATGGGCGCATAGCGGAACAAGGCCGTACTCAGCAGGTTGTTGGTAACGTCGTTATAAACCAGGGCATATCCCGATGCCGGGTTTGCACCATTGGTCCAATCCAGTTTTCCATTGGGAAGATATAGCGAGGGATGATTGGGGGCGATACCGGCTGCCTGGCTTGAAAGGTCATTGGGTAACATATTATTTACCGTACTGGAATAGCTGCCGGACAGGGAGAGCGTGAATTTCTGGTTGAAACTTCCGGTATTCACGTTAAAGTTCAGACCCCCGCCGGATACCGATCCTATATTACGCTGGATATTGCCCTGCTTTTTATAATTAGCCCCGATGAGGTAGCTGGTGTTGCCCATACCGCCGGAATAGGTTGCGCTGGTGGACGTGGTGAGGGCCTGGTGTCCTATGAATTCGTTCTTCCAGTCGGTGTAAGCCGTGGTATCCCAGGTACCGTTAAGGTCCAGGTCTGCCGGACCGGGCGTACCATTATCATTCTTTATCGCTTCACGCCGCAGCATGAGGTATTGCGGCGTATTCAACAGCTTGGGAGAGACGCCCCGGGTTGTGACGCCTACATAGGAATTTATCGTTAACCGGGGTATTCCCGGTTTGCCTTTTTTGGTAGTGATCAGGATCACCCCATAGGCGCCACGGGAGCCGTAGATGGAAGTGGCATCCGCGTCCTTCAGGACCTCCACGCTTTCGATCAGCGAAGGATCGAAATAGTTCAGGGCATTCCCGCCTTGCAGTTGCGTCCCCTGGGTTTGGTTGGCGCTATAAATGGGATTGAGCATGGGTAGGGCCGCATTGGCCGGATAGACCACCCCGTCGATCACATACAGTGGTTGCGTAACCTGGAAGCTGCTCTGTCCCCTGACCTGTACGTTGAAATTGCCGCCCGGCGCGCCCGTGGCCTGCTGGATGAACATTCCCGTAACACGGCCCTGCAAGGCTTCCAATACATTGTTCACGGGATTCTTCGCAATGTCTTCCGCCTTGATGGTCGTCACATCGCCGGTATTGAAGCGTTTGCTTACTCTACCGTAAGCGATGACCTGCATTTCGTCGAGGCCGGTCTTATTGGGTTGGAGAACGACATACATCCTCAGTCCGGCCGGGAGGATCTTGTCTAACGCCGCCGGCCTTTCCAGGGTCTTCACCGTAAATTCCACGGGAACATAGCCCGGGTAGGAAATGACCAGCACCGAGCCGACGGTGACACCTTCGATCTCGAAGATCCCGCTTCGGTCAGCATATACGCTATGGCGGGATCCTTTGATCATCACAGCGGCATCTTCCAGGGGCTTGCCCTGGTCATTCACCACCTTACCCCGGAAGGTGGCCTGCTGCGGCGCGGCCTGGAACCATCGAAAGAAATTGGCGACGAGGCCCGCCGGCGGCGGCGGCGTGTTCATCTTCAGCACAATGTTATTGCCTACTACATTGTACTGGAAGGGCTGGTCCTGGAAGCAGGCGGCCAGCGCCGTGATCAGGTCGACATTGTACACCGTTACGTCGATGTCCCTGGATTTGTCCAGCTCCGTCTTTGTGTAGAGAAAATGATATCCGGACTGACGTTCGATCTCAGCCATTACTTTTTCCAGCGAGCCCTTTTTCACATTCAGGGTGATCCCCTGGGAAAGGCCATTTGCGCTCACCTGTAAAAATGCCGCTAATAATAAGATCGCCGTTAGCTTCATACCCAGCCAGATTGATGATTGGGCGATTCCAGGGCGTTCGGCCAGCAGACCTTCGGCCCGTACCGGGATTTCGCCATAAGCAGTTAATTGCATAAATTGCAACAGTTTTGGGTTAAACAATAATGAGTCTTGGTGGACTTGTGGTTTTTCTCAAAATCTTCCCGGGAAGTGTTCCACCACTTTCCGGTTTTTTTTTGGACCTGCCTTGTATATACTATAGACGTCCTGCGCGACAGGCGCTTATACTCTCTTCTGTCATTTCATGACGGTGATCTTGTTGCCTTCGATGGTAAAATGCACATGCCCTGTCTCCTCCAGTGTCTTCAGCAGCTCGCTGACCGGGACATTCCGCGTAAGTGTTCCGAAGAACGCCGTCGTATCCTTTTGCATATTGTCCTGGTAAACGATCTCGGCGCCGTACCATCTTTCCACTTGTTTCATAATGGACTGTATGGAAGTAGCTTCCAGCAGGAACTGCTCTTCTTTCCAGGCCACCGTATTCGGCAGGTTGACCTTCGCGTGCCGGGTGAGCTCTTCCTGAGCCGAGTATTCCGCCTGTTCGCCGGGGACCAGCGAGAGTTCCTGTCCCTTCGCCTCCACGAGCACGGATCCTTCCAGCACGGTCGTACGGATCGCCTTCTCATCGCCATAGGCGTGAATGTTGAACCTCGTACCCAGGTCTTTTACCAGAGAGCCATCGGGCAGCTGTACACTGAAAGGTCTCTTCGCATCATGACGGACCTCGAAATAGCCCTCTCCCACCAACTCAACACGTCGCTGGCCTCCTTCGAACCGGGCCGGACAGCGCAGGGTGGACGATGAGTTCAACCATACTTTGGTGCCGTCCGATAAGACCAGCGAATACGTTTCGCCTTTCCCGGTCGTGATATTGACTTTGCCATTCGCCTTTTTTTCCGCCAGCGCAGCCTGTGCGTCGGTCATGGCGATCCTGCTGCCATCGGCCAGGGTCAGCGTGGCCCGGTGGCTCCCCGGCTGAAGGTCATTCTTAAACCTTTTCTCCTGGGAGAGCAGGACCGGCGTTTTAGCACGCTGATACAGGTAAACGCCTGCAACGGCCAGCAATACAACGGCGGCATAGCGCCAGAAAGGCTGCCGGAGAAAATGCACCCGGTGCGCCGTCGCAGGGAGAGCGCTCGTTTCGCGATGCAGATTGGCCTGTATCCGTTCATGAACGGCATCCGGCGGAGCATCCAGGTCGAAGGTCCTTTTTTGCAATTGGTCCTCCACCCGGCGTTCGAATTCTACCTGGAAAGCAGGCACCCGAAGCATGCCGGCCAGTTCCGCACCTTCGCGGTCCGTCATGCTGTCTGAAAGATAACGGTCCAGTAGTTCTATGAATCTGTTATTGTCCATGGCTATAGGAAGGATTGATTCGGGGTCAGTTTAGTTCCTTTATATTAAAGACACTTATCGTTATCCGGAATAGAGTAGCGCGACCGGAAAAAATTAAACTTTATTTAATACGGCGCCATTCCCTGAAGAGGAACAGCAACAGGAGGGTCTTGTCCATATGCTCCTGCATATAGGTCCTGAGAAAGAGGAGAGATTTTACAAGATATTGGTATACAGTATCCTTATGGATACCCAGGCGGGCGGCGATCTCTTCATTGCCCAATCCTTCCAGGCGGCTCATTTTAAAAACCTGCCTTCTTTTCTCCGGCAACTGTTCGATGCCCTTCAGCAGTAATTGATAAGACTCCCGGTATTCGGTCTGCAGATCGGGAGAAGAGCTGTGCGCGATCTGTTCGTCCAGTTGTCCGTACACGATATCGATCCGTCGCCGGGTCTCGTTGACGATCTGGTTGCGGGCTATGATAAACAGGTAATTGTCCAGCTGGCGTACTCCGGCTAATTTTTCCCGGGTGTTCCAGATCTTCATAAAGATGTCCTGGGTAACCTCTTCTGCCCTTGGGGCCGATTTGAGATAGGCCAGGCTCTGGGAGTAGATCGTATTCCAATAGGACTGCACCATACGGGCAAAAGCACGTTGATCTCCTTTGCCGATGCGCTCTAACAGATCCTTGCCGTCCGCGTCCAGTACGATATGTTTGCCTTCACCGTTCAAGCTGGTGTTTTATGTGGGGAAGGTAGAAAAATTGAAGCATAATGTGCTGGCTATTTTATAAATTCAGGGCAAATTGAAATCATGCGTAAAAAATGGTTGAAAGGGTTGCTCCTTATTCCTGTCCTCCTCGTGGTCATCTATTTGCTCGGCCCCAGTCCCTCGACGCCTTCCTATAAAAAAGACCTGCCCCAGGTCCCTTCGGAAGGGGCTGCTCTCGAGAATTATATCCGCAACAATGAGGCGCAGCACAAATTGAAGCAGGATAATGAAGCCCGGATCGTCTGGAGCAATAATGTGCTGAAGCAAAGAACGGACTATGCAATGGTCTATCTGCATGGCTTTTCCGCCAGCCAGGGCGAGGGTCTTCCCCTGCACCTCGATATAGCGCAGGAATATCAATGCAATCTTTACCTGGCCCGCATGGCCGAACATGGCATCGATACGGTGGAGCCGATGGTGAATCTTACGGCCGACGAATACTGGGAATCCGCCAAGCAGGCCCTGGCCATCGGTCAGCAGCTGGGTAAAAAGGTGATCCTGATGGGAACTTCCACGGGGGCCAGCTTTGCATTGCAGCTGGCGGCCACTTATCCCGACGTGGTAGCGGCCTGCATCCTGCTATCGCCTAATATCGCCATCAATGACCCGAATGCGTGGATCCTGAATAATCACTGGGGCCTGCAGATCGCGCGAAAAGTGGCAGGATCCGATTATATCATATCCAAAGAAGACTTCGGCCCCCTATACCGGCAGTATTGGTATCCGAAGTACCGCCTGGAAGGCGCCGTTGCCCTCCAGGAATACCTGGAGACCGTCATGAACAAAAAGACCTTTGAAAAGGTCACGCAACCGGTGGGCATGTTCTATTATTATAAGGACTCTGTCCACCAGGACAGCACGGTAAAAGTAGCGGCGGCGCTGGAGATGTTCGATCAGCTGGGAACGGCGGCGGCACAGAAATACAAGCAAGCCATTCCGGAAGCGCGCACGCATGTCATCGGCTCTTACATCCGTTCCAGCGATGTGAATAGTGTCCGGAAAGGCATAGAGCATTTCATGGACGAGATCCTGCACCTGCAGCACGGGTGGCGCCAGCCGGAAGTTATGCACTAGCCGTAAGAGGTCTTGATTTATCTTTACCGGATCATTGAACCATGTCAAGAAAAATCGTCTACCTTATTAACCCTATTTCCGGCACGCGCGGTAAATCCTCCCTGAAGGAGCTGATCAGCCGCAGGACCCGGGAGCAAAAAATTGATTTCTCGATACTCGACACCCGTGTGGACGGAGATTATTCCTTCCTGATCCCCCTTCTTGAAAAAGAGGGTATAACGGATATCGTTATCTGCGGGGGCGATGGAACGGTGAATGCGGTAGCCGCCGCTCTGAGAGGTGTGGACATACGTATCGGCATTATTCCCATGGGCTCGGGCAACGGGCTGGCCTTTTCCGCCGGTATTTCCAAACGTCCCGGCAAGGCGCTGGATATTATTTTCGCGGGAAAGGCCGTTGCCATCGACGGCCTGCTGATCAACGACCGGTTCTCCTGCATGCTTTGCGGCATTGGCTTCGATGCGACGGTCGCCCACGCCTTCGCCCGGCAATCGAAAAGGGGATTGCAGACCTATGTCCGCGTCGCGCTGGCTCATTTTCTCAGCAGCCGCTCCTTCCCGTTCGGGATCCGGATCCCCGCGGCAGAAAATGCGGGGAAACAGGAGGGCGATATTTCTTTTACGATGGACGCCTTCTTTATCAGCATCGCCAACAGCAATCAATTCGGCAATCATGTGACCATTGCTCCGAGGGCCTCTCTGCGGGACGGGCTGCTGGATATTGTCATCGTGAAAAAAAGGACAAGGCTGCGGATGTTGATGGCGGTGATCCGGCAGGTGCTGGGCGGCAATCGTCTGCAAACGATACCACGGGAGGCGGGGAAGAGGTCGGTCCTTTACTTCCAGACCCCCTGTATTATTATAGAGAACGGGAAGGAAGCCCCACTCCATATTGACGGCGATCCGAAGCCCACGGCAAAGGAATTTATCATCCGCATCGTACCCGGGGCATTCCGGTTGATCCAGCCGGAAGCTGCTGCGATCCTCCGGCGCCGCTAGCGCCCGCGGGAGGTGAGATGAATGAACTGACGGAAGCCTTTTTGGTTCTGCTCATTGTCCAGGGCCCCGGCGATATTCAGTTTTTCCTGGCGGGTCAGGTGAAAATTGAGTGCGGCGCCTTCGTCTTCCGTCCTGGGAACGTATTGAAAGATCAGTTTATAAAAGGGGAAGCCCATCGCATTCTGTGAGAGGCTTAGCAGGTCGTCCTGGTTGTATTCCTGCATCTTATACCAGTTATTTTCCAGCAGCAGCAGTGGTTTGGTAATGAGCTCCGTAATATCATTCGATTCATAAGGGTTTTCCCAGCCCCCTGTCTTCCGGTCGCGGATCTGCAACAAGACCACGCCGCTGGTATTCTCCTGCAGCCATTCCCGGAAAGAGTTCAGGAAGCGGATGCCAGTCTGTTCCCCGAAATTATCCCGGAAGCCCGCGTCCATAACGTCGATGACGGGGTTGGTAGGCAGCCACACATTCGGAAGCACATAGGGGAAGGTGGCATTCATGCGTAGGGCCGTCAGCAACCGGAGGTTCATGGGATCCTGTTTGGCAAAGAGGGCGCCGAAGTCAATGGCATCGGGGTCCATGGCAGGTATCCTGGTACTGTCGTAGCGGGGTCGCATGAGGAAGCTGACGGGCTGGGTGCTGATCACCATACTCCTGCTATCCCTTGTGATCACCGGGTTAAATAACAGCAGGGGAATATTAGCCGCCTTTTCGTCTGCCACCAGGTCCTTGAGCTGTTTGTTCAGCACGCCATGGGTATTGATATCCAGTTTCTGCTCGAATGCATATCCGCGGTCTTTGATATAGGAATATTGCCCCACTTTAAATTTCTGCGCCGGCGAAGCGAGGTCCCTTGCCACGAAAGAGGAGAAAAGAGGATTAAGCAGGTCCCCGGAAATATCATCTACATATTTTCGGTCCTGGAGCTGCAGGGAAAGGTTGGTCATCGCTTTCATCCGCGCCAGCTCCCTGAAATACGTAGCGCCGAACATGCCGCCGGAAGCACCGGTGATCAGGAAGGTCTTCCGCATCAACAGCCCCCCGCACAGGCTATCCAGGCGTTGCAGGACGTTCATGGTAAAGGTGGCGCTCCGGTTGCCTCCGCCGCTGGTGTTGATCAGGTACAGGATGGGCTTCTCTCCGGATTGCCTTGCCTTCCATCGTTGTAAGATGTCCAGCATATTGGCCTTATCACGTTGTATATTCTTCTCCGAACATAATTCCAGCAGGCTTTCCCTGTCATAGAGGGGGCGTTCTTCCTTATTGGTATAGTTCAGGCCGTAGGCTTTATTGCTGGGGTCGATGACATTATAGCGATACAGGAGATTGAGCACAATGAAGAGGATCAGGAGGAAGGGAATGCTCCAGCTTTGCAGGAAATAGGAGAACGCTCCCGACAGCGATATCAGGATAGCGAAGAACAGGAGGATGCTGGCGGCGGCGGGCAATTGAAAATACCGGCTGTCCATGAAGAAGCCTACAACGATGAGAAAAACAAAGGCCGCGAAAATGGACAGGATCGCCGAAAAATGGTGCCGGTTGAAGATGCTTTCAATAAAGCTCCTGCTGTAATGGGATACGTCGCGGGCCTGGCGGATCGTAGTAGGGGAATTCAGGTACCATCTCACCCGGATCAGCCGGCTCTCGGTCAGTTTGGTTTCTTCCTTGCTAAATTGCGATTTGAATAATTTCGGATTATTGATCACCGGCGTCATACGGCGGATAATACTTTTATCGGCCCGGAAAAAATAGAACAGGGTGGCCCCGACAATGAAGATAAACCCTGCGATAAATCCCGCCGTTAGAACAACAATGGTGCCTGTAGAGAACAGCTCCTTGCTGGAATTGAACCGTATCGCCTTTATAAAATAAAATACGAGGAAGATCAGGGGTAGGACGGCATTATTGATGCAATATTTTAGGAAAGGTTTGGCCGTGGTGGCGAGGAAGCGAAAATGCCGGCTGAACAATATGAAGGTGGTGATATTCCAGCTCATGAGAAAGATGCCGGTGGCCATTCCTACGATGGCCGCGCTTATCGGGCTTACGTCTCCCAGGTATTCCGGGGAAAGGAAGAGGGCGTCGGCGCCATAGGAGCGCATGAAATGACCGCTCACCGTGCAGAATAGAATAAACCAGAATACCAGCAGTACCTGGAACTTTTTAAAGTGCAATACTACCAGTTGTATAGGGAAGAAGCAGTAAATAGCTTTAAGCGTTCGTATCATGCGGTTACAGAATGGCGTACAGGTGACACAAGGTACAACATACCGATCATTGTCAGTAAGAATAACAGGCCTACCACCTGGTGTAGCTGGGCAAACCAGTCAAAGGCCACCCATTGATTGGGAATGATGCCCGGGCTGACCAGCAGGCTCATGATCCCCAGTATCACCTGCACCCCGATCAGCAATAGGGGCAGTGGGCGGAACTTCCTGAAGTAGCTGGTCGCGGCGGATACCTTGAATGCCAGTACGGACCAGATCGTCACCAGGACGAGGAGCAGGTAGGCCATCCCCCGGTGGAGGAATTGCACGGTGATGGTATTTCCCACCAGGTCTTCCGCCAGGGGCTTTTTACTGAACAATGCCCCCGGCAGCCAGTCTCCGTTGATCGTTGGCCAGGTGGGCGCAACGGCAGCCGCCTTATGCCCGGCCATCAGGGCCCCGTAGATCAATTGAAAGAACAGCAGGATGAGGATGGTGATCGTCCATGGACGCAGGCTGCCCCCGCCGCCTAAGCCAGTCTTTATGCGCAGGATCTCCCGGCGTGGGACCGACAATTGAAGGGCAAACCAGAATGCATAGCCGATCAGCACCAATGCGAAGATGAAATGAAGGGCCAGCCGGGTAGGATGTACATAGATAGCGTCGCCTGTCAGCCCGCTGGCCACCATGATCCAGCCGATAGCTCCCTGAAGGGCGCCCATCAGGAACAAGGTAAGAAGGCATCCGATCATTTCCCGCTTTATCCGTCTCTTCCATACCAGGTACACAAAGCCGACCACAAAAACACCGCCGACTACCGTGCGGGCCCAGAAACGATGGAACCATTCCCAGAAAAAAATAAATTTAAAGTCCGACAGGGTAAAGCCGGCATTGAGGATATGGAATTGCGGCGTCTGCCGGTATTTGTCGAAGGCCTCCTGCCATTGGGCGGCATTCAGGGGAGGGACGACGCCGGTGAACACATCCCATTCGGTAATGGAAAGGCCCGAGCCGGTGAGACGGGTGATACCGCCGAGGATAACTTGTACCATCAGCAGCAGAACACCTATATATACCCAGCGGGCTACCGGACGGGAGGAGGAAATTTCCATAATGGTCGCAAAGTTATTAGTAGTTTTGATAAAAAAAGGATTTGCTGAAGCATTCTTACCAGGAAGAATATATAGAGGCCGGATGTGATGAGGCAGGCAGGGGCTGTTATGCCGGACCTGTGTTTGCCGCCGCCGTGATCCTGCCCAGGGATTTTTTTCATCCCCTGCTGAATGATTCCAAGCAGGTAAGTGAGGTCCACCGCGATGAGCTCCGGCCCTTCATCGAGACGCATGCCCTTGCCTGGAGCGTTGCGCAGGTGGACGCCGATGAGATCGACCGCATCAATATCCTGAAAGCTTCTTTTAAAGCGATGCACCTGGCCCTGGATAAACTGAAAACACAGCCGCAGCTCTTGCTCATTGACGGTAATCGTTTCATTTCCTACAAGAAAGTTCCCCATCGTTGTATCGTAAAGGGCGATTCGCTTTACGCCTCCATTGCCGCGGCAAGCATCCTGGCCAAGACCTGGAGGGATGAATATATGAAAAGACTGCACGAGGAATTCCCTCATTACCGCTGGAATACCAATAAAGGATATGGCACCCGGGAGCACCGGGAAGCCATCGAAAGGTCCGGGCTCTGTCCCTATCACCGGAAAAGTTTCAATATCTGGCCGGAAGAAGGATCCGAGATCCAGGAAGAGCTGGACTTCAGTTGAATTCCCATTCCCATTGACCCAGGCCTTTCCTGGTGACGATGGGCTCTTCCCCGGTGCAATCCACGATCGTGGACGGGATCATGCCGCCAATGCCACCATCCACGACGATATCCACCCTATTCTTAAAATTCTCATAGATCCTTTCGGGATCGGTGTATTCTTCCACCATTTCCCCCGGAAGGGAGGCGCTGAGGATGGGATGTCCCAGCTCCCTGACGATGGAGCGTGCGATGTTGTTATCGGGGACACGGAGGCCGATGGTGTCCTTTTTACTTTTAAGGATCCGCGGCACCTGTTTGCTGGCGGGCAGAATAAAGGTATAAGGACCGGGGAGATGATTTTTCAGCAGGCGGTACAGGGGCGTCGATATGCTTTTGGTATAATTGCTCAGATCGCTGAGGTCGTAACAGACGAAGGATAGCTGGGCCTTGGCCGGATCTACCTGTTTGATCCGGCTGATACGTTCAAGGGCCTTATGCTTAAAGATATCACAACCAAGGCCGTAGATGGTGTCCGTAGGATAAATGACCAGCCCCCCGTCCAGCAGACATTCGATGATCGTTTTAATATTGCGGGGTTGAGGATTGTCAGGGTGAAGGTGCAGTAGCATGAGGTAAGTTAAAAAAAATCCTTAATACCGGCTGAATGTCGGTGCGTATACAATTTAACAACATTTTCTTAACGTAGATTTAGTATTAAATTTGCGAAAATGAGAACCATGGATCTGCAAGCGGTAGACAGAGTGGAAGACATTAGTACGGAAGATTTTAAAGAGAAGTACTATATTCCCATGAAGCCCCTGGTAATCAGTTCACTGGCGAAAAAATGGCCGGCCTACCACCAATGGAATTGGGATTATTTCAAATCCATTGTGGGAGAGGTCAAAGTGGGAGTCTACAATAATGTCAAAAGCGACGCTTATACGCCTATCAATACGGCAGACGATTACATGAAATTCGGAGATTACATCGACATGGTCCGGAAGGGTCCTGCGGAATGGCGGATCTTCCTCTTCAATATCTTCGACCATGCCCCCGCCATCACAACGGATTTCGAATGGCCTGAACACCTTATGAAGGGCTTTGTCAAACGCTATCCCATGTTATTCGTGGGCGGAAAAGGATCTGTGACGCATATGCATTTCGACATCGACCTTTCCCATATCCTGCACACGCAATTCGGCGGCAGGAAAAGGGTGCTGCTGTTCCCTTTCGAGGAGCAGCATAAACTGTATCGTAAGCCCTGGGAGGTATTGAGTTTCGTCAATTTCGAGAAGTATTTCGACGAAGAGCATAACAAGCTGGATTTTGAAAAATACCCGGCGCTCCGGCTGGCGAAGGGATATGAAGTGATCCTGGAACATGGGGATACGCTGTTCATGCCAGCCGGCTACTGGCATCATATGGAATACCTGGACAGCGGGTTCGCCATGAGCCTGCGTGCCTTCCAATCCACGTGGAGCGGGAAGCTAAAGGGAGCCTGGTATCTGCTGGGAATGCGCCATATTGATACGCTTATGAAGAAAACGGCCCCGGAATGGTGGTTCAATCTAAAAAAAGAAAAGACCTTTAAAGCCGCGGAAAAAGAGCTCGAAACCCCCGTTGGACAGGCCATTCAGAGATAAAGAATGTCCTTTCGGAGGATGAATATCCCCTTTCATACCAAAAAACTTCAAAAAAAATATTGCTTTTTAACAAAACTGTCTTTATTTTTACCCTGCTTATGCACTGAAACACTCTTCTTCATAAGCAAACACTGCAAGACTATCCAATTTCCTCCACCCTACTATCCAAATCCAATTTCCAGTTCAAGATTCCAATTTCCCTTAAATATCCGGTTCCAGTTTCCCTTTCGTATACAGTCATTCTAAACGCAGGCATAGCCAAAGCGGTCGTTGCCCGTTGATCTACACCCTCAGAATTTTTTTACCGTTACCCATTTTACCCGGAAAGACAGGTTGAATTCGGTCATGTCAATATTCTCGTAACAACAATGTTATGCCAGGATAGGGGTTTCGTCAACTATCGAACAAAGGATCAATGAAAAAATATTCGACATCTTTCTTTTTGTGGTTTCAGAGGTAAGCACAGGCCGGCGATGTCTATCGCTGGCTCTTTTTTTTCACTGCAGCCAAAAAAAATTTCACTGTGAAAAAACCAATAAGAAGCCCCGCCTGCGGCGGGGCTTCTATTATTTCAGGGAAGTCCTTTGTATGAATTCTTTATACGTATTCTTAAGCGCCGGGCCGGGAGATCAGAGGATCGTCCAGGTCTCGTTACCCCTCAACAGCTTATTGAGGTCGCCTTTTCCTTTGCCGGCAATAACCTCTTCTACCTGCAGGTTGAGCATTTCTTCATAACAGGGCCTGTCCGTCTCGAAAAAGACGCCAAATGGCCTGGGCAGATGGCCTTCGACGCGAGGGTCTTCGAACATACGGACCAGGATCTGCGCCTTGTAAAAATCCTTTTCATCATGTATCCAGAGGTCGGAAGCGCTGATGCCGTCTTTTCCCAACTCTACGATGGTGGGATGGAAGCCGTCCAGGCGAATGCCTTTATCCTGCTGGGCGCCGAAGAGAAGGGGCTTGCCATGCTCCAGGAAGAGCGTTTCCAGGGGTTTGGTGCTTTTCTCCGTAAAGATCTCAAAAGCCCCGTCATTGAAGATATTACAGTTCTGGTAGATCTCCAGGAAGGAAGATCCCTTATGCTGGTGGCTGCGCAGCAAGAGCTGCTGCAGGTGCTTGGGATCGCGGTCCATGCTCCGGGCTACAAAACTGGCATCTGCCCCCATAGCCAGCGCCAGGGGATTGAAGGGGTGATCGATGCTGCCGAAAGGGGTTGACTTGGTCACTTTCCTCTGTTCCGAAGTGGGAGAGTACTGGCCCTTGGTCAAACCATAGATCTGGTTATTGAACAATAATATGTTGACGTCAAAATTCCGTCGCAGGAGATGAATGGTATGATTGCCCCCGATGCTCAGGCTGTCCCCGTCGCCCGTGACGATCCAGACGCTTAGTTCGGGACGGGTGGCCTTCAGCCCCGAAGCGATGGCCGTAGCGCGTCCATGGATCGAATGCATGCCATAGGTGTTCATATAGTAGGGAAACCGGCTGCTGCAGCCGATGCCGGATATGATCACGATGTTTTCCCTGGGTATGCCCAGGGAAGGCATGGTCTTCTGAACCTGGGCCAGTATGGAATAGTCCCCGCAACCCGGGCACCATCGGACTTCCTGGTCCGTGGAAAGATCTTTGGCCGTAAGGGGCGTCTGCGGGGGGATGGTGGTCGTTTCGTTCATAAAATACTATTACCCGTAAAATTACTGATTTGCCGTGAATAGTTTTAAGGCATCTCAAATATGCCTTGTGGAATTCCCGCCCCGCCCTTTTCAATTTTATATACTATGTAATCATTTGTGCAAGCGTCTGTTAGGCTTCGCAAAAGGGGTGTTTTGCGCTGGCATGTGATTGTCTTTCTTAGCAGAAACAACCATTTCATTATTTTATTTAAAATCAGCATTATGAAAAAGCAATTAGTGGTCATAGCGGTCGCCGCCTGCCTGACAGCCCTTACAAGTTGTTCAGTAGAAGGTGGTTATATTGAGACCCGGCCAGCCGATGTAGTGTATACGCGACCGGTGTCTCCCGGGGCGGATTATATATGGATCGACGGGGACTGGGGTTGGAGCGGAGGAAGATATGTCTGGCATGAAGGGCGCTGGAGCAGGCCCAGGGGGGTGCGCACCTGGGAAGGCGGACGTTGGGAATCCGGCAGCCGGGGCTGGAGATGGCGTCGCGGTCATTGGAGGTAGCAGGTCTGTAATTGAAATAAACCATATCCAGGCATCTGCCATAAAAAAGAGGCCCCTTAACAGGGGCCTCTTTATCGAAACAAAGATTGAATTCTTAGTAACGGCTGTTGCTGTAGTTGTTGTTCCTGCGTTGGAAACCACCACCACCGCCGCCTTTGTTGTTACCCCTGTCTTCACGGGGCTTAGCTACCGATACGCCGATGGTCCTGCCATCAACGGATGCGCCATCCAATTCTGCAATGGCTTTTTTAGCAGCTTCATCATCGGACATTTCAACGAATGCAAATCCGCGGGATTTGCCGGTGAATTTGTCCATAATTACTTTTGCAGAAGATACTTCTCCGTATTCTGCAAAATAGTCTTGTAAGTCTTCGTCCGTGACGTTAAAACTTAAATTTGAAACGTAAATGTTCATACTTAATTAACTTGTTAAAAAATGATAAATAACAATCTGAGTAGAAGCAAGGAGTAAAGAAGACTAACTATTACCGGAGATAGGTGTAGCAGACATGATCGTTCACTTACTAATGCTGGTTTCAGCTCAAATTTCTTAATGCAAAGATAGTTCATTTTCCTCAAACTGCAAACGATTAATTGTAAGCACTTATCGAATTAGTAATTTGTTAACGGGACAGCCCGGCCGCTGAACGCTTTTCCCATTTTTTCAGGCTCCTGTAGGCTAATATAGCGCTCAGCAGGACCAGGAAGGAGCCGGCTATAAAAGGGGCTCCGGGAAAATAGACGGGCGTCGCGGGCCTCGTGAACCACGCGAACAGGTTCGTCATCAGCGGGGGCCCGACGATGGAAGTTACGCTCATAAGGCTCGTCAGGGCTCCCTGCAGCTCTCCTTGTTCGTTGGAGGGCACGTGTGAGGAGATAATCCCCTGCAAGGCCGGTCCGGCAATGCCTCCCAGGCAATAAACGACCGTAAAAGCGAACATCATCCAGCCCTGCGTGGCGAGGCCGAACAACAACATGCCGATGCTATACAGGAACAGGCCCATATACAGGCTTTTGGACTGACCGAATTTCGGGATAATGAGCCGTATCAGCCCGGCCTGTACAATGGTGATCATCAGGCCTACGAAAGCAAGGGAATATCCCACCCATTTCTCGTCCCAGTTGAATTTTTTCATGTTATAATAGGCCCAGGTGCTCTGTACGGCGTGCACGGCGATATAGATCAATACCAGGGAAACCACCAGCCCTGCCACGGCAGGATATTTTCTAAGGTGCACCAGGGAGCCTACCGGATTGGCCCTTTTCCATTCGAAGGCCCTGCGGTTCTCTTTCGGCAGGGATTCAGGCAGGATAAAATAGCCATAGATCCAGTTAAGGAAGGTAAGGATCGCGGAAGCAAGGAAGGGCACACGTGGTCCCAGGGTGCTCAGCATACCGCCCAGGGCGGGTCCGATGATAAAGCCCAGGCCGAAGGCAGCTCCCAGCAAACCGAAATTCTGCGCTCTTTTTTCCGGGGTGCTGATATCTGCGATATAGGCGCTAGCCGTCGTAAAGCTGGCCCCCGTGATCCCCGCTACAACACGTCCCACGAACAGCCAGGCGATGGTGGGGGCGAAAGCGAGGAATAGGTAATCGACGCCGAAGCCAAACAAGGAGAACAACAACACCGACCTTCGTCCGTACCGGTCGCTGAGGCCGCCCAATACCGGCGCGAAGATAAATTGCATGGTAGCGTAGGCGAACAGCATCATGCCTCCATACCGTGCGGCCTGGCTCAGGTCGCCGTGTATCATCTGGGCTATCAGCCGGGGCATCACCGGTATGATGATGCCGAAACCGATGAAGTCGATCAGTACCGTTACGAAGATGAAGCCCATGGCGGCCTTATGAGATGAAGGCATAAAGAATAATTTATTTGTATACCGTTTTTATTTTTCCGGTCTTTTTATAGGTAGCCACATAGACGGAAAAAGCGAGCGCGGACAATAGCATACCGGTGATACATACCCCACTCCAGGAAGCCTTGTCCCACACATAGAGTCCCAGGGCCGATCCCAGCGAGGTCCCCATGAAGCTAATGGTCATATACACGGTGTTCAGCCGGTTGCGCGCGCCCGGCACCAGCGCGTAGACCCTGCTCTGGTTGGAGATATGGATACATTGCATGGCCAGGTCCAGCAGCACGATACCGGCGATGATCCATAGGAGGGAGTAAGCCCGCATATAGAAGAACAGGAAAGAGACGAACAGGATGCCGATGCCATACCCGATGGCAATGCGCGGGTTGCGTTTGTCGGCGGACCCTCCCACCAGCGGCGCCACCAGGGCGCCCGCGGCGGCAGCCAGACCGAACAGGCCGATCCGGTCGCTATGGAAATGGAAAGGCGGTCCGGACAAATGCAGTACCATGGTCGTCCAGAACATACCGAATGTAGAAAATCCCAGGGCATTGATCACGGCCGCCTCCCGCAAAAGAGGCTGTTCTTTCACCAGCCTGCCCAGGGACAGCATCAGGGATGCATAAGACCCCTTGAAAGCGGGGCGGCTGACAGGGAAGACGGCCCGCATGACGATCAGCAGCAGGAAGCTGATGCCCGCGGCCACCCAGAACATGCCCCGCCAGCCCAGCCAGGCGCCGATGAATCCGCTCAGCGTCCGGGACAGCAGAATGCCGATCAGCAGCCCGCTCATGATCGTGCCGATCACCTTGCCCGTTCTCGAAGGTGAGGCAAGATGGGCCGCCAATGGCAGGATCAGCTGCGGTATGACGGAGGTGGCGCCGATCAGGAGGCTGGCTATTTCCAGGCAAAGAAGATTGGGTGAGAGCGCGGCGAGGATGAGGGCCAGCACGGCGAAGGCGGTGAGCCCTACTATCTGGCTCCTGCGTTCCAGCTTATCTCCCAGGGGAACGAAAAATAAGAGTCCCAGGGCATATCCTCCCTGCGTGAGGAAGGTGATCCTGCCTGCCTTGCTTTCGGAAACATTAAAATCCCTGCTGATCAATACGATCAGGGGCTGGCAATAATAAATATTCGCCACGATCAGACCTGTGCACAAGGCCATCATTACTATATGCCATTTCTTTAACAGGTCCGCTCCTTGTTGCTCCATAATAATAGTAAAGATACTGAGGTCTGCCTGCTGCGGAAAATTTAAAGGTTATTAAATCCGTTTGCAGTAATTTGGGGTTCCAAAAAAATTAAAGGTTATGTTGCATTACAAGAAAATCCTCGTTGCCTGTACGCTGATATCGATCATGGTGATCGGGATGGCCGCCACCAGTCCTGCCGATAATAAACCGAAGAGAAATCTCAAGGTCCTTCCCAAGGATATAAGCCACGACGACCTGGATAAAATAATGGACAGCTGGAAAGCCGCGCTGGGAGTAAAATGCAACTTTTGTCATGCTCCTTCCAAGGACAGCGCCTCCCGTAAGCTGGACTTCGCCAGCGACGATAAGCCGGAAAAGAATATCGCCCGCGGCATGTTCCGCATGGCAGCTAAAATAAACAAGAAATATTTTAGTTTCGATAAGGACGAGAAGGGAGAGTCCGCACCTGCGATCTCCTGCATGACCTGTCACAGGGGCAACGCCCATCCGGAAGGGAAGTAAGACGTCAGTTATCCGATTTTCACCTAAATTTGCCCGATCAAATAACTTTCACATGGCAAACACTTCCTTTGATTTTGGTATGATCGGTCTGGGCGTTATGGGACGCAATCTACTGCTCAATATGGCCGATCATGGCTTTGCAGTAGTCGGCTTCGATAAGGATGCGCAGAAAACGTCCACGCTGGAATCCTTGGCCACCGCCGGCACCACGGTAAAGGGTGTCAACACGCTGGCGGAAATGATACAGAAATTACAGACACCGCGGAAATTAATGATGCTGGTGCCTGCCGGCAAGCCGGTAGATGACGTGATCGCCGACCTGCTGCCCTTACTGGAAAAAGGCGACATCGTAATAGACGGCGGCAATTCCCATTATACAGATACTTTACGACGGGTGACCTACCTGGAAGGCAAGGGCCTTCATTTTATGGGCGTAGGCATCTCCGGAGGAGAACGCGGAGCGCGCACAGGCCCCAGCATCATGCCCGGAGGAGACCCGGTGGCCTATCCGCATGTTCAGCCGATATTGGAAGCGGTGGCGGCGAAGGTGAACGGCAGTCCCTGCGTGGCCCATCTGGGAAAAGGCGCGGCCGGACATTATGTAAAAATGGTCCACAATGGCATAGAATATGCCATCATGCAGCTGATCAGCGAAACCTACGATCTCTTGCATCGCGGGCTGGGATTGGAAAACGATGAACTGCATAAGATCTATAAGAACTGGAACGAAGGCGAGCTCCAATCCTTCCTCGTAGAGATAACCCGCGATATTTTCCTGAAAGTAGACGACAAGACCGGCAACCGCCTCGTGGACATGATCCTCGACCAGGCCGGCTCCAAGGGCACAGGCAAATGGACCTCTCAGGACGCCATGGACCTCGGCCTCCCCATACCCGTCATCGACATGGCGGTGTCCATGCGGGAGCTATCCGCTTATAAGGAGGACAGGAGGCAGATGGCCGGCATCTACAAGACTTCCAACGTCGATATCCCTGTACCCAAGGAAGTATTCATTCAACAGGTGCAGGATGCCCTCTATTTCGCCACCATCATCAGCTATGCACAGGGCCTGTCTATGCTGCACAAAGCTTCGACGGAGCTGGATATGCAGATCCCCCTGCCGGAGGTCGTCCGGGTATGGAGAGGCGGATGCATCATACGCTCCTCCCTGCTGGAAGTATTCTATTCCGCTTATCAAAAAAATCCCCAGTTGTCCAACTTATTGCTCGATACAGATGTTGCACAATTGTTGCAGGCCAAGCGACAGAACATGCGCAATGTGGTCATCCATGCCATTCACATGGGCTACCCTGTGGGAGGGCTGATGGCAGCGTTAAGCTATTTCGACGCCTGTCGCAGCGAACGCATGCCTACCAATCTTATCCAGGCACAACGGGATTATTTCGGCGCTCATACTTACCAGCGCATCGACGGTCCCGGCACCTTCCATACAGAATGGGAAAAATAAATTTTCAAGCTTTAACAGTACATATATGCAAAATCATAAACGCCCCCCGGCATCGCTGGTATTCATCTTCGGCGGGAGCGGTGATCTGAATTTTAGAAAACTCTCCCCGGCATTATATAATTTATTTATCGACGAGTGGATGCCTGATAATTTCGGGATCGTCGGCATCGGGCGCAGCAAATACAATGACGAAGATTACCGCAAACGCCTGCTGGACGGCATCCTTCAGTTCAGCCGCCGTAAAGGAGAGGAACCTAATGGCCGCTGGGAAAAGTTCTCCCGGCATGTCAGCTACCTGCAAATGGACGCGGAGAACGAGGCGGATTACCAGAAGATAGCCGCGATCGTAAAAGCAAAAGAAACTGAATTCGGCGAGCACCCCAACATCATTTTCTACCTGGCCGTCGCACCTCAGCTCGTACCCGATATCGCCAAAAAATTAGGGCCGCTCAATATCTGCTCGGACACCAAATGCACCCGCATCGTTATCGAGAAGCCCTTCGGCCATGACCTGGAAAGCGCGCATGAGCTGAATAAGCTGTTGACCGGCATGTTCGACGAGGAACAGATCTATCGTATCGATCACTACCTGGGAAAAGAGACGGTGCAGAACCTGCTCGCCCTGCGTTTCGCCAACGCGTTGTTCGAGCCCATCTGGAACCGCAACTATATCGAGCATGTACAGATCACGGCGGCAGAGACCATCGGAGTGGAAGGAAGGGGCGGTTATTATGAAAGCGCGGGCACCCTGCGCGACATGGTGCAAAACCATATCCTCCAGCTGATGTGCATGATAGCCATGGAAGCGCCCGTATCCTTCGAAGCCAATGAGATACGTAATAAAAAAGTGGACGTGCTGAATGCGATCCGTAAGATCTCCCGGGAAGATGTCAACCAATATGCCGTTCGCGGTCAATATTCCGAAGGCTGGATGAAGGGCGAAAAAGTGCCCGGCTATAAACAGGAAAAAAGCGTCAACCCCCATTCGGCCATCGATACCTTTGCGGCCGTAAAATTCTATATCGACAACTGGCGCTGGCAGGATGTTCCGTTCTATGTACGGACCGGCAAGCGCATGAACCAGAAAACGACCATTATCACTATCCAGTTCCGGCCGGCCCCCAATTATGCCTTCCCGCCGGAGTCGGCAGAGACCTGGCGGCCCAACCGGATGACCATCAGCATACAACCGGAGATGGATATACGCCTGCGTTTCCAGGCCAAGCGTCCCGGCCAATCCATGATCCTGAATCCCGTCGATATGGTTTTCAGTTATGATCAGGCCTATGACGAGCATGAACCCGAAGCCTACGAGACCCTCCTGCTGGATGTAATGGAAGGGAATGCCACTTTGTTCATGCGCGCCGACCAGGTAGAAGCCGCCTGGAAGGTCGTCATGCCTATCCAGGAAGCCTGGGAAACCCGGCCGCCGGTGGATTTCCCTAATTATGCGCCGGACTCCTGGGGACCCGAAGACGCGGAGGCGTTGATCGCCAGGGATGGCCATAACTGGATCACGTTGCCGTCCCAGGACAAAAACCATTAAAGATGCAATTACATATTTATAAGGATGCCGAAGCGCTCAGTGAGGCTGCCGCCAAATGGATCGCAGACTGCATCGCAGAGGTGTTGAGCACGCGGGACCGGTTCACGATCGCCCTATCGGGCGGCAGTACGCCCCAGCGCCTGCATAAGATCCTGGCGGCCCCGCCGTATACGGATCAGATAGACTGGTCGAAGCTGCATATCTTCTGGGGCGACGAGCGGGCCGTTCCTTTCGATGACAGCCGCAACAATGCGAAAATGGCCTATGACACCCTGCTCGATTACGTGCCGGTGCCAGCCTCCCAGATCCATGTCATGCGTACCGATATAAAACCCGAAGAGTCGGCCGCCGAATACGAAAAGATCCTTCATCAATATTTCGATGCCGCCCCCGGCGCTTCTTCCCCCGCGCTGCCGGCGAGCTTCGATCTGGTGCTGCTGGGAATGGGAGATGACGGACATACCCTTTCCCTTTTCCCCGGCACGGAGATCGTACACGAGGAAAAAGCCTGGGCGAGGGCGTTTTTCCTGCCAGCCCAGGATATGTACCGCATTACCCTGACCCGAACGATCGTGAACTGGTCGGCCCGTATAGCTTTTCTGACCACGGGCCCCGGCAAGGCCCATGCTCTCCGGGAAGTGCTGGAGGGGGCTTATGCTCCCGATCTCTACCCTTCCCAGGTGATCCAACCCGTAAAAGGGGAATTGCATTGGTTCGTCGATGAGGCGGCAGCGGCGGGACTAAAAAAAGCCTGATGCCGCCAGGGCGATAGCCGATCAGCTTTGCGGGATCTCCACCGAATCATATACGACTACCTTGCTCCAGAGTGCGGAGCATTCTTCCACGAACCGTAAATGGATAGGGTCCGTCTGATAGCTGGCCTGGTCTGCATCCGTATCGAAGATCACCAGCCAGGAGACGGCATAAGAAGTATCGATGACCCCGCGGTCGGTAGCGGCCGGCTGCCCGATATGAAATTGCCGGATAGTACCCACTGCGGAAAGCTTCCGCAATCCTTCTACCAGGTAAGCCTGGTCTTGCTGATCTCCGGGATTCTTCAGCCAGAAATAAACGTGGTGTATAAAGCTGTTCGAAAGACGCATCGTTCGGGTTGTTTATTTACAGATCAAAATAATTTTTTTACTAATTCATCCGTCAGCTGCCGTTCGCCTTTTGTCCAGAATTCATTCGGAGGCGGGAAGGCATTGATATTATACCCGCCCTGGGCCTCGAAGTCGAAGATAGCGTGACAGAACCCATCGATGACCAGGGCGCATTTTTTCCAATCCTTTGACCAGACAAGGATGAGCTTCGATGCCGCCGGAGAACCCTTTCCCGGGTCGGGACGGGGGCTATCCGATCTTTCTTCTTCGGGGCCGGGGTCCGCCGACTCGTAAATATGGAGGGCATCCAATATGCGTAATCCCTGCCCGGTTGTATCCTTTTCGACGGCATAAAAATAAGCCGTCTCTCCATCGTCCTCGAAGACGACCCCATAGCTGTTCTCCGGGGAAAAGCTTTCGATGAAGGTATCTTCGCCGCGAACGATGGATTGCTCCTGCATCAGGTATCCGTTCATGGTGTAATTTGCTTTAGCCAGTTCACGATGCCCAGGTAGATCTTTTGCGCAACCGCTTTATGGAATTTGGGATTCAATATCTTCTTTTCATCGTCGGGATTACTGAGGAAGGCCACTTCCACCAGGGCATTCGGATAATCGGTGGGTCCGCTGAGAGCAAAATTGAAACTGCCGATATTGCCGTATTCTTTAAGTCCCAGGGTAAGCAGCTGGTCCAACAGCGACACGCTCAGGGAGCGGAATCCGATATAACGGTAATAAGTGCTCACGCCTTTTACCGTATCGAAAACGGCCGAATTGAGATGGATGCTTACCAGCAGATCGGGATTGAACTGCCGGAGCATCTCGATCCTTTCCGGCATTTCAAGGGTGGTATCTTTTTCCCGGGTCATAAAGACCTGTTTTACGCCTGCCTTCTTCAGGGCCTTCTGCAGCTCTTTTGCAAATAATAAGGTATAGTCCTTTTCCAGCTCTTTCCCGGTGATGCCGCTGGAGCCGCTGTTCGTGCCGCCGTGGCCGGCGTCGACGGCGATCCGGAGCTTTCGTATATCCCGGAGGGGTGGCTGCCTTTTAACGCGCAGGACCAGCCTCTTTCCGGCGCTGTCATATCCCACGCTATAGCCCCAATGCTGGGCATGCTTCAATTCGATATAGATGCGGAACACGTCGTCCTCCACCTGTTCATACCAGGTATTCCTGATCTCCTTCGTGGTCCGGAGCTGCGTGATCCAGTTGGTATTGCTCGTCACTCCGAAAATGTCCAGGGCGATGCGAGAGGGGCCGATCAGCTGAAAGCTCCGGTAAGGCAGGCGTTCGTCCAGGGAGATCGCCACGTAGTCGAAGCTCGAATCGCCATACACTTTCATGCTGCCGCTGAGATGGGTATTGTGCGGCTGGAAAAGATCGGCCTGCTTATTCAGCAGGATCACGCTCGTCTTGGCGATATAGCCGGAATGGGAGGCCGAAAGGCGGATCTTATAGTCCGTATGAAAACTGTCTTCGATCTTCACCAGTATATTGGAATCCAGGTAGCCTATTTTGGCGCCCCCCAGGCGGTCGTCCCCGATGCCATATTCTATGAAAGGGAGCTTACCTGTTGTGCGGGCATTCCAGACGCTGTCCTGGGAAAAAGCAAGGGAAGATATCAGCAGGAATAAAAGGTGCAAGGCCAGTCTCCTCATCGGCTAAATTTTCCTAAAGATAACCCGTTTTATAAAAGATCAGATCCCTTTCTATCGTCCTTACGGGATGTTAAATAATCACTGCTGTGTATAAGAAACCGGTGTTTTTTACGTTCTTTGTTGCCGGATTTTGCGGTGAATGCTGTTCAGTGGAAGACCCTTATACTTCTTATTCGTTTACACATAACTTCTCTTGTATATATTTTAACTTTAAAACTAAACAGTAAAACCGATGAAAAAAATTACCCTCAGCCTTTTGACCGTATTGTTCGCCCTGGCCGCTTTTTCACAAAATGACAAAATGATCAAGCACAACGGGGAAAAGATCGAAGTGAAGATCGTTAAGGTCGGAGAAACGTTGATCACTTTCAAATACCCCGGCGAGGATGCTGAGCAGACCATCGGAAGGTTTGCCGTCGCCAACATCACCTATGGCACCAGCGGCAGGAAAGAAGAGATCTCCGAGAAGATCGCTGTTTCGGGAGAAGACGACTGGGAGAAAGTACAGATCCTTACCGATAAATCACAGGTCCTGGGTCTGAAAAAAGGAGAAGACGTAAAAGGTAAGACAGCCGGCTTTATCAGCTATAATACGGCCGGGTCGGCAGATAAAAAAGCTACCCGCCGCATCAAAGAAGCTGCCGCCAAGCTGGGTGCGCCTTTTGTGCTGATGACCTCCGATAAGAGCGACGGCTTCGGCGTGAAGCAGTCGATCAAGAACGGGACCGCCTATTCTTATTAGAGCATTATCCCGCCCGCCCCTGAGCGGCGGGAACGAACGGATACATAAAAATAAAAGCCATCGGAGAAGATCTCTCGATGGCTTTTTCTCATGTGAACCCGTGACTCGCGAATTAAGCTCGTTATAAAGGATATTTATTATCTCTTACCAGTTTGTCCGAGATCCTTCTCCTGGCTTCTTTACTATTGAAAGGATCGGCCTTGGTAAAGCGCTTCAGGCCCAGCAGCATCATGCGTTGCTCATCGCCGTCGGCAAAAGCGTTCAAAGCGTCCTTGCCGGCCTTATTGATGCGATCGGCGGCATCGTATAAATAAGTGCGCATGCAGTCCAGCTCGAAGGAGCAGGCTTCCGCACCGCGTTGGTCCACCAGCTTCTGCGCGCGCAGCAGGACGCTTTCAGCGACAAAAGCGTCGATGGCCATATCTGCGATATGCATCAGGATCTCCTGTTCGCTCTCTATTTTCGCCATCAGCTTCTGCACAGCAGCGCCGGCCACCATTAATATGGCCTTCTTAAAATTCCCCAGCAGTTTCTTCTCTTTCGCGAAAGGAACGTCGTCCGAAGCACCGAAATCAGGAATGCTCATCAGCTCTTTCGAGACGGCCATGGCGGGTCCCATCAGGTCCAGCCTTCCCTTCATCGCCCTTTTCAGCACCATGTCCACGGACAGGAGACGATTGATCTCATTGGTGCCTTCATAGATCCGGTTGATCCGGCTGTCCCGGTAGGCTTTGGAAATAACGTATTCATCGCTGAACCCATTTCCTCCATGGATCTGCACGCCTTCGTCCACAACAAAGTCCAGGGTCTCGCTGCCAAAAACCTTCAGGATGGCGCATTCGATGGCATATTCTTCGGCGGCGCCCAGCTGCGCCTCGTTGAAAGGCTTGCCGGAGGCCAGTAGTTCTACTTCTTTATCGTCGATCCATTTAGCGGTCCTGTACAGGGCGCTTTCCATAGCCCAGATCCGGACGGCCATTTCAGCCAGCTTGTGCCGGATCGCTCCGAATTGCGCGATCGGCGTTTTGAATTGCTCGCGGGTAACGGCATACTGGATGCTGGTGGTAGCCGTCCTTTTGGAGCCTCCCGTCGAGGCGGCGCAGAGCTTCAGACGGCCGATGTTCAGGATATTAAAAGCGATGATATGACCTTTGCCGATCTCTCCCAGGAGATTTTCCACGGGGACCTTGCAATCCTGGAAATACAGCTGTACGGTCGAAGAGCCCTTGATACCCATCTTATGTTCTTCCGGTCCCTGCGTAAATCCTTCGAAACCTCTTTCTATTATGAAGGCGGAGAACTTATCCCCGTCGATCTTCGCAAATACGGTATAGATATCCGCGAACCCTCCGTTGGTGATCCAGCATTTCTGCCCGTTCAGGATATAATGCTTGCCGTCGTCGGATAATTTCGCAGTGGTCTTGGCTCCCAGGGCGTCGCTGCCGCTGTTCGGCTCCGTCAGGCCATAAGAACCTTTCCACTCGCCGGTGGCTAATTTGGGTATGTATTTCTTCTTTTGTTCGGGAGTGCCGAAATATAGGATCGGCAAGGTCCCGATGCCGGTATGCGCCGAAATGGCCACCGAAAAGGAGAAGCCGCCGCCAATTCCTTCGTTCACCAGGGTCGCCGTGATAAAATCTTTTCCCAGTCCCCCGTATTCCTCGGGTATGGCCGTTCCCAGCAGCCCCTGTTCACCGGCCTTATCCAGGAGGGCAGGCATCAGGCCCGGCTCCAGCTTGTCGATCCGGTCGAGTATGGGCATGATCTCTGTGTCCAGGAAGGATAGACACATTTCTTTCACCATCTGCTGCTCTTCGTTAAAGTCTTCGGGAATAAAGGTGTCGAAGGCAACGCTCTCTTTGATCAACCATTCGCCGCCTTTAAGGGTCGCTTTCTTTTCTGTGGAGGTGCTCATAGAAAAATAATTTGGGGGTGAGCTGATTATTTTAAGTTGTCATATACGATCTGCAATACTTCTTTACAAATACTGATCTGGTCTTCCGGTACGCCTTCCAATGCTTCATTCAGGGTCTCCCCGGCCAGGCACATCGTCTCTTCCTGCAGTTTCTGCGCCTGCTTGGTCAGGTAGATGAGATTGATCCGGCGATCATTGTCCGCAGGGACCCTTTTCACCAACTGCAATTTCTCCAGGTTATCCACCAGGCGGGTGATGCTCGGCTTATCCCTGAAAGTGGCATTGCATAATTCCTGCTGGCTTTTTCCGTCCTCCTTCCATAGATGGTACAGTACGCTCCATTGTTCAATCGTCACCTTGAGACCCGCGGCGTTGAATTTTTTCTGGAGATTACGGGCGATGGCCGTGCTGGCCTTTCCCGTAATAAAGCTATATAATTCCCCGCGTTTGAATTGGTTGTTTGGCATATAGTTAGTTAAACAACTAAATAAAAATACGACTAATTCTCAGTTCCGGCAAGATTTTCCCGGAAAATTTAGTAATTCCCCTCCCCGTCCCGATACGCTTCCTACACCCGACTGTTCGTATATTTAAGGCAGAATGTTCCTTCGATGCAGACTGGCTTTCTCCCTTTCAGATCTTCCCGTATAAGCTATTCCCACTGGGGAACGGGTCCTAAGCTATTGCTGTGCTTTCACGGGTATGGCGAGTCGGCGGCCTCCTTCTCCTTATTGGAGCCGGCCCTGGGCAGGGACTTTACTATCCTTGCTATCGATATGCCCTTTCATGGAGCCACGGACTGGCAGGAAAGCCTTTTTTTCGATCCGGCGGAACTCCCTGCCCTGATTGAGCAGATCATCGGGCTCATCGTCTCGGATGCTACTTCCCCTTCGGGTCTCCCTGCAGGAGAACAGCGCTGGTGGATCATGGGCTATAGTATGGGCGGCAGGGTGGCCCTCGGCCTCCTGGAAAAGATGCCGCTGAAAATTGAAAAGGTGGTCTTACTGGCCCCTGACGGACTGAAGATGAACCGCTGGTATTGGCTGGCTACCCAGACAAGGGCCGGCAACCGCCTTTTCCGGCTGACGATGGCCAGGCCGTATTGGTTCCTTTTTATCCTCCGGATGGCCGACAGGCTGCATCTCGCCAACCGGAGCATTTACAAATTCATCGTCCATTACATCGACCACGCGCAGGTGCGCGACGACCTCTATAAACGCTGGACAACGATGCGCGGGTTCCGGCCCGACCTGCCGGCTATCCAATCCATCCTGCGGGAACAACAGATCCCCATGAGGCTGGTCTACGGGCGATACGACCGTATTATCCGTCCTGAAAAAGGAGAAAGGTTCAGCAGGGAAACGAGCCCCTGGTGCAAGCTATCCGTGCTCAATTGCGGGCACCAGCTGCTGCAGGACAGGAACCTGGATGAGCTCGCCGGGCTGATGATGGAATAAGTAATTTTGATTTACTTTACGCCGGGATGTTCATCGTTGTCTTCATATGTCTTTTATTGTTCGCCTGTTATGCCGTGCTGATCTTCTATTATCACAGGGCCTGGAAGGATATTCCCGTCTATGCCGCTCCCATCCGCCTTCCTTCCGGCGAACGTTTATTTCATACCAAGATCAGCGTGCTCGTGCCGGCGCGCAATGAAGGATCGACGATCGGCCCCTGCCTGGAATCCCTCTCCCACCAGTCTTATCCCGGGGATCTCTACCAGGTGATCGTCATCGACGACCATTCCACGGACGATACCTGGACACTGCTCAAGGGCCTGGATTTCCCCGGAATGGAGCTCGTCCGTATACGGCTGGAGGATCACCTGGAGGAAACGGCCGGCCCTGAGGGAGACTTCCCGCCCCGGGAAGAGGCAACAAAGGTCAGGGCCTATAAAAAATTGGCCATCGAGACCGGCATTGGAATTGCCAGTGGAGAGCTGATCGTCACAACGGACGCGGATTGCCTTTTTCATCCCGACTGGCTCTCTACTCTGGCGGGATTCTATGAAAAAACGGGCGCGAAATTTATCGCCGCTCCGGTAAAGATCACGGGTGACCGTTCGTTCTTGTCCATCTTCCAGACCCTGGATTTTATTACGCTGCAGGGCATCACCGGCGCGGCCGTCCATAAAAGATTCCACTCTATGTGTAATGGCGCTAATCTTGCCTACGAGCGAAAGGCGTTCTATGAAGCAGGAGGGTTCCGGGGCATCGACAGGATCCCTTCCGGGGATGATCTCCTGCTGATGCATAAGATCTATCAAAAATTCCCCGGGCAGGTGTTCTTTTTAAAGAGCCGCCAGGCCATCGTCTCTACAGAGGCCGTCCTGAGCTGGCGGGGATTTTTTCACCAACGGATCCGGTGGGCCAGCAAGGCGGATCAATACGATGACCGGCGTATCTTCTGGGTATTGCTGGGCGTCTACTTCCTGAACCTTTTCTGTCTTCTTCTGTTCGTCGCCGCCTTTTGGAACAAATGGTATATATTGGCAGGCCTGATCCTGCTGGTAGTCAAGACGATCATAGAGTATCCTTTTGTCCGGGCCGTAGCCGCCTTTTTCGGTCAGCAGGGCCTGCTGATCTATTTTCCCGCCCTGCAGCCCTTTCATATCCTGTATACGGTGACGATCGGCTGGCTGGGCAAATTCGGAAGCTATCGCTGGAAAGAAAGAAAAGTAAAAAGATGAACCAACCCTCCCGCAATATCGCCAACCGGCTGCGCCGCAATAAGGGCGCCCTGTTCGGGCTGGTCATCATCGGCCTGGCGATCTTCGTCGCGGTAACGGCGTATTATCTTGCGCCGGATCATTCTCCGGACGCCAACCGGATGATCGTGGAGATCGGAGGACGCAAACCGGGTTTTACCCAGGAGTTCCTCTTACTGAAAAAAGAAAAAAAGTCCCGGGACGTTTCCTTTTTTACACGCCTCCTTTCCGGACGGGAAGACGACTTCAACTATATCCCCATCAATAGCTATATGCAAAAGAGAGATAGCCTGATCGTACAGAAATTCGTGGACGAAGGAGTAGAGGAAAGGGCTGCCTACCCGGGCAGCGCTTACCAGATCCTGACCAGGACTTTCTGGCTGGGCACGGATAAATACGGTCGGGATATCCTGAGCCGCCTGCTGGTAGGGGTAAGGGTAAGCCTGGCCGTGGGGATGATCACCGTGCTTATTTCCCTCAGCATCGGCGTCCTGCTGGGCGCACTGGCCGGTTATTTCGGCGGACGGACGGACGAGATCATCATGTGGCTGATCAATGTCATATGGAGCATTCCTACGCTGCTGCTGGTATTTGCCATTACATTAATGCTGGGCAAAGGATTCTGGCAGGTGTTCATCGCCATCGGGCTCACACTATGGGTAAATGTGGCCAGGATCATCCGGGGTCAGGTCCTCGCCGTCCGCGAGAGGGAATATGTAGAAGCGGCCAGAGCCCTGGGCTATTCCCATGGCCGGATCCTTTTCCGCCACATCCTGCCCAATACAATGGGTCCTGTGCTGGTGGTTGCCGCTTCGAATTTCGCATCTGCCATCGTGATCGAGGCGGGTCTCAGCTTCCTCGGCGTGGGCGTGCAACCGCCACAGCCCAGCTGGGGCCTGATGATCAAGGAGAACTATAATTTTATTATTACCCATAACCCGATGCTGGCGCTGGCCCCAGGCCTTGCCATTATGCTGCTGGTGCTGGCCTTCAACCTGTTGGGTAATGGACTGCGGGACGCGCTGAATGTCCGGGTATAACGGGATCTTATTTAGCGGAAAACCGGTAGCTGGACGTCGCCGTATTGGAGGATTGAGAAAGGGATGTAACGGTGACCGTCACCACGCAAACTTTCGCCACGGGAGTATTGGTGATCGTATAATTATTAACGGCCTGGCTTGAGCTCTGCGAGGAGGAAAAGAATTGCGTGCCGCCCCCATCGGGCTGGGCTGTCACATCGATGGTCACCCCCTTGGAAGGCATTTTGGAAGTGATCGTCACGGTGAGGGGAAAACTGGTGCCCGGTGCAGGCGTTTGGGTACTGCCATTAGGAGGATTGGTAGTGATGGCCAGGGCAGTCTCGGACGGCGTGCTGCCACCGCCTTTACCACAGCTCAGGGTACAGGATAAGATCATCAAGGCAAGCATCGCCGACAAGGAAGTTTTCATGGAAAAAATATTATTCTTAAAGATACTAAAATTCCTATTATTCTTTAAAGACCTGCACATTACGGGTAAAGCTCTCATCGAGAGAGATAAAGGTCTCCGTACGCTCGATCCCTTTTATCTTTTGTAACTCATCGTGCAATACGAACCGCAGCTGGTTGATGTCTTTACAGGCGATCTCCGCGAACATACTGTAATTGCCGGTGGTATAGTTGAGCCGCACGATCTCAGGTATTTTTTGCAATTCCTTGGCAACGCTATCGTATAAAGAGCTCTTTTCAAGGTAGATACCGATAAAAGCGATGACGTCATAACCCAATTGCTTAAGGTCTACATGTAATTTTGTACCTTTAACCACTGACAACTCCTGCAGTTTCTTGATCCGGACATGGATGGTGCCCCCCGAAACAAACAGTTTTTTACCTAGTTCGGCATAAGAGATCTCTGCGTTCTCCATCATTTCATGAATAATCTGGAGGTCTAATTTGTCGAGATTCAATTTTCCTGCCATCTTGAATAGTTATTTTAAATTTTATCTACAGTAAAATGCAAATATTTGAATAATTATGAAAATATAAAAATTTTTATTGAAAAAAATACAAAGAATGGCCAATTTCTTTAATTTTACAGTATTAAGTTCTTAGCTTTTTCAAGACTGATACTGTGGAGTGATGAAATTTGGCAGACATGCCCTCTTGTCTCGGGGGTGGGGATCATAGGATAAACATAGTGTAATGCCGGTGCCGATTAACGTCGGCGCCGACTGGGGTTGACCACCACACATTGCGCTACGGCTAACTACCCCGTGGAGGTTCGAATCCTCCCTCTACAGCAGATCCCGACCGATGCCTCCGCCTTTGGCGGGGGCATTTTTCATTACGGTAGCGGGGCGAGCTTGATTACTTTTATCTTTGCACCCCATGGGCCAAAAGAAGCTAATCCGGTTCGAAGCGATCAAATCCTTTCCGAATGTCCTCCAATACCCGGAGGGAATGGCGGGGCAATGGGCCACTTTCTTTAAGAACGACCATCCCCTTACCCTCGAGCTGGCCTGCGGCAAAGGCGAATACACCCTGGGACTGGCGAAAATGTACCCCGAACGGAATTTCCTGGGCGTGGACCTGAAGGGCAACCGGATCTATGTAGGGGCCAAAACATGCCTGAAGGAGGATATCCGTAATGCCGCCTTCCTGCGCACCCATATCGATAAGCTCGCCAACTACTTCCGTCCCGGCGAAGTGGAAGAGATCTGGCTTACCTTTCCCGATCCCCAGCTACGGATGTCCAGGGCCGGCAGAAGGCTGACCTACCCTTCCTTCCTCCGCCTTTATCAGCAGGTGTTGATACCGGGCGGGAAGATCCACCTGAAGACGGATTCCCCCGACCTTTACGATTTTACCTTGCAGGTCCTGGAGCTATGCGGGCTGTCCCCCTTGGAAGCATCCGCGGATATCCATGCCGCCCCGATGAAAGAGGAGCTGAAGATCAAAACCCATTATGAAGGACTGGACATCGCACAGAGCCGGCGCATCCATTATATTTGCTTCAGCTTGCCGGCAGAGCCCCTGCCGGACATCGAGAAGATACTGCACCAAAAACTCAAAGAGGATGCAAGCATGGGTTGAAGGAGAGGATTATTATTATAACGAGCAGGGCTATGTGGTGCTGACGGAAAAATATCATCGGGCAAGAGGCTATTGCTGCGGCAATGGCTGCAAACATTGCCCCTTCGACTATGAACGGGTCAGCGAACCCCGCCGCACCGAGCTACGGCAACAAAGAACCGAAAATGGCAACAGCAAAAAAGACGACTAAACCGAAAAAGACGGCGCCGGCCCGGAAGAGCACCCCAGGGCGAGAAAGTCCCGCATCGCCCGGAAAAGGCCGCCAGCCGGCCGTCCGGGAGAAACTGACGGCCCTGAAACCCTCCGGCGGAAAAGACGAATCCTTTTTCGACCTCGTGCATGAGATCGCAAGGCAGGTGCCGCGTGGCCGCGTCACTTCCTATGGCGCTATCGCCGCCTGCCTCGGTTCCCGGTCCTCCGCCAGGGTCGTAGGATGGGCCATGCAAGCCGTCCACTCTTCCAAAAAACCCGTTCCCGCCCATCGTGTGGTGAACAGCAGCGGTCTCCTCACCGGCAGCCATCACTTTAAGCCCGCGGGCAGCATGCAGGCCCGCCTGGAGAAAGAAGGGGTCAGGGTCGTGAACAACAAGGTCGTCGATTTTTCAAAAGTATTCTGGGATCCCTCGAAGGAACTCTAAGCCTGGCAGGCTTCCTATAGATCCTGCAGCCTTCTTCTGCCTATTCACCACTCCAAACCGTCCTCCCGTCAAAGAAATTTCCCGGGGCTGCCTTCCGCTGATAGTTTTACGGAAATAAAACCCCCGTCATGTCTGAGAACAAGATCCTTTATATCGATAACCTGAAAGTGCTGATGACCGTACTCGTTATCCTTCACCATGCATTTATCACCTATGGCGCGCCGGGAGACTGGTATTATGTGCAAAAGACCTCCCAGATCGGCGCTCTTATCCCCATGACGATCTTCGTGGCCACCAACCAATCTTTTTTCATGGGTTTCTTCTTCTTTCTTTCCGCCTTGTTCACCGGCCCCTCCTATGATAGAAAGGGCGCGGGTAAGTTTATCGGCGACCGCCTGTTGCGTTTTGGGATCCCCCTCCTGTTCTATTCCCTGATCCTCTCCCCCGTCATGAATTTTTTAGTAGCGAAATATGGCCACGGAAAGACGTATTCCTTTGTTCAATTCCTGGGCGGATATCATCCCTGGATCTCCTTTGGCGTACTTTGGTTCGTCGTAGCCCTCCTGCTCTTCACACTCGTCTATGCGCTGCTGCGAAAATTACGCGGTGATCGCCCTCCGAAAGCCTATCCCGTCCCCTCCGGCCGCACCATTTTCTTTTTTGCCCTGTCGCTGGGATTGGTCAGCTTCCTGGTAAGGCTTGTGTTCCCCGTAGGCTGGACGCTCTCCCCCATTGGGTTCCAGCTGGGCCATTTCCCTCAATATATCGCGCTGTTCGCCCTGGGGATCGTAGCCTCCCGCCATCAATGGCTGCAGCAGGTCGAAGTCATCGACGGCAAAAAATGGGGGACGGCCGCCCTTCTCCTGGTATTGGTAGCCATGCCCGTTATGTATGTGCTGAAAACGATCACGAACAGCCCTCCCGAAGCATTCAGGGGCGGGTTGAACTGGCAATCCTTACTGTATTCGCTCTGGGAGCAGTTCACCGGCCTATCGATCATTCTTGCACTGCTGTCCCGTAGCCGCAGAATATGGAATGAACAATCCCACCTGCTGAAGAATATGTCCAGGTCGGCTTTCGCCGCTTATATCTTTCATCCTCTTTTCCTGATCGGGATCTCCCTGCTGATGAGAGACCTGGCACTGGATCCCGCGATCAAATTACTGATGGCGGCACCTACGGCGGTGGTGGCGACATTCCTCTTTGCCGGCCTCCTGGTAAAGGTACCGGGCGTCAATAAGATCGTGTAATCGTCGTCGATCAGCCGGCGGGATAATAGGGATTGATCATCAGGTATACGATCACTCCCGTCACGGCAACGTATAGCCACATGGGCCAGGTGATCTTCGCCAGCCGGCGGTGCTTATCGAATTTCTCCTGGAAGGCTCTTTGCATGGTAAAGAGGACGAAGGGTATGATGATCCCGGAGAGGATGATATGCGAGCTGAGAATGAAATAGTAGACATACCGTAAGGCGCCCGCCTGCGCTTTCTCCCCGTCGCTGAGGATGCCGTCATGGTCCAGGTCGCCAAAGCGGGTAGAGGGATTGGAAGCATGATAGATCACGTAGGATATGAGGAAGACGGCGCTCAACAGAACAGCCAGGAGGTTGGCCGTCTTATGCGCCCTTACCTGTCCATTGCGGATAAAGTACAAGCTCGCGATCAGCAGGATGGCCGTGCTGGAATTGAGGATCGCATGGAAAAGAGGGAGAGAGCGGGTGCTGAAACCAAAATCGACCTTTACTTCGGGTACGAGTATCAGGAAGGCCACCGCGAGAGGGATGGCAATAGATACGACGATAATAGGGACAGTAAGGTTCTTATCTTTCATGCAGTTATTTTTCTATTTCGGTAAGGGCGTCTTAGGCTTCCTGCTGAAAAAATAAACCCCGATGGCTGTCGCCACCATAACGATGATCACGATCAGAAGGAGAGGTTTCAATTCATAGAGCACGGACCGCTTGTGCTTATCCTTCTCCAACATGATAAAGACGATATCGTCCGCCAGCCGGGCCAATGCCGCGGTATCCGTTCCATGATAATAACCCCGCACGACCCGGTCCTTGTCCAGCAAGGCTACATAATCGGTGTGTACGAAGTTCGAATCCACCGACACGCTGTCCTGTATTCCCAGCTTCAGTTCCTGGAGGGCAAAATCGTAAATAGTCTTTTTAGGACCTGTGAGCAGCCACCAGACATCGGAGTTGATCCCGTGCCGGTCGGCATATTTTTTCAGGACCGGTACAGAATCCCGTTCGGGATCGACGCTGAAGGAAAGGAACTGTACAAAGGTCGTGTCGATCCGCTTCATATCGTCCTTCAGTTTGAGACCATCCTGCAGACGACGCATATTGCGCGTGAGAATAGGGCAGATGCTGGCGCAATGGGTGAAGAAGAAGTCGGCGACGATCACTTTTCCCTGCAGTTGGTCCAAAGAGACGGATTCACCCAGCTGGTTCTGCAGGGTGACATTATTGACCCTATGCCAGAGGGTATCGGTTATCTCCTTGCCGTCCTTCATTTTGGTGACGACGGAATCGGCATAGAACCTCCTGGGCATAGCCACTCCATACCGGTTCGCTATCAAGTAAAAAATAACGGGGATCAATACCGCAACACATAAGGCCAATAGGGCTTTCTTACTCACAGGTAACCAGTTGGTGGAGACTATTCGGCTCCGGGTTTCTTCGCTGCGGGCTCATGTTCTTCCGCGGGTTTTTCCACCTTTATCTTACTCTGCTCCAGGTGATGGGAATCGTACGTGTTGCGCAGGTCCTTGAAGGAACCGCCGTCCCAGAGGAAGGCAATGATGAACCAGACGAACAGGAGCGCCGGAACGGCGATCGTCAGGATCAGGTTCTTGATCTCATGGCGCAGGTGCATAAATTCGGCGATGATATAGAAAGCCTTGGTGCAGGTAAGGATCAGGTAGACCCCGTTCAGCACCAGTTTGGGGGGGAACTGTGTGTACAGGTGGACGAAGGCCAGCACCAGTTCGACAAGCGTGATGATCAGCAGGATCCAAAAGGTCCTCCAGATCGGCTTGGTCGAAAATTCCGGTTCGTGGTGGCTGCCTGCAGCTGCATGAGTATTTTCCATAATCTTATATATAAATGACTTTAATTCGTCGGTTCAAGGCTGAGTAATATACTACAGCAAATAGAAACAGGTGAATACGAATACCCATACCAGGTCTACGAAGTGCCAGTACAACCCGGCCTTTTCGATCATCAGGTAGTGGCCTCTTTTTGCAAAATCACCGCGCAGGTTCTTGATCAGCATGATGACATTGATGATCACCCCGGAGAACACGTGGAAACCATGGAAACCCGTGATGGTAAAAAAGAAGTTCGTAAAATTAGTGGTCGCCTTCGTTCCATCCCCATTCAGGAAGGGATTGCGTCCCCACCAGGCGCCTTCGCCGTGCAGGTGCGTCCATTCCCAGGCCTGGCAGCTTAGGAAGGCGAGTCCGCCGATGATCGTCAGGATCATCCATTTCGTCACTGCCTTCTGGTTATTCTGGTGCCCGGATGCGACCGCCAGCACCATGGTCACCGAGCTCATGATCAGGATAAAGGTCATCAGGCTCACGAATACCAGGGGCATATGCGCATCTCCCATACCGGGGAAGGCCCTGAACACTTCATTGGGGTCAGGCCAGCCGTTGGTGGCAAACCGTATGGAACCGTAGGAGATCAGGAATGCACCGAAAGTAAAGGCATCGCTCATCAGGAAATACCACATCATCAGCTTACCATACTCCACATTGAACGGGCTTTTCCCGCCGCTCCACCATTTTTGTCCCGCTGGTATTGCTTGTGCCATATTATTAATTTAGGTTGATTTGCAAATTTATTAACTAAACCGAATATTATTTTATAGCCATAAAGAAAATGAACAGGTAGAGCCAGAGCAGGTCGACGAAATGCCAGTACGTGCTCATCAACTCCACGGGTACGCTGTTATAGTTCCGGATCCTGGTCCCGAAAGCCTTCAGGAACAAGATCAGCAGGGCGATCACACCTGCCAGCACATGCAGGGCATGCAGGCCGGCGATGATGTACAGGAACTGTCCTCCTCCCGAACCTTTGAAGCTGATGCCGCTCTGCCAGATGGCGCGGAATCCCATCCACTGCAGGATGATAAAGAGCAATCCCAGTACGGTGGTCGCAGTGATCATGTTACGATAACGCTGCATCTCCCGCTCTTTAAAGGCCTTCAACGCCATCTGCACGGTAAGGCTGCTGAGAAGGATCACCGCCGTCGAATACCAAAAAGCCCGGGGGATCGAAAAGGTCGTCCAGTTCGGCGCATCCCTTTTTACGATATACGCGCTGGTCAGACCGGCAAACATCATGATAATGCTCGCCAACCCCACCCATAACGTAAACTTATGGGGATGTATTTTCTTACGTTGATCGTTCACAGATAGTCTTACTCCTATTGATTTTATCATTTTCCCGATACTCTAAACGTTCACTTTATCGACCAATAACGCCAGTAATACTACCGGCAGGTAAATATAACTTCCGAACATCACTCTTCTGGCGGCCTTCACGGTCATTTCGCGGTACAACCGCACACACTGCCAGATCATCAATCCATTGGCCACCAGCACGATACCCATGCTCAACAAACCGCTCATACCGGTGAAATACGGCAGCACGCCTACCGGCAGCAGCAATAAGGAATAGATCACGGCCTGTATCGCTGAATATTTCGTCGGCCCCTGATTGGAAGGCAGGAGTTTGAAGCCTGCCGTCGTATAGTCCTTATGCGCGATCCAGGCAATGGCCCAGAAATGCGGAAATTGCCAGAAGAACTGCAGGGCGAACAACACCCAGCCTCCCGTACTCAGATCATCGTTACCCGCCGCCCAGCCGATAAGGCAGGGCAGGCTCCCGGGAACAGCGCCCACCAGGACGGAGACCGAACTGACCTTTTTCAGCGGTGTATAGATGAACGCATACACAAACAGGCTGAAGGCAGACAGCGCGGCGGTCAGGAAATTGAAGTGAGACAGGATCAATATGCCCGCTATGCCTGTGATGATCGCGAAAGCCCAGCCTTCCTGCACACTCATCCTTCCGGAGGCGACAGGCCTTTTGGCCGTCCGTTTCATCAGTGCATCCGTGTCTTTCTCCACTACCTGGTTGATGGCATTCGCACTACCTGTTACCAACATCCCCCCTAAAAAAAAGAGCAATATCGCTTTCCAGTCGTATTCTTTCACCTTAGGCGCCAGCAGGTAGCTGATCACCGCCGAGAACACGACCATAAAGCTGAGGTTGAATTTTATCAACAGCTTATAATCCTTCAGCTTACCCGTTAGTCGTCGCATCAATGCGCGCTTTCATTGCTACCCAACGGCTCGGTCTGGGGGATAAATTCCCTGCCATCCTTTGCATAGTCATAAGGCCAGCGATGTACTTCCGGGATCTCACCAGGCCAGTTGCCATGACCTGGGTGTATGGGCGCTGTCCATTCCAGTGTCGTAGCGCCCCAGGGATTCTGGGTCGTTACTTTTCTTCCCTTGAAAATAGAATAAAAGAAATTGAATATGAACAGGAGCTGAACGGCGAACACGACCATCGCCACGGTGGAGATGAACCGGTTCAGATCCCCGAACTGATTGAACGAAAGCCAGTTGCTGTAATCGAGGTAGCGGCGTGGCATACCCGCCAAGCCTTCGTAGTGCATCGGCCAGAATATGAGATAAGCGCCGGCGAAGGTCACCCAGAAATGGATGTAGGCCATGGTATTGTTCAAATAACGCCCGTACATCTTCGGGAACCAATGGTAAATACCAGCGAACATGCCCAATATCCCCGAAACACCCATTACGATATGGAAGTGTGCGATGACGAAATAGGTATCGTGCAATTGTATGTCCAGGGTGGAGTTGCCAAGGAAGATCCCCGTCAGACCGCCCGAGATGAACATGCTTACGAACCCGATGGCGAAGAGCATGCCCGGGGTGAACCGGATATTGCCTCTCCATAAGGTCGTCAGCCAGTTGAATACTTTAATGGCGGAAGGCACGGCGATCAGCAGGGTCAGCAGTACGAACACAGAACCCAGGAAGGGGTTCAGGCCCGTTACGAACATATGGTGCGCCCATACCAGGAAGGCCAGGATAGCGATGGCGAACAGGGAGCCGACCATGGCCATATACCCGAAAATGGGTTTACGTGCGTTGACGGACATCACCTCCGATACGAGTCCCATCGCCGGCAGGATGATAATATATACTTCCGGGTGACCAAGGAACCAGAACAAGTGCTGGTAGAGGATCGCGCTGCCCCCTTCATTCGGCAGGGCCTTATTGGTGCTGGCCATGAAGATATCGGAAAGATAGAAGCTCGTACCTCCGTGGCGGTCGAATAACAGCAGGATGAAGCCGGACAATAATACCGGGAAGGAAAGAACGCCGAGGATGGCCGTAAAGAACAGCGCCCAGATCGTCAGCGGCAGACGTGTCATCGACATGCCCTTCGTACGCATGTTCAGAATAGTAGAGATATAGTTCAGACCACCCAGCAGGGAGGAAACGACGAATAAGGCCATGGAAATGATCCAGAGGTCCATGCCGGTCTTGGATCCTTCCGAAGCATCACCCAGCGCGCTGAGCGGTGGATAGGAGGTCCAGCCGCCGCTGGCAGGTCCCGTTTCTACAAAAAGAGAGGACAGCATGACTACGCTGGCCGTCCAGAAGAACCAGTAAGACAGCATATTCAGGAACGGAGAAGCCATATCCCTGGCGCCGATCTGCAGGGGGATCAGGAAGTTGGCGAAGGTTCCGCTCAGGCCACCCGTCAATACGAAGAAGACCAGCACGGTACCGTGCATCGTCACCAGGGCATAATAGAACTCCGGCTGTATATGACCGCCCTTGGCCCACTTGCTGCCCAGCAGGTCTTCCAGCCAGGGGAAGCTGGTATCGGGATAGCCCAGCTGCAGACGGAACAATACGGACATCAGGCCTCCCAGGACCGCCCAGATCATCCCGGTGATGAGGAACTGCTTGGCAATCATCTTATGATCCTGGCTGAACACATATTTCGTAATAAATGTCTCCTTATGATGATGACCGCCATGATCATCATGATGCACGTCATGTGTACCGATGTCAGAATGTCCGTGCAAGGTTGCTTCGTTGCTCATGAGAAAAAATTTAGTTGATACCCCGGTGGTTATTCAATGATTTTTTGGATTTTCTTATTTCTTTTGCGCTACCAGCTTGTTCGCCGCTTCGGGAAGCAAGGAGGAAGCCGTAGCCTTCACCGTATCCGACTTCGAGGGCGCAGCCGGGTTCTTATCCTGCGTCACCTGCACATAGTTCGGAGTCTGTTTGGCCTTCCAGAGAATAAACTCTTCCTTCGTCACTACTTTTACTATGCCCCGCATCGTATAGTGTCCCCTTCCGCACATCTGGTCGCAGGAGATCTCGTATTCGAAATCAGGGTTATTCAGCTTCTTCTTCATTTCGTCCGTGGTGTATTTAGGCGTAAACCACAGCGTAGTGGGAGTGCCGGGTACGGCGTCCATCTTCTGCCGGAAATACACCAGGCCCACGTCATGGATCACGTCCCGGGAATTGATGATCAGCTTTACGGGCTGGTCCTTGATGATATACATTTCATTGCCCACTACGATGTCATCATGGGTATTGGGGTCGTCCCAGATCAGGCCCAGGGAGTTATTGTCCTTATCGCTGATGTTCTGATAGTATTTTTTGCCAAAGACGTCGTCCTTGCCGGCATAACGGAAGATCCATCCGAATTGCTTGCCGGTCACCTCCACCTGCAGGGAATCCTTGGGGGCGTCACCGGTGATACGGAACCAATAGAAGAGGCCGAATCCCACCAGGACGGTCAGGGCGATGGCGGGGACCACCGTCCAGATCACTTCCAGCCGGTTGTCATGAGGAAAATAATAAGGCTTTGCATTTTCCTTGTACTGGTATTTATAGGCAAACCAGAATAATAAGATCTGTGTCAGAACGAAAACAACCCCGGTGATGGCAATGGTGATATAGAGCATCGTATCGATCTGCTCGCCATGCTTGGAAGCGGATTCGCCGAGGATCTTACCCCTGTACAATTCATTGCACCAATACGTACCTATCAATCCCAGGACCAGGAAGGCGATCATCAGGAACCCATTGATGCGGTTGTTCTGCTCAAAATTTTTCTTTTCGCCCTTCAAAACACCTACATACTCGCTTGCCTTTGCAATCTGGAAGGTGATCAGGAAGCCTAAAAACAGGATCAGTAACAGAAAAATAGCTTGCATGATAGTTTAAAAGATTTTAAGTATGATGGATAATACTTTCTTTCAGGAAAGGGTGGTTCTTCGCCAACATCGGGAACTTGCCCAATACCCTGCCTGTCTGCCACATGATCACTCCCACAAATCCCAGCGCCACCCCGAAATCGAACAGGTTCAGGGGTACATGATCGGGATAGGGACCTGCGAAGACCATCTGGAAAAAATCCAGCCAGTGTCCGAAGATCAGCAGTACTGACATAAAGGTCACGGTAGCGTAGTTACGCTTCGAACTCCGTTTCATAAATATCAGCAGGGGAGCGAGGAAGTTGATGATCAGGTTGAGGTAGAACACCCCGACGTAGGCGCCTTCGAAACGCACTTTGAAATAGATCGTCTCTTCTGAAATATTCGCATACCAGATCAGCATGAACTGGGCAAACCAGAGATAGGTCCAGAAGATCGAAAAGGCGAACTGGAACTTTCCCAGGTCATGTAAATGCTCGTCATTAGCATAAGGCAGGTATCCCTGGTTCTTGAGATAGATGACGAACAGGGTGATCAGCGCTATGCCGGAAACGAAGGTGCTGGCGAACGTATACCAGCTGTACATGGTAGAGAACCAATGAGCGTTGATGCTCATCAGCCAGAGCCACGGCGTTACCGAAGCTACGGTCAGCGTGAACCAGACGATATAGACGGATGCCCAGACGGTATTCTTGAAGATATATTTTTTCCCTTCTTCCACACTTAGCCGCGTATCGTCGATGGAGCGGGAGAGGCTGCGCATCTTAAAGCCCAGCAGGGTCCACAGGCCGATGGATAAGATGGTCCATATCGTAAAGAAGGTAGGATTCAGAAAACCTTTTTTCCCTTTCAGGATGGCATCCTTCGCCACATGGTCCTTATCCAGCCATTCATAGATGGCTGTTTTGCCGCCGAAGACCAGCGCCATCAGGATAACGAAGGTGATCATGCCGATGGGGATCACAGAAGCCGAGATCGCCTCGGTCACCCGGCGGAAACTCATCTGCCAGCCGCCAAAGGCCAGCGTAGTAGCGCAGAAAAAGAACATGGCCGCATTCGTGATCAGGAGGAAGTATACGCCGTTCTGTAACAGGGAAGCCCAGAATCGGGTGCCCTGGTCCTTAGTGCCGTACAGGATAAATCCTATGATCAGGGAAAGCACGCCCACGCCTATCAGGCCCAGGGTCCACTGTTTGTACCGGCTGGAAGTTTCGAAATGTTCTTTGCTATGAGATGACATTCGGCAATGATTTTATATATTCTTTAATCTCTTTTTATCTACTTTTTTGCGGCCGTTGAATCCGTTGCGGCTGCAGCCCCTCCGCTTTTCCCGGCAGCCTGTTTGGATTTGATATAGGAAATGACCATCCAGCGCTGTTCCGTGCTCAGCTGAGAAGCGTAGCTTCCCATCTTATTCTTTCCATAGGTAGCGGAGTAGAACATCTGTCCCTCCGGCATGGATTCATATTTAGCATCTCCGACCAGGGTAGCGGGCTTGGCAGGGAAGGGACCGTCGCCGCCTTTGTACAGTGGGCCATTGCCATCCAGCTTGGAGCCATGGCAGATGCCGCAGTTCACCAGGTAGAGACGCTCTGCTTCCACCAGCTGAGGCGTATCCAGGGCAGGGAGAGGGTCCTTCACCAGTTTGGAGGCTACATAATTGGTCGAGTCCCCATCCTTATCCTTGGCCAGGGTGAAAGGGAATAGCTCGCCTCTCTTGATCGTCCCCGGCACGGGCACATTGCTGAAATGGATGCCATGGGCTTTCAGGGAGTCCCTTACCGCTTCCGTTACGGAATAGGTCTCGTAGGCCCGGCTGTAGGCCATATCAGGCATATAGACTCTTCCCGGCTTGCGTTTGATATCGCTGCAACTGACGACGATCATCAGGGCGATCAGGATCAAGGACAGAATAGATACTTTTTTCATTCTCAAAAATTACTTCGTTACGTTTTATACTAAGGCAGTTCCTTTGTGCTCGAATGGTGTCTTGTCTTTGTCATAACGACCCAGCCACCAGCCTGTTTCGGCGTGCTGCGTATTGATCTCGGTAGCCCCGATGCTTTTCAGGAATGCCTGCGCTTCCGTTTCATTGGTCTTTTCGGTGCATTCGATCACCATGACGAACTTGTCATCGGTAGCACGTGGGTGGAAATGATGTTTGCGAACGAATGGCGCCATCTGGCAGAGATAACAAAAGGTCAATACCATGCCTACGGCCGAGAACAAAACGGTCAGCTCGAACGTAATAGGTATCCAGGCCGGAAGGTCGAAATGGGATTTACCGCCGTAGTTGGTCGGCCAGTCCGAATTGAAGATCCAGCCGATGCCGGAGAGGGCCGTCGTCGTACCGGTGATGCCATAGATAAAGCCGGCCGTATGCAGGCTCGTGTCCCGCAGGCCCAGCGCCTTGTCCAGACCATGGATCGGCATAGGCGTATATACGTCATGGATCTTATATCCTGCCGTGCGCGTTTTTTTCACCGCGGGGAACAATACCGCCTCGTCATCAAAACAGCCAACAATAAATTTTTTTACTGCCATATCTCTTGAATATTAAAAATCATTTAATGCGCATGTTCATGGGCAAACTCTTCCACGGATTCGCGCTCGGCCACATCCATCTTTTCTTTAAAGGATTCACCGGACCTCTTCAGGATATGTTTGATCTCCGCTATCGCGATAACGGGGAAGAATTTCGAGAACAGGAAATAACAGGTGAAGAAAAGACCGAAGGTGCCCATGTAAAACCCGACTTCCCAGATGGTCGGACGATAGTAGGTGGACCAGCTGCTGGGTACATAGTCACGATAGATGGAAGTGACGATGATCACGAAACGTTCGAACCACATCCCGATGTTAACGATCACAGACATGAAGAAGGTAACGGTAAGGTTCCTTCTCATTTTCTTGAACCAGAAGATCTGCGGCGACAATACGTTACAGCCCATCATCAGGTAATAGCTCCATCCCAGGGGGCTGAAGATATTCACGCGATTCTGCATGAAGGCCCAGTTCTCGAATTTATTCATGCCATACCAGGCGATGAACAATTCGGTGAGATAGGCGCAACCCACGATCGAGCCCGTCAGCACGATCACTTTATTCATGACGTCGATATGCTCGATAGTAATATAATCTTCCAGTTTCAGCACTTTGCGGGTCACCAGCAGGAGGGTCTGCACCATGGCGAAGCCGGAGAAGATGGCGCCGGCCACAAAGTAAGGGGGGAAGATCGTCGTATGCCAGCCCGGTATGACGGAGGTGGCGAAGTCAAAGGATACGATGGTGTGCACGGAGAGTACCAGCGGGGTGCTCAGCCCGGCCAGCACCAGGGACAACGCCTCGTGACGCTGCCAGTGTTTGGTAGAGCCGGTCCAACCGAAGGAAAGAGTTCCGTACATGGCCTTTCTCCATTTCAGCTTGGCGCGGTCCCGGACGGTGGCCAGGTCAGGCAGCAGGCCCGAGTACCAGAACAATAAGGATACGGTGAAGTAGGTCGAGATAGCGAACACGTCCCATAAGAGCGGGGAGTTGAAATTCACCCACAGGGGTCCGCGTGTATTCGGGTAGGGCATTACGAAGAAAGCCATCCAGACGCGGCCCATATGCCAGATCGGGAACTGACCCGCGCACATTACGGCGAAGATGGTCATCGCTTCCGCGGCACGGTTAACCCCCGTACGCCAGCCCTGGCGGAACAGTAAAAGGATCGCGGAGATCAGCGTACCGGCGTGACCGATACCGACCCACCAAACGAAGTTGGTGATATCCCATCCCCAACCGATGGTCCTGTTAAGGTTCCACTGGCCTACCCCGTAGATCACTTCATGCGTGACGGACACGATACCGAAAGTGAGCAAGCCCACGGAGATCAGGAAACCGATCCACCATGCCCGGGACGGTGAAGCCTCGATGGGACGCACAATATCCTCGGTGACCTGGTGATAATCTTTCTGACCTACTACCAGGGGGGGCCTTACCTGTGATTCGTACTTAAATACTGACATATGTATCTAATAATTTAGTCTTCTGATTAGGAATGTTTTTCAGCGACGGCTTCTTCCTTTTCTTCCTGAACTCCATTGACTCTTTCCGTGTTACGCACTTTAGCCAGGTAATTGATATTCGGCAATACGTGCAGTTCTTCCAGTGCATAGAACAAGCGCTGAGAGTTCTGTTGCCTTGTCTGCGAAATAAGGCTTTCCTTATCGTTGGCATTACCGAATACGATAGCATCCGAAGAGCAGGCCTGCTGGCAGGCTGTGCGCACGTCCTGCATATCTTTCAGATTGCGGTTCTCTTTTTTCGCTTTCAGCTTGCCTTCCTGCAGACGCTGTACGCAGAAGGAACATTTTTCCATGACGCCGCGGCTGCGCACGGTAACATCCGGGTTCAGCACCATGCGGGTAAGGTCGTCGTTCATCTGGAAGACGGTGGGATCGAGCTTACCTACCGTCGTCTGATCCTGGTTGTCCGGGAAGCTGTCCGCGCCGGTGTAGTCGGCCCAGTTGAAGCGTCTTACCTTGAAGGGGCAGTTATTGGCGCAATACCTCGTACCGATACAGCGGTTATAAGCCATCTGGTTGAGGCCTTCCGAGCTATGGTTGGTTGCCGCTACCGGGCAGACGTTCTCGCAGGGAGCGTTGTCGCAATGCTGGCAGAGCATGGGCTGGAATAATACCTGCACATCATCCGGCTCGTCCAGCTTGTTGTCCGGCGTCGAGAAATAACGGTCGATGCGTAGCCAGTGCATGTCGTGGTAGCGCAGCACTTCGCTCTTGCCTACGACGGAGACGTTGTTCTCCGCGTTGCAGGCCACTACGCAGGCGCCGCAGCCGAAACAGGCATTCATGTCGATGGACATGCCCCATTTGATGCCGGGCTTATCGTATACGCCATAGAGGGTACCCTGTTCTGCAAAATTTTCGCTGCCGCCATAAGGCTTCAGCTCTTTCTCGCGTTCTTCAGGGATCTCGTCCGGTGATTTGATGTAAGCGGCGAGCGTGGTCTCTTTCACCACTTCCACGCGGCCTTCATAGCTGCTATGTGTCTGGGTCTGTGCGACCTGGTAGGTCTCGTTCGTTTTTTCGAAGCTGGCGTCGGATGCGCTCCACTCCACCGTTGTACCATTATAGCTCAGCAGGGGGAATGCATTCCTGCCTACGCCGACCACGGACCTTCCGATGTATTCGGAAGTATTTTCGGGCTTGGCGCTCTGGCGGCCATAACCGACGGCGATGCCGATGACCTCATTATGCGTACCCGGTACGATGACGACGGGCAGCATCAGCTCTTTATTACCAACCTTAACTTTTATGACTTGCTTTTCCGGGTGGACCTCGTAGGCATCGGCCTGGCGTTGAACGCTGAGATCGAGGCCCCAGGTATCCTTCGCCACTTTAGGCGAAACGACGGCATAGTTGTCCCAGGTGGCTTTGGTGATGGGATCGGGAAATTCCAGCAACCAGGGGTTATTGGCCTGCTGGCCTGTGCCGATGGCTACTTTCTGGTAGAGCACTACCTCGAAAGCGCCGCCTTTCTTTCGGGAGCCGATGGCAGTGGATGCTTCGCCCAGTTTGCCGCCGTTGTAGGCAGCGCCGGCAGCCGCGGGGGCCGTGGCAGGTTCCAGGACGCCATCCTGCAAGGCTTTTTCGTAAGCCTCCAGGCCTCCCAGCTTATTCTTCCAGTATTGTGAGAAATAGGCTTCGTGGGCGGTGTTGTTACCGCTCCATTTCAGCAGGGATTCTTCGAACGGCCTGGTTTTGAACAAGGGCGCGATCGTCGGCTGAAGGAAGCTGAAATAGCCGGGCTTCGGTTCGGCATCTCCCCAGCTTTCCAGGAAGTGCGGCGCAGGAAGTACATATTTTACCAGCTCGGAGGTCTCGTCCAGGCGGTCGTTGAAGGATACGGTGACCTTTACTTTTTTCAGGGCCGATTTGAACTTATCCGCGTCATAATATTCATAAGCGGGATTCACGCCATAAATGAACAAGCCGCCTATTTTTCCCCCATCCATGTCGGCTACCAGGGCGTTCAGTTCGCTGTCGATGCCCTGGCGGGTCTGTAAGGTAGACGCCCAGTTGATGGTAGTGCCATTGGCGCCAATGGCCTCGTTGATGGCATTGACGACGATCTGTATGTTCGGGTCATTGCTGCCGCATACGACCAGCGCCTTGCCTTTATTATCCAGGAGGTCTTTTGCCGCCTTTTTGATGCCTGCTTTCACTTTATTGCCCAGTGCGGGAGCGCTGACGCTGCCTCCCAGTTCCGCCAGCAGGGCCAGGGCCACGGCGCCGGTCTCGGAAGGACGGTGCGTATAACGGTCGTCGGCATTGCTGCCCGTCAGGGACAGCAGGCTTTCGAACTGGTAATGCTTGCTCATGGAAGGGGACTTCGCATTGATCTTCCTTCCTTTCGCATAGCCGATGCCATACTCGACGGGAGACAGCCAGGTGCCGAGGAAATCGGCGCCCAGGCTTACGATCACTTTTGCCTGGTCGAACTGGTAAGAAGGGATCGCCTTTTTACCATAGGATGCCTCGTTCGCCAGCAGGAGTCCGCTATAGGAGTCCGCGTCGAACTGCACATGCTTCGATCCGGGATATTTTGCAAGGAATTCGCTGATGATCTGTTTGGTAGAGGGCGAGGTGATGGTCGCGGTGAGTAGCACCAGCGGGGCGCCGGCAGCTCCTGCCAGGGCGTCCGATACCAGCTTGTCGAAGGCGTCGAAGGTGCTTACTTCCTGGGGTTTGCCGTCCGTGATCTGAACGGGATAGCGCAGACGTGCCGTATCGTAGAGGTCCAGTACGGAGGCCTGTACACGGGCGGAGTTACCACCCCTGGTCAGGGAAGAAAGTTCATTGCCTTCCAGCTTGATGGGGCGGCCATCCCTTACTTTCGCCACGACAGAGACCACATCCCCACCGGAAATATAGGAGGTAGCGTAATAATCCGCTACGCCGGGGATGAGATTTTCGGGCTTATTGACATAAGGAATGACTTTCTTAACGGGGATCTCGCAGCTGGCCGCCAGTGTCGCGGCAGCGGTGCTGAACCCTAAGTATTTCAAAAAATCCCTGCGGGGGGTTTTCGAGTCGAGCAATCCTTTTCCATCCAGGCCTTCCAACGGTAAATCCTCTTTGAATTCATTTTCCGTTGATTTCTGAAACGCCTCACTCCCGCTGCGCTCTCCGAAACTTTGCCAGTACTTTTTGTCGCTCATGTTAGAGAAGTTAGACTCAAATCCGACAAAGGATTTGAATTTGTATGTTTGAATCTTTCAAAATAAAACCATCGCCTTTTGACTCCCCCCTTCAGGGGACGGGGACTAATAGTGACATTTCTGGCATTCGGTACCGCCGATGTTCTCAACGGTCACACTATCCATTTTGCCAGTTTTAAGATCTTTATGGAATTTCTCGTAAATGTTGTAGAATTTGTTGCCATTATTCCCGGCTGAGTCAGGGAAATTGACCTTGGTAGTGCGGTGACAGTTGATACACCAGCCCATGCTCAGTTCAGCGAATTGCTTGACCTCGTTCATCTCCTGGATAGGACCATGGCAGGTCTGGCATTGTACTTTACCCCCGCGGATATGCTGGGCGTGGCTGAAGAAAACGTGGTCGGGCAGATTGTGGATCTTGGTCCATTCCACCGGCCTGGCGGGCTGTGTATATTTTCCGGCCTTGGGATCGTAGCCGGTATAGCTGTAGAGTTTTTGTATCTCGGCGGTGCCGTCCACTTCGCTGCCGTCTTCCCGGTACAGCTTCGGACCCTTCGTATAATCGTTGATCGCGGCATGACAGTTCATACAGACATTCAGCGAGGGGACTGCGGCATGCTTGCTTTCCCAGGCATTGCCATGGCAGTAGAGACAGCTGATCTGGTTGACACCGGCATGTACTTTATGGGAATAGAAGATGGGCTGCTCCGGCTGGTAGTCTTTCGAACGGCCCAGTCCGATGGCGCCCTGGATGGTAAAATAGCCGCCAACCACAAATAAGAGCAAGATGATCAGCGTGATATAGGCTTTATTACGGTAGAAGGGGATCGGCTCGGGTGAAGGTATCCCGTCCTTGTCGTCCGCGAGTTTTTTCAGGCTGCTGTTCACCTGGAGCAGGACCATCATGATGACGGCCAGGATCAGGGTCAGGATACCATATAATAAGGTATTGTCACTTTCTTTACCTTTTGCCGCCGCATCTTCCCCTGCGCCGCCGGTGGCCGCAGTTGCCCCGGGAGCCTGATAGGCTTCCACGTATTTGATGATGGCCTCGATCTCCTCGTCTTTCAGAGAGGGGAAAGTGTTCATCGGGGTCTTATTATACTGGTTGAACAGGCTGACGAAATAAGGATTTCCAGCCGCCAGCACCTTCTGATTGTTCCTGATCCAGTCATGGAGCAATTTTTTATCCGGCACCCTCTCCGAAACCCCCTTCAGGGCGGGGCCCGTGACCACTTTGATCGGGTTATGACAGGACGCGCAATTAGACTGGAATAAGGCCTTCCCGTCCTGCGCATACAAGCAATTTCCCATTAAAACTAGAGTGGAGAGGAGGATACTGAATAATACTTGTTTGACGAACGGTCTATGCTGGATCATATATACAATCTGTTGTATAAATGTGGAAAAATCTCCCGAACAGGTTGCAAAAATAAGTCAGGATTTTAACAAAATATCAACATGGTGAAAATTTTTTTTCCCTGATCCAGCGTGGCTTTCAGCGAATTGTGAAGATTTCCGCTGCCCTTCTGTCATACCTCTGTCACCCCGCTCATGACCTTTCTATGACACAGTTTTAAGGCGGCCGGCGCCCTGTTTTTGCTTTTTATTTTCCGGGCGGGCTACCGTAGTTTTGGCAGATGAAGCAGATCGCCATTTTTGCGTCGGGGACTGGAACGAATGCAGGCCGTATCATCGAACACTTCCGCCACCATCTTTCCGCCAGGGTAAGCCTGGTCGTTTGTAACAGACCGGAGGCCGGCGTACTGGAAATTGCCCGGAAAGAAGGCATTCCTACACTGGTTATCGAAAAGGAGCGGTTTTTTCGCGGCGATGCCTATACCGGCGAGCTGCGGGAGAGGAAGATCGGCTTTATCGTGCTGGCTGGATTCCTGTGGAAGATCCCGGGGGCCCTGGTGGAAGCTTATCGTGGACGGATCATCAATATCCACCCGGCCCTCCTGCCGAAATACGGGGGAAAAGGGATGTATGGCCGGCATGTACACGAGGCCGTGATCGCGGCGGGAGATAAACAAACGGGGATCACTATTCACTATGTAGATGAACTGTACGACCATGGGCAGGTCATTTTCCAGGCCACCTGCGAAGTGGATGCGAAGGACAGCCCTGAAACCCTCGCAAAGAAGGTCCATCTCCTGGAACACGCCCATTTTGCTAAAACCATCGAACAGGAGATTAACGCGGATCGGGCGCTGACGAATCTGCAAAATCATCGTTAAAACGAGCTTTCCCGAGTCAGAATTCCCTTTTTGGTAGTAATATCACTTTTTAAACCGTTGCTTTTGGCCCATTTTACGCATAAGATCTTATTGGTATTCTTATCCTTACCGTTACTCCTTGTCGCGACCCGGGCCAGGGGACAGCAGCTACTTACCTTGAAAGGCACGGTATATAATATGTATCGTACCCGACCCCTCGATGGGGTCAGCGTCGTCTCTACTTCCGGCAACGGTACAACGACGGATAGCAATGGCAACTACGCTATCCTGGTAAAACCGGAGGATTCCGTTTATTTCTCTTACCTCGGCAGGGCGACAGCCAAATACCCTGTCAGCGGGCTCAATACCTTTACCAATTTCGATATCGCCCTTCACGTGGACCCGGTGGAACTAAAAGAGGTACGGGTCATGCCCTATAACTATCATATGGACTCGCTGCAAAACCGGCGGGACTATGAAAAGTATTTCGATTTCAGAAAGCCGGGGCTGAAGCTGACAAGCCCCTCTTCCGGGTTGGGGGTGGGGGTAGACCTGGACGAACTCATCAATGTCTTCCGGTTTAACAGGACCCGCCGCCTCCAGGCCTTTCAACGGAGGCTGGTGGAAGAGGAGCAGGATAAATTCATCGACCACCGGTTCAGCCATTATGTTGTCAAGAAAGTGACCCATCTGAAGGATGAGGAACTGGATACTTTCATGGTGAAATACCGGCCTTCCTATGAATTCTGCAAGTTTGCCACCGACTATGATTTCCTGGACTATATCAAGCTGGCCTTCGATCAATATAAAAAAGGCGGCGCGGGGATCCCTGGCATCAGTACGCCTCCTGCAGGGACGAAGAAAGAGGAAGACGAATAAGTGAGAAGGATCCGGGACCACCATTTGAATCATTCATAACCCAAATCACCTATTCATGGACCAGTTGACTCTTGGCATCGGCACCCGTCTCCAGCATACCCAATACGGACCCGGCGTGATCGTAGGCCTCCGCTATGCCAGCTACCTGATCTCTTTCATTCATCATGGCATCAAGGAGATCGATAAGGACGACACCCACCTGGACGAGATCATTCCCGAAAACGTGACGGAAGAGATCGAGACCCATTCCGAAGTGGAAAGGTCCCTGCTGAAGATCCTGAAGCTCTGGGGTGGCCTTACAGAGATCGTTCCCCTGGGAGATAAATGGAGAGGCGGCACGATGGTCCTGCATTCCGGCGATAAATCCATCAAGCCCAAAGAAGTGCCCATCGACGTCTTCTTCCATAAAATAGTCATGGCAAGGGACCGGCTCCGGGTGCTGGAACAGCAGATCAACGGACACAAAGGGCTCGGCGACGAGGATAAGGTGAACCTTCAGCAATATATCACCCGTATCTACGGGTCCTTTACCACTTTCAATGTCCTGTTCCGGAATAAGGAACAATGGTTCGTAGGCGAAAAGGGCAGCGGGGAATGATCTAACCCCTCCATCATTCCCCCTCCCGCGTGTGTAGCTTTTATGGCCTGATATCACAATTGTTTTCTCCTGTCGCCGACTTCTTCTTAATTTTTGAGAAAATACGGCGCATGAAAATAATACCGCTGTTTAAATGTAGGAACATGAAGGCAGCCATTGCCTTTTATACCGGGGTCCTGGATTTCGAAATAAAAGATCCGGAAGACACAGCCGAATCCTGGGTGGTCGACCTGGTGAACGGGAACGCGGAGTTACAGCTCACCGTAATGGAAGGAGATTACCTGTTCGGCTCCGTCGTCAATGTATGGGTCGACGAAGTGGACGGGCTCTTTTCAAAATACCTGGCCAGGGGATTGGATATTTCCGGAAAGCAAGGTTCTCCTGTGCACCAGGGACCGGTGGATCAGAGCTGGGGAAGGAGGGAATTCTATGTCACCGATAAAGATGGCAATACCCTCCGTTTCACCACGCTTATCAAATGAATGACCTGCAAAACCCTGAAAGGAAGATGCCATGTATCAGCCCGAAAAACTTAAAAAGAACGAGCCCCTTGAATGGTCCACCGGCATAGGTACCGATGTCTGGGAAATGTTCTGCGCCGCAAAACAGGGAGACGTTGCAACGATCCGGCGGCTGCTGGGCAAAGATCCTTCGCTGGTGCGGGGGGCGTTCGAATACCGCACGCCCATGTTATTTGCTGTGCAGCACAACCAGCTGGAGGTAGCCCGCCTACTTCTACAGCGGGGCGCTCATCCTACCAGCTCCGGCACCCAGGATACGCTGCTTACCATCGCCCGTGACCGCGGACATATTGAAATGCAGCAGCTGTTGGAAGAAGCGCTGGCCGCAGGCAGCCATGGACTGCCGGGAGGAGAGCCCGTTGCCGAAGCCATCCGCAGCCGAAGCCTGGCAGCCGTACAAAGCCTGCTGGACGCCTCGCCCGAACTGGTGAACGCCGTCGATGAGGGCACCAACCAACCCATTCACTGGGCCGTCATGACCCGTCAGACCGATATGATCGACGAGCTGCTGGCGCGGGGGGCCGACATCAATGCGAAACGCGCCGACGGCGCCCGCCCTCTTCAGCTGGTGAACGGAGATTATGGCTTCCGCGGCTGGATGAAGGATTTTCCCCTGACCCCGATGGAGATCCTCCGGCATCTCCGTTCGCGGGGAGCCTATGTAGACATCTGTACGGCGGCGGCCATCGGCGACCTGGACCGGGTGCGGGATCTTTTACAGGAAAATCCATCGCTGGCCAATCGTGTATCCGACTACGTTACCTACTATATAGGCTCCGGCGCGCCCCTGAAAAATGCCGCCGCGGGAGGCCATATGGAGGTCGTGAAATTATTGCTGGAATGTGGCGCCGACCCCAACCTCCCCGAAGAAGGGATCGCTCCGCGCGGTCATGCGCTTCATTCGGCCGTCTGCAACGGTCATATGGAGATCGTTCAGCTTCTGCTGGATCACGGGGCTTATCCCAATGTAAATATCGAAAGCTCGGCGGATACGCTTTCCGCGGCTATTGCCCGTTCCAACCAGCCCATGATCGACCTGCTCTGTTCCTACGGAGCCGCCAGCGACCTGCATCTGCTGGCCTACTATGGTGATGTTAAGACGGCCGCTGCTATCTTCGCGGCCAACCCCTCCCGGGCAGATGATCACCATGCGCTGGAAAATGCGGCCGGACAGGGACATGAAGCTTTCGTCCGCCTGATGTTGCGCTACCAGCCCCGCCTGGCTACCCGGATCGCGGTGGGCGTGCGCAGCAGCGGTCCGCAGGAATCCATCCAATCCCGTGCATTGACGGAATTTCTTTTCCGGCAGGGAATGAATGCCAATCTCGTTAACTGGCTGGGCATAACACCCCTGCACCGGTTTGCCGCAAAAGGCGATCTGGAAAGTGCAAGGATCTTTATCGAACACGGAGCGGACCTGCATGCCCGTGATGAAGAGATCTGTTCCACTCCACTGGGTTATGCTGCCAGGGCCGGTAAGATGGAGATGGCGGAATTCCTGTTAGAAGCCGGGGCAAAGCCCTACCTCTCCGATGATCCGCCCTGGGCAACACCATTGGCCTGGGCGACCCGGCGGGGACATACGGACCTGGTCGCCTTGCTGAAGCGATATGGAGCAGAATAACCTGATAGCGCCCGGAAGGGCTGTGTATTTGTTTGGGGGGAAGATTATGATCAAAGGTCTTTGGCGGGAATTTTTTTCACCTTGCCATCCTTGCCGGCGATTACGAGATAACCGTCGTTCTTTTTTTCCTTTTCAATGAGTTTTTTAGCAGTCCTTTTCAGGCCTTCTTCAATGAGATTATCCATCTCATCCCACTGCCGGCTTTTATCTATGGCTTTATCTTTGTCCATATTTCAAAGTTAATAATTTCTGACTGGCTTTCCAAGCCCCCTTTTGCTATAAGCATTGCGGGAATTGACTCATTATTATATACATACCATCTGTTCATTATTGGCAGGAATAATGCCAGGTTCTTAAGGCCATGGATATACCGTCTTTCAATAACATCAGCAGGTATATTATGTCCTCCTTCACTCACCCGCTTCAAAACTCTTTCTTTTGCCATTTGAGCCGACGGAAGCCAGAAATACAAAAGTGTTACTAAATATCCTTTTTGCCTGGCTTGCTGAACAAGGTTAACATATGAGCGGGTAGCTAATGTTGTTTCGATTGCAAAATCAACCTCCTTGGATAGCAACTCTTCAATACGTTGTAACATCAGCCTGCCAGATTGAAGAGCAACGCTCTCCGGGGCGAAAGGGGATAATCCTTTCGCTATCTCATCAGCGTTTACGAATTGATAGCAATTTAACATCTCCGGCAGTACAGTAAGCGACGCTGTCGTCTTCCCCGCCCCATTCGGACCTGCTATGATATAAAGATGTCTCATCAATACCCCATCAGTTTTTGCACATACCCATCCAGCCTCGCCCTGGCCAGGAAATTATTTTCCAGGTCTAAATTGAAAGGGATGGGCGTATCCAGAGATGCGCAGCGCAATACCGGCGCGTCCAGGTGCTCAAAGCAATGCTCTCCGATCCAGGCGGCTATTTCACCGCCAATGCCTCCCGTCAGGGTATCTTCATGCAGGATCAGCACTTTCCCCGTCCGTTGTACGGATGACCGGATCGCATCATAATCCAGCGGCAGCAGGCTGCGGAGGTCCAGGATATCCGGCGACAGATCGGGATGCGCAGCCGCATAGTCCGTCGCCCAGTGCACGCCTGCGCCATAAGTGATGATGCTCAGGTCCCTCCCTTCCTGCACCTGCCTGGCTTTGCCGATAGGCACTTCGAAATAGGCCGATGGCACGGGACCACTGATGCTGCGGTATAGCGCCTTATGCTCGAAATACAATACCGGGTTGGGATCGTTGATCGCGGCGATCAGCAATCCCTTTGCGTCCATAGGGGTCGAAGGATAGACGACCTTCAGGCCGGGCGTATGAACGAACCAGGCCTCATTGCTCTGTGAATGGAAAGGACCGGCGCCTACCCCCGCGCCTGTCGGCATGCGAATGACCACATCCGCCCGCTGTCCCCAGCGATAGTGGATCTTCGCGAGGTTATTGATGATCTGGTTGAAACCTACCGTTACAAAATCGGCAAACTGCATTTCCATTACGCTCTTGAACCCTTCCAGGCTTAGTCCCAGGGCTGCGCCGATGATGGCGCTTTCGCAAAGCGGCGTATTCCTCACCCTTTCCTTTCCGAATTCCTGGACGAACCCTTCCGTGATCTTAAAAGCGCCCCCATATTCCGCAATATCCTGTCCCATGAGGATCAGGCCCGGATGCCGCTGCATGGATTGATGCAGGCCTTCGCTGATCGCGTCGATCAGGCGTTTGTCCGGGGTCGTTGCCCGTTGCGTCCTTCTTACCGGAGTTTCCCTGTCTTCCGCAGTTTCCTTTTCTTCGGGCTCTTCTTCCTCCTGATCTTCCCAGGGTGCAATTTCTTCCGGTTCGTCCGCATCCGCCGGATCGACAGGCGCATAGACGTCCCTTATTTCCTCCTCCGTATCCGCAACGATGACCGGCGGTGTTGAAAAAGCCTGCTGCAGTTCCGATTCGATATATTCCCGGATCTCGTTCTTCATGCCCTCCACCCTTTCCGGCGTAAGGACCTGCTGATCCAGCAGCCAGTTTTCATAATTCGCAACCGGATCTTTTTTACTCCAGTCCTCCAGTAATTCCTTCGGCACATACTTGGTGCCGCTGGCTTCCTCATGGCCCCGCATACGGAAGGTCATACATTCCACGAGGTAAGGCCGCTGGTATTTAATGCAATATTCCCGGATCCCTTTCAGGGTATCATAGACCGTAAGGATATTATTCCCATCGATGCGTACGCCTTCCATGCCGTATCCTTCGGCTTTATATACGAGGCTTTCGCACCGGTACTGTTCCGAAACAGGTGTGCTCAGGCCGTATCCGTTGTTCTCCACGAGGAAGATCACGGGCAGGTCCCACACGGAAGCCAGGTTCAACGCTTCATGGAAGTCTCCTTCACTGGTGCCTCCGTCGCCGCTAAAGGCCAGGGACGCTTTATTCTTTTTATTCAACTTATAGGCCAGCGATACGCCGTCGGCGATCGCCAGCTGAGGACCGAGGTGGGAGATCATCCCGCAGATGGCATGCTCCCTGCTGCCGAAATGGAAGCTTCTTTCCCTTCCCTTACTATATCCGTCCTTGTTCCCCTGCCACTGTTTTACCAGGTGGCTCAGGGGCATCTTCCGGGCAGTGAATACCCCCAGGTTGCGATGGAGCGGCATGATCCATTCGTCTTCCTGCATGGAAAGGGCGGCGCCCACGGCGATGGCTTCCTGGCCGATGCCGCTGAACCATTTCCCGATCCTGCCCTGTCGCAGCAGGACCAGCATCTTCTCTTCGATCATGCGGGGCAGTAAAATGCTTCTGTAGAAATGGATAAGCTCTTCTCCCGTATAGTCTTTTCTGTCAAAATTCATATATAAATTGTTCGCATTTAACGACGCCGCTCTTCTTCTTCCTTGTCCTTATAAAGCAGGGAGGTCAATATGGACAATAGCAGGCTGAACAATAAAGCCCAGCCGAAACCATCGACGCGAAACCCATCCACGAACTTTCCGGCAAGCAGGACGATGCCGGCATTGATGACAAAAAGGAAAAGGCCCAGGGTTAAAATGGTGATCGGTAATGTAAGGATGATGAGAATTGGTTTGAGCAGGGCATTCAGAATGGCCAGCACGATGGAGAGTACGATAGCGGTCCAGAAAGAGTCGAGATGGATCCCTCCCAGGATGGAAGACAGGCCGAAAGCCACTACGGCCGTGACCAGAATGCGGAGAAGGAAATTCATAACGATCTTTTGTCCAAGTTATGAAGAATTAACGTATGGATCGGTATTTCATTGCCTTACCGAGGTCTCCGGATATTATGTTTTCGTAAAGGGGGCGTGGATCGGATCAGATCACGATCAGCTCGAAGAAGGCCGCCGGATCCAGGTATTTCCGGGCGAGTTCCTGCAGCTCTTCCGGGGTGATGGTCTTGACGATCCGGATGCCCTCATAAAAATAGCGTTCGTCCAGGCCGTTGAGGAGGATGTTCTTCCAGCGGGATGCTACCTGGAAAGGGCCGTCCAGGTCGCCAAGGATGGACCCGATCGTATGGTTACGCGCCATCTGCAGTTCCTCTTCATCGATAGGCTCCTCGCAGAGGAGTCGCATTTCCTTATATACTTCTTCGATAGTAGCCGCGCATACTTCTTTGCCTGCCTCGGTGCTGATGAGCCAGCCGCTCTCCTGGATATTGTTCAACAGGTAGCTGTAAATACCGTAGGTATATCCTTTATCCTCCCTGATATTGTTCATCAGCCTGGATCCGAAGAAGCCTCCGAATACATTGTTCAGCAGCTGGACCTTCTGGAAGTCAGGATGGTGGCGGTTAGGGAAATTCCGGGCGATGCGGATGGAGCCCTGTACGCCATTGGGATCATTCACGATATGCTGCTGCCGCTGAGTGACGGGAGCGATCGGGTAAGAGATACGGGCGGCGGGCGCCAGGGCTGCCTTCAGCGGCAGCTGACCGAAATTTTCGTCCAGCTGTTCCAGGATAGCAGGAGGCAGCTTGCCGGCGACAAAGATCCTGCAGGTACCGTTACGGTAGTATTTCCCATAGAAACTTTTCAGCTCTTCCTGCTCCAATGCCTGGTAGTCTTCCAGGGAGCTGTACCTTCCATAGGGATGTTCCGGGCCGTAGAGATAGGCATCGATCAGGCGGCCGGCGACAAACTCGCTTTTTTTCAGGCTCACCTGCAACCGTTGCTGCCCGTTCTTCTTATAAATGTCCAGCTCTTCCGCGGGATAGGTGCTCTCCATGATGATCTCGGCCACCACCGGCAATAATTCCCGGATATGTTTACCCAGGCAATGCAGGGTAATATCGGCCGTCTCATGGTGACAGGCCCGGCTGAGATAGGCCCCGTAATATTCGAAATGTTCGTTGATGGCGAAAGCGTTCCTCCGCGAGGTCCCGTTCTTTAACAGGGCATTGGCGGCAGCGGCCACAAGGGACTTTTCCTCATAGGAATTACCCGCATCGAAGACCCAGTTCACCATCAGCGTATCGAGGGCGCCGAGATCGAGCGCAAATACTTCTACTCCGTTCTTCAGCACCTGTTTGCGGTAAGCAGGCAATTCCATCTGGAACTCAACGGCATCTTTTATGGGTGGCGCGATTTTTCTGTTCAGCATATGTTATGTGTAAAATCCCAAAATCTTCTACATCCCGAGATCAAAAATTAAACGTTTAGTTGCTCCGGGAGTAATACAAGGTATTGCTGTTGTCGGGCCGGAAGATCTCGCGGGAGGTGGTCAGCATTTCTTCCGCGCTTACCGACTGGTATTTTTCCAGTTCCGTATTCATCAGTTCGGCATCTCCCAGCAGTTCGTAAATAGCCAGGCTGTTGGCCCGGTTCATCACGCTCATATCCTCGAACAGGATCGAGGACTCCGTCTTGTTCTTCACTTTCACCAGTTCCTTCTCTTCTATCTGCACGGCTTTTATTTTTTCCAGCTCTTCTTCCACCGCCCTGTCGGCTTCTTCGAGGCTTACGCCTTTGATCAGCTTGCCTTCGATAACGACCAGTCCCGGGTCGACGGAGCCGGTGTGAGAGCAATCTATCTGGCTGAAGAGCTTCTTCTCCTTTACCAGCGCCTGGTGCAGGCGGGAAGAACCACCGCCGCCCAGCACTTCCGTGATCAGGTCAGCGACATAATACCCGTGTTCCGTGCGGGAAGCCATCGGGTAGGATTTATACAGGGCATCCAGGGGCACGTCTGCCTTCACTTCCAGCATACGCTTCTCCTGCTGCCGGGGTTCCCTGGGTAGGTTGCGTACATATTTTTCACCGGGAGCAATATCACCGAACCATTTTTCTGCCAGGCGCCGGATCTGTGCAACTTTTACATTCCCCGCCACCACGAGGATGGCGTTCAGAGGCCGGTAGTATTTAAAAAAGAACTCCTTCACATCCTTCAACCGGGCCTGCTCGATATGGCTGAGCTCTTTCCCGATGGTCATCCAGCGGTAGGGATGCTGCTTGTACACCAGCTCCCGCATTTTGAACCAGGCATCCCCGTAAGGTTTGTTGATATAATGTTCCTTGAATTCCTCGCATACTACCTTCCGCTGTACCTCCAGGCTTTTTTCGCCGAAAGCCAGGGAGACCATCCGGTCGCTTTCCAGCCAGAATGCCGTCTCGATGTTCTCGGCCGGCAGCTGTATGTAATAATTCGTAAAATCGTTGGTAGTATAGGCATTATTCTCTCCTCCCGCCAGTTGAAGGGGCGTTTCGAAATCCTCGATATTCACCGATCCGCCGAACATCAGGTGTTCGAACAAATGCGCGAATCCCGTCCTTTTCGGATCCTCATCTCTTGCGCCTACATCGTACAGGACATCCAGTACGGCCAGGGGCGTGGAAGCATCCTCATGCACCAATACCCGCAACCCGTTAGCGAGCTGAAACCTTTCGTAATGAATTATACTCATCCTTTTACCTTTCCTTTAATTATAAAGGAGTGCAATTTAATGAAAGTTCCGGTGGAAAGATGCGGGTGAGGGCTATTCCCTCCCGGGGGGAGCTAAAGTATACTTTTTACCCGCAGGATGATCACTTCCAGCTGCCCGTTCCGTTTAACGATGATCTTCATCCGTTCGCCGGTGTTTTGCAGCATGTTCTTGTAGACCTGTATATTCTTGCTGAAATTATTATTGACGGCCACAATGACATCGTCCTGCTTGAAACCGGCCTTTTCCGCCGGGGAATCTTTCATAACGTCCTCCACCCTTACCTCTCCCTCTATCCAGTAGATGCCCAGGCCGGTATAGGAATAATCGAAGAGGTCCCGGTAATGGGAATTGGGCATCAGGAAAATCTCCCGGCGATCGTAATTCAGGATGACGTTGAAGCGTCGCAGGATATCGTTGCCCATCAGGCCGCCCAGGTTAGGGTAGGAAGTGACGTTGAAATCATCGTCAAAGATGTACACGGGCACCTTGCGGAACTTATAGGGCCCGAGCTTGAATTCCTTGATGGTGGTCAGGCGCATCTTCGCCTTGCCTCCCAATCCCTCCGCCTGGGTGGCAAACATTTTTTTCTGAGGGTCCAGCAGGGCGCTGTCGCTTACAAAATCGGAGGATAACAGCATACAAAGCCCGGCGCCTGTATCGAAATAGAACCGGGCGTTGACCGCACGCTGATCCCCTACCCGGGCCGTCTGTATGGGAAGGTTCGCAAAGAGCGGCCTGAGTAAAAAACCTCCTTTCGGATATTTGTAGCTGCCCTTGGAGTAGACAAATATGCGGGAACTGTCATAATCCACTTTCACGATATAGCGGCTAAAAAAGCTAAACCCGATGATGCCGTCGACCTTATCGCCGTAGACGCTGCTGAGGATATCGTAATCATTCACGTGGAAATTAAGGCTGTCCACAGTCAGGCCGGGAAGATGCAAGGTCCTGTTATAGAGGAATTTTACCTGGCGAACCCCGGCAATGCCCAGGATGGTCTTATCCGAGGGAAGAGGTTCCAGCTTCAACCGGTCGCAGGTGCCGGAATCGAGTGAAATGCCCCCGCTGCCCGTATCCAGGATGAAATTAAGGGTATCGGGAAAGTCCGAGAACCGCGCTCTCAGAAGGATGACCCCGCCGGTAAACAAAGAGAAAGGGAAACTTGTAATGAGCTTGGCGGAAGGGGGAACGAAGGCCTCCTGGGCCTTGGCGGATCCGGCAGGAATGCAGGTGCTGACCATTACGAGGAAGGCAAATGCTATTTTAGCCGGAAGGGGCAGGTGGCAAGGAGGTACAGTAGGGCGTGTTTTCAGGCAAAGCATGGTTAAGAGTATTGCAATAACTAAATATATTACCAAATTGTTACCGGCCCAAGCCGTTTGTAGAAAATCCCGGCTTTCAATGGCTTAACTTTGAAAATTCTTCTGCGAACGATGCTTTTTTACGGGTAAACAGGCCTGGGACGGGCAGTTGTTCCATTTGATGTAATTTCGCTCTTCTAATAACAGGAAGCAATGAATTTGTCAGAATTATACAAGAAAGCTTTACAATTCGAATTCCTCAGCATCGGGGAAGGCGTATTCTTATTTGAAAATGCCCCTTTGACGGAATTGATGTACCTGGCCGACGAGCTGCGAAAGATCCAGGTGCCCCATGGAAGGGTGACCTGGCAGATCGACCGGAACGTGAACACCACCAATGTCTGTATCGCCAACTGTAAGTTCTGCAATTTCTATCGTATACCGGGCCATGCGGACGCCTATATCACGGATATCGACACCTACAAAAAAAAGATAGAAGAGACCTTCCGCTGGGGCGGCGACCAGCTGCTCCTGCAAGGCGGCCATCACCCGGGGCTGGGACTGGATTTCTATACCTCCCTGTTCCGCCAGCTAAAGGCCCTGTATCCTGGTCTCAAACTACATACGCTCGGACCGCCCGAGATAGCACATATCAGCAAGCTGGCGAAAATGAGCCACCGGGACGTGCTGGCGGAGCTAAAGCAGGCGGGCATGGACTCACTGCCGGGCGCGGGCGCCGAGATCCTCGTCGATCGTGTGCGCCGCCTCATCAGTAAAGGAAAGTGCGGATCGCAGGAATGGCTGGACATCATGCATGAAGCGCATAAGCTCTATATCACCAGCTCCGCCACGATGATGTTCGGTCATGTGGAGACCCTGCCGGAACGCATGGAACACCTGGTGAAGATCCGGGAGGTGCAGGCGAAAAAACCCCAGGACGCCAAAGGTTTCCTGGCCTTCATACCCTGGACCTTCCAGGACGTGGATACCCTGCTGACAAGGATCCGGGGCGTGCATAACCTGACCACCCCCGAAGAATATATCCGCATGATCGCCCTTAGCCGGATCATGCTGCCCAATGTGAAAAATATCCAGGCTTCCTGGCTCACGGTCGGCAAACAGACCGCACAATTATGCCTCCATGCCGGCGCCAATGATTTCGGCAGCATCATGCTGGAAGAAAATGTCGTGAGCGCCGCCGGGGCGCCCCACCGTTTTACTGCAAAAGGTATCCAGGAAGCTATCCGTGAAGCCGGGTTTGAACCCCAGTTGCGCAACCAGCAATATGAATGGCGGGAGCTGCCGAAAATGATGGAAGAACAGGTTATTAATTATTGATATACAATGGGTTAATGGTGTAATGAGAATGTGAATTTATTATTATATAACTGCTTATACATAGCAATTATGTCTATCCGTCAAATCGCCCTCAGACTCCTCACTGGTGGTTTCTAAGTATTTCCCCTAGTTTTTTTATCCACCCGGAAACTTAAATCTCCGATTGTGCGTTTGTTAAGGTGAGACTTTAGCAACATTCATGAAAAGCCCCTTTCGCAAGCTAATACGCATATCGGTAATCCTGTTTGTGTCGGTGCTCTTGTTCAATTTCTGCGGATATTATTTCAATCATATCCGGTCACAGGAAAACAAGGAGCTCATAGAAGCCATCAACCGATCAGGACATCAACAAACGCTCAGCCAGCTTATCGCTAAAGAGTCGATCCTGCTGTTGAGCAATCCCGGAGGAAAGGATGCTCCCGCCATCAAGGATACGCTTACCCGCTCGCTGCAGGCCTTCCAGGCAGATCAGGAGCTCCTGCAAAAACAAGCCGGCACGACTCCCCTCCCGGTCCCCCAGCATATTTTTGAGATACGGCTCCTGCTGTCCAGCTCCCAGCAGTTCTTTACGCCCATGATCGCCATCGGACAGGAACTGACGCAGGCCGACAGCTCGCTGATGACGATCAATAAGCATCTCTACCTGCGTGACCTGCTGTACAACGAACAAAAATTCAATGCCCTCATGCAGGAGGTCACCCAGCGCTACTCGGAGATGGTCAACGAAAAGAACAATGAGGTCTCCACGATCGATACGGGCAAGTTCATATCCCTGATCGTCGCCATCGTTTGCCTGATCATCCTGGTACTGGAACCTGCCTTTAAAAAAGGTGAGAAGAACTATAAAGAGCTGCAGAACGCACGGAACGAACTGCTGAACGAAAAGAAGTTCCTCGCCTCCATCCTGCAATCCCAGACCAATTATGTTATTCGTATCAACCGGTCCGGTCATTTCACGTATGCCAACCCGGCCTTCCTGAAGACCTTCGGCTATACCCCGGAAGAGATCTACCAGATCCTTTTCTATACGACCATTTTCCCCAAAGACCTGACCCGCTGCCAGGAAATGGCCGGCGAATGCTGGAATAACCCCGGCAAGGTCTTTTCCCTGCTGATCCGCAAGCCCATCGGCCAGAGCCGGAACTTCATCTGGACGGAATGGGAGTTCATTGCCCTTGTGGACGAACAGGGAAAGGTCCATGAGATCCAGGGCATCGGGCTGAACGTTTCGGAGAAGCTGCAGAACCAGCAGGTCAAAGAAGATGCCATCCGCACGCTGTCCTACGCCATGACCTATGCCAAAATGGGTTCCTGGAAACTGGACCTCCTCAGCCAGGAACTTTTTCTCAGTAAAGAGTTCAAATCCCTCCTGGCCATGGAAGAGGAAGACCCCGATAAGATCTCCATGCAGGAATTCCTGAAGACCTATATCGTCCCCGAAGATTATAGCCTCGTGGCCGAAGAGCTGTCGAAGGCCGTACAGAACCGGGAGACCATCGGGTATGAGAGCTCCTTTTTCTGCCGCATCATTACCCGGGAAGGTTGGATGCGCTACCTCTCCGTTAAAGGAAAGGTCCTGGACGAGCAGGAGGCATTCGGCATCGCACAGGATATCACGGCACAGAAAGAAGCGGAAAACGCCCTGCTGAACAGCGAACAGAAGTTCCGCCTCCTGGCAGAGAACTCCGAAGACATCATCAGCGTACACGCCATCGACGGCACCATCTGGTACCTGTCCCCTTCCATCGCTACCGTACTCGGCTACGAAGTGGACGAAGTGATCGGAAGATCCTTCGAACAATACGTCCATCCCGAAGACCGCCGCAAATTCATGCCGGCAGAACAGATCCCCTCCTTCGCGGAGAACGAGAGCATCATCGTCCGTTACAGGATCCTTCGCAAGCAGGGCAATTATATCTGGCTGGAGACCATTATCAAGCCGATCATCGACGACGAGCAGCTCGTCAAGCTGATCTGCACTTCCCGCAATATCACCGATCAGAAGATCGCACAGGATAAGCTGAAAAAGAAAGACCAGCTGCTCTATGCAGTGGCCCAGGCGACCCATTCCCTACTGATCAATACCGACCTGAACCAGGCCATCCGGGAATCCATCCAGGCCCTGGGCAGCAAGGCCGGCGTAAGCAGGGTCTATCTCTTCCAGAACCATTTCGATATCAGCCAGGAAAAATGGTTTACCTCGGAAACACATGAATGGACGGAAGAAAGCTCGGATTTCCGCCTGGATAATCCCGCTGTAAAAAATATCCCTTTCGACAATATCATAAAGATCATCGAACCACTGCAGCGCCACCAGCCCTTCATCAGCTACAAGAGCAAGGAGGAAGACCCGCAATTGCGCGCCATCTATGAGCGAAGCTCCGTGCTCTCTTCCGTGGCCGTCCCCATCTTTCTGAAGCAAGGGTTTTGGGGCTTCGTAGGTTTCGACGAATTGAAAAAGGAAAGGGAATGGTCGGAGGCCGAATTCTCCATCCTCCGGTCCTATGCCTCATCGCTGGCAGCGGCGATCGAGCGTAAGAAGATTGAGGTGGAACTGGTGCAGGCCAAGGAACTGGCCGAATCGGCCAGCCAGGCCAAGAGCGAGTTTATGGCCAATATGAGCCATGAGCTGCGTACGCCCATGAACGGCATCATCGGTTTCACCGACCTGGTCCTTACCACCGAGCTGCAGAAAGCGCAGCGGGACTACCTGCAGAATGTAAAGAAATCCGCCTATGGCCTGCTGGGCATTATCAACGATATCCTCGACTTCTCGAAGATCGAGGCCGGCAAGCTGCTGATAGATCATACCTTATTCAAACTGGACGAACTGATAGAAGAGACCATCGATATCCTTACCATCAAGGCCTTCGAAAAGAAACTGGAAATGCTGTACAGGGTCGACCCTTCCATCCCTTCCCAGTTCTTCGGCGATCCGGTGCGCATCCGGCAGGTCATCGTCAATCTCCTCGGCAATGCCATCAAGTTTACCGGCGAAGGAGAGATCCTCGTCTCCATTAAAAAGACAAGCGAGATAGAGCAGCGGGATGGGAAAAGCTATTTGAATGTCTCCGTCGAGGTAAAGGATACGGGCATTGGCATTCGCAAAGAAAAACTAAAGAAGATCTTTGAAAGCTTCACCCAGGCCGACGCCTCTACCACCCGGAAATATGGTGGTACAGGACTGGGGCTTACCATTTCAAAAAGCCTGGCGGAACTGATGGGAGGCTACCTTTACGTGGAGAGCGAGCCGGGCCGGGGAAGCACGTTTACGCTGCATCTCGTCCTGGAAGTCGCCAATGAGCAACCGGAGATCCTTTTCCCCGAGAAGCCTCTGCTGAAAAGAGTATTGATCGTGGATGACAACCTGACCAATCTCCAGCTCATGAAAGAGACCTTCTCCCATTTCGAGATCGAGTCCGAACTCGCCGCAGGCGGCGCCGAAGCGCTGACAAAAATAAAAGAAGCGATAAAGAATAAACAGCCTTTCAACCTCATCATCACCGACCACCAGATGCCCGGCCAGGATGGCATCGCACTGGTGAAAGAAATAAAAAAGACCCTGCCGGATTTTGAACATCCCTTTATCCTGATGCTTTCCGCACTGGAAAAAAATATTTACCAGAGCGAGGCAGGCAAGGCGGGCATCCATAAGTTCCTTTCCAAACCAGTAAAGATCCATGAGCTGCATGCCACGCTGCTGTCCCTGTTCGAAAAGAACATGCAGAACGACCTTCTCCATCCTTCCCTCCCCAACGTGGAAAAAATAAGCGAGCCCAGCAGCATCATGGTAGCGGATGACGACCCGATCAATATGCTGCTCATCTCAGAAGTGCTACGCCGGATGGGATTTGAAGTGATACAGGTGAATAACGGGCGGGAAGCCCTGGACAAACTGCCGCATTGCGAGCCTGTCATGATCTTCATGGACGTGAATATGCCCGAAATGGACGGCTATACCACGACCCGCCTTATCCGGGAGATGGCCGAGCCCCATTCCAATATCCCTATCATCGCCCTGACGGCAGACGCTATGAAAGGCGACCGGGAAAAATGTCTGGAAGCCGGCATGAACCGTTATATCTCCAAGCCTTTCCGGCTCGAGGAGATCGACGAGGTGCTGAGGGCTTATACGCTGATGGTGTAAACAGTCCCTGCCGGGACTCCCCTCGCGCGGACCTCCTAATTTATCAGAAACCGATAGCCCACCCCTTTAATTGTGAGGATCTCCAGCGACTCGTCCCCTTTGAGATAACTGCGCAGCCGGGTGATATAGACGTCCAGGTTGCGGCTATTGAAGAAAGAATCATTCCCCCATAATAAGTTCAGGATATCCTTCCGGTCGATGACCCTGTCCCTGTTCTCATAGAGGTATTTCAACAATTCATTTTCCCGGAAGGAGAGCTTGCGCTCTTCTTTTTCGAAGACCAGCACCTGCCGTCTCGCCTGGAAATTGAATTTGCCCATGACGACGGAATTCTCATTGATGGCGGCAGACCTGTTCTCCTTGCTTCGCAGGGCATGATGAATGCGGACGATCAGCTCCTCCATGCTGAAGGGCTTTCGTATATAATCGTTCCCGCCCAGGGTGAATCCCTTCACGACGTCCTCCGTCCGGGTCCTGGCCGTTACAAAAAGGATCGGCACTTCCTCGTCCATCTTACGGATGCCCTCCGCCAGTTCGAATCCATCCTTGTTGGGCAGCATGATATCCAGTATACAGATGTCGGGGCGCATGCTCTCAAAACAGGATACTACGTTCGCTCCGTCATGCTCCATCAGCACTTCGAATCCCCGGCTCTCCAGGCTTTCCTTTACGATCCGGCCCAGGAACAATTCATCCTCCACGTAGAGTACTTTTATTTTAGACATGGTCGCGGGGTATTTTTACGGTGAACCGGCTGCCGGCCCCTTCCTTACTATCCACGCTGATGATGCCGCCCTGGCGTTCCAGCACATAAGAGACATAGCTAAGCCCCAGGCCATAGCCTTTCACATTATGCCGGTCGCCGGTAGGCACGCGGAAGAATTTTTCGAAGATCTTTTCCTGGTAAGCCGGGGAGATCCCTATCCCGTTGTCGGAAACGGATAAGGTCAGCTGCTCGCGCCCGGCTTCCAGCCCGATCTGGATGGAAGGATGAAGGCCGCTGTATTTTAACGCATTGTCCAGCAGGTTGAAGATCACGCTGGTGATATGTAATTTATCGGCCCGGAGATGAAAGTCGGGTTCCGGCGCCGCCCCCATTCCGGCCTGATCCGGGGGTGAGGAAGAAGAGGGCCCGGTGCGCAGCGCTACGCTGGCCCCGTATTTCTCGAATTGCAGACGCATGGATGCCATTACTTCTTCCACGAGGGCTTTCAGGTCGAAGCGGGAATGCTGCAGCTCTATCTCTTCCCTTTCGAACAAGGATAATTTCAGGACCTTATCTACCAGCAGGGAAAGGCGTTGCAATTCATTGGCCGAAATATCCAGGTATTCCTGCGTCCGCACAGGGTCCTGCAAGGCATTGAAATTCCTCAGCGCTTCCACGGCCACGCTTACCGTGGCGATCGGCGTCTTCAATTCATGGGTGATATTGCTGATAAAATCGTTCTTCAGCTGGGTAAGCCTTCGCTGCCGCTGCCAGTTCCGGTATAACAATAAAAAGGAAAAGATCGTGCATCCCACCAGCAGCAGGGAAAAAATGGCCTGTGGACCGACCCGCCTGGCGGTATACCAGAAAAGGCCGCCCAGGTTCAGATCATAGCGCACCGGTTTGGAAAATCCCACAACGACCTTACTGCCCGCGCTATCATCGAAAGGGAAGTATCGCTGCTTACTGTCCATCGGAACGGCCGTGACGGTGAAAGGGATCCGGATAGCTTCCTTTGCCAGTTGCTTTGCGTACTGCGCCTGTACTTCTTCCACGGTGATCGGCTCCTGGAGGGAATCTACTCCGGACAGCAGGTGCAATACCTTTGGCTCGATGCGTGTCATCCGTTTGACGACCGTGTCTTGTATTCTCTCCGGCCCCTTACTGTCGACGGTGAAGATCATTTGCCCGGCGCTTCCTTTACCCGCGCTATCGCTGATGATCCTTTCCCTGATCACGTTCGTCAGGTTGATGGCCCCGGACCTCGCCTCGAAATGGATATTCCAGCCGGTATCGATGTGCAGCTTGGAAGCCTGCAGTTTAAACACCGTTTCCCGGAACAGCTGATCCGTACGGATCTTCACCACTCTTTTTTCTTCCACAAAGGTTTTCCGCAACCAGAATGCCTGGAAGAAAATGATCGCGCCGATCGTCAGCACCATCAGCACAAGGGAGAGTTGTCTTTTGTACATGGGTGTAAGGGGACAAAAATAGATAAATCATCCAAGCCAACCCTCGTTCATTAACCTTAATTAACATTAAACAAAGGCCGTTTAACCTGCTTTGCTCTTTGCTAAAAATAGATTTGTAGCTACTAAAAATACAAACATGCAAAAAATTCTATTGGCGTCCGTATTCCTTACGGCCCTGCAAATCACCGCCCCCTGGGTCGTCCGGGCCCAGGTAAAAGAAGGCAAGATCATCTATGAAAGAAAGATCAATGTCCACCGGCGCATAACGGACGAGAACATGAAAAATATGATCCCCGAATTCAACGTATCCAAAGCAGAATTGAGCTTTTCCTCGGACGAATCCATTTATGGGAATGTAAAGGAGCAGCAAGACATCCGGGAACTGGCGGGGCAGGATAATAATACCCATATCGTGATGAATTTTGGCGGTGGGGACATACAGACCTACCGAAACTATGCGACGGAAAGATCGGTGCAGCAGCAGGACCTGGGCCCGAAAAAATACCTCATCGACGACAGTCTGCAAAAACAGGTCTGGAAGCTCGACGCCGGAACGAAGACCGTAAAAGGTTATGCCTGTAAAAAAGCGATCACCCATAACAAGCAGGGCAACGAGGTCATTGCCTGGTATACGGAAGATATTCAATCACCCTCCGGTCCGGAAGTGTATGGGGGACTGCCGGGGCTGATCCTGGAACTGAACGTCAATGACGCCGAGATCGTTTTTACGGCCCTGGAGGTCATCACGAAGGATTTTGATAAGACGATCGTGAAAGCCCCGTCGAACGGGAAGAAGATCAGCAGGGCGGAGTTCCAGAAAATGATGATGCAAAACCAGCCCGGCGGTAACTGGTCCGGCGCCGGAGGACGTACTATCCAGATCATCCGGAATTAAGAACGCGGCAACAGGCTGTAAATAAAATAGGGTCTGCCGGATATCCGGCGGACCCTTCTGTTTTTGTCAGGAGGCGCTATTGGGGCTCACCGGAGCACCCTGATATTCATTCCTTTTACCTCCCCGCCGCCTGGCACCGACTTGCCGGCAAAGCGGCTGAGACGATAGGTAAAACTAAGGAGCCAATACCGGTTCAGCACCCGGTAGGATACGTCCTCGATATAGTTCTGGCTCGTGTTGCGGGCAAAGCCGGTATTCTGTTGAAGGAGATCGAAGACCTGCAGCCGGAGCGTGGCTTTTTTGCTTTTCAAAAATTGTTTGGCAAAGCCTGCATTCCACACCAGGGGGCTGCTGTTATAGCCGGCCGGAAGGCCGCTGCGATGGATATAGTTCAGGTCGCTGGCCAGGCTAAATCCTTTCGGCAGGTAGATATTGGCATCCAGGCTATAGGTCTCGGTCCAGTAGTTCTGGTTCTGACCGGGCTGCAGGGAATACCGGGTGTCGTTATAATCCAGGCGGCCGCCCGCGGTAATATCCAGTAATTCCTTGTACGTGAAACTCAGGTCGGCGCCCTGCCCCAGCGACCAGGTATTGCCGTTATTCCGGGCGCCGTTCACCAGGCCGGCACTATGGTCATATCCCAGGCTGCTGTTCAGGTTCAGGGTGCTCCGGATCGAACGCAGCGGGAGGCCCCACGACAGGTTGCCATTCAGGCGGTAGAGCCCGTCGATGTTCACAAACCTGGAGGTACGCACCCCCACGCTGTCGATGCGGTCGTCATTCACGATGCGGTGATGGATCCCCATATAATTCAGCATGGCAAAAAAGCTGGTATGCCGGAAAGGATCGAAAGAGGTATAGTTCAGCCGAAGGCTGTGATCGTATTCCTGTTTCAATCCGGGGTTGCCCACCCGGATATTCAGGGGGTCGGAATTATCGGGCAGGGGTTGCAGCTGCGAGATATCGGGCTGACTGGTATTGGTATTGTAGAACAGTCGCAGGCCCTGGAATTTATTGAACTCATACTGGAAGTTCGCGTTGGGCAGGATATTCTGGAAAGAAAGATGGCGCGAGCTGTCTCCGCCCGGATAATGAAAGGTATTGTCGGAAAGGGTCTGCTGCCAGTTGGCGCCCAGGGTAAAATTGAACATCTTCCGTTGGTGCCGGAATGCTACCCCTTCCCGGTGATAGGTATAGGTATTGTTGAACGAATTGGTCAGGGATTCGTTGGGCAGGACGAACTTGCCGTTCTTGTCGGCGTCAAAGGTGTTCTTATCCGTCTGCGTACGATTCTGCTGGCCTTCGTAACTGAACTCCAGTAAGGAATTCCTCGATAAGGGTTCGGTATAGACCAGGGTGGCGCCATAGCGGGCGGTTCGGTTGGGCTGGTCATAGCGCTGATCCAGGGTATCGGCCGTAGCCAGGCTGCCGCCTTTGTAAAAGGTATTGATCGCATGAAGGTTTCCGACACCTGTACTGTTATCCAGCCCGAAAGAAAGATTCAGGGAAAGGGTCCTGCCTTTTTTGGCCATACGGTGGCGAAGAAGGGCCGTACTGTTCCAGCTATAGCCCCTGGTGTCGCCATAGGTATCGGAGGCGCCTGTATTCAGCAGGGCGCCGGTCCCCAACTGGCGGGAGCTGTCTGTCGTGACCGTGTGGCTGTTGCTGAATTGCCGGGTAAAGCTGCTGGTCAGCCGGAGAGAATTAAAGCTGTCGATCCGGGTGTCGGAGATGAAATTCAGGCGGTGATTCTCATTGTGCCGGTCGCTGATATTCACCTGGTCCTGCGTGAAGGAATTGCCGGGCGCAAGATACTGCCGGGCGCTTTTCTGGTCCGACCGGTCATCCGTGCCGTTATAGAAATAATTCCCGCTGATATCCGTGCGGTCCTGCCACCGGTCGTTGAAATTAAGCCCTCCTCCCCGGCTCGTAGTGATCGATTTGCTATTGCCTGCAAATTCCGATATCGGAACCCCCGCGCCGCCAATTTGAATGCTGCCGTTGCCGCCGCCCTTCATTCCGCCGCCAAAGCCCATCACGTCCTGGAACGCGAAGCCCTGCTTACTCGTGTTATTGGTCATCCCAAGTGCGGAGAACTGCCTTTCGCCGCTGAACTGGTTGAGATTGAATTTCCCCTCATATCGGCCTTCGGAAACGGCATGCTGCGCCTCCTGCCCTGTCCGCGCGTCGAAACCACCACCGGCTGTCAGGCTTCCGAAGATGCCATGCTTGCGGTCCTTCTTGATAGTGAGGTTGATCGTCTTCTGGCTATTGCCGTCGTCGAAGCCGGTGAACTGGCTCTGCTCGGATTTCTTATCGAAGACCTGCACCTTATCGACAACCTCCGCCGGCAGGTTCTTGGTGGCGATCTTCGGATCGTTGCCGAAGAATTCCTTTCCATCTACCAGGACTTTCTTTACCTGTTCGCCATTGGACTTGATATTCCCGTTCTTATCCACCTGTATGCCAGGCAGCTTTTTCAGGAGGTCTTCGACCACGGCATCCGGCCTGGTCTTGAAAGAACCGGCATTGAACTCGATGGTATCATGACGTACGGTCACCGGCGGCGCTTCCTGCGAGACCGTCACTTCCTCCAGCATTTTGCTCTTATCGGCCAGTGGAAGCTCCCCCAGGTCGGGGTCCCGGAGCTCCTCCGTGATGACGAAGTTCCTGCTAAGGGCCAGGTAGCCTACATGCGTGACCAGGAGCCGGTAGGCGCCCCTGGCAAGGCTTTTTATCAGGAAGCTGCCCGACGGCCCGCTGCGGGAAAAGCTTACCAGGGAAGAATCTTTCAGATCCAGTACCGTCACCGTGGCATCGGGCACGGGCATATGGGAGGCCGTATCCTTCAGATGGCCGCGGATGCTTCCGTCGCGCTGGGCAAGGCCGCTGTGATGTAAGACCAATAGAAAAAAAGGGAGTAGTAGATAAAGAGGTTTCATGTCCTGTATTTTACGTTTGCGGAATGACAAACGAAAATAACAGGGGTTACTGCAGGAGCAGGTTAACCAGCTTATATATAAGGTTAAGGAAGGTTAAAATCCGCGGTTTACGGATCAATTGGCCGTGACGACGCCCTGCGCCCCCTGGCTTTCCTTCAGCTCGTTGTCATAGACGCTGAGGGAGATCTTCCAGGCATTGCCTTCTTCGCGCAGAGAGAGCTCCACTTTTAGTTTTTTCATTTCCCCTACGCTCGGCAATAAGGAGAAAACGACATGGGAGAATTTCTTATCGGCAAGAGGATCCTCGTATTGTCCCGTAAGTATAAAGGTTTTTTGGGCGCCGGTGGTGATTATGCTGTTACGGATCTGCCCGAACACCTCATGGTATTTCGTCTTCGCCTGCTCGAAACCTTCGGCCTCGAATAAAGGGGAAGTCCAGCTATTATTGTGGAAACCTTCCGGGTATTCCCGGATCACTTTTTCCAGCACGGCCTGTGTCTTATTGGAAAAAACTCCCTGCGAGGATAAAGTAGTAGTCAGCAGGAGCAGCGGCGCAATCGTGAGAACTATATTTCTCATAGATCGGATTTTTGACAAAATACAACAAATCGCCACCCGCCGCAATAGAAAAACTACGTAGCCCTTTTAACAATCTTTTGCAAAATAAATCGATAACTTCCGCGTTATCTACTTCTGGTCCCCATTTATAAGAACCCAAAACCAATATCAAATGAAGAAGAGTAACCTCCAATTCAACGCACGTAAGGCCCGCATTTACAAGGACATATATCGTCCGTCTTCCAATCTTTCCCGCTTTTTGGGTACTATTTTATCCGTGATCCTGCAAGGTCAGTCACCCGTCAGCAGCCCGGATTATTATCATACGCGGAAGACCAAATAACCTGCTTTTTTGTCCATATAACGGTAAACACTTACCCGCTGGATCTAAAATTCTCCGGGTCCGAAACCGCCACGCCCACCGCCTCCGCCGCCACCACGAAATCTGCCGCCGCCAGGGAACATACCCGGCATCCTCTTTTGATTCTGTCCGGCAAAATTATTCAGGTTATAGGTAAAGGTGAGCATCGCATAGCGTGTCAGGGTATTGCTGCGGCTATCCGTCGTCTGTCCCGTGGAAGACACCGATCTGCTCACCGATACATTCTGGTTCAGCAGGTCGAAGACCGTCAGGCGCAATTCTCCATTCTTCTTCTTAAATAGCTGTTTGGCGATGCTGGGATTCAGCAACGGTACGCTGGCATTATAGCCCGCGCTGCGATTGGCGCTATAGGTATAATCGAAGTTCGTCGCGATCAGCCATCCGTTGTCCGTATAGGCCGTTAGCTCCGCGGAGAGCACCTGTGTAAAATAATTCAGGTTCAGCGAAGGCCGGGTAGATTGCCTTGCTATGTTATAGGTGGAGCTGGAACTGAAATTCATATCGAAGTTCTTCTTGATATTCGTCGTCCAGGAGATCGTCTCTGTCAGGGTAGTGTTCCTCGCATAGTTATGCAGCAGTTCATGGTTGGCGGCCTGGGCCGCCGTTGCGGAGATCGACTGGCTTTGTGAATAATTGATGTTGGTGATCAGGTTCATATTGGACTTGGGCTTCTTCAGGGAAAATCCATAATTGAAATAACCCGATACATTATACGTACCGCCCAGGTTGACGTAGGTACTGGTCCTTCCCCCATTCTGGTTCTGAATGATGCTGCTCTGAATATCGTTCACAATGGTGCTGGCGTTAACGGTGGCGAAGATCAGCCGCAGGGTCGACGGGTCGAAGTGCGTATACAGCACCCGTACGCTATGGGTGAACTGAGGCCTCAGTGCAGGGTTGCCCACCTGGAAGTTGATGCTGTCCGAAGTGGTGGTAAGAGGCTGCAGCTGGGCGGCGGAAGGCGTTCCCGTCCGGCCCGAATAGTTGAAGCGCAAATGCGAGGTCCTGGAGAACGTATATTGAAAATTCACCGTGGGCGTAAGGTTCACGAAATTATGCGCCACCGTGATATTCTTCGTCGTGTTATCGCTTTTGAAATCCATCCACTGCACGCCGGAGCCGAAGCCGAGGTTGAATTTCTGGTTCTGGATCCGGTAGTTCAGAGAGACCCTGTCGGAATTCGACGTGAACTTATAGGAGTTGCTGAAAAGACTGTCGAATTTCGTGTAGCCATGGGTGGCGTCCTCATAGTCGAAGGTGTTATTCACCGATGTATTCCTGTTATACGTATGGTTATAGTTGAATTCGAGGATCTGGTTCTTGCCGATGGGCTCCGTATACGACACCGTAGGACTGAGGGTCAGGGTATGGAGGGAGTCGGTATAATGCTGATCGATCGTATCGATGGATGCATTGGGCTTAAAGAAACTATTGATCGCATAATTACTGCCGTACCCGTTGTTGGTATTGGCCGAGGTATTCATGTCGAAGGAGATGGTCCGGAAATTCTTTTTGAACTTGTGCCGGAACTGGATATTGGCGTTATTGATATTGATGCCGCTGTTATAGCTGCTTGCATGGCCTTCGGAGCTATAGATCTTCGATCCGTCCTTCTCATAGTTCAGGGTACTGTAAGAAGAATTGGGAGTAGAGTTCTGGATCGTAACGCCCGGGCGGAAAATAAGGGAGTTGCTGCTATCGAATCGTTGTTCCAGGTTGAAATTGATCCGGTGGTTCTGACTTCTCTGAAAGCTCAGGTTGGAATTATCGGTAAAATTGATAGAGTCCGCGATACCGGGAAAGATATTCTGCGTATGGCTCTGACCGCTGGTCGTCACATGCTGGTTGTTGAAAAAATAGCTGCCGTACGCGTCCGTGTTGGGACTCCAGGCATCCCTGTAGTTCAACCCGCCTGCCGTCACGGTCGTGATGCCGCTGCC
>Ga0307517_10000269_pt1 | contig 89354 bp, 93 predicted proteins | sample 23_EM_MG_FD_194515 | JGI IMG/M metagenome (GOLD analysis project Ga0307517, IMG submission 194515) | Populus trichocarpa ectomycorrhiza microbial communities from riparian zone in the Pacific Northwest, United States - 23_EM | ecosystem: Host-associated > Plants > Roots > Unclassified | place...
ACCGTACTGTACATAACGAATTATCCTCCCCCGTGAAAGACAAATTATCAAAGGAGAAATATTCTGCGAAATAAATTCGATACAACATACCAAACTGTGTAAATTTGTGATACCCCCCCCCCCCCCCACCCTCCCCCTTTTTTTGTGAAAGAAAAAAAAAAGAGAACAAAGTATCATACAATATTATTCTAAAAGCCAATTCAAAACGCCAAGCCCAACCTATTATAAACCACCCTCACTTCCTAACAACCCTAACGCCAAACAAATACCCCCATTAACCATAGCAGTAATCACTCCAGAAGTCCAGCGACCCATAACTACTTTCTGAAAGGTAATGGAGACTGGTGCATATTCGCCTGCTCATCTGACGCGGCATCTAAACGCTCCAGGAGTAACTTTCTAACCCCTTCATGCCTATTCCAGGTAGCCCACGATAATGGTGTTTGGCCATCATCATCTATTGAGTTGGGGTTGACCTCCTTCCGGTCAAGGAGCAGTTTCACAATCCCCTCATGCCCACCCTTGGCAGCACACCAGAGTGGTGTTCGGCCAAAATTGTCTCTCGAGTCGGGGTTGACCTCTTTCCGGCCAAGGAGCAGCTTCGCAATCCCCTCACGCCCATGCCAGGCAGCCCACAGGAGTGGTGTTTTGCCATCATTGTCTCTCGAGTCGGGGTTGACCTCTTTCCGGTGAAGAAGCAGCTTCACAATCCCTTCATACCCACTACAGGCAGCACGCCCGAGTGGTGTTTCGCCACGATAGCCTCTCGAGTCGGGGTTGACCTCTTTCCGGTGAAAAAGCAGCTTCACAATCCCTTCATTCCCACCCTTAGCGGCATACATGAGTGGTGTCTTTCCAAACGTGTCTCTCGAGTTATGGTTGACCTTTTTCCGCCCAAGGAGCAGCTTCGCGATCCCCTCATACCAGAGTGTTGTGCTTCCATCATGGTCTTTCGAGTTGGGTTTGACATATTTCTGCCTAAAGAGCAGCTTCACCAGCTCTTCATGCCCGCTTTCCGCTGCCCACATCAATGGAGTACGGCCCCAGGAATCAGCCATGTCTGCACTACAGCCTTTATCTTCTTCCAACAAGCTAATCGCAATCTCTTCAAGCCCAAGGTATGCCGCGCAGTGAAGACCAGTGAATCCCGCAGAATGCCGTCTCTGCCGTTCCCACCTATTGAAGTTCCCCCATAAAAGAAGCTTGGCTGATATATGTCCACCAAATTTACCAAGCAGCTGAAGCGCAAGTGATTTCACCCTTTTTGTAAGCCCATTTTTTGCATAGAGTCCCCAGTAGCTGGAGGCGTACTGAAGGAAGCGTGCCTCTGCAGGGGCGCGATCAAGAGTATATGAAATCTTATCAACGGAATCAAAGTTAAGATACGTCAAGCAAACCTCCGCCATTGCCGAATGGGGGCTTTCGAAATGTTCGGGGTGCTGGTTGAAATATTCCTGAAGGGTAAAGTGTACCAGTCGGGCAATTGAGCTCTCATCCACGGTAACCAGTCCCAAGCAGGAGGCTAACAATGTCTTTTCCGAAGGGATATTGTCGTCGTCAATTTTCCTAGAGCCAATCTCGACAGCTAAGGCGTCACATAGCTCCCCGATGTGCATTGGGCGTTCTGAGAGAGAAATCCACATCAATGCAGCCATTCCGAGTGTTGAGTTGCCTTTACCCTGACCCTTTATCCTATCCAATGTCGCATCATAGGCGCCGTCCAATCCGAGTCCACTTGTCATCAAGTCGAGTCTTTCTCGCCTCTTGCGGATTGTCGCCTCAGATAATATCGCGTCTATACTCAAGGAAATGAGTAGAAATCTAGCCACTATTGTCAGCGATCACTCGCCACTTCAATTATAGAATTAACCATCACATACACGTCAGGAATCTTTTCCGGAATGCGTCTCATAATATCAGTCTTGAGTGCAGGGCTCATCTCTTCCGAGCCTGAGTCATGCTTCAACCTCATCTCGAGATATTCCCGTATATCATGACAATTTGGGCTGAACGGGATAACCTGCACGCTCCCCTGAAGATATTTCTCTACCGCACTTCGAATGTGGGGCCTCCCAGTGATGAATAATCGGAAGCCCGGCGACGTCTGGGAAACCGTTTGCAATGAGGTGAGCAGTTGGGATAGATGTTTATCTGAACATTCGTCTATGGCATCAATACAAATGAATGTCCGCCTCATGGGTGCAAGGGCCCTCCCCAAGAGCTTAACGGTTTCCGAAACCTGGAGTCCTCGGCCCCCGATCTCGCTCCCTGCTCTCTTGAATTCTTCCTCGATCTCAGGGGGAACCATTTTTAACGCATTCACGACTTGCTTAGTGAGGGCACCAAGCTTGTTCGCAGCAGTTTGTCTCTCGTGGTCCTGGAAATCGCAATAGACGCAGGCGACAGCGACGTTCTCTCCCCGAAAGTGCTCAAGCAACCTATCAATCACCAGAGAGCTAAGTGTTTTATCCAGTTAGATATAACTCTCCCTCATGAGTAATCATTCTTCCTACCTAAGAAAGGTCTTCCCAACCCCGGGATTACCTGAACAAAACAGAGTAGCTTTGCCGGATTCACCTTTCCCGTCACCCCATCTGAGAAACTCATCAGTTTGCAAAAACCATTCCCCTAAGCCATCCTGTCTTCGCGCCCTCACATCGTTGTGGCGGGTGCTAGGTAGTAAGGGCGATAGCCAATTCAAGACTTTGACCCTTTCATCCACATATGTTATATTGGTAGTGGTGTTGTTGCTATTGGTGTTGTTGCTATTTATTTGGTTCAAACTGTTTATAAGGCCTGCACCGGTAGCATTCGGTTCGGGGTGTGTTGAAGGGTTCATATTCCTTTGTGGTGAAGGTGCTGCTAAGCTCGCGAAAGCGATAGAGGATCTCGAAGTTGAGAAAGCGATAGAATACCTCGAAGTTGAAGCTCAGCAAGAGCGGGGTAGTTGTAGGCGTACTTGAGCGAGGCTGGCGCCAAAAATTCTTAGCCATGTAAAGGTTTCCACTGAGAATGGCCATATTCACAACCTTCCAGCTACCGATTTAGCAAAGCAATTTGGGCCAAATTTTCATCTCGATGTGCAACAATCCCTAGATTTTAGTTTCTAACCCTTTCAAACTCTCTATTTACAGTAGCTGAGGAACTGCCAAGAGAGCTCTAGTTAGAACATTAGCCTTAGCGCAATTTCTAACCATTTTGTATGGGAAATGGCAAGGCTTGGCGCGGTTTTTAACTTCAACCTTAGAATCTTGCATCTCAAAATAGCAGGTGATTCCTGCAGTGCTTCGAAAGATATTTGAAAGCAATTTAGGCATTAATATCAATTTTCCTTTTTTTCTTTCAGCTTTAGAATGTGTTGAATGGACTGCCTGAAGTAAAGTTGGCATGATTTAGGTTGTTAGTATGGTATCATACTAAAAAACAAGAACCTAGGCAACTGTGTATCTACTCTCTAAGCCAGAAGAATCTCCAAATCACCAACTACCATAAACAACAACCCCACACGAAAAAAAGAATCACAAAACTCACAATCAATTCACCTTGTCCTAGATAATTCACAAACCCTTCACACAATTCAAACCTAATGAAAGGAAAAAAACCAAAGTGAAAAAGAAAGATCAACAATTTCCGGTTGTCCGACTATCTATCCCAGGCGATCCTCCTCTTCTAGTTTGCCTTCCCAAAATTTCCTTTGCCCATTGACAGCCCCAACCTTTCTTCCTTTGTGCCCTCGTATACCGTAGAAACTGGAATAATTGGACCTCGCGCTAAGAGGTCAAATTAAGGTAGGGCGTATGGAAAGTAATCACCTTGTGTGAATCACCACTTGAGACAGAAGCTTAAACTGATGACTCCCAATCTCGACTCATCATTCCAGAAGAAAGAAAAAAAAACAAAAAAACATTCGATGTAAAAAAATATAAAATATGTACATTTAACTATAAACAATTAAAAAATATACTTCTATTATACACAAGATTTTATAAACAAAGCCTACCCAAAAAGATATCATACAGCAATACCTCCAAAACCTGCCGGAAGAACCAAAGTTCAGCCAGTGCTTGAACCCCTTTCAACAGATCAATTCTATGCCGGTGTACAACGAAAGCCAGACCCAAAGAGAAAACCACTGGCAGAGGGGCCAAGAAGTCCACCAAAGCGTGTTGAAAATCCCTATCGCACATATACTGTAAGCTCTAAACTCCGAGTATTATCCTACTGGAATATGCCCTCAATTCGAAGTGGCCCAACCAAACTAAGGAAGCTAGCACGTGCTGAAATAGTGGAGCGCTTCAAAGTTGCCGGAAGCAACTTGTCACGCTTGAGGAAAGATGAGGCTGCGGGAAAATTCAAGGAACTGGCAAAGGTTCAGCGTCAGGGGAGTGGGGGATGAAGAAAGGGGAAATGGGAGGTACTAGAGAGGGAGTTATACGATCAGTTTCGTATGCGTAGAGCAAGTGGAAGGATTGTGCGAAGAGGGTGGTTTCGAAGAATCAGCAATGCGATCTTCAAAAAGGTATACCCCAACAGAGCAGCTTACCAGCTTTCGGTTCTCTAATCCGTAGTTTGGCAGCTTTCTCAGCTGGCACTACATCTCCCTTCGGTTCATCACTAATAAGGCAAGTCAGCTTCCAGCTGACTTTGCAGATGCCATCCGGAACTGGGTTTGATTTAATCAGCGAAACTCTCAGCTCCGACCAGAGGAGGATCAGGAATCCGGGGACCAATCTGCACTTATTGGTAGCTATTGATTGTCCAATATTAGCAATATGGACCAAACGCCTCTCCCCTTTGAATACCTAGAAGGACAAACTTACAACAAGATTGGTGAGAAAACAATCTGGGCACAAAGTAGTCAGTCAGGGTGGGATAAGAGACAGAGGACGATTCATCTTACCGTGTTTGCTGATGGTGTTCCCTGAGTAAAGTCATTCATCTTTTTGCAGGGCCAAGGCATTGGGCCTACTGTGGTAAAGGAAAAGGAGGAATACGATCCCCGAGTAGTCGTTAGGTTTAATGCAAAAGCTTATGCCAATGCAGAAAACTTCCTTAAGTATCTTGAGGATCAGTTTATACCTATACTCGATGGTCAGCCATCTCTTCTTGTTCTTGATCTCTTTGCCACTCATAAAACACAAGAAGTACTTGATACTTTCCTTGCCAACGATATTACCCTTAGCCTAATACCTGGCGGCTGCACTTCATTAGTGCAGCCCTTAGATGTTAGCATAAATCGCCCTTTCAAAGATATTTTAAAGGTAATACTCACATGCCTTATCCTTCGCTTCTCTCTGCCATGTCCTGTTGTACCCACAAATTCATTTCCTTCTCCAATGCGGTTTCTGGGCCACGCAGGACAGATATCAACCTGCCTGACGCAGAAACCAAATTGGAGAAGAAAATGAATATGTGGGTTCCCCAATACTAAGTCATTAGCTTAAACAAAAAAAAAAGGGTGAGGTAAGACTAACTGTGAACCAGAATTGATAGGAAATTCTAGCTCAAAAGTTGGATGAGTTAGAATCGGAAGAGGAGGCGATTGTTTCCGGGGGAAGTAGGCTTGTTGGAAGCATGGTTGGGAGGAGAAGAATACTCACAATGTGGGCGGTCAGAGAAGAGTGGGAGATTTTCTCCCAGGAGCGATCCATGGTCGTGAGGAGATATTTCCGGATTCTACGATTAGCTTTGCCTATTGATGGTAGCTGTGATGGAGAAATTTCTATCCAGGGAATTGAGAATGCTTACCTCCAGGAGGGGCTGAAAGACTGGTCGGTAGGGGGGGTTGAGGACTTTGATTCTAAGGAGGATGAGGAGTCTGCAGGGGCGGTGGGAGTAGAGGCAGGGGAGGAGGCGGAGGCAGTAGCGGAGGAGGAAGGTATATTCTATGAAGATAGTTTGTAAATTCTGAAACTGATATTACGCAATTTACTCTGTATGACCTTGGCATGACTCACCTTATTTTGACCTCTTAGCACGAGGTCCAATTATTCCAGTTTCTACGGTACTCGTACTCGAACAATTCTCTGAGCGAGTGTGTTACCCACCCCATGCCCTTACACCCGAGTATACCCGATCCTATCCAAAATGGCCAAATATCCGTCACCAAAATAGCGGCTGGGATGGATACCGCACAGCATCTTCTCTTAGTTCTTGCTTGCTAATCTAGTGGTAAGGATAGAATTATATATCAAAAACAGAATCAAGCTCTAATCCTTCTATCGATTACCACACATCTCCACTTTCCTTCCTCAGTGTTCCAAAGCAAAAGAAAGAAACATCCTGTGTAATCTCTGAACAAATGAAATGCATCACAAAGACTCCTGTTCTGCTGCGCCTTTAATCCAATGCCCAACTCTTGTTCTTCCTTCATCTCCTTTTGCCATCATGCGTTCCTTTAATAGTCTATGCTCCTTCCCTGATAAACTTCAACGGCCCCGGCTGTTGAAAATCTAGGCTGCGGAGGTAATGATTTACGGTGAGGATTTTGCGCAGTGGACTGAAACCGCTTAAGTGGACATGAAAATCATGATTGATTAATGATAACTTGATGAAGGAAAGGTTTGGGGAAGGTTGTGTACAGGAAGGAAGGTGTGAAGCGAGCAGAGGTGGGAAGGAGAGAAAAACAAGAGGAGTGAAAAAAATTTCAGAGCTTGCACCTCCTATGACTAGTGCGTAAGTATACCTCAGCGGCCACATAGTGCGGGCACATCCCGCATCAAGTGCGGCCATTAAACTGCCATTTCCAGCAATGGGGATACGATACCGTATAATCTAGCAAAAGTCGGATTGACGCTGCTGAGGATTTTCTTGAACCTGTCCAACCACCGTGGTCTGTATGATTAAACTGTGGCGAATTCGGCTTCTTCGCTCCCTTCTGTTAGCTCGGTTGCCTTAGTTTCGCTTTGGCTCCAGTCCAACTTTTGCCAGATTAATTGGTATGATACAGGGCGAGTGACGGATGGTGAAACGAAACGCCAAGCAACTCACAACGAAAACGATCGCACACTCAGGGGTGGTGGGGAAAATATTTTCACTAGCAGCAACCCCAAGCGCACGCTCAACGATGGACCCACGATGCTCTCTCTAACTAACTAACAAACTAAGGAACTAAGGGCGATCACAGGAGTATATATCCACAAAGACCTCATATCCATCCATCAGGCACCACACCACCCCATGTGAGTCTCTCCCCCGTGAGCACTCCCGGCTAACCAAAAGGAAAACAATCACTTTCCCACCTCCGGGCTTCCAGCTCCTCCCGGTTGATCTTACAGTACTTCCGCTTTTCTCCCGGCTTTCCCGAAAGCTGCACGATCCAAAAACTATCGCGCATTCCTTTATCCGCAATGCTTTCCCGAACGTACAAACCAACACCCAAAGTCGAACCGTATACCCGAAGCCAAAGCGAGTCTCCGAAGACAAACCCATGCCTGAATCCTCAGCACACCTCCAAACACAACCCTATGCCCGATGCTGGAGCTATATGCCAAGATCCTCATCGCATATTTGAGGCTACAAACAAGCGCGCTCCCGGAATCTATCTAAACAAAGGAAGTATCGTGAGAGTATGGCGGGCAGCACCATTTTCAACATTCTCATCCACCAGCCGAAACATATTTCCTGTGCTTCCGCACTTGCTTATAACAAAAGAAACTATAGCATGCCGAGTAGAACTAACTGATTTCTAACTGATCCCCCCGTCCAGTCCTACGATCCTGCTAATACTAACCAACCACCCTTATTAAGACAGCCATCTTGGCGATAGAGGCCGTGGCCCCAGCTAGTCCCCGGTTTTACATCAAAAGTTTCCAGTTTTTTTTTATATAAAAAAACATGACAATAGTGGGACCGACCTTAAATAGAGAGTTCTCCTCAGCTCACCACTAGGTTGGAAGCAGTTATTCGCTTCTCAGCGCGTTCACATTATTGTTTCACTATTCCGATAGTTTTCGGGAATGCATGTTGGCTTTGCGAACGCGGTTTGGACCGACAGACCCACCGGAGGGCGGGAGATCCGGAAGGGAGAGTGAAAGAGTTGGATGCCCGGGGGCAAGGAACAGTGGGAATCTTTATAATTCATTTTTTAGCAAGGGGGTGCGTGGAGGGGAAAGAAAGAGATACGGGGGAGAGAATGGATATGTGTGGTGATCTGTGGTATTTTGCCGTCGCCGTTAATCCGTTTATATTTTTCCGTTTGGCTGCATAAATACTAGGTCACGCAGGCCCTCTCAGATGGAATGAAGTTCCCAGGATATCCCGCTCTCTCAAGTCTCCTGTATACAGCCTCATCACCCCCCCCCCCCTTTTTTTCCAACAGAATTTAAATGATGCCTACGAGTGATAACATATGAATAGAGTAATGATCGGCAATCAGCTCAAAAGGACACGGAACAGAACGAATTACCCTCGCTCTAGAAAAACAAATCCTCAAAGGAGAAACATTCTGCGAAATAACTTCAATATATCATACCAAACAGTGTACACTTGCGATACTCCCTCATCTCCACCCCCTTTTGTTTTGCGAAACAAAAAAAGAACAGAATCATACATTATTATATAAAAATTCAATTCAAAGCACAAAGCCCAACTTATCATAACCCACCCTAACTTCCTAACAACCCTAAAGCCAAACAAATACTCCCATCAACCATAGTAGTAATCACCCCAGCAGCACAGCTACCCGTAACTACTTTCTAAAAGGTAGGGAAGAGACATTGGGGCAGAATTCGCCTACATATCGGACCCGGCATCTAAACGATCCCGGAGCAACTTCCTAACCCCTTCTTTCCCATGCGAGGCAGCCCACCATAATGGTGTTCGGCCAGAATCGTCTCGCGAGGCAGGGTTGACCTCTTTCTGGTCAAGGAGCAGCTTCACAATCCCTTCATACCCACACCCAGCAGCCCACAGGAGTGGTGTTTGGCCACGATTGTTTCTCGGGTCAGGGTTGACCTCTTTCCGGCTGAGGAGCAGCTTCACAATCCCTTCATGCCCACACCCAGCAGCCCACAGGAGTGGTGTTTGGCCACGATTGTCTCTCGGGTCAGGGTCGACCTCTTTCCGGCCGAGGAGCAGCTTCACAATCCCCTCATGCCCACCCCAGGCAGCACGCAAGAGTGGTGTTCGGCCACGATTGTCTCTCGAGTCAGGGTTCACCTCTTTCCGCTCAAGGAGCCGGTTCACAATCCCTTCATGCCCACCCTCGGCAGCACATAGGAGTGGTGTTTGGCTATCATCGTTTCTCCAATCGGGGTTGACCTCTTTCCTGTCAAGGAGCAGCTTCACAATCCCCTCATGCCCACGCCAGGCAGCCCACAGGAGTGGTGTTTGGCCATTATCGCTTCTCGAGTCGGGGTTGACCTCTTTCTGGTCAAGGAGCAGCTTCATAACCCCCTCATGCCCACCCTTAGCAGTACACCAGAGTGGTGTTTGGCCATCCTCGTCTCTCGAGTCGGGATTGACCTCCTTCCGCTCAAGCAGCAGCTTCACAATCCCCTCATGCCCACCTTCGGCGGCACGTAGGAGTGGTGTTTGGCCACGATTGTTTCTCAAGTCGGGCTTGATCTTTTTCCGGTCAAGGAGCAGCTTCACAGTCCCCTCATGCCCACGGTCGGCGGCACGTAGTAGTGGTGTATTGCCAAACTCGTCTGTGGAGTTAGGGTTGACCTTTTTCCGCCCAAGGAGCAGCTTCGCGATCCCCTCATACCAGAGTGTTGTGCTGCTATCATGGTCTTTCGAGCCAAGGCTGGCGTCTTTCCAGCCAAGAAGCAGTTTCACAACCCCCTCGTGCCCACCCTCGGCGGCAAATATCAGCGGTGTTCTATGATAATCGCTTTTCGAGTTGGGGTTGACATCTTTCCGACCAAGTAGTAGCTTCACCATCCCTTCATGCCGGCTTTCCGCTGCCCACATCAACGGAGTACGGCCCCAGGCATCAGCCATGTCTGCACCACAGCCTTTATCCTCTTCCAACAAGCTAATCGCAATCTCTTCAAGCCCAAGGTATGCCGCGCAGTGAAGACCAGTGAATCCATCAGAATGCCGTCTCTTCCGTTCCCACCAATCGAAGTTCCCCCATAAAAGAAGCTTGGCCGATATATGTCCACCAAATTTACAAAGCAGCTGGAGCGCAAGTAATCTCACCCCTTCCGTAAGCCCATTTCTTGCATAGAGTCCCCAGTAACTGGAGGCGTATTGGAGGAACCGTGTCTCTGCAGGGGCGCTATCAAGAGTACATGAAATCTTATCAACGGAATCAAAGTTAAGATACGTCAAGCAAACCTCCGCCATTGCCGAATAGGGGCTTTCGAAATGTTCGGAATGTTGGTTGAAGTATTCTTGAAGGGTAAAGTGTACCAGCCGGACAATTGAGCTCTCATCCACCGTGACAAGTCCCAAGCAGGAGGCTAGCAACCTTTTTTCCGAAGGGATATTATCGTTGTCCATATTTCTAGAGCCAATTTCAACTGCCAAGGCCTCGCATAGCTCCCAGATGCGCATTGGACGTTTCGAGCAAGAGATCCACATCAATGCAGCCATGCCCAGTGTTGATTTGCCTTTACCCTGACCCTTTATCCTATCTAATGTCGCATCGTAGGCGCCGTCCAATCCGAGTCCACTTGTCATTAAGTCGAGTCTTTCTCGCCTCTTGCGTGTTGTTGCCTCAGATAATATCGCGTCTATACTCAAGGAAATGAGTAGAAATCTAGCCACTATTATCAGCGATTACTCGCCGCTTCAATTATAGAATTAACCATCACATACACGTCAGGAATCTTTTCCGGAATGCGTTTCATAATATCGGCCTTGAGTGCAAGGGTCATGTCTTCCGAGTCCGAGTCATGCTTCAACCTCATCTCGAGATATTCCCGTATATCCTGACTATTTGGGCTGAACGGGATAACCTGCACGCTCCCCGGAAGATATTTCTCAACCGCACTTCGAATGTGGGGCCTCCCAGTAATGAATAATCGGACTCCCGGCGACGTCTGAGAAACGGTTTGCAATGAGGATAGAAGTTGGGATAGATGTTTATCTGAACATTCATCTAGGGCATCAATACAAATGAATGCCCGATTCACGGGTGCAAGTGCCCTCCCCAAGAGCTTAACGGTTTCCGAAACTTGGAGTCCTCGGCCCCCAACATCGCTCCCTGCTCTCTTGAATTCTTCCTCGATCTCAGGGGGAACCATTTTTAACGCATTCACGACCTGCTTGGTGAGGGCACCGACCATGTTCGCAGCAGTTTGTCCCTCGTGGTCTTGGAAATCGCAATAGACGCATGCGACAGCGATGTTCTCTCCCCGAAAGTGCTCAAGCAACCTATCAATCACTAGCGAGCTATTGTTTTACCCAGTTAGCTATAACTTTCCCTCATGAGTAATCATTTTTCCTACCTAAGAAAGGTCTTTCCAACCCCGGGATTACCAGAACAAAACAAAGTAGCTTTGCCGGATTCACCTTCCCCGTCACGCCATCTGAGAAACTCATCGGTTTGCAAAAACCATTCCCCCAAGCCATCTTGTCTTCGATTCCTCACATCATTGTGGCGTACATGAGGTTGTAGGGGTGATAGCCAATTCAACACTTTGGCCTTTTCATCCACACATGTTATATTGGTGTTGTTGCTATTTATTTGGTTAAAACTGTTGATATGACCTGTACCGGTAGCATTCGGTTCTAGCTGTCTTGAAGGGTCCATGTTGCTTCGCAGTAGACGTATTGTCGAGGTGGTGAAAACGATAAAATGGCTCGATGTTGAAGCTCACCAAAAGCGGGGTCGCGTTATGGTGGTATTCTAAGTCAAAAGGTTTTTGTGGAAAGAGGGGTATCATACTGCTGCAATGTCTCGGCGGCAGCAAACGTATATATTCAAAGATTGTGCTCTAATTCGAGAAATACTTGTACCACCCTACTTGCGATGCCTCGCCTGAGATCTACCCCATGAGAAATGCATGCAAACTTACTACGATGTATGGGGAAGACCAATCTTGGCTGAGAAATTGGAGTACTGGGGGGGTGCCTTAAGTTAGGCGGCATCAATACGGTAATTAGCTAGCGTTTAAGTTCATACTGTACTATCTCATAGTCCGTCGGATACTACGCACAAGAAATCTGGTTAAGAAAATGGCGCGACATGGGAAGTGTTGTTCCTTCCTTGATCGGAAATATTCGGAGAGTATCCTTCCTTAACTAGAAACAAACACCCCAGCATTTTAAACCAAGTCATATTCCTCCAATCTCTTGCGCGCAGCGAAGGACTAAGGATACAAGTACAACGGCTATTCTTTGTGGCAGTAACATAGCAGGGGGGTTACCGAATAGGAGGGCTCGGCGAACACTAGACTGTAAGTGACCTAGTAATAATCATTAATTTAAAAGGTGATTCTGTTTGGTCCTTTGAGCCCTCCGGTTCGTCGACCCCGCTACTAGTCTATGTGTGAAAAATGTCTAGCTACCGTGGCAAAAAGTCGGGACCACTCACACAAGCACCGGCCCAGCCTTCGCTCGAACATTTTTCTAAGCGAGTGTGTTACCCACCCCCATACCCTTACACCTAAGTACACCCGATCCTATTCGAAATGATCAAATATACGTCACCGAAATAGCTGCTGGGATGGATAGCGCGCAACATCTTCTCTTTGCTCTTGCTTGCTAATATAGTGGTAAGGATCGAAGTATATATCAAAATCAAAACCAAGCTCTAATCCTTCTATCTATCACCACACATCTCCGCTTTCCTTCCTCCGTGTTCCAAAACAAAAGAAAGAAACATTCTGTGTAATCTCTGAGCAAATGAACTTCATCACAAAGACTCCTGCTCTGCTGCGCCCCCAATCCAATGCCCAACTCTTGCTCTTCCTTCATATCCTTTTGCGATCATGCGTTCCATTAATAGTCTGTGTTCCTTGCCTGATAAACTTCAACTGCGATCGCGATACTATACATGGCGAGTGACGAATGGTGAAACTCATAACGAAAACCATCGCACTCAGGGGTGGGCAAAATCTTTTCACTAACAACAACCTCAGGCTCACGCTCAACGACGGATCCACGATGCTCTCTAACTAACTAAGGGCGATCACAGGAGTATATATCCACAACAAAGACCTCATATCTATCCATGAGGCACACACGCTACTCGATGTGAATCTCTCCTCCCCCCGTGAGCACTCCCGGAAAACTAAAAGGAAAACAATCACTTTCCCACCTCCGGGCTTCCAGCTCTTTCCAGCTGATCTTACAGTACTTCCGCTTTTCTCCCGGCTTTCCCGGGAGCCGCGCGGTCCAAAAACTATCGCGCACTCCTGCATTCGCAATGCTTTCCCGCACGTACAAACCAAACGCCCAATGCTGAACCATATACCCGAAGCCAAAGCGAGTTTCCGAAGACAAACCCATGCCTGAATCCTCAGCGCATCTCCGAACACAAACCTATTCCCAATGCTAGAGGCATATGCCCGGATCCTCATATCCGAAGCCACAAACAAGCGCACCTCTGGAAGCCATCCGAACAAAGGAAGTATCGTGAGAGTATGGCTAGCAGAACCATTTTCAACATTCCCATGCATTAACGGAAACATATTTCCTGTGCTTCCACACTTGCATATAACAAAATAAATTATAGCATGCCGAGTAGAACTAACTGATTTCTAACTGATCTCCCCGTCCAGTCCTACGATCCTGCTAATACTAACCAACCACCCTTATTAAGACACCCATCTTGGCGACACAAGCCGTGGCCCCAACTAGTCCCCAGTTTCACATCAAAGGTTGCCAGTTTAAAAATAAATAAAAAAACATGACAATAATGGGACCCGCCTTAAAAAGAGAGTTCTCCTCAGCTCGCCACTATGTTGGAAGCCGTTATTCGATTCTCGGCACGTTCACATTATTGTTTCACTATTCCGATAGTTTTCGGGAATGCATGTTGGCTTTGCGAACGCAGTTTGGATCGATAGATCCACCGGAGGGCGGGAGAACCGGAAGGGAGAGTGAATGAGTTGGATGCCCGGGGGCAACGAACAGTGGGAATCTTTATCATTCATTGTTTAGCAAGAGGTTGCGTGGAGGGGAGTGGAAGACATACGGGGGAGAGAATGGATATGTGTGGTGATCTGTGGTATTTGGCCGTCGCCGTTAATCCGTTGATATGTTTCTGTTTAGCTGCATAAATACTAGGTCACGCAGGCCCTCAGATGAAATGAAGTTCCCAGAATGTCACCGCTCTCACATCTTCTGTACACGTCCCTGGCATGAATAGACCGAACACCAGGGGGCTCCTTAGCAAAGGGCTTTCAGCTCCCGTGACCCCGGCGGTGTTCGGTCCATTCATGCCAGGGACTTGTATAGTCTTGTCACCCCCCACACCGCCCTTTTTTCTTCAACCCGAGTTCAAACGATTCCTGCGAGTGATAACCGATGAATAGAGTCATGATCTGCCATCACCTCAAAAAGGCACTGTACCGTACTGTATGTAACGAATTACCCCCCAATCAAGAAAAACAAATCCTCAAAAGGGAGATATTCTATGAAATAAATTGAATTCATCGTACCAAACTGTGTAAGCCTGTGACACCCCCTCCTCCCCCCCTTTATTGTGAAAAAAAAAAAGAACAAAGTATAATACAATATTATACAAAAATTCAATTCAAAGCACAAAGCCCAACCTATCATAACCCACCCTCACTTCCTGACAGCCTTAACGCCAAACAACTACTCCCATCAACCATAGCAGTAATCACCCCAGCAGTCCAGCGACTCATAACTACTTTCTGAAAGGTAGCAAAGAGACATTGGGGTACAATTCGCCTGCGTATTTGACTCGGCATCTAAACGATCCTGGAGCAACTTTCTAATCCCCTCATTCCTATGATGGGTAGTCGATAATAGTGCTCGGTCACAGCCATATCGCGGGGCGGGGTTGACCTCTTTGCGGTCAAGGAGCAGCTTCACAATCCCCTCATACCCACCTCTGGCAGCACACCAGAGTGGTGTTATGCCATCACTGTCTCTCGAGTCGGGGTTGATATCTTTCCGGTCAAGAAGCAGCTTCACAATCCCTTCATACCCACGCTCGACAGCACACTGGAGTGGTGTTTCGCCAAACCTGTTTCTCGAGTCGGGGCTGACCTCTTTCCGGTCAAGGAGCAGCTTCACAATCCCCTCATGCCCACCCCGGGCGGCACATGTGAGTGATGTATTGCCAAACGTGTCTCGTGAGTTAGGGTTGACCTTTGTCCGGCCATGGAGCAAGTTCACGATCCCCTCATACCAGAGTAGTGTGCTGCCATCATGGTCTTTCGAGTTGAGGTTGACACCTTTCTACCTAAAGAGTAGCTTCACCATCCCTTCATGCCCGCTTTCCGCTGCCCACATTAATGGAGTACAGCCCCCGGCATCAGCCATGTCTGCACTACAGCCTTTATCTTCTTCCAACAAGCTAATCGCAATCTCTTCGAGCCCAAGGTATGCCGCGCAGTGAAGACCAGTGAATCCTTCAGAATGCCGTCTCCACCCCCCCCACCAACCGAAGTTCCCCAATAAAAGAAGCTTAGCCGATATGTGTCCTCCAAATTTACCAAGGAGCCGAAGGGCAAGTGATTTTACCCCTTCCGTAAGCCCTTTTCTTGCATAGAGTCCCCAGTAGCTCGAGGCGTATTCGAGGAAGCGTGTCTCTGCAGGGGCGCTATTTAGTTTATATGAAATCTTATCAACGGAATCAAAGTTAAGGTAAGTCAGGCAAACCTCCGCCATTGCCGTATGGGGGTTTTCGAAATGTTCGGAATGCCGGTTGAAATATTCTAGAAGGGTAAAGTGTACCAGCCGGACAATTGACCTCTCATCCACGGTGACAAGTCCCAAGCAGGAGGCTAACAACGTCCTTTCCGAAGGGATATTATCGTAGTCCATATCCCTAGAGCCACTCTCGACAGCCAAGCCGTCACACAGCTCCCCGATGTGCATTGGACGTTCCGAGAATGAAATCCACATCAATGCAGCCATGCCGAGTGTTGATTTGCCTTTACCATGACATCTTATTCTATCCAATGTCGCATCATAGGCGCCGTCCAATCCGAGCCCACTTGTCATTAAGTCGAGTCTTTCTCGCCTCTTGCGGATTGTCGCCTCAGATAATATCGCGTCAATACTCAAGGAAATGAGTAGAAATCTAGCCACTATTGTCAGCGATTACTCGCCGCTTCAATTATAGAATCAACCATCACATACACGTCAGGAATATTTTCCGGAATGCGTCTCATAATATCAGCCTTGAGTGCAGGGGTCATCGCTTCTGAATCCGAGTCATGCTTCAACTTCATCTCGAGATATTCCCCAATATCTTCACTATTTGGGCTAAACGAGATAACCTGCACGCTCCCCGGAAGATATTTCTCCACTGCATTTTGAATGTGTGGTCTTCCAGTAATGAATAACCGGACACCCGGCGACGTCTGAGAAATGGTTTGCAATGAGGATAGAAGTTGGGATAGATGTTTATCTGAACATTCATCTAAGGCATCAATACAAATGAATGTCCGCTCCACGGGTGCAAGTGCCCTCCCCAAGAGCTTAACCGTTTCCGAAACCTGGAGTCCTCGGCCCCCAACCTCGTTCCCTGCTCTCTTGAATGCTTCCTCGATCTCAGGGGGAACCATTTTTAACGCATTCACGACCTGCTTGGTGAGGACACCGACCATGTTCGCAGCGGTTTGTTTCCCGTGGTCTTGGAAATCGCAATAGACGCATGCGACTGCGATGTTCTCTCCCCCAAAGTGCTCGAGCAACCTATCAATCACTAGCGAGCTATTGTTTCACCCAGTCAGCTACAGCTTTCCCTCATGAGTAATCATTTTTCCCACCTAAGAAAGGTCTTTCCAACCCCGGGATTACGGGCACAAAACAGAGTAGCATTGCCGGATCCACCTTTCCCGTCACGCCATCTGAGAAACTCATCGGTTTGCAAAAACCATTCCCCTAAGCCATCCTGTCTTCGGGCCCTCACATCATTGTGGCGGGTGCTGGATTGTAAGGGAGATAGCCAATCCAAGACTTTGGCCTTTTCATCCGCATATGTTATATTGGTAGTGGTGTTGTTGCTATATATTTGGTTAAAACTGTTGATATGACCTGTACCGGTAGCATTCGGTTCCAGCCGTGTTGAAGGGTCCATGTTGCTTCGTGGTAGACGTGTTGTTAGGATAGTGAAAACGATAAAATAGCTCGATGTTGAAGCTCAGCAAAAGTGGGGTCGCGTTATTAGCAAAAGTTCTCGTCGAAAGAGAGGTCCTTGTACGGAGGTACAGGGCATAAGTTTTGTAGGTTCCACAAGCGAGGTTTGCTGCCCTCACTCCCTATGTAACCTACAAAACCTATGCCCTATACCTCCGTATGATACCGCCGTACCGTCTTGGCGGCAACAAAAGTATCATACTGATTCAAAGGCTCAGGTTCAAACAATACATGTGCCACCCCGCTTGCTACGCCTCGCTAGAGATCTACTCCATGAGAAATGCATGCAAGCTTACTATGACAAGTGGGGAAGACAAATGTTGGCTGAGAAACATAAGTACTGTTAGGGCTTAAACTTGACTTTCTTAACTTGCTGTTATCTAGCTTATCTGTAATTAACTCATACTAAATAGGTAGTAAGTCACGATCGTGGGGTGGTGGTTGCCTAGGCTTGGCGGACAGGGGCTGCTATGTAAGTTAGGTTTTTTTCTCTCACGCTTTTCTCCCTTCTCCTCTCCACAGAGACGACGACAACCGACAACCTTTGTAGCAAGGAAAGCGGCAACGAGGATCGTGTGTTTGGAGGAAGGAAAATTGGACCTGTACTTAATTAGTAGTCGGACAACCTGCTGGGTTGGGCTTTCTTTGAGTCAGGAATTTTCTGTTTGGTACTGTTTGTGGGGTTGATTTGCGAGATAGCTTAGTGAATTGAGATTGATTGTGACTTGTGTGATTTTCTTTCTACTTGAGTGTTCCTTGAGAGTAACAGTTGTTTTCCTGTTCTTCTCCACTTCGGTCAAGTAGAAACTATTCGGTGGAATTTCTTCTTTTCAGTACTCAGGGGTACCTTAAGGTGGGCGGCATTAGCTCGCGTTTAAACACATTCTGTACTATCCCATAGTCCGTCGGGCGCTGCGCACAAGAGATCTTGTTGAGCAAATCGCGCGAATCCACGATGCTCGATACTCTCTCTAACTAAGGGCGATCACAGGAGTATATATCCACAACACAGACCTCATATCTATCCATGAGGCACCACACTACTCAATGTGAATCTCTCCTTCCCCCGTGAGCACTCCCGGCAAACTAAAAGGAAAACAAACGCTTTCCCACCTCCGGGCTTCCAGCTCTTTCCAGCCGATCTTACAGCATCTCCGCCTCCCTCCTGGCTCCCCCGAAAGCTGCACGATCCCAAAACTCGCGCATTCATGCATTCGCAATGCTTTCCCGAACGTGTAAACCAAACTCCCGAAGCCGAACCGTATACCCGAAGCCAAACCGAGTCTCCGAAGACAAACCCATGCCTGAATCCTCAGCACACCTCCGAACACAACCCTATGCCCGATGCTGCAGCTATATGCCCGGATCTTCAGAGCATATCCGAAGCCACAAACAAGCGCGCTCCCGGTAGCTATCTGAACAAAGGAAGTATCCCGAGAGTATGGCGCGCAGAACCATTTTCAACATTCTCATCCACTAACGGAAACAGTTCCTGTGCTTCCGCACTCGCATATAACAAAAGAAACTATAGCATGCCGAGTAGAACTAACTGATTTCCAACTAATCCCCCCCCGTCCAGTCCTGCGATCCTGCTAATACTATCCAACCACCCTTATTAAGACAACCATCTTGGCGACAGAAGCTGTGGCCCCAACTAGTCCCCGGTTTTGCATCAAAGGTTTTCAGTCTAAAAGAAACATGACAATAATGGGACCGGCCTTAAAAAGAGAGTTCTCCTCAGCTCACCGCTATGATGGAAGCCGTTATTCGATTCTCGCCACGTTCACGTTATTGTTTCACTATTCCGATAGTTTTCGGGAATGCAGGTGGGCTTTGCGAACGAGGGTTGGATCGATAGATCAACCGGAGGGCGGGAGAACCGGAAGGGAGAGTGAATGAGTTGGATGCCCGGGGGCAACGAACAGTGGGAATCGTTATAATTCATTTTTTAGCCAGGGAGCGTGTAGAGGGGAAAGAAAGAGATAGGGGGGAGAGAATGGATATGTGTGGTGATCTGTGGTATTTTGCCGTCGCCGTTAATTCATTTATGTTTCTGTTTGGCTGCATAAGACTAGGTCACACCGGGCCTCCCAGATAGAGTGAAGTTCCCAGAATCTCACGAGTCTTCTATATACAGCCTCATCACCCAGCCGCGTGAAAAAATTATTGAAACGAGGCGGCTTGGCACACCCGAGTAAACCACTACCCCGCATATCAACAACCCTCTCAAACTCGCAATACCGGCAACCGATTCGGCTCAAAGCATGAAGACCCGTGAATCTACACGTAAAGAACGCATCTCCGTAATCGAAAAGCATGCATTGGGGTGGTCCTATGGCCAAATTGGCAAAGCTTTGGACATCTCTAAAGCGACAGCATGGCGTATCGTGAAGCGTTGGCAAGATGAAAATCGTGTTGACGACAAACGGAGACCAGGAAGACCAAAGAAGCTGTCCGCCCGAGATGAACGGCGCCTCGGGCTAATGGTTGCAAGGGAACCAGATGCCACTCTTCGGGATCTTGCCGGCGACTCAGAACTTAAAGTTTCTGAGAGGACTGTTGGGGACTACCTTCGAGGAGAGAAGCTTTATGTTCGAGTTTGTCGCCGGAAGCCATGTTTAACTCGAGAGGGACAATATAGGCGTCGCTGCTTTGCACGTCGGCACCATTCTCAGCCAATTGAGTGGTGGCAGCGCCATGTATACACTGATGAAGTTTACCTTCAGGTTGGACAGTTATCCCGGCGACCAACCACCAGACGTCCTCCTGGCACTGCATTTGAGGAAAGGTATTTGGCTCGTACCTTTGTAGGCGAACCTGTTACAGTCCAGTTCTTTGGTGCATTTACATCACAAGGACATAGCCTGCTCGTCCCCCTCCGGCAAAGAACAGAAGCAGAGAGAACCTCCTCGAAAGATCGTCTTGGGTTCAATTCAACACAATATATGACTGAGGTAATGGTGCCACACATCCTCCCATTTTACCAGCAGATGGGGGGGCTTGACTCCGGTACACAAACAATCGAGGATGGGGCTAGCTATCACACTTCAGATTTTACCTGACGTTTTCGACATCTCAATGGGATCAAAAGAATGGATTGGCCAGCCCATTCACCCGATATGAATCCAATCGAGAATGTGTGGTCGGTGTGAAAGAACAAGTTCAGGAAGATGATACGGAATCCTGCTCGGCGCCCTCACGGTCGAGATGAGATAATACAGCTTGCGCAGGAGGTATGGGAAGGCTTGCTGTGGGGTCAGATATATAAATGAATTGATAGTATGCCGAGACGAATTGTGGCTTTGAGAAAGGCCCATGGAGGCCCTACCCGCTGGTGATATATCTATTGTAGCATATTTTTAAACTAGTATAACTATTTTGATTTCATTATTTCTTGTTGTTGAGTATTTGTCTTGTATCATTAAAACCTCCCCCCGCATGGCTTGTGCCAAGCCACCTCGTTTCAATACTTTTTTCACGCAGCTGCACCCCCCATTTTTTACTTCCGACCGAATTCAAACGATTCCTACGAGTGATAACTGATGAAGAGAATAATGATCTGCCATCATCTCAGAAGGGCACTGTACTGTATGTAACGAATTACCCTCGCTAAAGAAAAACAAATTCTTAGAGGAGCAATACCGGTATTCTGCGAAATTAATCCAATACATCATACCAAGCTGCGTAAATTTGTGATACCCCCTCCTCTCCTCCTGCTCCCCTTTTTTTGCGAAAAAAAGAGAACGAAGTATCATACAATATTATACAAAAATTCGGTTCAAAACAAAGAGCCCAACCTATCATAACCCACCCTAACTTCCTAACAACCCTAAAGCCAAACAAATACTCCCATCAACCATAGCAGGAATTACCCCAGCAGTCTAGCCACTCATAACTACTTTCTGAGAGGTATGAAAGAGACATTGGGGCATAATTCGCCTACGTATCGGACTCGGCATCTAAGCGACCCTGGAGCAACTTTCTGACCCCTTTATAGCCATGCGGGGCAGCCCGCCATAATGGTGTTCGGCCAGACTGGTCTCTCGGGTCGAAGTTGACCTCTTTCCGACTGAGAAGCAGCTTCACAATCCCCTCATGCCCACTATTGGCAGCACACCAGAGTGGTGTTTCACCATTATGGTTTCTCGAGTCGGGGTTGACCTCTTTTAGGTCAAGGAGCAGCCTCACAATCCCCTCATGCCCACAGTTAGCAGCCTGCATGAGTGGTGTTTGGCCATAATTGTCCCCCGAGTCGGGGTTGACCTCTTTCCGGTCAAGGAGCAGCTTCACAATCCCCTCATGCCCACCCACGGCAGCACACCAGAGTGGTGTTTGGCCATGATTGTTTCCCGAGCTGGGGTTGACCTCTTTCTGGTTAAGGAGCAGCTTCGCAGTCCCCTCATGCCCACCCCCGGCAGCACACAGGAGTGGTGTTTGGCCATAATTGTCTCTCGAGTCGGGGTTGACCTCTTCCCGGCCAAGGAGCAGCTTCACAATCCCCTCATGTCCACCCCGGGCAGCACACCAGAGTGGTGTTTCGCCATGATTGTCTCTCGAGTCGGGGTTGACCTCTTTCCGGTCAAGGAGCAGCTTCACAATCCCCTCATGTCCACGCCAGGCAGCCCACCAGAGTGGTGTTCTGCCATCATTGTTTCTCGACTCGGGGTTGACCTCTTCCCGGTCAAGGAGCAGCTTCACAATCCCCTCATGCCCACCCGAGGCAGCACACAAGAGTGGTGTTTGGCCATAATCCTTTCTCGAATCGGGGTTGACCTCTTTCCTGTCAAGAAGCAGCTTCACAATCCCCTCATGTCCACACCAGGCAGCACGCAAGAGTGGTGTTTCGCCAAAATAGCTTTCCGGATCGGGGTTGACCTCTTTCCGGTCAAGAAGCAGCTTCACAATCCCCTCATGTCCACGCCAGGCAGCACACCAGAGTGGTGTTTGGCCATGATTGTCTCTCGAGTCGGGGTTGACCTCTTTCCGGTCAAGGAGCAGCTTCACAATCCCCTCAAGTCCACGCCAGGCAGCCCACCAGAGCGGTGTTCTGCCATCATTGTTTCTCGACTCGGGGTTGACCTCTTTCCGGTCAAGGAGCAGCTTCACAATCCTCTCATGCCCACCCATGGCAGCACACCAGAGTGGTGTTTCGCCACCATTGTTTCTCGACTCGGGGTTGACTTTTTTCCTGTCAAGAAGCAGCTTCGCAATCCCCTCATACCCACCCTTGGCGGCACGTATGAGTGGTGTATCGCCAAACGTATCTCGCGAGTCAGGGTTGACCCTTTTCCGGCCATGGAGCAGCTTCGTGATCCCCTCATACCAGAGCGGTGTGTTGCCATTATGGTCTTTCGAGTTGGGGTTGACATCTTTCCAGCCAAGGAGCAGCTTCACAACCCCCTCATACCCACCCTTGGCAGCACATAGGAGTGGTGTTCTGCCATCATCGTTTCTCGAGTCGGGGTTGACATCTTTCCGACCCAGGAGTAGCTTCACCATCTCCTCATGCCCGCTTTGTACGGCCCACATCAATGGAGTACTGCCCAAAGCATCAGCCGTGTCTGCACTGCAGCCTTTATCCTCTTCCAACAAGCTAATCGCAATCTCTTCAAGCCCAAGGTATGCCGCGCAGTGAAGACCAGTAAATCCCGCAGAATGCTGTCTCCCCCGTTCCCACCAAGCAAAGTTCCCCGATAAAAGAAGCTTGGCCGATATATGTCCACCATATTTATCAAGCAGCTGAAGCGCAAGTGATTTCACACCTTCCGTAAGCCTATTTCTTGCATAGCGTCCCCAGTAGCTGGAGGCGAATTGGAGGAAGCGTGTCTCGGCTGGGGCGCGTTCAAGAGTATATGATATCTTATCAACGGAATCAAAGTTAAGATATGTTAAGCAAACCTCCGCCATTGCTGTATGGGGGCTTTCGAAATGTTCGGAATGCTGGTTGAAATATTCTTGGAGGGTAAAGTGTACCAGTCGGACAATTGAGCTCTCATCCACAGTGACAAGCCCCAAGCAGGAGGCTAACAATGCCTTTTCCGAAGGGATATTATCGTTGTCCATATCTCTAGAGCCAATTTCAACTGCCAAGGCCTCGCATAGCTCCCCGATGTGCATTGGACGTTCCGAGAAAGAAATCCACATCAATGCAGCCATGCCGAGTGTTGAGTTGCCTTTACCCTGACCCTTTATTCTATCTAATGTCGCATCGTAGGCGCCATCCAATCCGAGTCCACTTGTCATCAAGTCGAGTCTTTCTCGCCTCTTGCAGATTGTCACTTCAGATAATATCGCGTCTAGGCTCAAGGAAATGAGTAGAAATCTAGCCACTATTGTCAGCAATTACTCGAGGCTTCAGATATAGAATCTGTTATCACATACACGTCAGGAATCTTTTCCGGAATGCGTTTCATAATATCGGCCTTGAGTGCAGGGCTCATTTCCTCCGAGCCTGAGTCATGCTTCAACCTCATCTCGAGATATTCCCTAATATCTTCACTATTTGGGCTAAACGGGATAACCTGCACACTCTCCGGAAGATATTTCTCTACCGCACTTCGAATGTGGGGCCTCCCAGTAATGAATAACCGGACGCCTCGCGACGTCTGAGAAACGGCTTGCAATGAGGTGAGAAGCTGAGATAGATGTTCATCTGAACATTCGTCTAAGGCATCAATACAAATGAATGTCCGATTCACGGGTGCAAGGGCGCTCCCCAGGAGCTTAACGGTTTCCGGAACCCGGAGTCCTCGGCCCCCAACCTCGCGCTCTGCTCTCTTGAATGCTTCCTCGATCTCAGGGGGAACCATTTTCAACGCATTTACGACCTGCTTGGTGAGGGCACCGACCATGTTCGCAGCGGTTTGTTTCTCATGGTCCTGGAAATCGCAATAGATGCAGGCGACAGCGATGTTCTCTCCCTCAAAGTGCTCAAGCAACCTATCCACCACCAGAGAGCTAAGTTTTTCACCCAGTTAGCTATAACTTTCCCTCATGAGCAATCATTTTTCCTACCTAAGAAAGGTCTTCCCTGCCCCAGGATTACCCGAACAAAACAGAGTAGCTTTGCCGGATTCACCTTCCCCGTCACGCCATCTGAGAAACTCATCGGTTTGTAAAAACCATTCCCCTAAGCCATCCTGTCTTCGATTCCTCACATCGTTGTGGCGAACATGAGGTTGTAGGGGTGATAGCCAATTCAAGACTTTGACCTTTTCATCCGCATATGTTATATTGGTAGTGGTGTTGTTGCTATTTATTTGGTTGAAACTGTTGATATGACCTGTACCGGTAGCATTCGGTTCCAGCCGTGTTGAGGGGTCCATGTCGCTTCGCGGTAGATGTGTTGTTATGATGGTGAAAACGATAAAATAGCTCGTTGTTGAAGCTCAGCAAAGGCGGGGTCGCGTTATAATAGGTTAAAAAGTTTTCATGGAACGAGAGGTACCGCTGCAATATCTCGGCGGCAACAAAAGCACAAGTACCAGGTATGAAGTGTTCTCACACAGGATGGTTGGCGGGGGAAGGGTGGGTAGAAATGGATAGGATGTTGTTTGGTGAGGAAGGGGTTAGGAGGATGTTGGAATTTGCGGTTAGGATAGGGTGGAAGGAGAGAAAGTGGGGTATGATAGATGGAGGAAGGGGGAGGGGGAGGGAAGAAAGGGTTGGATGACGAGGCCAAGGGTAGAGGGTGGGGGGTTGGTTGATGGAGAGGAGTGAGAGGAGGAGGAGGGGAGTAAAGGAAGGGGCGAGGTTAAGGGTGGAGAGAGAAGAAGAGTAGGGAAGAGGGTGAGGAAGAAAAGGAAAGGAGAAGGGTAAGGAGGTGGAGAGAAGGGGAAAGAGGGATGTGAAGTTGGGTTTGAGGGAAGTGAAAAGTGGGGGAGATAGGGTGGAGAAGAGGGTTGCCGGTAGAAGGGAAATGGCGGTAGGGAAGGACTTGGGAAGGGGAGGGAGGAATATTCCGCCGGATCAAAGCAGGTTTGCGATATCACCCACTGCAAGTGGTATTTTGAATCGAAATGATAGGGCAGGGGTAGTGAAAGTGGATGGATTGAGAAGGAAAAGAAAGATAGTTGGCAAGGCCTGAAAGGGATTTAAGTTATGGCTATGGAATTTCTTCCAAAACCTTGCTATCCAAGGGGCTGGTGAGACCTACATTTTCAGGACCTTCCTGTTTTGTATTCGCCAGTTTGCCGATCTTGGCCTCTTTCGGAATTATTCCGAGGGTAAATACCTGGGACAAATAAAGAATGGCACAGAGTGACATTGATATCTATAGTACCACCACGGCATCCTACAGTCACTCTATCCTAATATTAAACCCTCCTCCCAGTATCCTTTCAAAGCAAGTCTATTCTGAAATCTTGGCCAATTGTTAGTATCATTGCACATCACTCGATCGATAATTCCAGAGTTTGTGAAGATCTGCATCCTTTGCACACACAAAACAGGAAATTCCGGAAAATGCAGGTCTCACCAGCCAATGGGATAACGAAGAAAAAACCCCGAATTCCCGGCGTTCCTTATAACGAGGTGCCACTGTAATAATCATTAATTCAAGCGGTGATTCTGTTTTGTCTGTTCAGCCATGTTCGTTGACCCCGCTCCAACTCTATGTTAGAAACTAGTCTAGCAACGGCAAAAAGTCGGGACCACTCACACAAGCACTGGCCCAGCCCTTACCCGAACAATTCCCCGAGCGAGCTTGTGTTGCCTACCACCATACCCTTGCACCCGGGTGCACCCGATGCCCCCCCTGTCCAGCCCGGCGATCCTCATCAACCAACCATTCTCAAGACAATCATCTTGGCGACAGAAGTCAAAACACCCAACTAGCCACCCATTTTGAGCCAAAAGTTTCCACTTTCAACCAGACATATGACGACTGCTCGTGTGGTAGGGTTGGCCCCGGAAGGGGGCCCTCCTCAGCGCACTCCTCGAGTAGTGACAAGCCTCTCCCGGGTAGCGTAATTTCAAGTGCGGATTGGGGGCAAGAGAGGGGAGGGGGTATCGTATCGAGACTACCGCCAGCCATTTTTGCTTAGGTTTGGGACAATCCAAACACTTCTTTCAGCTATGATAATAGTATTGTACCCGTAATTCTCTGAGCTTCGTGAACACGGCTGCTATTGCATACACCAGAATTTTGAGGCTCCGGCCGACTTTTTGCCCGTATGCAATAGCAGCTGTGTTCACAAACGTCAGAGAATTACCTCCTGCCCAAAGTAACGGACAATGATGCGCTCGTTGAGTATGATACTACATGTACATGTTATGGTGCCGGTACTCGAGCACCGTGCTCGAGTGCAGTATCATACGAGATTCACAAATCCCACGTGGCTACCGGAATTAGGGGCTAGACACGTGCCAAGAACCCTGTGGGACCCCCCGCCTCTTCCCTCTTTTTTTTCTCGAAATAACAGCCCGCGAAACACCAACTTGACCTGCTCGATAGCCCATCCCCTCCAGCACAGCACAAACTCCTCGAATCCACTGCTGACGCATCTCGGCCGCCTCTCTCCCTAACCTCAGAGACTACAAGGCTGGCGGAGATCTTAGCAATGGATTTCGAGAGTTTCCACACAATCGCGATTCCCAAGCGGCGGAAAAATGGAAAATATCTCGATCTCCCAGCGATAACATCACCTCCTCCAATATCACCACTTTCGTCTCTCTGCCGCTGAAGATCGTGTTGAAACCTTGCCCCGCTTGTCCCCACTCGAATCCCGCATCTTACGGGCGTCCGATCAAACTCCTTTCTCCAGACTAATCAACCCCCGCCTGCGCGATCGTCCTCTCAACGCCACAGTTGGCAATGCCGTTTCTTGCTTTACTACTCCAGCAAATCGCGCAATAATTTCGCAGCTTCCTCAAGATGCGTTCAAGGGATCCAAGGGTTGGCGAGACCTGCGCCACCAAGTAAGAGAGATGATCCCCAAGGCAGGCGGAGGGGAGTGTCAAGAATTGTGGGAACGGAGGGAGAAAAAGATGTGAAACCCTTTTTTAAAAAAAACAACCCCCTTTAATTACCGTTAATCCACCATTTTTCTAGAGGAACGATATCAGCTCTCTGAACCGTCTGAGGAGAGTACAAATCAGGTAAGTGGACTCCGGCAGACATCACAGGATGCGGAGGGTGGTACTAAGAATAAAAGGTCTCCCAAACACATTCGGGCGTAAGAGCCCCGCTCGTCTACCACGTCCGAATAACATAAGAAAGTTATACGAACCCCCAGGTGATCCTACGGCAATTGCGCGTAGGGTAGACTACCCGCCCGGACGGGAGCGAATCATACCCGACAGAATCCCCAATTCCACAAATACTATTTCCAAAATCCAGAACCCGAATCTACGACTCCTCACGCCCTATATTGCCGAAGCGATATACGTACGCACTCCGCCGGAAAGAAAATGCCAGGTTCGACGGAACCCCATTTCATTCCCACGCAGGCCAAGGAAGGCCAGGAAGCCTAACTTAATGTGCATACTGATATTCATATAGGAAAAATTATCTATCACAGTCGCGGCGCCAAAGGGTCAGTGTACTTGTCCCAGGCAAGAGGCATCCGGAAACACGAGTGGTGAGTTTGTAATACCTAGGGATTTTCTACCATATATTTCACGAATCTCTTCTTTCCTGATACTTCTTGCCCGGGAAAATTAATACCGAGTGGCATGGGTTGAGAGCAGGTGAACGGTGGAATGTTGGTAGGAATAGGGCCGCAGTGAGGAGATGAATTACATGCGTTGATGGTCGTCTGGTGTGTATTTCTCATAGAGAGTTATAAGTACCGTGCGGTACCCAGTTCCATACAATTAAACCTATGTATCGATGAATAAATCTCATCATAGTCCGACCACAAAGACCCTCTTGTATAATATTTCTTTTACCTAATGTCCAAATATTTTTGTCGACACCTGGGGCAGAGATATTGTTCTAGTAATCATCTATCTCCTTGTCTGCTCCAAGAGCCCACACGATAATTGGCCAATTCTGCTGCCAGTCATGCTGGGCCTATGTGCACAGAGGTATGCAACCGGGTTACATTATTCTAAAAAATCAATACTAGAATCCATCTTCGACCGTGATCGGTGGAAGGAAATCTAACGGGAATTCGCTCCAGTCCTTGCCCAAATCCCAACTCTAGATGCTCGTTATTATCACCATAGTGAATTAGCTACTACTTATGGAGCCGGTGTAAGGGTGTTTAGTTTAGTGTTGGGCTACGGGATGGCTCGAACTTTACCATATTTGACGGGAATAGCTGGTGTCCGGATCGAGTGATAATCTGTGTAAAGATTCTGTGAGTGCAATATGAAGAGCGCCCCAGGATGCTTTTCTATTTAGGGATAGACCAACAGGAAATAAATAGAGTATCATACACCCCGCTATTTTTAAAGCAATCAGAAACTGGGTTGCCTGGCCGGAAGGGCGGGCTACAGCTGTTTCCACAAAATTGTGCACCGGGGGAGGAATTTTCTAAAGTACCTGGATCACCTACGTTTTCCCATCCAGAATACTTAAGAAATTGCCTAGTATGATACTACTTGGTGCAAGGGCTATGCAGATCCACGGAGCGCAACAGATTTAGGTTGTACGGGGAGTTTGTTCACATATTCAGTCCACATGTTAGAAAAGCTATGGCAATGAGATGAAGTTACTGATACCCACCGATGCTACAAAAACCCCCATTTCCAGTCCCAACACCACCCCAAGAGTGAGCACAAGCCAATATTGATTATACTATGATAAACAAACCAATATCCACCCATCCAATAGACAACCTAATTCCGGTAAACTCTAACATCACTCCCAGACCCATCGTCAAAGACAAACTTGCCGCCAACTCTATCCGCATCGCCCCTCCTAGCAACACACGCCAAGCAAACCGAACTAACCCAATCCCACATTGTCCTGCAGTTGAAATCCCAAAGCTGGAAGCCGCCCGCACAGGCTCCAATGGCAGCCTCGCCCCAGGTCGCGAACTCGGTACACCTCCTGGTCATTACGCAACGGCCCCGGTCGGCGATCGTGCGTGCCGCTGCGATCGCATCAGCGTATCGGGGGGAGCTTCCCGAGGTTTCGCAGAGCAGGTGGCCATTAGCGGTGACTTCTTCCTCGCCAGGGTTGCGGAGATGAGAGTAGTTGAGGTTGAAGGCGACGATGGCGTCCTCGATGAGTTTTCGGGAGGCGGCCAGGGAGGTGGCGTTCTCCGGGGGAGGGAGTAGAGGGATTGCCTGCATTAATTGAGTGAGGTACGGGCTCATGGTGGTGGCCTCCGGAGCTTTGATAATCGGCATAGCGGTGTCGGCAGGAGCTGCCAGGATGCTGGTACAAAGGAGAAAGGCCGCCAGGAGGAAGATGCTGAAGTGAGAGGTGATAGTCATGTTGGCGGTGTTCTGATACCCGATTATCCACAGTTTTAAGATAGAGTTTTTGGTCTGATGCTTTTTAGTGGAGGGTGTTGAGGGAGAATGAGCTGCTGGGGAGGTGGTGGAGAGAGGAACGCTGCAGACCAGAAGAAAATTTATTATATAGAGGAGTAGATCTTGATTAGGGTCGTGTATATCTGATTCCGGACTCGATGAGGAATTAGGTTTGGGCACGGGGAGCTTATTTTTCCACATAGTCAGATTGATAGGATAGGGCAATGGCCTACAACGATATGGTAGGATTGTCGAGTTGAGGCATCATAAACACATAAGGCAATATTCTCGAGTTGGTATAGAAAACCTCCAGCAATATATACACAGAAGCTTCATGGACGCAAAGAGGGACATTAGCATAAAACCGTGTTTAAGGATATTTAATTATAATAATATTATTATCATACCAACTTAAAAAGATCAGGTCTAGTCGCGCCTAAGGCAGGAACGAGCCAAGAAGCATCCCAAAAGTAGATGCAATAGCTCTCCTAAGTGTCACCGACATCTATTTCATATTCAACAACCCCCTAAAGAGCCACACCACCCATCACTCGCTCGCCCCAACTGAACATTAATATCCCTGACACCCGTACACTTACTCCATAGATGGTATTAATGTGCGTATTACCCCTGCCCCTTCTTATTATCGGGGCCTTAGCACGAAACGGTACCCCGGGCACGTCATAGTACAAGATCGCCCCCCCATCAGCTCCGGGCGTACCGACTCCGGCATACTATATCTTATCCAATCTCATGCAATTGAGCCATTGGTATCCCATCAAGCGCTACCTCAACCTCCAATCAGATGGGCAAATTTCTTGCGAGGACTTCCGGTGCATAATGCTGCATACAGGGAAGATACGATAGGACAAATTAGGTCCTTTGAGCCAAGATGCTCAATAAAAAATAAGTGTCTTCTCACAACGGGATTAAGCCTACCTGCCTGTATCTAGCTACTCTACTTGTCCCGGTAACGGTTTGACTTACCGCTAGCAGTGCCGAGCTGTGCTCAATCACAAACTCCCCGACAGTTTGGTGGAGATAGGGTGTCTGCTCCAACAGCGACAGGGTGTGAATGGAGACCTCCGGAAGAAATGTTTCCCTGGTGATTTATAAAGTCTTCGGATGAATTAGCGCCGCGGTGTCCCAACATACACCCAACGGCTAGAGCATTAGCGCGAATTCATTCTAATACTTTGTGAATCGCTAAGGAAAGTGCTACACCGAGAGCAGCGATTGGCTCCCATCTATTCTCAGGAAGATCATTAAAACCCTGGATAACATAGCATTTGTCTAGCTGGCGAATTGTATGGGATCACCAGATATTCTCCGCAGAAAAAGTCCTCTTAGTTAAGTTCAACTCAGAGTACTCGACGGAGAGAGCGTGGAAGCTACCAGAAAGGCCAGAATAGGAATTTCTAGGGGTCTCAGAGCTCCACCGCCGTCATTTCTTCTGCTTTTGGAAGCCCCCAATGACATAAAATGTGCCCTTTTTGGTTTAACAAGTAGCTTGAAGCTAGCCCCCACGCTCTCTCTCTACCGGGTGCTCAACCGACTGGACTTTTTCTAGCGATAATATGGCCGTCCGGTTTTTAAGGACCCCCAGAGAGGGGGTTCTGCTTCTCTGAACTTGGCCAGTTTACATGTTGAAGCATGGCACCTCCTGCAAGCAACGGTGATGGACACGGGCCTGTAGAAGCGACAACGATACCCTTACGATACCTATGGCCCCAAAAGTCCATAAAATCCCCATCAATAATAATGTTTAACCTAAGCCCAACCCCCAACCTGCCAAACAAACATCATTTGCCCAATCGAGCTCCGGAGCCCGTAAGAAACCAATCCCGCCATAACAAGCCCAGTACCCTAAGAACTCGGGTAATCGCAGCTTGTGCGAGGACGTTGGAGATGCCCCTCTCAGTAAGGTCCAGAATTCCTTTCCTTTTTGTTTGTCTCGGGGGGGGATCCTCGGTGTTTTTCACCCCTTTTTCAGAGGAAATTTCGGGCCTTGATGACAGCGCATAACTTAGTCCTATCATTCGAGTTTTTACGGGAACTCGTTTGCCTTGCCCCCTCCAAACGCGTCACTTCAACCCCTAGTACCTATAGTACGGTAACCTACAGCAAGTAATGATACTCGTACACCGACCCCGTACTCCCACCCCGACCGCCATCTCCGAGCCCAAACCCACGGAAGCCCACCAACCCCCCCCCCCCCCTCCGATAAACCTCGAGCAACCAATTCATATCATAAAGCCCCATCCGCACCCATCCGCCAAGAAACCTAACCCCCGGCTCCCCCCTCGATTCCCCTGTCTCACCCGAGCATGGATGGATGACCCCTCCGACGGATTTACGGCACAACACCAGAACCAAAACCATACCCCGGCGGCAGCACCCGTCCCAAGGAAGCAAGAAGGGTTGATCAACGCTTGTACCTGCATGAAAAAAAGAAAAGAAAGAAAGGGAAAAAAAAACAATGCAATCAAACATGGAACATGCAAAATGCACCCGAGCCACAAATTCAACAACCACCAAAAGTTCAAGGGGATGCATGCAGTAAAACTCTATCCCGACGATCGGCCACGCGCTTCGCTCCCCAAATCAAACCTTACGACAGGGATGAGGCGCGCGGGCACTGTGGACTACTTCTTCGGGGGTGTGGATGCGGTGAAGAGGGGGGGGGGTAGGGGTCATAGAGAGTCACTCGAGGACGATTAGGGTTCGAATGGTAAGGTACGGTAAGTTACCATACGATACAATACGGTAATATACGGTAACGTACGGTAAGCTTACCATGCGCCGTTTGCCGACCGTCATAAAGTTCCATATCATGATCTTGGATCTTAGTGCGATACACATGTCATAGCCAAGAATGCCTAGCGGTAGCTGATATTTTGTGGGTTGGGTTGCTTCAGCTTGATAAACACAGAGGGCAGAAGACAGGATTACCTAACATCAGAATCTAAGGTGGGAGAGGCCGTTTTCCGGTATTTTATCTGCCTAGTGTAATTTACGTAATTTACCGTATGGTATCAACCGTGTAAGGTACGGTAACGTACCGTATTTTTCGAACACTAAGGACGATGAATAACTGCTCGTGGGGCGGGATACTAATGAGGGATTTTGGATGGAATAGGGGTGCAAGTACTCAATTATGGTACTTGGTGATTCATAGGGTAGCGTACGGTATTCGGATGGATTAGCGCCAAGATGTCCAGACAGAGACCTAAACACTGGGGATCATGGCTTCAACTCCATCCAAATACGGTACCTCATGAATCCGCCAAGTGGTGATTAGAAGGTCTAATCAACCCGGCACGACCCGTTGAAACGTGCAAAAGAGACGTGAGTGGCTCAATCCAGTTCTTACCAATTTCCCACGCGGGTTAGCGCCACGATCAACCGGTGGAGTCGGAGTAAGATTTGATCACAAAAAAAACGTTGGCACAATCTGGAACATCAATGTACTGTACTTGTACTATAACTTGACTCGGCAAATTCACTTCAACACTAGCTAACTTAGAGTGCCAAAACTCACACTTTTTCTCCCCACCTCCACCGAAAAAAGATAAAAACAACAAAGCTCGGGCCCTCCCTCATCTGGCAAGAAAGACCATAAAAGAATTGCAAAAAACAAACAAAAGTCCAAAAGCGAATCGTCAAGTTAAGTAAACATTAAAAACTGTATATATATCTCTTTTCTACTTTTTTTCCATCTACTTAAACCAGAGTAGCAGTTTTGAAACCGGTGGCGAAGCCCGTTCCGGTAGGCTTGTATGTGGCAGTGACGGAAGTTCCGTTCCAGTTGGTGAAGGTCTTTGTGGAGAAGCTCGTGATGGTGGTCGTGATGGTGGAGCATTTGCCGGAGGAGCAACCGACGACGGTGGTAACGGTGGTGCACTTTCCATTGGGGCAGGCAGCGGGTGGTGTATTAGAAGGCCGGACAGTGGGGGCGATGGTTTGAGTCCCGGCCGCGGTTGGGTTGTAAGCACCTGAGGTGACGGTGACCGTAGCATAAATGGTGGTGGGGTTGTAGACCGTAACGGTGGAGACAGCAGGGCAGGAACCGCTTCCGCCAACTGGGGAAGTGGTACCCTTAGCAGGGCCGGCAGGGGAAGAAGGAACACCGGGAGCGGGGGCAGTGGTGGTTTGTGCGGCTGGGACAACGATCGGAACAACAGTCTTGGTCTCCTGGGTTGTCTTGGTGGAGGATCCGCCGACAGGTGGGCAGTTGACACCCCCTGGGCACGCAGGGCCAGCGGGGGTTGAAGCAGCGGGGATCGAGGCAGCGGGGGTTGAGGCAGCTGGCTTAATGATGCTAGTGCTGGGAGCTCCTGGGCCTCCTGGGCCGGCGGGGGTGGGAGTGGGGTAGGCACACTTTGTGCAGGGGGAAGTAATGGTGATAGTCTTTACGTCCGAAACAGTGGTGGTGTGTACTGAGGCAGTGGTGTAGTAGCTGGTTGAACCGGCAGCGACTGTGGTGCAAGGAACCATGACAGTCCATGTAATAGTCTTGGTTTCGGCAACGGTGGAGAAGATAGTAGTAACGCCATCGACTAACGATTTTCCGACAGGAGAGATGGTGGAGGACGACGCTGCAACCGGAACAACAGAGCTGGGGGAGGAGCCAGTGCCCGTCCCAATAGGCATGTGGGGGGCAGTTCCTGTTCCAATGGGGATGTGGGGGGCAGTGCCTGTTCCAATGGGCATATGAGGAGCAGTGCCCGTTCCGATGGGCATATGAGGAGCAGTGCCCGTTCCGATGGGCACGTGGAGTGAGGAGCCAGTGCCCGTTCCAATGGGAGCATGGAGTGAGGATGGGGCGGTTCCAACTGGGAGAATGACAGAATGGGATGGGGCGGTTCCAACCGGGAGAATGACAGAATGGGATGAGGCGGTTCCAACGGGGAGAATGACAGAATGGGATGAGCCAGTTCCAGCAGAGGGGGCTCCAGTGGTAGTAGTGGTAGTTCCATTAATGCTATCAAGATATTAGCCTCTTACATCGTGATATCTACCGACAAATGCACTTACGGGAGAAGAGTACTTGGATGTGAATGAGGGGCAGCGGCCGCAAGACCCTGCATCAATGCAACCGCGAGAAGAGAAAGAGACTTTGAAGTATGCATCTTAAGCGAGTGTGGGTGCGTAAAGCAAGTGGAACAAGGAAAGAAAGAGAGAAAAAATTAATATTGAATTGAGAGAAAGTGCTGAATGAGGTGAAGAGTGGAGGAAAAAAGGAAGACTATTCGAGGGGGCACGATGGGGAATATATATTGTTCCAGCATCCTGCAACAAGCCCTCTAACCACCACTGAATCAGGGCAGATTGGTACGCTGCTACTACGGTGGCTTACTCAGTTACAATCACCACAACGCGAGATGAGATGAAAGGGAGGGAGCGGAAACACCGAGGCGGCAGAGACCCTTCCAGAAAAAGCAACTGCAAGGCTGAGATTGATCCGAGCCGCAAGAAGAACTGCATCTTGGCTGCAAAGGGGTGGTGCGTAAGAATTCCAGGAAATGATCCATGGAAAGGATGGCACGGACCACGTGTGTCGAAAGGGCAGTAACTTAATTGAACAGGAACACCGCCCCTGGTGATGAGAACCTCACTCATCTCTTGCCACCCTTGCTAGCTGGTCCTGTGGAAGAGTCAGCCACATGCAAATTATTTCGCACACCACCATTGGAGGACATCTCCGCCCTCATACTAGATCATAATATTTTACTCGAGCGCTAATACTCGAGCAGCTCCTCACATAAGACTAGCCCAAAACTAACGAAGGCGGTCATGATCTAGAGTCTTAAGCGGAAGCCCTTTTTTTTTTCTTTTCAACACCGCAGCAGAGGCATTGCTTATGGTAGGTAAGAAGTATCCAGAAAGAGGGGTCCTGGATTTGTATGGGTGCTCGGATACGCACTGATTTTTTGCCATATCTTTTTATTATCGGGTGTTTCTCACATGCCACTGCTGGGGGCATTCACCCGGGAAAAGCTGTGTTCGAGTGCCAAGTTTCAAGCGAACCGGCCAGATTTGTCCGTTACACGCACTAAAACCCTCCGATTCGTACGCCCCGTTTGTACAAACATGCTAACCCCACCGCCAAAAGGCGTCTATTAAAAGTAAACTTTTAGTGTCTCCCGAACGCGACAAAGACTAAAGAGCAAGAGCGAATTCCTTTGCTTTCCTCTTTGACGAGCAGCGATTGTTCATATTCGAGTGAGGTGACGCAAATACTCTGGTTAATTGTGATGATTGATCGATCAGATGCACTGTCACATGGGAATCCTTCGAAGCAAAGCAAACGGGAGAAATGCTGGAAAATTATCAACATGGCAGATGGATATCCAACAAACTAGGGCAGCGGGACGCCAATGCCCATCTTCCGGTGCCTGAGCAGATTGACAGCGGAAGTGATAAATTTAGTTCGAGTCAAATTGGATGGGTAGGGAGTGAGGCTATGACCTCGGATCGCGCTGCGGGTATCCTCGATGAATCTCTTGCAAGATCTCGAGATCTTGATATCTGAAGAAAAGTAACACACTACATTAGATCGACGACGGAGGATCACCATAAATAGATTCGAAGGCGCCACAAGCGAGCTCATTTGTGGCAACCAGAAACGGTGTGGTACGGTAGTGCTCTGCACAGCACTGTTCAAATCTTATCAACTAATGAACTCAGCCATGACCCGACTGGTTTGGCTTTCAATTGCGTTGCTTTACTCCAGTCCCCTTGCATACTCGGCAATCTTTACGTGCTGCTAACTCTACTTGTACTCGAGCACTACTCGAGTACTGCGCATGCATAATCTAGTCCTCTTTCTACTAATCGACCACCCCAGACCTCGAGTAGGATTTCCAACGGTTTAGAGCAAGGCTGTACAGTTCGGATGACAAACAGAACTCTCTCATTAGGGGCATTCAATCCTTAGAGTTAAAAAGTGCTTAGTTTACGCAGGCTTTTTCAGCCGAAAGGAACCTTAGTGTGTGCAACGTCTTTTTTGCCTATCAAACAAACCCAGAGGATTCGCTCGAAACTTGGCACTAGAAAAAAGCTTTTTGGCGCCACGGCTGAATGCTTCTACCCGCTCTTCAGCACACTCGGCGTAGGAATCGCAGTGATTGGAAATCTCACGAGAATGCTGGAGCTGCCTCTCCCAGTCAAGTCTGTTGCATTTTTCTCTACTAGTTTTTTTCCACCCCGAGGGCTGAAATGGGGGTTTTTGTTCGCTGCGCTCCCCCCAAACCCCAAGGGGGAAATTCTAGGCCTCATTCTCAAATATTCCAGTCCTCACGATATGCACTAGTTCAATATATTTAGTCCTCGCCCTCTTCGGAAGAACTAATTTTGCGAAAGAAAAAAAAACTTCGTCATCGAACCTCTGGCCCCAACTTCCCGCGGATAAACAATCATGTGACCGGTGTCCGAATTATCCGGGAATGCAAAGGTGGCGATCAGCTATCGTAGATCCCTCCCAGGTTTATGGCTGACTCGGAGGGCGGAGGAGGTGGCGTGCCTGCCGGATGTAAAAATAAAAACGTCAACGCGCGGATATAGCTTAGATATGAGATTGATGATTCCTAGCACGATTTGGGGAGCCGTTATCGGAGATATACTCACGTGGCCTGTTTCTGTGTTGATGATATTTGCTGTAGGTACGCTCGTTGAGGATACCGTATGCATTGGGATTTATTTTTTGGGCACTGATTTCAAGTTGGAGATCTAGGTTACAGTTATATTGTGCCTGACCACTTCAACGGTACCCGGATATCTTGGCAGCTCTATAACTAAATAGAGCCAAGGGTTCCAGACACTTTTTGAATGGGCAAATAGCACGTTGGGGAGGTGTTGATCACTATATTTTGGAATATATTGTCCTGTACGATAGTAACTTTACTACTGCTGTGGATGACTTGGGAACCCATTGAGCGCTACACCTATGCTAGTATGATACAACAAAAGTGATATGGATAAGTGAAAGTTTAAGGGATCTAATTAGGTCGGTCACTCTTAGATTCCGGAGAACCCCCTTGGTAGAAGTTCTATGCGAGTATGTCCGACTTACATTCCGTGTTAACAAATTCCCATACTTTCCCGAAAAGATAGTTAAGCACTCGTATCCGCCTCAGCCCTGCGCGGAGAATTTGGAATAGTCGACGGGTGTTTCTGGATACCTAGGGATGCGGTATTACTCGTGGGGATCCCCCGGAGCTTAACTCGGCATTAGAGTTAGCTAATACGAGTGCTAAAAAAAAACTCTCAAAAAATCTACCATGGGAACGCTACACCAACTTGTCACCGGTTAGCATTCACCAGCTCCTTCGATCCCCGAGTGACCCTTCGTGCCCCCGATAAGCCTCACCCAAACCTTTCCCCACTTTGCTCAACTCGGCTCAGCACTGCCGGTATTGCACGGGTACAGTATGATCCACTGACAAAGAGAAACTAAAAATGCTGCTACTACCGTAGACGGGTTTTCAGAGCAAAATTTTACCCGCGTGGCTATGATTCCTCCAAGAGCCTAATTACCGGTACTATACGAGTACCCCCACCTCTCGCTGACTGTGGTGTGCATCAGTTAAATTTTCTTCGTCTGGCTGGCCCCCCGCTCATGTCTTAGTTATGTCTCATCCTCGTTCCGTGGATCCGACCGCCCGCCGGGTTTAAATGGGGTCAGGGCTATCAGATGGGAATTGCACGTCGCTGCTTCAAAAGTAATTGCGTGGGAACTTGGAAGGAGATTTGGAGCGTTCGATTGGTTGTGCGGCACGAGCAGATGGGCAGGGCTCGTCCCTGCGTTGAAGTGCATTTGGGGAATGAGGCGTGATTAAAGGTGGGGCCAGGTGCAGAATTGGAGACGATACCGTGTCACCCAGGGTCGCGATTACTGTAGGTTACACTGTACCGTGCCGGCATGATGATCTGCACTTCTGCATTGCCGTGATAGGCGGTGTTATGATACGGTAAGGGGGATGGATTACCGGGATCCCATGGACAGTCTGAAACAGTGGATTTGTTGCCAGAGAGGCTAATGCCGGATTGGGAGGCAGTTAGATGGACTTTGTAGAGAACAGTGGGGTTTTCGGTCTTTTTAGTGCTCAAATGACTCAGCACTTAAGGTAAGCTTAAATACTAGGGTATGAACGTAGGTGATCGGACAGACAGGGATCAAAATTCTATGTTGCTCCATAGGTTTCTAATCCCTGTCTGTCCGATAACCCACGTCTATACGCGAGTACTCGAGCATGTGATACCGGTAGTGCTCGTATTCTCTGTGCTCAAATTGTCCTACGACAAGCTTACCGTGCCTGACAACGAATCCTATTGTTTCAGACCGCCCAGCGGATCCAGTCGCACGCCGCTATGCCGAAAGGATGAGGTTTTGGTGTGATGGAAAGAAATTTAGAACTCTCGGAGGTTCATATGATGGCAAAGTATCCGGAGCATTGGGATCCGGAACCCCGGGGCCTGGTGTAATGTGTGGAATAAGATATTCTACTGTGAGCTTCGATGCACGCCCTTATGCCTGGTACCGGTCTAATTTCTTGAATGTACTTGTAGTGTGTAATGTCTTTGCGCGCACTGTGAAAAGTTCGCCCAATGGGCACAACCTCCCGGCAACAACCCTCGACACCTTTCCCAGGCCATAGGCTGAGTGGGGGAAGCAGACAGCCCCGAAGGACTTGATATTTGCAATTAGATCTTTGGTCTATTGTTCATCGCAGGCCTCTGTTGGGTGATCCCCTACTACATGTAGATCAGCACTTGCAGGGATGTCCGACCCGGAGCTATCACGGGGACTGGTACCACACTAGCTTCCGGAAAGAATCCAGAACACTGCGTAATAGAAAAGGGTTCTGATAAGTCGGAATAATTAACACATTCCTAAAGTGAATTAACAAGCCTTCAAACGACTGACCAAGACTTGCAAGAGGGGGGGTGATATTTGGTTCGCGGGACTAGGTTTGAGGTTGGTTGGTTGGATGTTTAGAATTCGGAGGTTTCGGTGAGCTGCGACCAACAGGAAATCTATTCCGGTATCCTACCGAACCTGGAAACTTGGGCGGTGGGATGATGGGCAGTACGGAGATATCGTACCTCTTGAAGACTGATGCCTTAAGGAATATGTCAGCAGGAAACTACGAAAAAAAAGGGGATCTCCTCTCAAAGCAACAACTCCACACGGAACTGTCGGGACCCCCCGGAGGAGGCATGATTCCCCAGGAAACCACGGGAGGGCCGGCTAATAATGTGTTAACCATCGGGGCCATTTACGGAAAGTGCTTAGCAAACGATATGAGATCCCAACTGAAAACCAACACCCTGTGCCTAATGGCATAAGGTACTCGAGTACAGTACTGTTGGTGGGGGTTAAGTTATAGGGTCTGTTGATACTCGTATTTTATAGGCAATAAATGAACAGGTAAATAAACTGAATAATATTATATATTATCATGCTATTCTATCTACAGTAATAGTAGAGGACCTGGCATCCGCGTTCCTGGAGCTACCAGAGAGAAGGGTAATCCACGATAACCGTTGTGGTTCTTAGATGGTATTGTTTCCGACATCCATTTGTGCTTGATTTACCCATCCGGACCTGACTATTCTACCGACCCCTCCTCCAAAATCCTGCCTTCCCTAAATCACCCACAATATAGTTATCTCCCACCAATGTAGCGCTCAAGAAAAGCCATTGCATTGGAAGGTAGTAACCTGAAGAAGAAGACGTGCAATTGCACACCAGCCATCCCAAACCCGCCACCGCAGACGTTCCAGGAATTATGGTTTTGTAGAAAGCCGCAGTTGTCCATATTGGTACAAAACAGTACGGCGATGATCCATGATACGGTATTTTTCAGCAGTAGTTTCGGGGAATATTCATGAGAACCAAATCTATGAGTAATCCGTGGTCTCTAAGTATAGTCCTCGATTGTTGGATGTAGGGAGGGTGCGGATGGGTCGTGTGGTTGTCACGGTATTGCCTTGACAGTCGGGCATTCTCAGCGGCCATGGCTAGATCGGTTTCCTGAGATGAGGCTATCATACCATCCCGAGCTGGTCGTGGGCAGTAGGTATCCCCCCATCCTGTAAACTATCGGTTGCTGTAGGGCAGTGCCCCGTGTTGGTATCATACGCTGAACTTATTCGCTAATTTTTGCAATGGTTGAATCAATCAATCAATCCCAAGCTACTTTGGTATTACTATTAGACCGGATAATGGGCCCCGATGCTGTTGACGACAACCCACCTGGCGGTGCTATGGGGTGCCGTATTGTCCCACACGCCATGACCCTAGAAGCCATGGACGGGAAGTGTAATCCCCGACTATCACCTTGTTTTTCTTTCGATTCTGGCGTTCCAATGGGCGAACCTGTTGAAGACGAGAGAGCTCGACCCGAGCTAACCTGCAAGCCAGCTGTGCCTCGTCAAAGGGAGGGAGCAAATAAAATTAAGAAAGCAGATATGGGGGTGATGGTCATGCGGTAATGAAAACAAGCTCTACCATACCATACCATTTGCCCACCAGTAATGGAAGGGGAACATTATTCTTCGGTTTCAGCAATTTGAGAGTGGGAAAGACCTGCCATGGGTGGGAAGGGCACTCATCTTGGAAATTTTGCAAGCCTCAACAATATGAATCCCAGTTTGGTGATACGTTCCAAGTTGCCACTTCGCCGGTAATGGGGGGGGATGTCCCCGTAACCTGCATACATTATGACTTTCCTGGTGAGCAGGAACAACCACACACACAACCATTAAATTTGGGTGGTATCTTTAAGCAAGTTGTGGGAAATTAGAAGTGGTGCAGGAAGGGAAGAATTAACCAAAGTGTTGAAGCGATCGCCAGTCAAGGACTCTCGATTTCGGAGATAATCAGATTTGCGATGGTATGAGCAAATTTCGATGAGCCGATTGGCTATAATACCAAGTACTGCACTACTAGTACTTTTCCAGTTCTTGAATCCATCTCCTACTGCACAAGCAGCCTACACCTGTTGTCGAAATATCAAAGTTGCTTAAGCATGGAAGGCCACCGTGGGGCGGTGATCGGTGGCTGCTGCCCGCACTATTTGTCAGCACCCTCGTAACATACTCTGGAGCAAGATTGGGACGGAGTGACATTGATTTCTATGTTGTAATCGGTGCCTCTGGTGGTTACAAAGTCCCGATCATTAATTTACTCCCAAGTACTTATGGCAATACAGGCGTTAAGGAATTTCAAATCACGTGGTTTGACTATGATACCGAACACTCAAGCTTTTTTGACCATCGACCCCGCTTACCCCTAATCCCAATATCATAACAAAGTCAATAGATTCTAAGTCAGACAACACCTTGTTCTCAGCATTCAGAGTGGCGAGAAACGAAAAATGTCGGGAGCTTTTAGCAGCAACGAAAACTCAGTCGTTATCGCAAATAGTTTTAACTACACTGTCGCCGATGTTGAGTCGAAAATACTGGAGTCAAAAATACTTGAGTCTAAAATACTGGCATGGCTGTCTCCGTTAGAGCCATGGGTACGTCATCGAGATATTGGGGCCCAGCGGATAGATAGTATAGGGGCTTGGTTGCTGGAAACGGAGGAATTCAGATGCTGGCATGATGGTGGTGGGGAGGATGGATTTGATCATGCGATCTTATTCTGTGACGGCAATCCGGGGGTGGGAAAGAGCTACATCACGTAAGAGAGAAGGTGTATTATTAGGGAAATTAGAGAACGGTATTGCTGACCGGTTGTGATGACAGTTCCCTGATCGTAGACAAGCTATGCGACGAGGCCGAGGAAGACGATATTGCCGTTACCTGTTTTTACTTCGACTTTGCTTCCCGGAATGAACAGTCACCGATAAATATGCTCGGCTCCCTGCTGAGACAGCTTGTTAGCGGATTGGAGGAAATTCCTGAAGCGGTGGTTCGGGGCTTCCGAAAAAAGAAAAAGGTCATCGGGGGTAGAGGACTACAAGTCCCGGGAGTTTTGAAGATGTTCCAGCAGACTATCACAGCCGCAAAACGCACCTTCATATGTGTCGACGCCCTTGACGAGTGTGTACCACAGCACCGAATGGTGGTTCTTGAGTCACTAGGGCAGATTCTACAGGGGTCGCCCAACACTCGCGTATTTATAACCGGGAGACCACATGTTCGAAGCGAAGTTGAAGGGAAGTTGGGTGGAGCAGCGAATTTTGTATTTATACAGCCTAAAGACGATGACCTCACCAGATTTCTGCGGGAGAAACTCAGGAAAGACACCACCCCAAATATAATGAGCAGCACATTGGAGGCAAATATTATGAAGAGCATTCCCGAAATAAGTTCGGAAACGTATGTATAAATGGGGGTAAGGGCGAGGCCGTCTCAGGCTAGTGGCTGACATTTGAATGTACTGTAGGTTCCTACTAGCTTCCCTCCATATCGAGGCGATCCTGAGAGAAACCACTATCGCTCGCCGAAGGAAAAGGGTCCAGTCAATCAAAGATGGTGCAGGGTTAGGGGATGTATATGGTGTGACGCTGGAGCGTATAAAGGCTCAGGGCGAGGAAAAGACAAAACTTGCGGTGGCTGCTCTCACATGGATCTGTCATTCGGAACGGCCGCTAAAGGTGGATGAGTTGTGCCATGCGCTGGCAGTGGAGATAGGAACCACGGATTTCGATTCCGAAAATATTCCTTTGATAAACACATTGCTAGACTGCTGCCAAGGCCTGATCACGGTCGATAAGGAGGCTTCGACTGTGCGGTTGATCCACTTTACCGTCCAGGAGTATCTTTGTGCCCATCCAGACCTCTTCAGCAAACCCCACTCGATACTCGCAGAAACCTGCTTGACGTATTTAAACTCACATCAGGTCAAGAACCTCCCGCCCCATCCTCTCCCGGACTACCAAAGCACCCCACTCCTCGAATATTCTTCGAGATATTGGGGAACTCATGCGAATAAAGAACTCTCAGACCATGCGAGAACCCTCGCACTGGAGCTTTTGAGCAAGTACGAAGAGCACGTGTCCGCTATATCACTTTTGAAGCAAGTACTGCCTCCCTTATTCTTCGGAGACACCAGCACTTCTCCACTCTTCTCTGGGCTACACTGTGCGTCGCTCTTCGGGATTGTTGAACTTGTGGCAGCTTTGATAAACGCGAGAGGTTTCGAGATTAACCAGCGAGACTGCGTAGGTGGTACACCACTCACATGGGCTGCGCTGGGAGGGCATGAAGGAGTGCTCAAACTACTGCTAGAGCTGGAAGATGTCGACCCCAACCATCCAGGTCTGATGGATATAACACCACTCGGGTTGGCTGCTTTCTGGGGATATGAAGACGTGGTCAAACTACTGTTGGAACAGGAAGGTGTCGACCCTAATTGCCTAGATAAGGGCGGTATGACACCGCTCGTGTGTGCTGCCAACCAGGGAAATGAAGGAGTTGTCAAACTACTACTAGAACAGGAAGGTGTCAACCCCAATCCTCCAGACAAGAACGGTCAAACACCGCTCGCGTATGCTGCGTTCAAAGGACACGAAGTTGTGGTTAATCTACTGTTGGAACGGGAAAATGTTGACCCCAATCACCCAAACAAGAACGATGTAACACCGCTCGCGCATGCTGCTTTCAAAGGACACGAAGGTGTGGTTAAACTACTGTTAGAACGGGAAAATGTCGACCCTAATTGCCTAGATAAGAACGATATGACACCGCTCGCGCGTGCTGCCGTCCAGGGACATGAAGGAGTTGTCAAACTACTTCTAGAACGGGAAAATGTTGACCCCAATAGCCTGGATGTGAATGATATCACACCGCTCGGGCAGGCCGCCAACAAGGGATATGAAGGAGTTGTAAAACTACTGTTGGAACAGGAAAATGTCGACCCCAATCGCCCAGACAAGAACGGTCAAACACCGCTCGCGTATGCTGCGTTCAAAGGACACGAAGGTGTGGTTAAACTACTGTTGGGACGAGGAAATGTTGACCCCAATCACCCGAATAAGAACGATGTAACACCGCTCGCGCATGCTGCAATCCAGGGACATGAAGGAGTTGTCAAACTACTGTTAGAACGGGAAAATGTCGACCCTAATTGTCTAGATAAGAACGGTATGACACCGCTTGCGCATGCTGCCGTCCAGGGACATGAAGGAGTTGTCAAACTACTTCTGGAGCGGGAAAATGTTGACCCCAATAGCCTAGATGTGAATGATATCACACCGCTCGGGCAGGCCGCCAACAAGGGATATGAAGGAGTTGTAAAACTACTGTTGGAACAGGAAAATGTCAACCCCAATCGCCCAGACAAGGGCGGCCAAACACCGCTCGCGCATGCCGCTTTCAAAGGACATGAAAGAGTGGTCAAGCTACTGTTGGGGCGGGAAGATGTCGACCCCGAAACCACAGACGTGGTTGATCGGACACCGCTCGGGTGGGCTGCTATTGAGGGACATGAAGGAGTGGTCAAACTGCTGCTGGAACGGAAAAATGTCGATCCTGATCGTGCAGATGGGAGTGGTCTAACACCGCTCGCGTGTGCTGCCGCTAATGGACGTGGGGGAGTTGTCAAACTACTGTTGGAACGGGAGGATATCGACCCCAACCCTCTAGATAAGAAGGATCGGGCGTCGCAAGCGTGGGTGACTTTCGCGGCACATCGGGCCGTGGCTAAACTTCTTTTAGAACGGGGAAGTGTCGACCCCAATCGCCCAGACAAGAATGATTTACCACCCGAGCGGGCTTCTTCCAAGGGACCTGATTGAGCGGTCAAGCTACTGTCGGCGCGCGAACATGTCATCCCTGACAGGCTAGATAAACACGGCCGCACGCCACTCTCTTATGCTGCTATTGTGGGGCATAGCGGGGTCATCAAGCTACTGCACGCATAGGAACTCACAGGAGGAGTAGATGCGCAGCGGCCCTGCCAGTGGTGAGAAGGCCGAGATGAAGTATAAGCACGGGGGTGTCCAATTGATTACGCTCAAATCGCATGCGATTCCTCCCTTTCCAGCGCCAGCCTTGCTCAACCTTAGGTATATGATCTTGCGTCCGTCACCATCATTCCTACCTTCAATTTCCTGACCTCTACCTTGATTTTATAACATTAAATTGAAATTTCCCTCTCTTGTCATTGGCGGAAATCCAACCTGTATGTAGACACACACCCCTCTTCGACCTCTGGATATTTTCTAACGTTATACTGTTGACTACGATGGGTTTCCTTAGTTCGTTTCCCCCGCCCCGACCCCATCCCACCTCCGGAATTGCTTAAGATTCTGGGAGTTTGTTTTATATTTGATTTTGCTTATTGTGTACCGGCGCGGTTATGCCTTTTGGGATCCCAGGCGAAGGAATAGCCATGTATATCAGCAGTTGGGTAAAGGTTTAGTTGGAGGGCAGCCTAAGGTTTCAGGATTCCGGTAGGATTACAGGGTTCTGGTATCATAAGGCGCTTGCTCACCGGTAAGGATTATGATTACGGATTTTAAATTACTACTGTTAGGAAGGGTTTTTTGTATTTAAGAACTGTTTCCTGACTCCTAGATGAGAATATACTCGATTGACCCGTGACTCCCTTGTTCCCTTTCACTTTTCTCCTTAAGGACTTCTTCCCTTTGCCTTTTTAGTTTCACTTAGGAGCAGCGCTAGCAGGCCTACTGTCCGGTCCTATTGTGTTTTCGTTACACAGGAGAAAACCTGTTATACATCATTTATCTAGATTACTATTCTCTAGCCACATAGATCCCTTGTTCCAAAGTCTCCCTTTGAGCTTTTTTCCTATTATTTTTTTTCTTTGTGTATTTATACCTTTATTCCTCTATGCTAAGTTAGTGGTGGGCGGATGGAGACTGCAGATATACTATTCTCTCCGATGGTAGACGGCCCAGCGTCCATGTTCCTAGAGCCACTAGAAAAAAGAAAAATCCCGATTCTCAGATGATATTGTTTTTGGAATCCATTGGCGCTTGGTTTACTCATCTGCACCTGAGAAACTTGGATACTGACTATACTGTCTAGCACCCCTCGGAAATCTTGCATTCCCTAAATCTCCCGCAACATGAGTTATCTCCCGCCCGTGCGGCGCGATTTCGCCATCCTGAGATGGCCGTGAGAATTAGGTAGTCTCTTATTTTATAAACTATTGATTTGCTTTAGGGCGGTGTCTCGTGTTGGCCCGGAGGATGCTGAACCTATTAGCTAATTTTCACCATGGTCGAATGGCCCCCAAACGACCACATCGACTTTGGTATTACTATTAGCTTGGCCAATGGACCCCCCCTCTACGGTTGACAATAACCCACGGCTCAGCGCTATGGAGTACCGTATTGTATCACGTGTCATAATGCCCGAAGCCCCCGGACGGTAAGAGTGTAATCCCCCACCACCACTTTAGTTTTCCTTTGACTCCGGCATTTCAATTGACGAAACTGTTGGAGACGACGGAACCTTGAGCTAACTTGCAGGCTATACGTGTCTGGCCAAAGGGAGGGAGTAAGAAAAATCGAGTGGATAGGAGGGCGAAGGTCAGAAAATGATGGACATAGGTTATCAAACCATACAGTTTACCCACCGGTAATGGAAGTGAATATAATTTTTCGATCTCGGCAACCGGGGAGTGGGGGAAGCATGACTCAGGTAGGAAGGGTTCTCATCTTGGAAATCCTTTAGGGTTAAACATAAGTGATAAGAATCTGTTTCGTGGTGCGTTCCAAGTTACCGCTTGTCTGATAGGGGGAGGATGTCCCCGTCCTCTACATATAAGCAAGATTCGCGATGTTGGGCAAATTTCAGTAAGCGGATGGGGCACTGTGCCACCTTCAGTTTGAATTCTTTCCTGCTGTGCTCCTGTTGTTCGGATATTAAGGTTGGTTAAGCAGGGCAGCAGGCAGATGGTTCTGGGAGTGTGATTCCTAGTTGCTACTAGTAATTTTTGTCACTGGCCTGGTGCTGCAGTTGGTTAGTCAACAAAAGAACTGCTGACTCCCCCAAGCTGCAAATTTCGGAAGTATTACCTCAATGTGATGACAGGATATGTTTGGCCAGTTGCCAGGCCACTTGGGACATAAGGATCTAGGAAATGACAGCTGTCATATTGATGTATCTTCGTGCTGCGCCGGTGTTCTCTGCCGTCCGGGGCCCCAGTAGGGAACGACGGGGCGGCGAAATGCGGTCTACTGTTGTCCTGGAAACCTCAGGATGGTAGTCATTGTGGGGAACGACTGCCTTGCAAGGTGAGACAAATTAGCGAGCAGGATTACAGGGGACCGCCGGGGACTGTGGGGGCCTGCAGGTGACGGCAGGGGAATGCGGGATGCGGGGGAATGCGGGGGACTACAGGGTACTATGTATGATTCCAATCTATCCCCTTTGCTTGCTCCCTCCCCCTAGCAGATAGAGAAATCCATCGAATAATATCTAAAGCAAGTGAATGCAATCTAAGCTAGTAGGGATAAATAGGTGTAAAATCCTTCCCACGATATAGAGCGAAGCGAAGACAGCTTGCGATAAAAACCCTATCCGCTTACTATCCTCCAATTCTTAATTTACTTATTTCTATTGCTTCATTAAACACTGACTACGTTCATTTTTGAGCACTGTTTAGCGCCAGTGGTAAACCTCATAAAACCGTGAGTTTCATGCGTTAAAACACATCTTTAAAGCATATCTAGTGGCGTACACAACTTGTGGTCTTGCATTGTAATTTAGTTCATGCATGGGTATCCTTCAATCACTATGTTCCTGGGTGTTCGGTGGTGGTGGGCAATATTGGCAGTCTCAGGCACGTCTATAGGCGAGCAAGAGGATAGCCACACACTCTCTCTTTCTTTCGTTGATCACTCCCGTTACTTTACGCTTCCACTCCGGCCTGCTTGGTGTGACCTCCGGCCCAGAGAAAATTACCCACCGAGTGACAAAACATGACTGACCACGAGACATGAACCCGTTCAATAATGCGTTGAGGCTCGGATATCGCAAGTAGGATACTATATGGAACCGCATCCGAAATTTTTATGCCAGTAACCGTTACAATAATTGTTACTGTACTTGTAATACTTGGGGCTGAAGGTCACTCCCACCACTCCCCGCATTTCGTCCGTCTTCTCATCCCGGTGGTTACATAGGCATAGATTTGGACAGGGTATCATACTCGAGTAGTTTCTTTCACATCTCGCGAGCCAGGCAACTGAACCTTAACCATAGCAATAAACTACTCAAGCCGCCGAGTGATAAGTAAATCACGTGATTTTCATTCGGGTTTGCCAACGATTTTCGTGGGTAATTTAGTCTCTCTTTTTTTCCCTTTGGCTCAGAAGGATAGGAGGAGGGTCAAGGACTTCCTTTGAACAATCTACTCACTTCCGTTGTCGAGTTATTTGAGGAATCGAAGATCACGTGATTTACTTACCACTCAGCCGCCTGAGTAGACTTGGATAAGCTTTCAGCCTCCGATTTCGAAAAATAGCCGAGCGGCGACCCAGGGTTGCGATGCTGGCTCATGCATCGCGGGGTACGGTACTCGAGTAGTGTTCGCTTCTTGTGCCTAAAATAGATCATTATGTTTGGCGGCTGTGCTCGGTTGGATAAGAGAGGGAGACGAAACGTCCTTATGAGGATAATTGAATGCTAGACTATCGGAACCTGAAGCTTCAACTTAGGATTGAAGGAAGAGGGAAAAGAAAAGGCTCTTCCGACTTCATCGTAGGGTTCTACCGAAATACATTTATAGTACGCGAAAAACATATAGCATATCCTCCCCACCCTAGAGTAGTGTAGCCGCCCACAAAAGTCGGTGATGGTCTTTCATCCAAATTTGGGATTATTTTTATGAGGGTTAGGTTGGCTTGGGTCAATTTACTCGAGTGCTGAAAATTAAGCTGGGCATCCGTTATGTTGAGTTGGGGCTGTGTTTATTTGGTTCCCCAAAGTAAACCCCTTAGCGATATTGGGATAGGGATCGGTTGCTTGCATGCTTTCTCACTCGGGAGAGGTGGGCCTGCGGAGTGTGCGGGATATGGTTCGTGGGTGAGGGCGGGGAAGAAAGAAAGAAAGGGGGGAAGTGCGAATGAAACAACTCAATGCGGAGCATTCTGCTATCAACTAGCTAACTTGCTAAGTGACAGCACCGGCTGAACACAAAAGGAGTGTATAAACTCTCTCTACTCCACCAAACAAGCAACAGGCGGAATGAGACGAAAGGAGAAAGGACGGTATGATATTACTTAGCTTGTCGTTAATGGCTATTCTCTTCCTCTTTGAAGTGCATCAGGAAGATGCGCGGGATATACGTTATTCTCCCCCCCGCGGTTGCTTGTTGAATAAGTCTGAACCGTGTCAATTCTTCACCGGAGAAAAACTCTTATTCCCTGTTGGGCATCTATGACCCGATGGCGACAGGGGAGAAGGCATGTAGGCAAGAAACACCTTATTCAAGGGCATATAGGACATAGATACATTAATCCAATCATGCATGACCAGTCCATAAATCTTTACCCATCCTCAATCTCGATCACTCAATGTTGCTCACTGCAAACAGGGAAGGAATGAAAATAAGAGGAAGAAAAGAAGAAAAAGATAAAACAAGAAAGGCAATTAAGCTAGAGCACCGATAATAGTGGATGGACAATATTACAAAATTTGCGAGGCAAAGTTCTTGGAGAAAGCCAGGAAATAGGGAAAGCACGAGCAACTACAAAGCCATGATGACCGCCGTGACCAAAAGACCCAATGAAAACAATCTACTTTGGGCCATAGCCGGGCTCGAAGTAGCACTAGATGGGGGTGTGGTGGCAAGGGGAGTGCTGCCTTTTGAGGGACCGGGCGGAGGACTCGTGCTCGTACCCGGCTTTGGGATGTACGCGCTCTTGAATCTCTTCTTGAGCTCTGCGTTGGCCCATCCGCCCTCGGGGTCAACTTTGGTCGCGCCACCAGTGGGTCCTCCGCCAATACCAACGCCGCCGGTGATCTTCCCATTGACCTTAAAGCTCTCTAACTTGCTGACTTTGAAGTTCGGGTCCCATTTCAGAGTGTTGACGTCGAAGATGTTGACAATACCATTGGGGTCGCAGGCTCCTTGACGCATGTCAATGCCTGGGTCGTATTGGTCGACGCCACGACCGCCGATTACGATCATCTTGTTTTTTACCAAGTGGCAGGTGACTCCGACGCGGTCAACTTTGTTGGTATCATCGACGCGGAACCATTGGAAGGACGGGAGACTGAGGACATATGTGTCGCTGAAGCCGTCGCTTCGATTGAAATTGGCACCACCGTGGATGAAGATATTGAAGGAAGAGTTATCGCTGTATAAAGTTAGTGCATCGGGGAGATAGTAAGTGGGGGTGGAGGCGGCTACGCAGCAGCGCCAACAACTGCGCAGAAGTCCCGTCTGCTTGGCGGGATATCACCGGTTGTGGCTTGAACAGACCAGGTACCAGCTTCGAAGTCAAGGATGTCGACGCTGTCAAAGTCTCTCTATGTTGTTATTAGCCTCCATGAACATAGTATCTTAAGAAGCATGATATAGCTTGGTGGACGTACCTGCTTCAGCCCCAGGTTTTCACTGGTGTTGCCGAACGTCGACCCGGTAAACTGATTACCTCCCAAACTGACCAAGATTCCGAACTTCGCAAACGGCACATGAACGAGACTACTCAACGTAACAGCCTGGAAGCTCGTGCTGAAGTTGTACATCGTGTTGTTGTTGATATCCCATGCTAGCATGCTCTGGTGCGCAAGCAACTCATTATGTGTCCAGTTCTTGAGCCTGCCATCAGTCATGTTACTCGACCAGCCACCGAGGAAAAACGCCGTGCCATCGGTAGTGATAGATGTGACTCCACCGTTTCTGGCGCCCAAAAACTGCTCGCCAGATGGCTGGGCGGTCTTGGTCCAATTCCGTGTCTTTGTATCGAGCTCCCAGATCTCGCCGTTTCGGGGGGCGATGCTGACATTGTTATTGCTGAAATTCCACATGTCCTCCTCTGGGTAGTACCCCCCATATTTGTATACAGTGCCATTTTTACTAACCCAGAGTGCTCCCCGCATGGTGTAGGGGAGGTCTGGATTGACATTTAAGAAGCGGACAATTGAACTGGTGGCGTCAATGCCTTCGGCAGTGAAATCGGTGTTCACGTTGAGAGACCATGGTTGTACTGTGGGTGCTGCTGTTAGTTTGCGGGGATGATGATGATGGAGCGGGGAGGCATACGGAGTGAGGTGATACCCTTCGAACTTGGGGTCTTTGTGACGACTGTGCGGTCGACATAAATCATACCATTGTGATAGACGCCTATTGGTTAATCCCTATCAGTCCCCCCCGTCCGTTTTCACCCAAAATTGCGGGGAAACTTACTGGCATGTTCCCAAAGCCTACAATACCCGCCCTGCACTCTCTTCTCCACACCTGCCGACTTGGGTCCTTTGGGATAGAAATGTGCAACCTCTTCAATGTGCCCCCATGCCCCGTCCACCGCTATCGCCGCTATGGACAGCAGATACGCTATTTTCTTAATATTAATCATCCTATAATCACGGCAGATTTGCTAGACGAAGAGGGAGCTACGTCGTTCTCGTAGGTTTGTTATTAGGTTGTATTCGACACGGTGTAAGTAACGAACTTAGGAGTGGAAGGGGGGTGGGGGCAGGAGGGGATGAGGAAAGAAAGGTCGGGGGGGGAGGGAGTGAAAAGGAAGGGAGAAAAAAGAATTGGGTTGAAGATATATACAGTCATCAATTAACGGATCAATAGGAAATTGGTAAGCCGCTTCCCTTCCTCCCTCAGGGGAGAAAGAATCTTGGACTGTGTATGCCTCTCCGTGTTGCTGTGCTTTACTGGGGCTGCTGGGTGGGCTGCTTGGGTTAGCTTTGCATGCGTGTAGCACAACGGTCAAGAGGAATAAGTGAGTGACCGTGATGGTTGTCCGGCATTCCCTGTTCGGATCCTACTCGTACTAGTACCAGGTGGTCATTTGTGACCCGGTTCGTGACTGGTGACTGAACGAACTCCAACAAAAAAAAAAGCATAAGCCATGCCAAGCTCGAATCCCATTGGAGCCATCCCGGGGAAACTTGCTGACCAGAACACCCCACTCGATCCACCGGGAGTGTACTCGAGTACTCGAGTACTCGTACAGTAGTGGCTCTCAAAAGCAAAGGAATAGGAGCAGAGGCCCGGCGGGAAGAGGGGGAATACTCGAACAGTACTCCAGTTCGACCAACTGTCTGTGCGCATCCAAGCATTCTTGCCGAATTCGGACTCAAATGTTCTGGTACAAACATTTCATGCCACTGCCCGAACTGGTGCTAATACACCCGTGGTAGAAGTGCGAGAAAGGCGGGGTGTTCTCGCGAGTAGTGTCGTGTAAACCGAGTACCGGTATGGATTGATGGAGACTCTTTGGCGACACGAAGAGGTCACTCGAGTATGGGTAGGTGCATATGCATCGGTTCCTCACGGTGGGTGGTTGGTTGCACGATTGTGTAGCGCTTTGAGAACTTGTGTGCTTCGTTGTTCAACATGCCAAGGTAACGGTATTCTTTCCGGATTGTTATTCGGGAGACCTTGTGCCATCTCTTATCCAAGACGGGGGTGTACTGCCGGCATCGCGCGCGCTGTGGTATTTTCTTGAATGATAAAAAATAGTTTGGCGGAAAGGTAAGAATAATTCTGATGCCCACTTCGTCGGGCTGTGCCTATCCACACCGACAAGGCGAAACTTTCTCAAGAACTCGGCGAGGGTTTGCGCAAGTGTTCATGATGCGATGGAAGATTATACTTGTAACATCTCACGATAGCATTATCATTTTTTAGCACACGCGCCAATGGAGATGTTTCCCTACAGGACGAGAGCAGCTAACCGGCAAAATAATATATCTTGTGCGAAAATATTCCCTGGGTACGGGTACTTGTGCCCTCCCCCCTTTCTCATAAGACTTTTGCTTGTACGAGTACAAGTACTCGAGTACAAGTACTCGAGTACAAGTGGCCGGCATTTGGCGATTGCACACACCAAAGTGGCTTACCAGCAAAAAATCCGTGAAAACTGGTGGGTCACAAAGTAGCGTGTGCGATCGCTATATGCCTGTCCCTTGTACTAGTACTCAATGTTGCAATGAAGGGGGATTCGATCAAAAAATGATCGAAGGCTAGGAACGCGCTTTTTCGAACCGGGGGGTTATGAGATAGAACCCCTTCTAACAAATCGGTAAACCATGATATTTGAAGGCAGTTGGAAGCAAAGAAACAAATGAAATGATAGGAAAAGAGGGCAAAATGTAGCAGAAAAAGCAAATAAACTAGAACTGGCACTCCACTTCCCCGGCTTCTGAGCAATAAATACTCACATATCTGGGTTAAAGGTAGGAATTCCCATCAGGGTCCCTGCTATTTTTGCTTACTAAGACATTAAAGAACCCCCCCTTCAATCCCATTTTCAGAAGCCCCGATTCAACCCCCCCCCTTCTAAACCCCCGAGTTCGATCATCAAAGGCCTTCTTTGCAGCACTGCTAGTACTTGTACTATTCCTAGACAGGTGGGTCACATCAGGTTGACATATTGGGGGTGCGTCTTCCCCCCAGAAAAAAGCGCAGGCTAATTCAATCAAATTGCATCCGTCAAAGATGATTGAGGACCCGTTACCGAGAGGAAGTGAGAGAGGGAAAAGAAATAGAGGAGGAAAAAAACAGGGAGTGGGGAGAGAATTCCATATTGACTAACCACCGCAAATTGGGGTTTGGTGTGATGTGACCTACCTGCAAACAACGAGACAGAGCATGTCTTCAGCTTGCTCTACTCCCATTCTAGTTCTCGCCACCTCCGGGAAGCCCCATCAGCCAATGTTTCAAAAACAAATACCAGGGCACCGCTTCGTGCGGTACCGGTACTCGAGTAGGGTGCTGTGCTTGTGCTTGAGGACAAGCCCAAAGTTGACAGAGCAAGCCAGACGCGCGCCACCCCACCCGCCCATCAGCGAGCAGTCCGTAGTCCATTTTCACTTTCCGGTATTGGGGGGGAATTAAGTATTGGTTACTGTAATGAACTGCACTGGTATGCTAAATTGATGAATTGAAGGGGAAAAGTGGACCTGGATTGGACTGCTAGTACATACTTGTACAGTCCGAACAAATAAAAGCATCATGGTACTTGCGCAAATGTTGTAAGCTACCGGTATATGTGTACGACAGGGCGATGCGGCACAGCCCAGCCCGATTAAAATGTTCTAGTTACACAAGCTCGTTTCTACTGACGGTGTCGGTGCTTGTATGAGCATTTGGACTTTTTTACCCTGAGGATCGGCCTTCGTCTCGTACCGACACAGTATCCCGGCTTCCTGTGAATCAAGTCTCAATACCATTTGTGCGCAGTACTCGAGTAGAGTACCGCACTGGATATGCTTGTGGTGCAGGACTCGAGCCACTCACTCACAATGCATTACTGCACCCACCATCCAGCCTATCATGACTGGCATTGCTCACCTCTTTTCTTACACACTCTCACTGGAATCTCTTCTCCTCCCTCTCTTTTTCCTTCCTCTTCAAACTTGCTTGTTGCTTGTCGCTAGCTTGCAGCCGTCGTTCCTTACTCCTCACTGCACTACATAAGTGAGTGAATTAGAAGCCGGCGGATTGAAAAATAATAATCAAAATCAAAAAAAGAGAGGAGAGATGTTTTGGAAGGCCGCAGTCTTGGCCACTGCGGCGGTGGGTGCATCGGGGGTCCTGGCACAACTGGCTGTCGAGAAATATGATTCGGGTCATATAAGATGGCCCTATCAGCCTGGATGCGACCCCTTGAAGTTGAACATTTCGGGAAGAGGTATTTCCCCCTCCTCATCCAGTTCCCCCGCAAAAATTGAAGGCTAATTCGTGTGGGTAGCGGTCCTAACAAAGGACCAACTCTATATAATCAGCGATGTGAACCGCAACGATGTATACTCGAACGGGACAGTGATAAACACCCCATACGAACTTCTGATTGGAGAGATTGCTCTAGCCGCCGCTTTTAGTACGGAGGACCTCAAAATCAACTGGCATGTTGCTCCAAAGGTCAAATACGACTTTGACTTTTTCACCTACTCTGCTTCGAAGAGACTGTTCGCCCCCCCAATTTCCATCTACCTCCCAATTCCTAGCTAATAGTTTCCAGTATATTCGCCGGAGAAGTGCGCCAAAAATACGGCGTAGCCAACACCGCGAAGACTATTTTCTCGTATGACCCCGTGACGGATACTGTCCAGACCGAGGAATGGCCCAGCAAGATCCCGGAACTAAGGCTCCCACTAACAGGCGCATTCATAAATGTGCCGGAGAGGCAGGCTGCGTACTATTTTGGCCCGATCCCGCCTACGCCCAAGAAGCAGTTTGATACCGAGATCTTTAAGTATAATACTTCCACCGGTGCCGTCGATAGATTTCCTGCGCCCAATAAACTTTGGGCAGCTGCGGCGTTTGTGCCGGTTGGTGCAGAGGGGGCGATGGTCTTGTTGGGGGGGACCGAGAGTAACGGGGTTACCAAGGTATGTCCTCAACACCCTTGGGCGATTTCATAGCACTGACGATAAACCCAGCTCTCATTTGACTCTGTATACGTCTACGACATCAAGGGAAACGCCTGGTACAGCCAGGAGACTAGTGGTAATCCGCCCCCCACCCGCCAGGGATTCTGCACAACCGTGGTGTCTTCACAGGACCGTACCTCTCACCAAGTGCACCTCTATGGCGGTCACCGAGCCGGGGATGTCGACCAGAGGCCCTCGATTGATAATCACTGGATTTTGACCATTCCTGGCTTCATCTGGATTAAAGCTCCCAGCCTAGCAGCTCCAAGAACTCTGGCAAACTGCAATTTATTTGGGAAGCACAGGATGTTAATTTCTGCAGGAAGCCCGGGCCCTAGTGAGGCAGCGTGCTTGCCAACTTTGGATGTTGTGGACCTGTCCACCCTTGAGGCTATCACTTCCATGAATGATGATAAAGCGTATGAAGTGCCTGCGGCCGTGGTTAGTGTTATTGGTGGATCGTACGTTGCCCTTCCGTTCCTGTCATCTCCTTCCTTCTTGGCTAACACAATAGCAGGCCAACCGGTTCTGCAACTATCAAAAGCCCATCCGCTGGGTGGGCTCGTGGCCTCGACGTAGTCTATTCGCAACATTACTTGGACGACCCGCCCGAAATACCCATCACACCCACGCCTGGCCCCCCGGTCCCTACTCCGGTCGGTGCCATTGCCGGCGGAGTAGTAGGTGGCGTAGTCGCAGGCGTCCTTCTACTCCTCGGCATCATTTTATACCGCCGCAGACAGCTTGCTGCTAATACCTCCCCTGAAGCCGGAATGCCCGTTGGCGAAGCCGGAATGCCCGTTGGATATGCCCATGCCAATATCCCCACTCCCGCTGGGCACAACTATGGGGATAAGGATGGCGCCGCGCCGCCGTATCACGAGAACCATGGATATACCGATGCTACGGGAAATAGTGGTATTGGGCAGAATGGAATTGAGCAGGTTGCGCATGAACTTGAGGATCCTGAGTCTACGGTTGCAGAGCTTGGGGGTGGGGAAATGCCTGGGAAGGGATGATTCGATTTAATTTAATTCACCGGTCCATTGGTATGTGATACTTTTTGTTGGCATGAGGGGGAGCGGGCATGGGTGGGGCGGGTTGGTGGGGAGTTTGTGCATACAGGTGTAGAGTGTGTCGCTTAGCGATTTCTCTTTTTATTTCTTCCCCTCTTTCTTTTTTTTAAAAAGTTTTACCTACTCTCCCGCCTACCTAGTATTTTCAACTTTACTTCTACTTCACTTCTGTATATTACTTTCACCAGGCGTTTTTCCCTTCCTCATGTCTTTTCCCCGATCTCCCGAGCCCCCACCACCCCTACGAGTCCAACCTGTATCTAACCGCTTCTGGAGATAATTGACGAGAGTGTAATAGTGACACAAGACTAGACCAATTTGTAATACTGCGCCCCTAGAAAGACTTCGGACAACAGCAGCCAAGCCCCAGAATGCGTGGTGGATGCATATTTTGTTATTCGCTCGGGTTGGTCCTGCATTCACCCGGGGGCTGTTGGGTTGCGATGGCTCCCTATTCCTTGAACACCGTGCTCGTGCTGTCCTATCTTCGTGCCTCTCTCTGCCTCGCTGCCCGTATTAATTACAGGTATTCAGCCTTGGTGATGAGGGATGTCTATGCAAGTTTTTCAGATTGAAGCGCATTGGTGAGCGTAACCTATTTCCTCTGTATACAAATCTGGCAGATCTACTCGAAACTTGACAATCGGGGGGCCTTTCTCCCGGCTCTGGGGCGAATCTTGCAGCACCTACTCCGACGATTGGGGGAAAAAAAAAGAGCCCACATACATCGGTATCTGCGTTTAGTGGTGGCAGATGTCAAAAGCGCCGTCGGAATATCCTTTGGTAATAAGTTCCCAAGAAGGTATCGTGTTTTCATGCAACCCTGGTGGGGTGTCTTGGCAGCATATTCGGACCTATCATAATCGTTGTTACAAGGGCCACAGAGCTACCATTGGACGGGGTCATTCTTGGCAAAGTTCGAGAACTCATCCATGAGCTATTCCAGATTAGGCGTGAGGCTCAGCCCAAATAGCACTTAGACTACCGTACCGTACTGACTTACCGCCCTACTTGAGTCCGGTATTAGCACCTTACAAGGGACAAGCATATGCGATGGGGATCGAACAAAAAAAATTTGTGACCTCACCAATTTTTAAAGGACTTTTTGCTAGTAGGCCACTTTAGTATGAGGACTCCTCTCCCTGTGTACTAGCAGAGTGAATTGTCTACCCTTCATATGAATTGCTCGGCTGGAGCACAATATCTTTGAAGAATTGAGCGACGGAGTTCTCTGGTTGATGTTGAGCGTTGGTACTGTGCGAGTACTGTGCGAGTACGTTTCTTCTCGAGCTGTATTTCATGGGGCCTGGGGGGGGGGGGGGGGGTCACCCCATCCCAAGACAAGAATAAGTAAATAAGTCCACAGCATAACTCTTGGCTTGCATCCTCCTATCAATTGCAACCGGTATTAGACAATACTGCGCCATCATAAACAATTGCTATCACATAGTCTGCCTTCCTCTGTTTGAATCTGGAGAGTGAGTGGCGGCGGGTCACAGTCCTGTCAATCCAGTTGACTGAGCTGGTATGGTATTTCGTAAGTAACCGCTTATGTCGCAGGATTGAAGTCGCGTTTTTTTTTTGTGCGCCATCAACAAAAAGGGAGCAACTTCAATCGGGCGACACTAGCTCTCTACTCAAATGGGAGTGAAATGTGATGGGATGTTGTGGTTTCCTCTTGCAGACTGTGGTGTGATCCATCTTTGGTCTCAGCTGAGGGCTGGGTTTGCCGTGGTTTCTCCGCCTCTCTATCAAATAGGGAATTTCAGTGACCTAACACATCTCTCTTGTGCTCGAGTGCTCACGGTCTCAACAGGATTGGGCCTGTGCTACCTAAACAGCCAAACAGCCTCTGTTGGTCCAACATGAAGGGTTTTTATTTCCACTTTCTCTTATGTACTTGTAGAATGCCAGGATCTTGTTTTTGCTTTTAGTCTGTTATCCCGCTTAGTTAGCTGGATTTTGGGGGGGGGGGTTCTACAGAGCCTCATTGTAACTCCTTTCCCATGAACACAGTTCTTTCGACGAATCCCCCTACCGGCCTCAGTTTCGGACACATCTCACCCATCTCGCGATATGATGGAACTTCAATTCAAGTTAGCTGCTGGAATTCTATGTCTGGTCAGCCTGATATCATCATTGACATCCGGGGCGGGGGTCTTGCTTCAACCGAGGGACGTTAATGTTGACTTTAGCGGAATGCCCGAGTGTTCGTCTAAAGTCTGTATCCCGTATGCTTCTTCCTCTCTTCTTTCGCCCCCGCTCCACTTTATCCTTTAAGCTTTGGTGCGATAAGCTGATAAATTTGAATAGGAAATTTGGTTCGTCGCTAGGCTGCGGATCGGAGGTAACGCTTGGCTGTTTCTGCGGAAAACCAAATCCTCTACAATGTGCTTGGGTGTAAGTTTTTTTTTTGCACTGCCCTTCCGCGCTCTCCACGAGTTCCTTACTTGTTTCTTTTGCTTCTTTTTTCCTCTCCGCTCACAGAAGGTAGCGTCGACTGGGATTGCTGGAACCGTACGGAAGACTGGTATGATACCCAGTGTCCTGGGAAGCCTCTTGTCGACATCACAGGCATTCCTAGTTGCGCGCGCGGCTGCTTCAACGGGTCGAATGTTTGTTATGAATTTACTTCCAACTGTGTGTGCTCAGGGCGAAAGCCTGATTGCACCATTTTGACAACAACGTGCGATACTAGCGGGGTGGCCGAGTACGATGCATGGTATTCAAAGTCTTGCGAGTACAACCGGACGGTTACGAGCTCAATTACTTCTACGACGACCCCGCTGCCATCCACTACTACCACACCTACCTCTTCGTCCGCGGTTACTACCCCCAGCGGTAGTAGTAATAGAGATTTGTCGAAAGGGGCTATTGCCGGCGTAGCCATCGGGGCATTTGCCGGGACTATCACTCTGGGCGCGCTCTTGTATTTCTTCTTTTTCCGGCAACCGGAAAATTCCGGGCAGGACTACAGCACTCCGGCCCTTGCGGAGATGGAGGACTCTTCCCGTCCGAAGGTTGAGTTGATGGCGGATATGGTGCACTCGGTGCCTCCAGTTGAAGCTCCGGGGGAATTATAAGTAGCATGCCAGTGATATTTGTATGATACTGCGAGTAAGAGGGCTTGAGTCCCGTCTCGCCGGTAGGGCAGGTGGGATTTGACCAAGAAAGTCGAGATGTAGACTACGTAGTTCTTTTTCCCATGATTTTTTGCTTTCCTTCTATTTCCCGTTTTGGTTTTCGTATGCATAATATTATACATGTATATAATATTTGGGGGGTTCTTATGGTACTGTTCTTTTTCGAAGGGGGCTTTTAAAATGTGGGCTACTAACAGTGTTGGCATGCAGCATTTTGTGTTTGTACAGTACTTGTTCAGCTAGGATACTCAGGCTCCCAAGCTTAATCATCCTGTGAAACCTTTAGAAGTGATATAATACCATCCGCACTGAACGCAAACCAGGTGAAATGCCGAACAGGCTACCGCAGGCTACCGGTACTCGTAGATCGGGTCGCTGTCACGGAACTTCGGCCGATCAAGGTTCAAGAGCCCATCCCGCCGTTGGTTGTGCCCCCCAATGGTATCTAAGTGAAGAAACCCCAACAAATCAGGTGCCCCCAATCCTATCCTTTGTGCGACTACGTTGAAAAAAAACAAGACAATCGCTGTTGAAATAAAGTGTATAAATCTTGTTGTATAGGGCTCTCGGTAGAGATTACCGCTAGTTGATGTGAGGGGAAGCTCGTAACGGAGTGATCTACGTCGTAGGTGCCGGGTGATGTTTCATGAATGAAACCGCTAATGTGCTGTGGGGTAGGAGGTACGGCAGTGACATAATCATGCCTATATCTCGGAAGGTAATCACTGAAAACTTAAAAACTTCTTAGAGCCGCGCCTCAACATAGTCTACCGGTACTATCTCCCCGCATTTAAGCGCAGTTGAGCCCTAACATATCTTAGTGGGAGATTTAGAGTTATATGTTGTCCCGGGAATCGGGTGAGACGGGTCCAGTTCAGATAGTGTTATGCACGCAAATGGACATATTGGCCTTATTGAGGCTCAGCTGCGTTCTAATTACTAGGCTGCGATTTTAGACCACGGCACCACGGCACCACGGGCAGTATGAATATAACTTGGAATTAATCTAGGAGTATATCCAAGCTAGCTGCTGGTCTGGAGACTTTAAATTTCCATAATAATAAAAAAACAAAACCTTAGTGGTTCGTTCAAATACCGTAAAAACCAAAATAATTGGGCATGGCTCTAGGACGTCCAGAATTTCCCCTTTGGATTAGGGGGGGAAAACACACCGAGAAGATTCTCTTTCAGCCCTCACTTGAGACAACAGAGGCAACTCCAACGTCTTAGCATGATGCCTAATTATTTCGGGTTTTACAGTACTAAAACTACTCCGAGTACTGTACTTGCACATTGCAAAAGTTTACTGAAATGTGGAGACATGGCTTGGCACATTTTATTAGGTGGCGATACCTAAGTTAGCACCAAGCCAAACTTCAATGCGCAAGTATCATATATCGGACCTCGCTGTGCACCTGGTTTTATGCCGTGGGAGGAGATATTACGAACCGGTGGAGAACCTGGGACCCGCGGGCGCATCCGGCACCCATTGTGATCCCATGCATCAGGGTGAACAGAGGCTTAAAGTTGCCTGGCGAATTCTCTTTTTTTCCCCTTACTCTTCGCTACAATAGTCAACAAACTTCCAACGCTATCAATGGCGGTAGTCTGCCGTAGGGTGCTGGGCATTCTATCTTTATCACCAATGAGAAATAGCGACTCTGATAACCCCCCCGACCTTTCCCGGCTAGGGCATTGAGACAAGCGATACTCGGCATTGGTATATCAAGGACCAATACCAAGGCCCTAAGGGTATCGATACCGGTATATCAGCATGAGATCAAGTACTTGTCCCAGGCCATAAGTACCCGAAAACCGGGATTAAAGAAATATATGGCAATACATCCGTGCGTATCTGTGCGCCCATACAAATGATCCCCCTTCATTTTCGGGTGCTTAGAGCCTGGGACAAGTGCCAAGTTCGGGCGATACCGAGCCGACGAGCTGGGCCGTCGAGGAGGGGACGTTTTTTTCTAAGAAACCGATAAAAGGGACAAATGTTGTGGGTAACCGGCAGATGGTGACATTGCTAATACAACTTCTAGGGCTTCGGGTACTAAATCACGGAGTTTTACAGAACCTCAAATCGGGTGGAATTTAGGCTAATTACTCGTGATTAACTCGATTTCTAAAAAGTTGGGCCGACTATGAGCTTGCGGCAGGCCAACGTGCGGAACATGATAGTCTCTGTGGCGAGCTTTTTCGTGGATGAAGCTGTTGCGTTGAGTGGTGGTTTGGGTGGTGATATATCATGTCCTCAGGGGTAGCTGTGGCGCTCTTATTACGTACCTGGGGGTTCTGGGGTATTTAAATAGGCTTGGTATAGGAATTTGGGGGCGAGTGGGTCGTGGGGAGAGTTGCGAATAACTTGCGCTATGTGATCTGACAGTCCTCGGCACTTCTAGATAGCTTAGTGAAAGGTCTGGGGAACAGAGAATGTTGGCTCAGTGTTTATTTTGTTGGGAATCTCGGAGAATAATCTCTAGTTATATTCTTCATTGTTTTGTGCTCAGATGCTACGAAGATTAGACTCCTGCGGCTAACTGGAGATGGGACTTTGGGTTGCATGTGTTTTGCTTTGCTTCTCCCTCCATTCCTTCTTCTCCCCCCCTTTTTTTGCTACATTCCCTCTTTTCTGACCCTGTTGTTTGTTGGGTTATGAACGAAATCAAGAGCACCCAAAATTGTTACCCCCCCCCCTTAGATTCGGTCATTCCATTTGCCGTAGAAACCCGTACTCGAGTACGATTGAACCGGTGGCTCGCGTTTTTCAGCCGTGCACGTTCGAGAAAATTAGGAGGTATATTCCATCCCACTCTCCAATGTATCTGCTTTCCTCGACATCCGCTCGCCGGCTTCCTTATCGTCGGATGTTCATGCTGGCTTGGATTCTTCGCCGCGGTCGTATGCCTCGAATTCCTCAGGTCTTGGACCCCTGATTCAGCGTGCTTGTCCCGGAGCACTGGATTGGTTATTAATTATCCAACAGTATCCGTACACTTTCCGGGGGCTCTCGTTTCTGTCGTTGGTATAGCTTTACGAGCTCACCGGAAGTGTTGGGGTGTGAGGGAGATATACGGTATCTCCCACTTGATCTTTAGTCAACATCTCTGGTAATAATGGACTTTTCCGTAGGGGGTTTTTTTTGTTGATGAGCTGTCCTCGGTTGGCGGCTTTCGCTAGCTCGTTTTGGAGAATTCTGGCAAGCCTCCGCATGCCCTCTTGGAATCCTCATTTGCATGACGGGCCAACTCGCCTCTGGAGTGTTGGGCCGTCGAGTGATGGCGCTGCTCCCGGCAGAGAGAGATGGAAGGTCGGAACTCTTGGCAGATATTTGCGAGGGAAGGAAATAACCCCACAGCAAGAAGCTCCACTTCCTCCGGTATTCCTTGCTTTTCTGTGGCGTTGCCTCTGGCATGACTGTCCAGGTTTCGGATTCTGAATTCTAACTTTCCTAAACGTACTGGTATCCTCGCTCTAATAAACCCAAATGCCCAGTCCAACTGCGGAATTTGCCGCTGATCGCGAGGTGACGGGTGGGGGAGCACTGCAGCTAACTTGTGCACATGATCGACGGGGGTTACAGGCGGCTGAAGGACTGCAGGCACCGGTGGCGCTCTTGCGCCAAGAGATAACTGGTAGCCGAAAAAAAATGGGGCATATTTTCGCGAAGAGGCGCTGACCCCGCAAATTTTGGCGCAAGTAACCGGCACAAGTGCCATACTCGAGTATTTCTTTAAACCCTGTTTTTCGGATACTTGGGGATGCTTACCGCGCTTTTGGGACACTTGGGATGGCAAATCTTTGTTCAAGTAATTGTTAATTATGCGGGCTTCCAGATCCCGCATCGGTCCAGGGCTTAAATATCCAGGAGATAGAGCGGGCCATTGTTGAGAGATTTGGCTTCCCGTGGTCGGAAGTGGGTTGGGTCACTCACGGATATCCTCGCAAGAGCTGACCGATCGCAGATAGGCATCACCGAATCTAGTGCATACCCTCTACCAGAATACGAGCAGGTCACTGGGGGGTGGGCAGACCCACTCCCCCGCAGTGGTCAGAGTGCAGTTATTGAGGGATTTCCCCACATTTTTAGTCAATATCGCTGGGCAGAGTGGGACCGGCCGTGACCTGATTCTCGTGGTGGCGGCGGCGCTATGCAAATGGTCTACACGGGCAGCTATTTCCTGAAAGTGCGATTTCAGTTCATTCCCGGCAACTCCGAAAACAACGCAAGCTGTCAAGCTACAAGTAGGTGGTCAGCAGGAGAAGGCTTAGCTGGCGAGCCCGTTTCTTGCGGCCCGTGGTTCGGGCCCTTGGCACCTCTTTTAGGCTTGTTACAGTAGCACCTGTGTGGTAACCTCTCAAAGTGCCGGCTCAAGACTGATCCCGCCAAGAGGATCTTTTGCCAAACGAAAATAAGCTTCCTGACTATCACTATTGCACGTGATATAAGTTACATGGGCATTTCCCGTTTTGAATCAATCAAATGGCCGGGTGGATCACTTCTTTTACTAGCCAAATGCTATGTTGGGCGTTGATCAGTTAAGACTCAGATTCATATTCCATTCCTAGTAAATCCAAAAACACATCGTTCATTCTCGAGTGAGAGCGCATGACCTTAACCAACTCAGAGAGCATCGGAAACAGCTCAAGGAAAGCGGAGTTCGGCATAAATCAATCCTCCAAAACAGCTGACCTCATCATCATCATCAAGAAAGAAATTCGGAAAGAAAAAGAGTGTGAAGACATATCCCCCTTCCTCCTAACAAGTTGGAAAATCAAAACAGGTTATTGGAAAAACAATCCCCCGCCTTCACCCCCGAGTCTCAATCGATTCTTTGAGATAGGAAAAGGGCCGTAATTTAACCACAAGGGCCATCGCGGTTCTTGCAGCTGGTTCTAACTCCATAGTTGCAGCAGCTACCACCACTGCCGCACTGGTACACGTTCTTCTCGCAACCTCCCCCAACCGGGCAGGAGACGACGGCATTGCAGTATCCGCAGTACTTGCCGGCGCTATAGGCGGTGCTGCACTTGCAGCCGTCGTACACGCAAGCGCGCTTGTCGAGATCGCTGGTGTCGGGCTCGGTGAAGGGGTTTGCCATTGCCGCGGCATGGGTGAGAGTTAGGAAGAGGGCGAAAACGGGAAGGGACTTGAGAAGCACTGGAGGGGTTTTAGTTAGTTAGTGTCAATTCGATGGAGGAGGAGGAGGGCGGGGGAGTGGTGGAATAAGAGAGGATTACTGGTGATTTGAGTGTAAGAGTTTGCGCTGATGATGATGATTGTGTCAGTTTCTGTTTTCTAGGTGATGGGGAGTGTGGGCGAGAATACTTGAACTGAGTTTTTTGTCTGCTAGGAAGTTCTGGATCAGATCGGGGCAGTGAGGAACCGATGGGGAGGAAAGGTTTGTGGGAGGATATGGCTACTATTTATGCTTTTGCCTTTTGCATTGAAAGGAGAGGATAGTGTCGATATTTTTCTGCCCGTGAGATGGAGAAAGGAGTGGGCAGGGCCAATTTGGGGACGCAGCGGGCTTCCAAACACCACATTCTTTACAATACTACCTCAGATAGCCCGGCAGATCATGATGCGGCAATTAGAAGTATTCCGAAGGTCCTTCCAATCATCGTGACCTTGTCTAGAGCATCTCGCACAGGCCATGGAAGTGCGCCTCGTATTCATTAATGCAAGGTGAATAACGATATTCACGCAATCGAATTATCCGGCTTCACCGCCAAGCTTGATATGTAGATTTTATTTGCGCTCTCCCATGCTGCGTCAGAGTCTTGTGGATATTATCGTGCTTCCCCGCCTGGATATCGCCGCTGTTCGTCTTGTTCCTTTGTTCAATACTCCGTGTGTCTTTTTTTCCTTTAGCAATATGTTAGTGAAGATGTTCGGGAAAGTCGGCATGTGAGTGTTAAGCTCAAAAGAGCTAGACAATGATATCATGTTCGTAAACAGCTAGTCTGTGCCATTTCCTCTCGGCTTCTAGTTATCCGGGTGCCATTTGGCGAATAACCTAGCTTCAGTCTATCTGCTGCCATTACTTCCACTACCAGTTATCTCGTATTTCCGCGGCGGGGAATTTGTCTGGGGATGTATAGCTGGGCTGTGGTCGCTAACCTCCGGAGCTAGAGAAACATTGAAGATATTACGAGTGATTGATCATGAATCACCTTAAGAAAATAACTGAAAAAAACAAGCCCATAAGAGTGCAGTAAGAACAATTCGGGTTTATTTTTTTATTTAGAATAGCCGGAAACGTACGGGAGATCTTGACTACCCCGCAGGAATACGAGGAGGGAGTTCTAGGATCGAAATTGCATGTTTTTTTGGGCACACTAGCATCTGCGGGAGTGGATGGCAATTTGAAGGGCCCCTGAGAGGCTATAATATAGTGGTTGGGACATGTTATGGTCTATCGACTAGGGCCCGCTTCTTACTGAATAGGGCACCGTATCCTCAAGAACTTACCGAAGTGCTTGTAGGCTAAATTTTGGTTGGAAGAGCGTACAGAGTACCCGATTGATAGTGGGCAGGTCGGCCAAGGCTGCGATAGATGTATTGCAGACAATGACAGTATAGCGATCTGTTATATAAAGGTGTTAGCTACCAATAGCACGAAGGAACTCTCGCTGACATGCCGAGGACAAGTGCGCCCATGTCGTGGTTCGGCCTTTGATCCGCATGCGTGGGTAAGCTCACAGCGGGTCTGAATTCACTCACAGGCCTAACACAGGAATTGAGCCATGTGGTTGCGTGGATGCTGGTTCCCGACCTCGGAATTTGCGGGATTGATATAATTTGAATGAAGCTGAGAATCTCTGAAGCCAAGTGAACAAAGTTATCGGCTTGAGATAAGTGGGTAGGGCCGGAGTGCAATTCTTATACGAGGTGCGGCTTAGTGCCGGCGGGGGCATTTCAACGTTGTCAGTTAAGGGCATTAGTGCTTCTCTGGAGGCCGTCTCGCTCCGCTGGGGGTAAGGACACCGGCACATGAGGAAAGTGCAGCCGGAAACGACCGGAAAAGTGACCTTGACAACGATATCCATTACCTCTCTGAAAGCTATAGAAATTCGAGAAATAAGTTGCGAGTAATTAAGGCGCCGCAAACTAATGTATGGCTTTGGATTTTTGGTAAATTCTCTTGCTTCGTTGGTAAGCTAGGTTTATCAGGGTTTTGGGGATATGCGGGTTATTGCGGTCAACCAGGGTATGCTCCTGCCGTTATATGGCAACTGTGGGGGGGACAGGCCTAGACCAATCTGATGCCCTGCTTATTCAAGGGTGATAATTGTTGAACCGTGAGATCTCTTATAATTCGCTATCGCCGGCAAGCTTCTAAGAGCGACGGAGAAGGACTAGTATTTTCCTGAAACGGTTTAACTTGGGCCTTCTGGAGGTGTTGGATCTCATTGATTGATATCAGTAATTCTTCTTGAGTTGTCAAATTAAGCATATCGCGGGATGATGTGGTGATTTACTGTTATGATCTGATAGCGAATTCTAGCCGATCTTATCGTATTCGCTTAGTCTAGGCTAATTGCCTGTGTTGTTCCGTGTATGAAAATCTCAATATCGATTTTTTTTAGAATCTGAAGCCTCAACTAATAGTATAGAATAATGATAGTAAATAATAAAGTGCCCTGCATTAAAATCGCGGTGTTGACTTTGTCGTACAGCCTGGAGCTCGGGGGCCACAGCATGGGGAAGAACATCTGTGCGTGTAGGAGGTCGACCGGTTTCGGTTCCTTTCTCCGACGGTTGGTGGCATAATACTTGGATAAAAACTTGAAGGAGGAAGCTAACGGCACGTTGTCCGCAGATGGGTTTCTGTTCATTCTTTCGGTCTAGCACCGCCTGGACTTCGTATTGCGGGGACATGGATCGGTATCCTCCTGTTCCTGCGATTGTCAACTATGAAAACCTGCCGAGAGATTGAGTGAGTCTCACCTTAACGGTATCCGGTTCTCCCCGCTTCCCCACGTTTTGTATGCTGTCACTTGTGGCGGGTTCTTGTGAGCAAATTGCCTTGGTTACACAATGAACGAATCGTATCGTGGGACAAACTTTTAACCGGAGCACTTTCGACTCGAAAACGCCCACGCCAAGTGCTAAGGCTCCCCAGTAGTAATTGCTATTCTTGGTTTCTTTCTGCCTTTTAATCGGAAATGAGCTGGAAGGTTAGGAAATTGGGAGAGATTTTAAATAATGATATATTAACTTTTAGACGCACTATAGGTTTAGGGTTTGGGTTGAGGCTGGCGGTGTTACACACGAGTTGCTGCTAAAAATGCTAAGGGGCACGGCGAGTATTCATGTCAAGATAGCCATGCTAACTGGCTGCTAACTGCATTGGGACAACAAATTTACGCGCACTGTACTACTTAAATGTTGTCGGGAGTCCCCGACCATAAGTTAGCTGGAGAATAGAATTGTCGGGCTGGTAGCTCTACCAGGGAATCAATGGTTGTTCTGGGGCGTCGGGCCAGAAAGGATAAACTATGTCATGTGAAATCTCTGAGTATCCAGGGTAGCCTCATGTGCTACCGAGAGAAGCACAGATGCAATATAGAAAACGGGTATTGCTGGTACTCACATGCCGGAATTAGTTATGGTGCTGAGCCACCTGTTGAGAGGATTCCTCACGGATTGGGAAAATATAGTAGGTTCTATGATTAGCCTATTGATCGAGAGAAAAAAAAAATGTGACGATTGATTACCTGAATACGAGCTGCGACTCAATCTGTTCTCTTGGGCCCGGAATCATTACCGGTATGAGGACTGGGCCTCAATAATTTCAAAGAAATCGGTTTTAGCCGTTTGCTTCAGCGGCGCAACGGTCTAGGATCGAAGGGAGGGGGTGGGGGAGATTTAGGGAAAGATTGCTGAGCTATAAACACTGGGACTGTAGAGGATATCGTGAAAAAATGAGGTACCGGTAGAGCATGCATTTCATGGCATTTGGTCGGCTGGAAATGTTAGAGGCACCTTTTGAGTACTAGTAGTCTTCCTGCATTCAGCGTTCGTTCAGTTTTAAATATTGGCTGCCATTGGGTTTTATAGACTTAGAATTGGAAAAGAGCGAGAGGTTCTGGCATCGCTAACTGTACAATGCGTGCGCTGGCTATCTATTTCCCCATACTTGGGAGCTCGTTGGGGTTATGGGGCGTGGTGGGACCTGGGGTTATTCGGAGAGTTATATGGTCTGCTTTCTTTCGCGTGCCGTGGTTGGGGATGGTTGGTGGCCTAGGGAGCGCTCTGGGGGGCCTCGGGGACTGGATTTGGTATCAGGCTCTCTTGGAACTGTATATGGAAGTGTATAAACCTTAGGGTGGGTTCTAATGTGGTCTTGGTATGATGCCTAAAATCATAAACGTGTGTAGGACGAGAAATAGGTATTGGCATCTTCGTCGGTCTTCATTCCACCACTGGGCTGACGACCGCTAGTGTCCCTGATTATGTGCAGTGGGCAGATATGTGCTTAATGGGATGTTCTGATTAAAGGAGAGAAAGATAATAATTGCGGTTTATGGTGGCTGCGTTCACATTAAAGCAAAAAGCACGATGGGAGGAGCCAGGGTGGAAGAGGGCGGAACATCGGGGGCGTCGGGCCCATCTCTTGCTTTCCGCCGGTGCCTCTTCTACTCCGTAATATTCAAACACAACAAAGGAAAGTCGGTATAGAAATCATCTTGCGGTGTTTCCCGCAGTAGAGGAAGCCCAGGCAGAACCCTCGCGTTCCTCGAACTCGCATCCATAGCAACATCATTTCTAGGCATTCAATCCCCTTGAATACTCCATCTGGGAGCACCTTCCAGCATCGGCCGATTATGTTGTGGGAGATGAACAGGAAGACGTGGGGATTTTGGGTCCTGAGGCGGTAAAAGCTAATCGTAGGACCCCTCCCCCTACAAAAGCGATAGAGTTTAATGAGAGGGATCATATGCCTTAGTAGGCCTCTCTATTCTCCCGGATTGGGATTCTCTCACCCTTCATCGTGGGTACTGTATTTGTTGCGCGACTTTCCCGACTTTTCGGGCGAACATCTGGGGTAAATAATGGCTCGTTAGTTGAGGGTGGAGATCTTGAGATTTGTTTGCCTTTAGGGGATTCCAGAGATTGAAGCGTGTTAAATTATTCGGAGGTTGTTTTTGAAAGGTGTACCTGAGATGATTTACTTATTCCACTGACGCTGTTCCGAATTTCACAAATTTAGTTGATCCTCTCCTAATCTGGGGTGGCTGAGATAATAAAAAAGGTGCTCAGGTGGGGATAAATGAGACGTAGTGCTCGAATAATACGGTGTCACCGGATCGCACACAATCCAATATGTACAGTACTCCCGGATCGCAGAGTCCGAGTCGACCATGGGCACCGTCGGCAAATATGGCAACAACCATCCGCGATAGTGCGCCATCGGGTTGACAAATTCGGTTTGTATAGGATTATGCATCCGTAGTACTCAAAACGGGTATCCATTCCGGGAGCGGGGACAGCAGCACTGTACCGCCCACAGTGTGCCTCTGCCCTTACACTTCCGCCGGCAGTGAACGGCCGGCTTTCTGCCGTAACCGGGAAAGCCTTCGATATCGTATCGGTACAATCGCATTCGCGAAACCTCCATCCCGCTCGGCACTAATAATGTGAGAGATGGCTAACTGTATTTGGCATGAGCGTAGGTTTGAGCGGGGGAGAGGGGTTGACGCCGCAATCTTTAGCTATCTCGGACCTATACTTTTGCACCTACAGTATAAGCACGCGGCGGAGGTTGAGAAATGGGCAGATGTATTTGTGCCTAACGTGGAGAAACTTAGAGCGCAAGGAACAGGGTGATGGTTATAGATAGCGAGTGGGGGGGGGGGTCTAGGGAAGATTATACTTTCCTGACGTTCGTTGTGCGGCTCCGGCTCCAGCACCACTGCTTGCCCTGCAAGCCCGTGCAACAGGAAAAACCAACACAGTGCCCTCAGGCTAACTATGATACCATGCCGACTAGAAATTGGACCTCCTCTGCTCGGGAGCTGCCTTGCTATTTTTTGGTGTAATCGGAGTTCGTTTTTGTGTTGTCGAGTGGGTTGATGGAGTTTGCGGCTTGGGCACCCCAGCGGGACAACACGTGTAGATCAGTGTGGTAAATTAAGTAACCTGTTGTGCCGAGATATCCGGCGAAAACCCAGGGACAACCAGGGAGATAAAGCACGTGCCTTAACAAGGGTTTTTGTTTTTATCTGCAGGTACGGCAGTTAACACCACCGTCTTTAAAACGGGCATGACGAATACCAGCCCGCGATGAACAAGAGTATTTGGTAAGCAAAAAGCGAATTCGCTAAAGCAAGTTAGCAAGAAACTGGGCTACTACTGGCCCCTGTTCTCCACCCGCTGGCTTTCGTCAATGCCGGTAGACGATCTCTGTGATGGACAAACATTGTTTGAGCACAGAGGAGTCGCCCGTCTTACCAAGCGGCCACTGGCCTCAAAGAACCAGGTGGAGCAATTAAATATTGTATCATAATTGAAGAATACAGTCTTTTTTGAACTACTGTTTTCGCATACTTGCGGTCCGATAGCCGATGGAGCCCGGGCGGGCAGGCGCGGATTTGTTAGAAATGAGATGTGTGTATGAGTCAGCTGAATTTAGGCAAGGTATCATACCGTACGCCGGTACGATGCACGTGAGGAGTGAGGGGGTGGTGTTTCGCACCCTATCATCCACTCTTGATAACACCACTTTCCCCTCCCTGCCTACCGAGAAGACAACGAGCAACGGGATTCAGGAAAACCAAAACCAAAATGTACATCCACAGTTTATACGTCCACCCGGTAAAGTCCCTTCGTCCAATCTCCGTGAAATCCGCGAAGATAACGGCCATCGGTCCAGAGAACGATCGGATATTTCTGCTACAGAAGCAGGATGGGAACGACTACCAGTCACTGCAGATTAGTCGCTTCCCACAGCTGTCCTTATTCCACCCTTCCTTCGGGGGCGAGGGCGAAAACGCACTGATAGTCAGGTACTCCCCGCCTCAAGGAGAAAGCAAGGAGTTGCGTATTCCCCTCCAACCGGATATATCTGGGTTGGTAACTAGGGAGATAGTACTGTATAGCTCAGCATGCATGGGCTACGATATGGGAGATGGGTTTTCGGAGTTCTTTTCGGATTGTCTTGGGTTTCCGACGAGGTTGGTGTATCTGGGTTCATCGCGCCGACCTGTGATAGGAAACATCGCGCCTATGGAACAACCGGATGCAAACGGAGACTCCCTGCTGGAAAGGAAGAAGGTTGAAATATCGTTCGCCGATTGCGCGCCAATACTGATCGCCAATATGGCTTCTCTTAGATGTGTGGATGATATGATGGGGGAGGAAATGGATGTTACTAAATTCCGTCCAAATGTGGTGGTCGCGAGTGAGGATGGGGAGGAGGTAGCCCAGTGGGAGGAGGATTTTTGGGGAGAGCTGCTCGTGGGTGGCGACAAAAGGATTAGCTTGACGGGGAATTGTCCGAGATGCACTAGTCTTAACGTTGGTCGATACTCTACTATCTCACTGGCGTTCCGCTCATTGGTAATTAAATAGGTCGATTATGCTACCGGCGGGGTAGTTCCTGCGGACAAACAACCCCTTAAAAAGTTGATGAGAAATAGAAGAGTAGATACGGGAATGAAGTATAGTCCGGTATTCGGACGGTACGGGATATTCCCAGGTAAATATTAATTCATCCTAGAGGGTTTATTGATATATGATTCACTAAGGGGATAGATATTTCGGCCTCTGGTTTCTACTTCAGTGTGGGGGAGAAAGTTGTGGTGTCGAAAAGAAATTCCCAGAGATCGGAGCTATGTATGTCTAACCGTGACGACTGCGGGATGGTTTCCCTCTACTGACAAGAGACAGATTGGCCTGGGATCACGACGGGGACAAGGGGGATATAACGCGATGACCAACTCTTTAGATAGGTGGTGATTGATGATGGTCTGTGGTTTGAAGTTGGGCCAACCTTATTGTATGGTTCTTGGACGTGGGCCGCCGTCGGTTGGGCAAAGCAAATATGACACTAGTGAAAACACACAAAGACAAGCGAAATCGACCCCAAACAAACACGCAGCACTTCGAGAACCTCAACCCCAATTGTTATCAAAGTTCACTCAGTTGTAGCAGGGACTCGGAGAGTCAGCGCATGTGCCTTTAGCATCAATTAATTAAGAATTTGGCCCTTGTACCTTGTGCAAGCAAGAAAAGCTTAAGATGTCGAAGAATTCGTACCGGGCGTCAGGTTTGTATAGGCCGGGGGTAGGGAGGTGCTGTTTTTGATTTTCTGGTTTTCATAGGCCCACCAACAACGCAAAACAAGTCTGATCCGGCTAAGCTGTGGATATTGTGGGGTCTGAATAAGATCTTAATTCCTTGATGTAATAGATAACTAATTGGAGTTAAAATGGCGTTGTTAACCAATTTTTGCCGAGAAGGCCGAGGGAAAATGGCCGTGACTTGGGTCGCCGTAGTATACTCAAGGAGTGAGGGACTTTGCTAGTTCAAGTCGTAAGGTGGGAATGATAGTGGATAAGAATAGCGGTTACGGGTAAGGGCTAGTTTGTGAAAAATATTCAACACTCTGGGGTTACGCACGGGGGAGGCAGTTTCCAATTGCCGGATTACACTGAACTTTTACGAACAAGTAGGATAGAGAAAGGATATCAGAGAACAAGAAATAATAATGATATCGTGTGCGGTAATGAATGACCTGGACAGAATAAGGGATGACCGCGGGAACAGAGAGTGAATGCGATGATGAACAGATAACAAACGAACAAAGGCAAGAACAGGCTTTCTGATATCCTTCTTGAGACCAAACCTTTCCTCTACAGTATACTTCCTGCGCATGCCATATCTTAGATCAGATAGTCGTCTTTCCTTCTGCTCTGCTGAATCATATCAGAGATGAAGGTACAATGGCCGAGGATGTAGTCAACTGGTCTGCCGAAAGTTGAATATATAATGACGGATGTTGTTAATGATCGGCTATCCCTTGGGCGGCGTAAAACAGTAAAATTCGGTTCCAGGCACACACAGAATTGTGATTCGTTGCAAATTAATGGTTGCCATGATGCCGAGCCCCTTGGATGTTCTAATCAGCTAAGACCTAGCTATTTCGGGTAATAAAAATCGGATTTTTAACGTCCAAAGTAACTCAGCATCATGGCAACCATTAATTTGCAACGAATCACAATTCTGTGTGTGCCTGGAACCGAATTTTACTGTTTCACACCGCCGAAGGGATAGCAAGTGCTCATGTGATAGCTATTGGTGGGTTGAGATAGGGTAGTGTCCGGAGGCTTGATGTTGGAAAGAGGGTTGCTAGTGGTCGTCAGAAGGATGATGGTGGTGCAGTGTAGATTAACTTTCATCTTGTTGGCCAATTTACCCGATAACAAACCATCAATTAACTGTACCATCCACCATGAATTTCGCTTTACTAGTCAGTTAAATTGCAGTACTCACTAAGATCTTAGCTATCTAGTCATATATTTATTTTTTCGGATCGCCTTTTCTTCTCTTACAAATGCTGATAGTTTAACTCAATCTCAGGTGGGGCCGAGGAATCAGAGTAATTTTCTTGCTGAAGCAGTTACCCGGCCTTAGTCCGTGCTGGGCTGGGAGTTTTCATTGCACCATAATTCTTATTTGCCCCTCGTATACGTTTGATCTTCCGTACTTCAAGTTAATCAGTATCTGGAAAGCTAGAGTTATTTTAGATGAGAGCAAGCATATATCTCAAATTTTTGATCTTTTGTATATAAACTATGAAAGAAAGATCCTTGGTAATTGATAAATCATAATTTTTACACTACAAGATACATACTCTATATGTCAATCTAGATAGCTAAGTCAAAATAAATTAATTGTGCTTGTGGCTAGAGAGGAAGTTTTTGATTAGCAAAGGCTTATATGAGTACAGTTTAGTGAGAAAGATAAAAGTTGGGAATAATAACACAACTGGCTTTATGGCTCTGATTGTCTATCATGATATAGAATAGAGTATCCTCTGAGTTTTATTAAAAATATTGAATTTTAAAATTGAACCAAGGTTTAGATATTGATCATCATTTTAGCATCAGAGTATAAATTCTTGTTTTGTATCAAAAGATAGTCTAACTCAAGGTATGCTTGAAATCAAGTTTTTGAATATTTTCAAAAGTATGATTTTCATATTACATAGAATATCTAAATTTCTATATAGTATAAATACTATATAGACACCATAAATGTACTTTAGAAAATCTGATAAAATAAAAGCTAAGACAAGACTGCATACATTAATACAAACTCTTTTACATAAAATTATATTAACAGAAATAAGTATTATTTATATTTTACTTCTACACTATTTACTTTATTTATTGTTGAGTTAATTCAATTTCTTTGTTTAAAAGTCTTTTTTTCCGGCGTTTTTTCATAAATATGTGAGAGTTGGTATGCAAACTAAAACTACTTGTAACTCAAAATACCTATAATGGAAATTTATCTATTTTCCTAGAACTGCACCCATATTAGGATTAATAGAAGAGAAGAGGACAACTTGGTAGAAAATGGATGAGGAAGAGTGTTGCTAAGAATAATTCCTGAAATTCTCATAATTGTCAGCTATACTCTTACTCCATATATTTTCTACCATCCTAAACAATATGAAATAACCTAGTTTGTTATTAATATTTAGAACTTCTAAATAATTTAACTTTTCTTCAAATTGCTTCCAGATGCCAGCCTTCTTCCTTGATACTTCCTTCTCTTTATTATTCACTTTCTTTCTTTTACCATCTTCTCTTTCCTCTTCACCAGGTACTGCCCAATGTTGGGCATGAGCTGTTCTCTGGCTCTTCGTTATAGCAGGATAGGAGCATGCTTCAGATTTCATCCAAATTGAGTACTAAGTTGGTATTGCCGCTTTTGGTCCATATATCTAGCTATATCATATAGTTTTTTAGCCAACCCTTTATTAGTATTTTTTCTTTAGCAAAAGTTGGTTGTACTTGAGTGTAAGAGTATTTGGAGACTGATAACACTAATATGCTCTCCTAGCATATTGTTCACACAAATGCTGCAAAAGTGCTTGTGTCACTAGTTCCAACTTCTTGCCCTATTCCAAAACTCCTTACTGACTATCACTTGAATTTCCAAATCTGGCTTAGCCTTCATACGAATTCAGCCCTTTGTAATAGGAATGGACATGACTTTTGTCAAGCCCCTAGTACATGTATATGTTCAGTGGTTGGGAAATAGTTGTACTTGTCCAACTAAGCAAATTATCCAGGATGACGCTTATACAAAAACTCGCTAGTCCCAAATTGGGTGTTGAGTGCATTCCAACCCACCCACTCTCTTTAAATCAGGAGAGCTTTTTCTCTATTATAGAATATATGTAATATTTGTGTAATAGGAAGTAAAATGAAAGCAATTGAACAGCATTGAATAAAAGCTGTAAAATTCTAATATAATAAATTGAGTAGAGCATGAGGAGCAAAAGTCTATATATACTATCAAGAGGAAGTCTAACGATTTAAGAGTAGTAATATAGTATGAAATTTAGCAGCCCTCTATAAGACTTTGATGACCTATAACTTTCCATATTTCTCTCTGCCTGTATGCAACCTACTAGCAATTTGAGTATAATACTATTATTAAATAAAATCTATAAGTAAGCCCGAGGGGAGTAAACCTTACCTTATAGAATACGTATAGAGATTTTGGCCACCAGATTAGTGGCAGTAGCAGAGGGTAGTCTAATATAGTCTAACTGAATCTTTAATTAGCAGATATATGAATAAAACAGCAGTATTGCTGGTTGTAGGAGAAGGAAAAATTGTATATGAAACTTGAGAAGGGGTAAATATAGTCTAGGGGTGTGGATTGTGAAATGATATTTGAGAGGAGAAGAGGTGAGAGTGATAGGTATTATCCAGAGGGAAGGAATATAGGGAAAATAATAAATAATGCTGTGTGGATATGTAGAGGCAAGAAGTGAGGTGGATGTATAATGCACAGAGGAAGCAAAGGGAAAAGAGAGGCATTATAAATGGGTTGAAAGCTGCCAAGCTGTACTGCTAGTCTGATGGTATAAAATAGTTGCATCCAGTTATCCCACTAGCTTGCCAAGAAGAAAGGCTCTTGGCAGTTTGTATTTTATAAGATTAGATAGCATCAAATAATCAGATCAAACATTTTGATCATGATGTGTAGTACATATTATGTGATATAGCTGATGCTGTTGAGTTGCCTATATTGCATGCTGTTAGATAGTTGTGCACTAGCAGATATGCATGCATGCAGATATGCGGCCAGGAGAGATATGGTTATAGGATGTGGTTTTATGATTTCCGACAGTTAGGCCTTCTCCCGCTAATGCCATTCTCACATCCTGTGCCACTAGGCATAGGATATTTTTTCATGGTATTGTTCATGTGTCTTACCAGAGGGTGTGAGGTATTGAGTATTTGGTACAATTGTTTCTTTCATACCTTATGCCACTAGACATAGGGAAATTAGCACACAAGCAGAGGGTAGACCTTAGGATCAAGGACGATTATGGGATATCTGGATAGGTCTAGATTGTTTGTGATCATTAGAGATCAGGTTTTGTTAGCTGCACTTGTTTCTTTGGTGTGCGTTGAGTTTGGGGAGTGTTTTGTTGTTAGTTAGACAGAGAGATATAACTCCTGCCCTGTCCAGAGTTAGAGCGGGAGCAGCCATCTAGTTCACCGTTAATCTATCTTTCACTGGTCGTCTTAGAGTCTATTGTGATCGCGCTTTCGTTCACTTAGTCTTTTGTGCTTTCCCTTAGGCTTCATCAGACACCGGGATTTGGTATTTCTCTCGGTAGGATACCCTGATTGGGGGTTTCTTTTTTCGGAATGTTTTTTCCAAGATCGGCCTATCTTACCACTACATTCTATACCAGAGGCTGTCCTCTTGTTCTGTGTCACCCGCTGTACAAAACAGACACTTTGGATTTTGGTCACACAGGATCGCAGGATTGTACTGTAGCAATTTCTTATATTCACGAAGTGGCTGTCAACTGAGTTAACCCTATTTCTGCCCTGATTTTTTCCTTTGATGACATAACCTATTGCGAGCACAAAAATCTTGCCTCTCTCCTTTATCAAGTCACATGATATCACTCGGTCAATTTCTTCTTTTATGATATTTTATATTAATTTTAAAGAAAGTGGTCAGGAAGGCCGAACTGGTGGGTCCCACAGGAAGTCCAATATTGAAAAATTTCACATCCATCTTTCTGCCTGCCTATCTCCCTCATGCGGCGTCACTTCTATTTCCGCAAAAATCACCCCCCGGCATCTCCTTCCTTCTCCCGAGCCCCAGAACACCGCTCAAGCCACAACTTACGCTACAGAAAGGCCACATTATGTAGGGAACTCTTCCCCGCTCTCGGCGAGCGGCTATATAGTCTCTGCGGCAAAAATTCAAATTAGGTGTACCCCATTACCAAATAAACTAAAAATGCAAGAACCATTTCTTTTTATTAGCAAAAAATACTAGAGATAGTAGGCCAATTAATTAAATTAATTGCAGAAAAACAGCTGCTGTTGTGGTGGATCAGCTGCCGAGTGCTGTACTGGTAAAGTGACGACAGAATATCATTATGCATTGATACAGGAGTGATCGACGATAGATATTTTCCAATTACAAAATAACATCCAAAATGCGGGGGTGGTTTTCCTCTATTGGCTTAGGAATTTAATGTAATTATTGCGGAAGAAGCAGAATCGGAAGAATGGTAAAATTTGACCGTGGTAGTGACCCTAGAGGTAAGCCGTCGAGAGGTTCCTGAGATATTTGATTATCGCTCGTTGTGTGATGTTGTGTGATTCATTAAGAAGCAAGAGACGAAGGTAAATGCGAGGGAAATAAAAGATGAGGAACTTGGAACGGGTGGGGGAATCAAGATACTCTTGAAGCGATCTGTTCTCAATGCTAACCACCCGGCCTATATCTACCTAGGCTATTTTCGAGAGCGGCCTACCAACAGCCTGGCCTGTTGGGAACACTGGGTATAATGCCCTATCCCGCTAAGTACTAGGAGAGCGATCCTTCTATGGTTCCCTTCTTCAACGGTGTCCGAAAGCCTTTTAATAATGTTGGACTGGCTAATGAACAATTCGTTCTCACAGTACGCAGTGTTCTCGGCGGTCAGGGGCCCCGTAGGGCCCCACGGGGCCACTGCCAAGAGCCCGGGACGGGACTGGACGACAAAGAGCGATGCGCTCTTGTTCGGGAAACCTCAGGGCAGCCGCCATTGCTAAGGACGGCGGGCCCTGCAATGTAAGACAAATTAGCGTAGGGGAAAATGGGGGACGGCGGGGGACTGTGGGGGACCGCCGGGAAAAGTTTTTTGCGCCATTCGATAATTTCGTGTGCCAAACAGATGTAGGGACTTGTGTACAAGTTATCATACGGACATAAAGTACCAGAACACTAGCCAGCGGCCCCAACGCAACATTTGGCGGGAATTGACCCAAGGGCATTACCAACCCTAGGCCTACCCCATAGCAAAAAAGTGGTTCGCCGAGCTTTTTTTTAATGCTCGACTAATCCGCTGCTCCCGGATTCGAACTCCTGATGGTCTCTGTTTCAAATTAGCCGACCAATCTCCTAAGCCATTAGACTATAGGAACTGGCCGATAATACCTTTTCTTCCCGACCTTTTAACTACTTCCTCAGAAAATAGCCAGTTCAGGCGCCTGATACTAAATCTTTGGTAAAAAAGGACATCGGTATCCAATCATAGTACTATCTCATGATGTCGATAGAACGAGGGACAGGAAGGTTCCGGTGTGTATCTATGCACTGCCTCCGGAACACTCGCTTTGTTTGTCAGAGGACAGATGTTCCCCGAATTCCATGGCTAGTATCCCCGGTGTAACTATTCTTTGATGCGGGAAAGGGCAGGGAGAAAACTTTTGTATGGTAAATTATCTGTGTATCTGACCGCCCATACAAAATTCGGACTCAAGTGTTCGGGTTCTATATGCCTGTAACTTGTAAAAGACAGTAAGAGAAGTATGTTATCCTATTCTAATAGCTCGAGGGAATGGACTCTTGTTGAATAGAGCCCCTCACAATATCCTATGATTGCCCGAAGTGGAAAATATATCGGAAGTATGGCAGACCATGAGGATAACAATGAAGCACGAAATCCGTTACCATGATTATTGATATCTTCCCGTGCACAAGAACCTGCTGTAAAGTGAGCCTTTCGCACCATTACCCATTATGCTGCTACCACCCCAACATCCATGAGAACTGCTAAGTTGTATCCCCACCCAAAGTTCCATAATCTAAACCGGGTTACGGCAGAAAAAAACGGATGACAAGGAAAAACACAAAAAACAAAGGAAACAATATGGCAGTAGTAAATATAGTCCCAATGCCTGAACAGAAAGAACACAAAAATAACAGGAAAAAGGCGAGTGATCCCCGGTGACTTTCAACAGGAGGGAGTAGGGGGACTACGGGTGACTGCCAGGGACTGCCCGGGACTACGGGGGACGGCAGGGCAGACGGACTTCCTCGTTGAGAAGACTGACAGTACGTTACCATCCCCCGCGGAGGTGCCTGGGTGACGTGCTGTCCTCCGGCTGTTTTTGTATCCTCCAGTTTGCGCACGATGTAAATAGATAGTACGGCCTGTCAAAGAGGGGAAATGAGGGTTGCGCGGAAGTAGCCGATAGACTAAGAGAATTCACTTGGAACTTTGACACTTTGGAGGAAGGACATGAAATGTAGGTTTTACCGCCTAAAGGTATACTTCGTTCATTCGCTCGCTCTCGCTCACTTCTTCATCTCACTAAAAAAATCAAACTAACGGTAGAGACAGGTGTATAAGTGAAAGACAAATACAATATCCTGATCCTTCTTGGATTATTAGACCGATCTCTGCACTTCCCGCATGCCCTTGTTCCTCCGTACTCTTTCGTAATAACAAAGAAATGACATAGCGGGTAAAATCTATTCTTGAACATTCTCCCGTATCCATTCCGTCCGTCCTGTCTGCATGTCTTCTGAACTCTCCTTCTCACTCCCGTAAAAAAGCCAAGCACATCCGTCCAACACCGCCATAGGAACCCCTATAGCCACCCCTGCTGAGTGTTATAGGAAAGTGTATATTAACCCAAAGAGGAATCCGTGTAGAATTATTTGGTGTTGATAATGGTTCGAGCTGTTATTGTTTGAACTGTAATCGCCCTAGAGGTGACTTTGCATATTGGGGCTAAAAAGAATAGGACATCGTCAGGGGCCTCAATTTTCAGGGCACCATCGATCATGATCGGCAGAAAAGGATTGAGGAATGCTCGCGAATTCATGATGGTCGGTGCCCGCCAAGGAACACAATCTTGATAACCTGTGGTTTGATGATCAAGTGTACATCCGCAGCCCTAAAGCAGCAGGACACGGGTACTGTAGCAAAGATAGTAGACACCATCAGTATACCGTAGAAACTCGAATGATTGAGCAGTGTTCTATGTCGTTGGGCTCTCCTCTCTTAGTATGGTCAAGAGATTTTTGTTTTTTCTGTTTCGGAAGGGGAAAAGGGGCTATGGTTTTACTGTGTTTTTTTGCCTATTTTCCACGGAAGGGAATTTTGAACTTCATAGCACATGGTTCAATTATTCGAGTTTTTACGGTATGTGAAGGTGCAAGCAGGAGTGGGGAAGTTTTTGATTTCCACGAAAGCATCCACGGATGGGCTGGAGAAGTAATCGTGCCAAGGTTGCGGCGAGCGGCAGCAACCCCCCCCATCTTCGCTGGCTCACAAGTCACAGCCGGGGACACTCTAAAGAGTGCCCGACAGCTCGACGTTACTGGACAGCTCAACATTACTTTGTGGGTTGCTACAGCAATATTGTCACAGCTTGAGGCAAATGTGTGAGTTACCATAGTAAAGTATGACTCAGCATGACTTTGAGGCTCAAAATAGGTAGAAGGCTAATATTATCATATTTAGTAAATTACTAATACCCTATTGAGCCTCAAGGAAAGCTTGGCCATCATGTTGCTATGGTAACCCACAAAGTAACGTTGAGCTGTCCAGTAAGCTTGACGCTGAGCTGTCGGGCACTCTTTAGAGTGCCCCCGGTTGTGAGCCAGCGAACATGCGGGGGTTGCGGCCGCTCGCCGCAACCTTGGCACGATTAACTGCCTTTTTGCGGGAAAGAGCCATCAGAGACCTGTACGGTATCGGCACTTTAGAATCACAACTCCCCGACGGACAACAACATGCCGCCGCATTTTATCCTTTCCTCACAACAACCCTAAACCATGCATGGAAGGCATTTATACAGTGGATTTGATTCTTGAGAAGTGACTCTTGCTGCTAGCTCTTGCAGTGGTGTCTCTTAATGTCGAGGCAAGATTTTGTGGCACTTGCCTGGAGAGAGACAAGACCCGGCTATGCGAGATATATTGCCCTATGCCCAAAGCAGTCGTCTTGCCGTACTATTGAGGCAAGTTCACGGACCCTGGCTAGCACAATACCGCAGTTACTGTACTCGAGTAGGATTGACACTGCTGTAAAAGATGCGACCGAGGGCCCACCAAAGAAGTCACTCCCTCAAGAGAAAGAACACGGACTTAGGTATGCTGGCTGCTAGAAAAACCGGCCAGTTTCTCATTGAATACAGGCATAGTACATGCCATAATTATCTTGATATCCATCTCAGCCATCACACGAATTATGGGCCACTAAACCGAACAGCCCTAACCCACGTACTAGCATGCATATAAACGCGATGCCGGTAGATATATCAGTGGTCACTTGAAACCCGGTCTTTTCAAGCAGCATGATAGCAACACCCATGGCAATCAGAATACTGGTACGATATCATCATCCCACGAGCAGCAAGTCACCAAACATCTCCCAAAGAGCCAAACCATTAATATACCAATACCCTTGGGGGGTTCATTATTCTTCTTTTTTCCTTTCTTTTCTATATTGAGCCTTTATCTTGCTCTAATGACTCTACCGGTATTTCCATATCACCGATTCTGTCATGTTTCGCCTCGCTATGGTTGCGACTTAGAACTTTTGTTTATCTTATCACCCATGACCACTATTTGAGTGTCTATCAGTCCCCCTTGTTCGCCCCTCATCGCGGAGGATCGCCGAGTCCAACGCCCAAATCCTCGCTGTCGCAGGAAGAGTCAGACCGTGAACTACCCCGCGTGGGAGCTGGGCAGTCGCAGGTGGGGACCGGGAGCGCATAAGTACCGTACAGTAAGGCAAGTCTCTCCATCGTGGGGCTACCTCAAATGTGCAATTCTGGAAAGCCCAGAATTTCGCTTGCCCCACGAACTACGGGAATTTGAGTAGCAGCAACAACACTCCGGAAACATGGCCCCGAGAGGGATCCCCTTGCCTCAGTCAACTTTGAACAAACGTGATTGACAGATCAAGCACTTGGTCTCCAGTTCGGATATGGTACATCTATCGAGGGAATAGCTCTCTCTTGGCTCTTGCTGAGGCTTGTGTTTCCCGACGAGCTGGTTGCCGCGCACCGCCACCGGTGGCGTCGTAGCGCCAGTACGAGTAAATGAACAGTCAAGATAGTATGATATGATACTTGCAAATCAGAAATGCGGAGCCCCAAATTCAGGTAGTACGATTTGCCATAACTTTAGCACATTAATAGACTACACGTCAATAGCACCCCGCTCCATTTCACTTTTTCAGCTTGCGTGCAGAAATTGCATACCGTATGTTAGCGAAAACAAAAGAAAGAAAAGAAAGAAGAAAGGGCGTAACTCTCGCTTGGCTCGCGCTCGCAATCGGGTGTATCAACGGTGGGGGACGCCAAGGAATAGAAGCCAAGCTTTGGTGAGCTATTCCGATGAGCCTCACTAACCTCTTGGGGTAAAAGCAGGCATGAGCATCTGATTCTTCCAGGCAAGTAGACATCCTTGACCCAGTTGCGACCAGTGCCAAAAACAACTAGTAATCCCTGTTGAGATGCCTTGAGGCAACGAGAGCGATCAAATTGTTCCCTATATTATGGTACAATACAAGTAACTTACCCCAACTGATTCGTGGGCATGACAGAAGATGTAATAGCTTTCTTTCTTTTTTTCGTAACAGTTTGCGCCAATCATCAGGCAAGATTCGACAGCTACTGGTTCTTTGAAATAAGAACCTCCCCCGTAACCTCCTCGAATTAGTTCTTTCCGGAAACCGGTAATGCGGTATTCTGCGTCAAGGCTATCTATAAGAACCCCCCTTCTATCCCTCCATCCCTAAATTCTCCATCTTTTCAAACAAACACTCTCACGGAACCACACCGATCATCGCCATGACTACCAGAATTACCTACGTCGATGGGGGCTACCAGCAATCCCTTCCACTAATTTCAACTACACTAAAGTCCCACATTGTGGATCTCACCGCCTCGCATACGCTCACTCAGGTTTATAACAATTCATCGACTAGGGATATCTCTGAAGCTCAGTACACATTCCCTCTCTATGAATCCTCCGCCGTCACGGATTTCCAGGCCCTGGTTGGGGAGAGGACAATTAAGGGAGTAGTTAAGGAGAAGGCCGAGGCGAAAGCCATATATCAAACTGCTAAATCCGCCGGAAGAGTCACTGCTTTGTTCTCCCAGGATACCAGCGAGGTGTTTACGACCAGCGTGGGAAACATTCCAGCGGGTGGATTGGCGGTGGTAGTTATTAAGTACGTGCACGAGCTGAAGCAGGATATTGATGTTGATGGGGTCAAACTCGTCATCCCTACAGTCATAGCTCCAAAATACGGAAACGGGCCCGCCACCACAGGTTCGGTTTTCAGTGACCGGTGGCGGACCTGTTGGGGCATCTTTTCGCGGGAGATTGGGGATATTGGAAACGCAGATGCTTCAGGACTTTCCCTCTTCATCACCGCAACAATGAGTGGGACGATTAGGGGTGTTACATCCTCTAGTCACCCCATTTCTATCGGCCTTGGCTCTCATTCTAGTGACGACGACGAAGGCTTTAATCCTAAGAAGGCGCATGCAACGCTTGCTCATGCTTCGTCGTCTCTGACTGGGCTCGACAAGGATTTCTCCCTCCTGGTTAAGGCCAACAGTATCGGTGACCCCAGGGCATTCCTCGCACCTCATCCGACTCTCCAAGATACGTCTGCCCTTGTGGTTACAATGGTTCCGAAATTCGCCCTCCCCCCGCAAGGTCATGAGATCATATTTGTTGTTGACCGGTCGGGGTCAATGCATGACAAGATAGCCACAGTCCGATCTGCTCTTCAACTTTTCCTAACCTCGTTGCCGGTAGGCTCATACTTCAATATCTGCTCTTTCGGATCCAACCATTCATCCCTTTGGCCACAATCGCAGAAATATTCGGAGGAGTCATTGAGCGTGGCGAAGGCTCACATTTTGGGTTTGGATTCCAACATGGGTGGAACGGAAATATTTGCCCCTGTGATGGACACTATGAGGAGACGGCGAACGGACATCAGGACCGAAATTCTCATCCTTACCGACGGAGAAGTCTGGGGCACGGAAAACTTGTTTGGATTTATCAACGAGTCTTCCAAGGACGGGAATGTCCGTTTCTTCTCACTTGGTGTTGGGAATACAGTCTCACATAGTCTTGTGGAGGGAATTTCGCGAGCTGGAAGGGGGTATTCGCAGATTGTCGATGTCACCGGTAACCTTCAGAACAAAGTCATGCGCATGCTGAAGGCAGCATTGACACCTCATGTCAACGACTGGGACATAGACTGGGCGGGAAAGCCTGAGAAGCAACGCGCGACTCTGACCACTCCTGCCCCCATCACTGTTGCTCCCATTTCCCCCTTTGACCCAAGCTGCGACCCAGACAATGCTCCTGTTGCCTCACCTGATAACACACCCACCCTCACGTTACCAAAGGTCATTCAAGCCCCCGCGATTGTACCCGCACTGTTCCCATACTCCCGCGCGACCGTCTACTTTTTGATATCCAATGGCGACCGACCGGAAAAGGTATTCCTCAAGGGTTCCGCGCAGGACACTAACTCAAACACCATCTGTCCGCTTCAAATTGAAATTCCTGTGCAAGTGATAAGTTCAGCGGGGGCATCACTAGGGCTGTATCAACTGGCCGGACGCAAGCTCCTCCAAGACTTTGAAGAGGGCAGAGCCTCATACCTCGAAGACATCTACGATAAAATAAGGGAGCCAACAAAGTACGCCGAACTCATCGCGAAAGAAGGAACAAGGGTCGGTGTCGAATTCGGGCTGGCTTCCAAGTGGACTTCTTTCGTAGCGGTTGCAGAGGACAGATCGACAGGGGAGGGGCAAGCGGATGAGCGGGTAGGCGAGAGCGCGGTTGTGTTTATGGAGGGAGAGACACAAACCGCCGACTCTGTACCCATAAGGCCTTCCTCTTGGGTAGCTGGGTCCGGACCGGTGGTTTACTATGCTGGCTATGGTGCAAATTTTGGATTCGGAGCACTACATGACCCAAATCTCCTCCAGCAACAGACACTACAGATGCAACAGGCGCAGGCTCAACTGCCTCTTCAGGATCTATCATCCGGAGGAGGGGGCGTAGGCTTTGGCCCATCGCCTGGGGCATCTTGGGGCAAAAGAAGAACAGCGACAGCCGGTGGGAGAAAGCACTTATGCGCAACGATCGCACAAGATGATGAAGCTCTCAACCTGGTTGCGGGGGCGCCAGCTCCTCCTTTGTCATCACCGCACTCCAAAAACCCCACATCTCCAGCCTTTGACCCATTCTCACCCAATACCCCTGCGTGTGGCACTTCGTCCCCGGTGTATAGCCCTTTATCCCCAGGGTACAGCCCCTCCTCCCCGCCGGGGGTTTTCGTCCAACATGGAATCATTCCATTACCATTACAACACTCCACATATTCTGCGACCTCCCCATCCCGATGTGACCCAGCCCTCGCCACCTTCACCAGTCCGCCCGCATCCCTCGGCGACCTTCCACCCAACCTATCACTCCCTCTCACCCCTTCCCTTCTCGCGCAATTCCAGAGCGAGATGGAAGGACCGGCGGAGAATGTGGAAAACCCATACGATCTGGTCTCCGACCTAGCCACCCTCCAGCTATTCCACGGGATGTTCAAAGCGGACGGGAGGATTTTCTCTTGGCTGGGCTTGCAAAACCGCGGGTTGGAAAATGCGCACGCTGATGCGGACTTTGTCGCGACGGTGGCGGTTATCGTCGCGCTGGAGAATAAGTACCCGGAGCTATTTGAGGAGTGGGAATTCATGGTTTCGAAGGCTAAGGAGGCTATCGAGAAGCTTTATTCGGAGGGGGATCGCGTGGCCGTGGAGTCGGCTGTGCGGGCGGCTTTGGAATTGTGAATTTGCTATTGTAGGTGGTGTGCTTCTTTTGTTTCTTTCTTGTGAGTGCGAAGGTGGGGGTTATGAAGTTATGATTAAAAGATTCCTTTTGCGTCTTGTTGAGGTGGTTTCTGCCGGGGAGTTGATGGAGGGGGTGGGCTGGGAATATGAATGCCGATTTTGTTTCCTTGTTTCTCTCCTTCTAAGCATTTAGTATTGGTTAATAAATCATAAGTTAACCTACCGGTATCAAGAATTGCTATTATATCATATTATCGTAAACGCCGTGACTCGAACCCCGACCGAACCCTCCATGAGCAAATAGTGTATAATTTTCCCTAGTGGTATTCGCCCCACGAACAAAGCTCTAACTTAGTATACAAACCGGGGATACCTGTTCCCCTCTTTCATTCGTAATGGGTGACGAAGGAAATTAGTGATGGGGAACCAACAGATATGAAAGGTGCAAAGGAAATATCCTCCACCAGGAGCAATTGTCCACGATCTTCGAAACTTGGCTTACTGGGAAGGGTAGTCGGAATCGAAATGGGAGGTGAGAAGCTAAATTTACTGGTGGTTAACTTAGTTTACTAATGTTGGGGTGCCCCTTTTGTCGAGCTTCTAACTCCTATGGAAGGGTTCCGTCAATGCTTTCCGATCAGCAGGGGTTACAAAAAAAGCAACGACGGCGAGCGGAAAAGGTATATTGGGTCGCATATTGTAAGCTGGGATGTGCTGAAATAGATAGAATGAGCGAAAAAATTGGTGCCTTTGGTATGGGTAGGGGGAAAGGCTTAACGTGCCCCACGCCATAGCGAGCTCCCGGCATGGCGAGCCAGGAGGCTTGGCCTGCAGACAAGGTGAACGATAATTGGCTATCTAAATTAAGATACAGCAACCTGGATCTTGGCAGTTTGCTATTCCCAGAATTAAACCGTAGTGAAGTGTGAATAACGTAATGCAGATCAACCATGATTTTGCCAACATCGCCTGTAATTTTACATCAGTTTTTTTTTTTTTAATGAATGAGGCCAAACACAATGTCAGCAAAAGAACTTACCCCCGAATCACGAATGCTATATGCAGTAGCCTGGTACCACCGTGAGCGGAATACCAGTACTCCACCCAGTATTGGTCACATTGCCCGTGCATGTGAAGTGCCCTACTCGACTCTAAAGCACCGGATTAAAGGACGGAAAACGATAAAAGAGGTTGCAGACTCAAGGCTAAAGCTCACAATTGGTGAGGAAGCCGCTATTGTTGCAAACTGTCGGATTTTGAGCTCCTGGTTGCAGCCACCACGGGTCTCCTTGGTTTCTGAAATGGCTCTCTGCTTATTGCAGAAGCGTGAATCTCCAATGGAAAGAGGTACATCACGCTTGGGTGAGAACTGGGTATATGAATTTCTACAACGCCATTCAGAGCTTAGCACAAAGTATAGCAAACAAATTGAGCACTGCCGTGCACTTAAACTCCGGAACCCTTTAGTACTAATAATGTACTTTGATACAGTGAGTATTAAATAACCCAGAGTAAGCAGAAGATATTTTGAGCTAAT